>ENA-OZGO01001242-OZGO01001242.1-human-gut-metagenome-genome-assembly--contig:-NODE-1242-length-10597-cov-3.934168_pt1 | contig 10597 bp, 8 predicted proteins | sample MGYA00244658_ERZ653662 | MGnify/ENA primary metagenome ERZ653662 (study PRJEB26926, sample SAMN06165217) | human gut metagenome | biome: ENVO:00009003; feature: ENVO:2100002; material: ENVO:00002003... | reverse complement strand
GTGTTGAAAGAGGAGTTCCGGGGCGTCGACGATGCGGTGACCGTTCGGATTACGGATGCCCGGCGGCCCGATTCGCTGATCGACCTGCAATCGCAACGGCAATTGATCCGGGCCGTACGCGGATGTCCCGATGGCGTAATTCGGATGAACCCGTCGATGCCGGGGCTGGTACAGACTTCGTCCAACCTGGCCCGGGTCACCGCCGGAAACGGGGAGATTCTGGTGCACTGCCTGCTACGCAGCTCGCTCGATAGCGAAAAGGCCGATCTGGGCGACCGGATCGCCGGGGTATTCGAACTCGCGGGAGCAGAAGTCGCGCTCGAGGGCGGTTACGACGGCTGGAATCCGAATCCGGATTCGCCGATCCTGCATACGATGATCGCGTCGTACGAGTCGCTGTTCGGTCGCCGACCGGTCGTTACGGCCATCCATGCCGGACTGGAGTGCGGGATCATCGGTACGAATTACCCTGCGCTGGATATGATTTCGTTCGGCCCGACGATCCTGCACCCGCATTCGCCCGACGAAAAAGTGAACGTCGCGTCGGTCGGCCGTTTCTGGCAGTATCTGCTGGCCACGCTCCGCAATGTACCGTTCAGATCGTAAAGGTTATGGAGACGTTCGATAAATGGTTTGCCATCGTCAATCCCGTCGCCGGAAGCGGCAAGGGACTGAGCGACTGGCCGCTGATCAGCAAGTTATTGCGCGATCACCACATCGTGCCGGAGTATGCGTTCACCGAACGCAAGTACCATGCGATCGAACTGGCCGTCGAGGCGGTCAACAACGGTTTCCGCAAGATCATGGTGGTCGGCGGCGACGGGACGATCCACGAGGTGGTCAACGGCCTGTTCATCCAGCAGAAGGTCTGCCCCGACGAGGTGCTGCTTGCGGTGGTCGCCGTCGGTACGGGCAACGACTGGGTGCGCACGTTCGGTATTTCGAACCGCTACCAGGACGCCGTGAAGGCGATCAGCGAAGGGTATTCGTTCCTGCAGGATGTGGGCGTGGTCTCCTACGAGGAGTCGCACTACCGCCAGAGCCGTTACATGGCCAATGTCGCGGGTGCGGGCTTCGACGCCCATGTGGTGCGCAAGTTCTCGCACCTCAAGAAGAAGGGGCGCAAGAACCGCTGGATCTACACATGGTGTCTGGTCAGGCAATTCTTTCGTTATAAATCCACCGGAATGAAGGTGTGGGTCGATGACCGGCTGGTCTACAACAACCTGCTGCTAAGCATCGCCATCGGTATTTGCAAGTACAACGGCGGCGGTATGCAGCAGCTTCCCGAGGCTGTGGCCGACGATGGCATGCTCGACGTGTCGCTCATCCGGCCGGTGCATTTCTGGCACCTGCTGTTCCGGTTCCACTACCTGTTCAACGGCGGTATCTACCGTATCCGGCATATCCTCCAGGAGCGCGGTAGCCGTATCCGCATCGAGTCGTCGCCCGAAATATCGGTCGAGGTGGACGGGGAGCTGCTGGGCGAAACGCCGCTCGAATTCTCGATCCTCCACAAGGCGATCCGGATCGTGGTGTCCAAGGAATTTTACGACAAACGCCCCGAGACGTCGTGTTCGTGCACGGTGCCGGAGGTGTAGCGCTTGTTACGCCGCCGGAGTGGCGGGGTAAAGATAACCGGGCGGGATTTTTTGAAAAAATCCCGCCCGGCTGCGTTTGGTCGTGCGATGCGTCAGTTGACGCTCTCGATCACGTCGACTTCGGTAATCACCCATTCGAAAAGGTCGTTGGCGCACTGCCCCTGCAACTGGCGCAGCTGCGACATGTCGGTCGTATCGGCCAGGATGGCGTTGAAGAATTGCGACATCGTGTCGTAGGTGTCGTTCACCTTCCCGGCGAAGCAGTTGTAAAAAGCCTTCTGCTGGTCGTGGTCGAGGCCCGCGGGGAGCACGCCCTGCGCTACGAGGTAGTTGTAGGGGAAGATATGCCGCATGTTGCGTGCGTCGGCGTTCAGTTCGTCCACGATGGTCGTGACGACCACCATGTCAACCGTGTCGGTTACGCCCGGCATCTCCACGAAGGTTGCGTAGACGGGATAGGTGCCTTCCAGCTCCCCGGCCACCTGGTCGGTGAAGAGTACGAACTCGGCGTCGGTCAGGTCGTCGAGGTAAACCATCTGGCGGTAGCTGCGCAGCGCTTCGCGCATGGCCTTGCGTTGTTCGTGGTTCCACTCCCGCTTTTGCGAGCAGCCTACGAAGCCTGCCGCGAACATCGAGAGCAGGGATACACAGAGGAGAATTTTTTTCATCGTTTCCTTGATTTTGGTTTTACTTATGGCAGGAACGCAATCCGTGTGCCAAAAATTTCATATCTTTACCCGAAAATCAGTTTGCTATGGATGTCCTGGCTTTTCGCGACTACTGCCTGTCGCTGCCCCTGACCGAGGAATGTACGCCCTTCGACGAAACTACGCTGGTCTACAAGGTCGGCGGGAAGATGTATGCCTATGCCGATATGGAGAATTTCGGGCGGGTCGCCGTGAAGTGCGACCCCGACGAGGCGGTTTCCCTGCGCGAGGAGTATCCCGACGTCACGCCTGCGTGGCATTCGAGCAAAAAGCACTGGAACGACATCCGCACGACGGGCGACCTGCCCGATGCCTTTATCCGGGCGCAGATCCGCAATTCCTACCTGCTCGTGCTGCGGCAGAACGTTACGCCCAAGTCCCTGCGCGAAGAGATACTGGCCTATGTCGGGGAACACGGCCTGCCCGAATAGCCGCTGTGCGGGAATCCTGCTCCGGCCCTGAGATTGTCCGATCAAATAACTCGATAAACTATGAATATCCGATTTCTTTTCGCAGCGCTGGTTTGTGCGCTGGCTTTGGGTTCATGCGGCGGAAATGCCCGAACCGAACTTTTCAATGGCAAAGACCTTGCGGGTTGGGTATGCGTCGTCGACAGCCTGGGCGACGTGCCTGCCGGGGAGGTATTCACCGTCCGGGACGGCAATATCCGTATCGCGGGGCAGCCGTTCGGCTACATGCGTACCGCGCGGCAGTACGGCGATTACAGGCTCCATGCCGAGTGGCGCTGGATCGGCGAAGCAACGAACAGCGGCATTTTCCAGCGCGTGCAGGAGGGCGACAAGGTCTGGCCCCAAGGGATCGAATGCCAGCTCATGGCCGGGCGTGCGGGCGACCTGGTGTTGCTCGGGGGTGCAAGGGCCGACGGGATCGAACCCGTCGGCAAATTCCCTATAAAGGCGCGTATCGGCGATGCCGGTTGCGAGAAGCCTGCAGGCGAGTGGAACGAGGCCGAGATCGTTTGCCAGGGCGACCGGATGGCCGTCTATATCAACGGCGTGTTGCAGAACGAATGTTCGGGTACGAACCGTACGGGCTACATTGCGCTCCAGAGCGAAGGCGGCACCCTGGAGTTCCGCAATGTCTACCTCACCGATGTGAAATAGGGCACCCGGCACAGCGGCCCGGATACTCGGAAAGCGAAGGCCGTCCCCGCAGCAGGGGACGGCCTTCCGTCGTTTTGAGGCCGGATTGCTATGCGCGCATTTTTGCTTTCCAGCGAAGGTAGCCCGCGACTGCCAGCGCCGAGTAGAGGGCGTACAGGCCTGCCGTCAGCGGGATGCCCTTGTAGAGGTACAACCCCACCGTTACCAGGTCTACGGCCAGCCATACGAGCCATTGCTCGACGTACTTGCGCGAGAGCATCCACATCGCCACGATGCTTCCGGCCGTGGTCATCGCGTCCCAGAACGGCACGGTGCTGTTGGTGAATCCCACGAGCAGGAAGTAGATGCCCGTATGCGCTGCGGCGTAGACGGCGATCAGCCCCGCAGCTTGGCGCAGGGGCGTATGCCCGATCCGGTCGGCCGCTGCTTTCCTTCGCGGTGCGTTATGCCATACGATCCACCCGTAAAGGCCGGCCAGTACGTAGTAGGCCTGCATCGAGCAGTCGGCATACAGCCCCGCCTTGTAGTAGAGTGCACCGTGCACCAGCGGCATGATGAGCCCGACGACCCACAGGCGGATGTCGGCCCGGTATTCCAGCCACAGGTAGAGCAGCCCCAGCACGACCCCGGCGATTTGCAGTACGAGTTTCCAGTCCATCTGTTCTCAGAATTTCACCGTCACGTTGGCCAGCACGTTCAGCGGGGCCTGCGGGAAGTAGAGGGCGACGTCCGTACGCTTGCCGTCGTCCATGTAGGAATAGCCGTACCCGTTGCCGCAGTACTCCGAATCGAAGAGGTTGTAGACCATGAGCCCGAAGCGGACGCTGCGGGCGGCTTTCGTGCGGAGCGTATAGCCCAGGTTGAGGTTGGTCGTGCAATAGCTGTCGAGCGACAGGGCGTCGATTTCGTTGTTCGTGAAATACTGCTTGCCGACATACTGCGTGTGGAATACGGCCTCGAAGCCCTTGCAGTGGAAGTCGAAGAGCACCCCGGCGATTACGTCGGGCGAGTAGGAGATGGTCATGTCGCCCAGGTTCTGCCCGAAGGTAGGGCTGTCCTTGAGGGCGTCGATGTAATCCTCGATCCTGTTCTGGCTGAACGTTGCGTGCCCGCTGAGCGTGAACCAGCCCGTGGCTTTCCATTGTGCCGAAAGTTCGATGCCCCGGCGGTAGCTGTCCTCCACGTTCGTGTTCAGGGCATCGTCGCCGTCGTTGACCATGCCCGTGGCGACCAGCTGATCCTTGTATTTCATGTAGTAGAGGTTTACGCCTGCGCTGAATTTCGGTGTGTCGTACCGGTAGCCAAGTTCATAGTCGTAGAGTTTCTCGGACGAAGGATAGGAGTTGTCGCCGGAGAACATATAACGGTCGGTGAAGTCGCTGCGCGTAGGCTCCTTCTGTGCGACGGCGAACGATGCGTAGAAGTTGTGGCGGTCGGCGAGCGTGTAATGGATGCCCGCGCGCGGGTTGAAGAAATGGTATTTCTTATCTACGTCGATAGGCTGCATCGCGGAGGTGTCCCAGTTGTAGTTGTCGTTGACGCCCCATGCCTGGTAATGCACATAGCGGTATTGCATGTCGGCGAACAGGCGCAACCCCCGGGCGACTGTCCAGTTGGCGCGCACGAAGACGTTGGCGTCTTGTTTGTCGACATCGTTGTCGTACCAGCGCCCCCGGATGTCGCTTTTCTTCAGGCCGTCCACCCAGTCCAGCGTGCCCCAGTGGGGACAGGAGTAATAGCTCCACGAACCGCCGAACGTGAGGTCGAGGTTGCGTACCGAATAGGCTGCCGAGGCGTTGATGCCTCCCAGGTGGTTGCGCATGATCTTTTCGCGGATCAGGTCGGCCTGTTCGATGTCGCTCTGCAGGTTGGTGTAGCCCGCAAGCCATGCGTCGTCCTTGTACTGCTTGTAATAACCGTACCCGTATGTGTAGAACGCCGTGGCATTCATCACCCAGCGGTCATCGATGCGGTGATTGAGGATCAGTTGGTTGTTGATTTGCAGGTAGTTGTCCGTCTGGTCGTCGTAGTAGTCGACGTGCGTGCCATCGGCCAGTACGAAGGGACCGTCCGAGGTGACGTACTGCCCGCTGTCGTGGTACCGGCGTCCGTAGCGCTTCATGTCCTCCTTCGTGACGCCGTTATAGGTGAGGTAGGTCTTGGCCTTGCCGCCGAACGATACCAGTTTCAGCATCGTATTGCCGTTGTAATAGGCACCCTGGAACATGTAGGATTTAAGATCCGTGGCTCCGCGGTCGATGTAGCCGTCCGAACCGATATGGGTCAGGCGTGCATCCACGGCCCAGTGGCCGCCCATGAGGCCCGACGAAACCTGCACGGCCTGTTTGTTGGTGTTGTACGATCCGTAGGAGAGCGATGCCGAGCCGTTGAAATCGGTCGGGAGTGCCTCGGTGGTCATGTTCACCGCGCCGCCGAAGGCACCCGTGCCGTTGGTCGAGATGCCTGCGCCGCGCTGCACCTGCACCGTCCCTACCGACGAGATCAGGTCGGGCGTGTCGTACCAGTACATCGAGTGCGAGTCGGGGTTGTTCATCGAAACGCCGTTGATCGTCACGTTCAGGCGCGTGGCGTCCGTGCCGCGCAGCCGTACCGAGGTGGCGCCGATGCCGATGCCGGTTTCGTTGGTGGCGACCATCGAGGGGGTCAGCGCCAGTACCGACGGGATGTCGGATCCGAAGCTGTTGCGGGCGATCTCGTCGCGCGCGATGTCCGTGTAGGCCACGGGCGTGGCCGCGTCGGCGCGTGTGGCGGTGACTTCGATCTCCTGCAACCGATACATGCGCAGCGAGTCTTCCTGCCCGGCCTCCACGGCCTGGGCATGTGCGGCGGTGCCTATGACGGCGGCCGCAATGGGTAGTAAAAACCTTTTCATGTTTAAACTTTTTAAAGTTAAAGAACTGAAAAGGGGTATGTAATGTTGATTATGCATCCCGGTCTCGGCATTACCCGTGTCCGGTTCAATGGGTATAATCTCAGCCCGCGCACTGCGAGCACCCCTTAGAAATTCGACGGCAAAGGTAGTGATTGTCCGGGGCAATACCAAATTTATTTGTCCCGGCCCGTGCAGGCCCGAATAATTAAATGCCGAAAAGGGGGATATAAGCCGAAAATTGCCTACTTTTGCACTTTCAAATTTTTTTAACGGTCTATGAAACATATCGCATCGTTCCGTCCCCGGTTCTTCGAAGTGTTCCGGGGCTATTCGCGTCAGACGTTTTCGGCCGACCTGATGGCCGGCCTGGTCGTTGGCATCGTGGCCCTGCCGCTGGCTATCGCCTTCGGTATCGCTTCGGGCGTGTCGCCCGAAAAGGGAATCATCACGGCCGTGGTCGCGGGGTTCGTCGTCTCGCTGCTGGGCGGAAGCCGGGTACAGATCGGCGGCCCTACGGGTGCCTTCATCGTCATCGTCTACGGCGTCGTCCAGCAATACGGCGAAACGGGGCTGCTGGTTGCGACGTTCATGGCCGGCGTGCTGCTGGTCGCGATGGGGCTGTTCAAACTCGGCGCCGTCATCCGGTTCATTCCCTATCCCGTCGTGGTGGGGTTCACAGCCGGCATCGCCCTGACGATTTTCACGACGCAGATCGCAGACCTGTTCGGGATGAATTTCGGCGGGGAACCCGTGCCGGGGGATTTCATCGGCAAGTGGATGCTCTATTTCCGCCATTTCGGTTCGGTCAACTGGGCGAACCTGGCCGTGGGGATGGGCAGCATCCTGCTGATTGTCCTTACACCCAGGTTCTCGCGCCGTATCCCGGGGTCGCTGGTGGCCATCGTCGTGCTGACGGCCGGGGTTTGGGCGCTTCGAACGTATGCGGGCATGGAGGGCGTCGATACCATCGGCGACCGCTTTACGATCCGTGCCGAATTGCCTGCCGCAGCCATGCCCGCGATGGATTGGGAGGTGATGCGCAGCCTGTTCCCCGTGGCTTTGACCATTGCGCTGCTGGGGGCTATCGAATCCCTGCTTTCGGCGACGGTCGCCGACGGTGTGACCGGCGACCGCCACGATTCGAATACCGAGCTTATGGCGCAGGGTGCCGCCAACCTGCTCACTCCGCTGTTCGGCGGCATTCCGGCCACGGGTGCCATCGCCCGGACGATGACCAATATCAACAACGGCGGCCGGACGCCCGTGGCGGGCATTATCCATGCCGGGGTGCTGCTGCTGATCCTGTTGCTGATGATGCCGCTGGCGCAGTATATCCCGATGGCCTGTCTTGCGGGCGTGCTTGTGGTCGTTTCCTATAACATGAGCGGCTGGCGGACTTTCCGGGCTTTGCTGCGCACGCCCCTTTCCGACAGGGCCGTCCTGCTGGTTACCTTCTTCCTGACGGTCGTCTTCGACCTGACGGTGGCCATCGAGGTGGGGCTGCTTATCGCCTGCGTGCTGTTCCTGCGGCGTGTGATGGAGACGACCGAAATATCGGTGATCCGCAATGAAATCGACCCCTCAGCGGGTTCCGACGCCCGGCTGCACGAAGAGCCGCTGGCCATACCCTCCGGGATCGAGGTGTATGAGATCGACGGCCCCTATTTCTTCGGCATCGCTACTCGCTTCGAGGAGTTGATGATGCAGATGGGCGACCGTCCCCGGGTGCGGATCATTCGTATGCGCCGCGTGCCGTTTATCGACTCCACGGGGCTCCATAATCTGGAAACCCTGTGCCGGATGTCGCAGCGGGCGGGGAGTACCCTCGTGCTGTCGGGCGTGAACCCGGGCGTGCGCGCTACGCTGGAGAATGCCGGGATCTGCAACCTGCTTGGCGAGGAGAACATTTGCCCCGACATCCATGCGGCGCTCGAGCGCGCCCGGGCGTTGGCCGCCCAGTCCGGGACGGGGAAGTAGGGCGGAAAAAGGTAGGACGGAAAAGGAGTAAGAAACCCTGCAGGCCGCATATACGGAGCGGAATCTCCCGTGTCCGTCCGCTCGTTCACGCCGGGTTCTTGTACGAAAAATCCCTGCTACATGTAGCAGGGATTTTCGTTTTGCCGGGGCAGCCTAAAAGGTGCCGAACCGGAAGACGATCTTCTGGCAATAGAGTTCGCCGGGTCTGAGCAGCGGCGACGGGAAATCGGGATGGTTCACGGCGTCGGGGTAGTTCTGGCATTCGATCGCCACGCCGTCGTAGTCGTCGTAACGTCCGCCGGTCTTGGTTTCGGGGCATCCGCCTGCGAGCCAGTTGCCGGTGTAGACCATTACGCTGGGCTGCGACGAAAGTATCTTTACGCAGCGCCCCGAGCCTTTTTCGCGCAGTTCGCCGACCTCGCCCAGGATGTTGGGCTGCCACCCGTCGATGACAAAAGGATGGTCGTACCCCTTGAAATCGCGGATATGGTTGAACTCCGAGCCGATGCCGGGGCGGAAGGGCCTGAATTGGCGGAAGTCCTGCGGAGTGCCCGCTGCGTCGAGCAATTTCCCGGTCGGAATTTGCTTGTCGTTCATTTCGAGCACCTTCGAGCTGTTCAGGCGCAGTTCGTGGTCGAGGATCGAACCGCTTCCGTCGCCCGCGAGATTGAAATAGACGTGGTTCGTGAGGTTCACGACCGTCGTCTTGTCCGTCTTGGCGAGGTAGGTGATCTCCAGGGCATTGTCGTCGTCGAAATCGAATACGGCTTCGACGTTCAGCTCGCCGGGGTAATTCTGGTCGCCGTCCTCCGACAGGAGCGACATGACGACGCGGTTGGTCTCGACACGGCTTTCCCAAAGACGGTTGGCGAAATTCTTCGTGCCGCCGTGCAGGTGGTTGGGGCCGTTGTTGACCTCCAGCGAGTATTCTTTGCCTTCGATGGTCATGCGTCCCGATGCGATGCGGTTGGCGCAGCGGCCGACGCTCTTGCCCGAGGCGGCCCCGTCGAAGAAGTAGCCTTCGGGGTGTTTGTAACCGAGCACCACGTCGGCCATGCGGCCTTCGCGGTCGGGCATCGTCACGGAGACGATCGCCGCCCCGAAATTCGAGATCTTCACTTCGGCGCCCTTGTCGTTGCGCATCGTGTAGAGGATGATCGCCTCTCCTTCGGGCGTCATGCCCCATACGTGTTGTTCGATAGTTACCATATTATTCTGCGGGTTTTAAGGTTGCCAGGATATGGTCGATGCGGCGCAGGGTCTCCTCCTTGCCGATGAACGACGTCACGTCGTACATGCCGGGGCCCTTGCCGGCGCCGACCAGGGCCAGGCGTAGCGTGTTCATCACCTGCCCCATGCCGTAGCCTTTCTGCTCGATCCAGCCGTGTACGATCCGCTCGGTATTTTCCAGCGAGAAATCGTCGATCGCGGCCAGTACGCTGCGCAGTTCGCGCAGGATTTCAGGGTTCTGCCCCTTCCAGTATTTCCTGGTCTGCTTCTCCTCGTATTCGGCTGGGGCCACGAAAAAGAACGACGTTAGATCCCACAGGTCGGTGATGAACGTGGCGCGCTCCTTCATGATGCCGGCGGCGCGGCCTGCGACCTCGTCCGCGACCTCGATGCCGTGCCCGCGCAGGATCGGCTGGTAGAGCGCGGCCAGTTCGGCGTCGCTCTTATGGTGCATGTACTGTGCATTGAACCATTTTGCCTTGTCGGGCTGGAAGCGTGCGCCCGACTTGGAAACGCGTTCCAGCGAGAAATTGTCGATCAGCTCCTGCATCGAGAAAATCTCCTGCTCGGTGCCGGGGTTCCACCCCAGCAGCGCCAGCATGTTGATAAATGCCTCGGGGAAATAGCCGTCCTCGCGGTATCCGTGCGCGGTCTCGCCCGTCGTGGGGGATTTCCAGAAGAGCGGGAATACGGGGAATCCCATCTTGTCGCCGTCGCGCTTCGAGAGCTTGCCGCCGCCCGTGGGTTTGAGCAGCAGGGGCAGGTGGGCGAACGCGGGCTGCGTCGCCGTCCATCCGAATGCTTTGTATAGCAGGTAGTGCAGTGGCAGCGAAGGAAGCCACTCCTCGCCGCGGATGACGTGCGAGACCTCCATCAGGTGGTCGTCGACGATGTTGGCGAGGTGGTAGGTGGGCAGTGCGTCGGACGATTTGTAGAGCACCTTGTCGTCGAGCGTCGAGGTGTTGACCTCCACGTGGCCGCGGATCAGGTCGTCCATTTCGACGACTTCGTTTTCAGGCATCCTGAAACGGATCACCCACTGGTCGCCGCGGTCGATGCGCGCCC
>ENA-OZGO01001237-OZGO01001237.1-human-gut-metagenome-genome-assembly--contig:-NODE-1237-length-10633-cov-5.092362_pt1 | contig 10633 bp, 10 predicted proteins | sample MGYA00244658_ERZ653662 | MGnify/ENA primary metagenome ERZ653662 (study PRJEB26926, sample SAMN06165217) | human gut metagenome | biome: ENVO:00009003; feature: ENVO:2100002; material: ENVO:00002003... | reverse complement strand
CAATTCACTTTCTGTGTGCTGGGCTGATCCCCATTGTTTGGGTCAAAAGTGATCACGAGCATACCGTTCAGGGTGGCACCGCTGAAATCACCGTCTAAAACCGTACCATCATTGTTCGTAATCGCGCCGGTGAATGTGCCGCCGTTAATGGTACCACTGCTCTCATTTATGACCTCATTCTTGAATGTGCCCTTCCGGATGGTGCCGGTGTTGGTCACTTTGCCATGGAACTCAGTGCTGCCGGCGGCACCCTCACTGCCGGTGATCGTGCCGGTGCCGTACCTGTTGGTATCGTTCGTCATTGTGCCGGACATTTCGCCGCCGTCAGCATTCAGGATGCCAACGTTTGTTACATTTGTGTAGATTTTTGCATTGTCGCGCATAGTAAGAGTAACTCTCTGAGTGGAAGTATTGTATACATGGCTTGGGTCTTTTTTATTATCCGGATCACCGATCGTGCCCCTTGTCATGGTGAACTGATTATCATTCCACACCCCGCCGCTTGAAGCATACTGGGTGGTGGTGCTGATGCTGGCTTTAATCGTACCGCCTGACATAATAAAGGATCCAGAGTTGTAAACACCGCCGCCGTATAATCCTGTGCATGTACGGATTGTTCCGCCGTTCATGATAAAGCAGCCGATGATATTTGAATTCCACAGGGCGCTGATGTCCACACCGCCACCCCCGGATTGTGCGTTGCAGTTGCGGATCTCAGAGCCGGAACCCATGGTGAATGTGCACCCCGGGGAGACAGACACACCGCCGCCGTTTTTTGCCGCGCAGCCGATAATCTGTCTCTTATACACATCTGACGCTGCCCTCGACTAGTCGTCGGCAGCGTCAGATGTGTATAAGAGACAGTAATACTTCCGCCCGTCATGGTGAATGTGCTGCTCTTGCCGATGGAAGAGTCATAGGCAAGGTGTACACCGCCGCCGAGACCACCTGCCGAGCATCCGACGATGCTGCCACCGGTCATGGTCAGTTTACCGCCGACATTAACAAGCACACCGCCGCCATCACTGTGGGTAAGATCACCGCCACCGCCCGTAATAACCCCACCAGAGACGATTTCCGTGCCGGTGTCTTTGTCCAGTTTCCATAGGCCACATCCCCACATATCTGTATAGTTCGGGTTAAATTTATGTACTTTGTTGGGAGTGCTGTCCGCAATTGTCAGATCGCCGCCCGACTCTACCTTGATTACGCTGAAGCCGCCGGTCATTTTCAGTACATTACCGTTTAAATCCAGTGTCACAGTACGGCTAACCGTCAGCGTGGTGCCGATGGTAATGTCTGCCGTCAGTTTGACTGTGTCATTCGCATTGTTTTCCAGTGCGGCCGTCAGTTCCTCCGCTGTCGCCACTTCCTTCACACCGTTTGTGACCGGCAGTGCTGCGTACAGTCCGTTCAGAACCGCTGCAGCTTCATTTCCCGATGCGCTTTCCGGGGAACCCGGACCCTCTGTGGATGTAGGGGGATTCGTCAGCTGTCCGGTTTCTGCTGCCGATACCGGCGTGGAGACCAGAGAAAATACCATGGAACTGCAAAGCAGCGCCGCATAGAACCGAATTTTTTGCTTTTTCATGAATTTTTTTCCTCCCATTGTTGTGATGCGTTTCCTTTTCCCGTGCCTTGTCCGCGGTGTTCTCTTTCCCGGAGTCTGATACACAGCACAGTGATCATGACTGCTGTGGAGAAAGAAATTACCCCAACCAGCACATAACCGCCGGCGTCTTCATGCAGCAGGATAGAACCGTACATTCCCCGGGCGGTGATCTGCGTCTGGCCGGCTGCTGTGTGCACCGTTCCCACAAGGAACGCAGACAATGCCATGCACAGGGCAGACAGCCGGCAGATCCCGCGGCGCTTCTTCCGGCGATATTTTTCGTGCACCCGTTTTTTCACCAGTTCGACCCGCTTTTCTGTATCATACATATTGCTGAAAACCTCCCTTCGGAAAGTAAAGTCATAAAATACATATGCCCTTCATCTAATTAGGTACAAAAAAGCGAAAAAACTCTCACCTGAAAATCAAATTTTTTGAAAAAGGTTGAAAAAAACAGGAGCTGCCGACAGCAGCTCCGCAAAAGACAGGATTCAGTTGTGACTCTGGGGCAGGCGGACAATCAGTTTTCCCACCGCCAGGATCAGCACAGGCAAAATGTATGCGATATACTGTATCGCACCGCCATAGGCGATCAGAAGATTATAAATTGCATGAAAAGTGATGGCTGCCCCGAGCAGACCGCAGGTTCCGGCGATCTTCAGCCAGGTGCGCTGCCATACATACGCCAGCCCACCGCCGACGATGGCACCACAGATCACGTGCATGGCACCCGTTCCAATGCCCCGGAAAAAGATAAAGGAAAAATGTCCGGCTCCGTTTTGAATCAGATAGCAGACATTCTCAAAGGTGGCAAAGGAAAGTGCAACGATGATGGCAGCATTTTTTATCGGCATCGGTTCAGGCTCAAATACAAGAAGATAAAAGAGCAACGGCAGGAGTTTCATTACTTCTTCTACCACAGGTGCGATCTCTGCGGTGGCGGTAATCGTATCTGCTGCGTAAAGAGCGGCAAAGAAGGTATTGATGTAAGCGGAGAGCAGGCATGCCCCCATTCCTGCAAGACAGCACAGAAAGAATTTAGCCTGCCGCCTACCCATGCACAGGGCAGCGATCAACAGGGGTGAGGCCATACAGATAAATACATTTTCAATATAGGTCATGTCCGCACCGCCTTTCCTGTGGCAGGCAGCAGCCCGAAAAGGCAGAACGTCAGCAGAAGATCACACCAACAATAGGGACTGAAGATAGAGTCGTCCGGCCAGAAGCAGCCGGAGGTCCACAGAGCGTATTCTGTCGCAACATAGCAGAGGATTCCGATGTGAAAATACCGCAGGTTCCGTCCTTTTCCCGTCTGTGTCTCTGCGTAGACAAGACCGTGGATGGAACGATAGGAGACAAGGATCATCATGCCGCACCAGAGCAGGTTGGAGAGAATGTCACCAAAGGTACAGTAAAATGCGCACAACGGAACTCCGATCAGTGGAGCCAACAGGGATTTCCGACAGGAAAAGCTTCTTTCCTCCGGGGAGGAGAGAGTATATTGTAGGAGACAGAGAAAAATAACGCTGGAGACCCAGCCGAATTCCGATACATAAAAGATCCGTGGTGTTTCGGAAAACAATAACAGATACAATGTCCAGTACAGGGAGCCCAGTGCGAAACAGCCATAAAAGCAAATCAGCAGAAAATATGACAGTGTCCGATGTCTCAGATAACGAATGCCGCTCAGACAGAAGCCCAGCATGGTAACGAAAAATTGCAAAAGATTAATGATCAATTCCATTGGCGCGGTCCCCCCTCTGCTCTGCCTGCTCTTCTTTGTCCAGCAGATGGACACGAAAACACAGGATCGTCACGCATACGCCGAGAAGAAATGAAAGCAACCCTATTATGATATATTCGGGTGCAGCACCTCCGCCGAGGATCGTTGCCGCCGTTTCATATCCGGAGGAGATCCCCGGCACCATTTGCCCAGAAATCCCGGACATGACAAAGGAAGCCCCGAAGATCACAGCAAGGCATGCCGCTATGCAGGTAATAGCAACGATCCGCCGCTGTTTCCGTCTTTTTTGTCGTTCTTTTTCCGCAATCCTTCGTCGGACTTCTGCGATCCGTTCCTCATGACTCCGCATTTGTTATTCCCTCCCGTTCCAATAATCCCCGCAGACGCTCTTTTCCCCGGTACATTATATTAGTGATCTGCTTCACGCTTTTTCCCATAACTTCAGCGACCTGCCGGTAACTCATACCCTCAAAATAGGTCAGATAAAGAGCTTCTCTGTAATCCGGATGCAGTTCACCCATGCATAAATGCAGGATCTGATTCCGTTCTTTTGTCCGGATCACCTCATCCACCAGTTTCCCACCTTCCGGCTCTTTGGTCAGATCATCAAGACAGAAGTGATGTCGCCGGATGCTTTTATGGCGCAAAGCCATATGCCGTGCCGCTTTATACAGGTAAGCCCTGAATCCGCCATCCCGGATAGGGGGCCTTTTGGAGAACAGGTAGGAAAATACTTCTATCATCAGGTCCTCCGCCTCATGAATGTCATGCAGATAGCCGTTGATGTATAAGGTCAGTGGGTTGCCGTATTTTTTCATCAATTCTACCAACCCTGTTTCATCGCCGCTCAAATATTGTCGGTATAATTCTTCATCGGAAATCATATCGTGTACATCCTTTCCACTGTAGCCGGCGGTTCGTCCCTTTGTAATCCCAAATGTGTATGGAATTGCGTAAGCTGCATGCCTACGGATTACTTTGTTTATTAAACATCATTATATGCGAATAAGGTTATATTTTCAAGTTATGCATTTTCCGGCTCCTTTCCCGTAGCCCCGCCGCCAGGGAAAAGAATAAAACAGCTATAAAATAAGAGAGTCCCCACAAAGTGGGAACTCTCCTGAATATTATGATCTGTCGTCACATTGAAGTATTTGCAAGACGCTGTAAAGCATGTTCGGCGATCAGTGTGGAACAATGTTCCTCAAGAAAAGTAAGGCTTGCCGGTGTGGAACGCTTGGGAATACCGTATTCAGAGATGACATTGCAGACACGGTCGAAGACCTCGCGATCTTCTTCGCCCTGCGTCAGGATCAGATAATACCCGTCGGTGCCCTCCTCGTGATACAGTGTGCTGAACCCATGATAATGGCTTCCGGCTATTACTGCCGCATTGATTACCTGTTTCAGAGATTCCATACGGAACAGGCGGGAACGTACACTGTCACTCTCCTCGGGAGCGGACGCGGAAGGAGCTTCAGGAGCGTTTGCGGTATTGTCTTCGCTCTGGATACGGCGGAACAGATCCAGAACCTCGTCTGCCGTGCTCTCATCACTGTCATCATCACTGTCTTCCGTAACGGAAGGTGCAAAGCGGGAAAAACGGGTGTCCAGTTCTTCCGGATCTTCCACTTTGGTAATGATCAGTACGATACAATCCGCATTCAGAGGGATGGCTTCAATCATCAGGGGAATATCCTCTGCTTCGAAGCCAAATTCAAAATTGGCCTGCTGCATCATATCACGGAACAGAGATTTAGCTTTTTCTGTGCCGTAGGCAAGTTCACTTATTTTTAATTCGCGGCTGGCGAGATCCTCACGGGTCAGGGTGCAGCGAATCTGATTTTCATTTACTTTTTCTATTTTCATGCGACAACACTTCCTTTCTGCTTTCGCATTGGTATGGTATATAGCTTATACTTTCCCTATATTTTAGTCAATAGAAGCTATTCACAGTTTAAAAAAATTTAATAAAACATCTTGTCAAATAGCAGGCTGCAGTGTATAATCCGACCTATAGATGCCTCTGATACTCCGGTACGGAGAGGAGGTCGACAGTTTTCCATTTTTTCTTGTTGATTTACCAGGGAACGATTCGTTCCAGTTCATCCCCTTTTTTATTTTATGATGCAGATGGCTGTTAATGTATTTGGGAAGGATAGGTTATGCTGATCTGTAAAATATAGTATGGAGATGTCTTACAGGCATATACGTGTCTGGTCATAATATTTCAACAGATATTTTTCACGAACATAATTCCAACATTTTCACACAAATTACTACAAGTACTGTCAGAGGCATTTATAAGTAACTATTCAGAGCCACGCAAATCGTGTCAATATGTACGTCGAATGCTTGCATTCGTAAGAACATTTGACATGATTTATATTGCGAATAGTGTTCTGAATAGTTACGCTTATATGTACTAGCGGAAAAAGCAGCGTTATTTTAAAGTGTTTCACGAATCCTTTTGGTAAAATATGCTGCGGACGGGAGGTGTCTGTGGAGGACCGGGAAGCTGTGACTCCCGGGAAGAAGTTTCCCAGGAGAAAGGTGGAAAAATATTTTCGAAAGCTTCAGAAAAACGGCACAGAATTGTATGTCGACGGAGAAAAGGTCTCACCGTCGCAGGCGGCAGCGTATGCCGTCAGAGAAGAAAGCCCGTATATGGCAGACTATATATTGGGAGAACAGGGCAAAATCAGCCAGGTCCGGCTGGATAAGGTGGATCTGCGTTAAAGGGTGTCAGCTCTTGCCCGGGTAATACTTTGAAACAGAGAATGCGCTGCGGGGATGCAAAACGGGATTGCCTCTCTGGCTGTATCCCGCAGTGCAGGATCTGTCTCTATTGTTCCTTGTATTATATAGAGGAATTGTGATAGAATAAAACTGTTCTGCCGATAGAAGACGGAACGGAAGAAAAGGCAAGAATGGTGCAGGCGGCAGCCTGCGGATGGGAGCACATATGAAGAAAAGAATACTACCGGTGATCATAGCAATCCTGCTGATCCTTGTGATCGCGGGCGGAGCACTGGGAAAGGTGCTGTTGGATAAATATTCCTACAGCAAAGAAGAGGCAGACTGGAACGAATTTTATCAGGTGTCAGAGAGTGACAGAAGTGCCATTATTTTACAGGACGAAATGGTAGAAGAACAGGCACTGATCAGAGATGACGTATGCTATTTTGATCTGGCAACTGTCCATAAATATATGAACGAAGTGTTTTATGCGGATATGACGGAAAAACTGTTGTTGTACGCCAATCCGACAGAAGTGATCCGTACGACTTTCGGCGAGACTTCCTATACGACAACAGAAGGCACACAGGATGCCGGATATGTGATCAGTTTCGTGGAAGGGGATACCGTATATGTGGCGGCGGATTATGTGAAGCTGTTCACAAATTATTCCTATGATTGTTATGACAGACATGTGCAGGTCTACACCGAATGGGGGACCAGACAGGTGGCACAGCTGAAAAAGGATACGGCGGTGCGTCTGCGGGGCGGTGTGAAGAGCCCGATCCTCACGCAGGCAGCGAAGGGAGATACCCTGGAGATTCTGGAGCAGATGGAGACCTGGAGTAAGGTGAAGACATCGGATTCCGTGATCGGATATGTGGAGAACAAGCGTCTGGGAGATATTACGGAAGAGACCGAGACTCCGGTGACGGATTATCAGGAGCCGGAATATACTGCCCTGACTTCTGACAGCAAGATCTGCCTGGGCTGGCATTCTATCGGCGGTGTAGGCGGTAATGACACTCTGTACTCCATGGTGTCCGGTACGAAGGGTATGAATGTCATTGCACCGACCTGGTTCAGTCTGACGGATGAGAACGGAAGTATCCGGAACTTCGGAACAGCGAATTATGTAACCACGGCCCACAATATGGGCTTACAGGTATGGGGCGTGGTGGATAATTTTAATTACGCCAATGAGACCGGAACGGCCATCAGTACTCTGAATATGCTGTCCTCCACCACCAGCCGGCAGAACTTTGTGCGGAACGTGACAGATGCAGCAGTCAGCCTGGGACTGGACGGCATCAATGTGGACTTCGAGCAGCTGAGCAGTGACTGCGGACCGCATTATGTGGAATTTATACGAGAACTTTCCATTCAGTGCCGAAACATGGGACTGGTATTGTCCATTGCCAACTATGTACCGTTTAATTTCAATGATTATTACCGTCTGGATATCCAGGGACAGGTTGCAGACTATGTCATTATCATGGGATATGACGAACACTGGCACGGAAGCAAGGATCCCGGAAGCGTGGCAAGCATTAGCTATGTATCCGGCGGTCTGGACAGAACATTGCAGGAGGTGCCTGCAAACAAGGTAGTCAATGCCCTTCCGTTCTACACGATCCTGTGGAAGACCGAAGGCACGGATGTGACGGATGAATATATTACCATGAACAACGAGGCAGATTTCATGAGCAGAGCCGGTGTGACAGCAGAGTGGGATGAGGAGACCTGTCAGAATTATGCAGAATGGACCTCCGGAAATGCCACCTATCAGATCTGGCTGGAAGATGCAGAATCCATCGCAGTGAAGCTGAACATGATGGCTACCAAGAATATTGGTGGTGTGGCGGTATGGAGACTGGGTTACGGAACACAGGCAGCCTGGGAACTGATCAATGCCTATCTGCAGTAGGAACAGAATAAAATAGTAAAAGCCCGGTCCCGCAAGGGACTGGGCTTTATTGCTGCCGAAAACTTTATTCCGCTTCCTGTACGTTCTTTCTGCGGATGGTATAGCCTCCGGCCATGCATACAACTGCGGCACCCAGAAGCCAGAACATTGCAGAATTTTCACCGGTCTTTGGAACGTTGTCATATTCGGAAGAAGTACTGTTCTGTGTGGCCTGTGCAGGAGCTGTGGTCTGTGTGGGCTGCTCGGTAGCTGCAGGAGCTGCTTCTGCGGCAGCAGCGGGAGCGGTGGTGCTGTAATACTTTGCTTCGGTCTTCAGGGATCCGTCTTCAATGGCCAGCTTACCTGCGGCGAAACTGTAGGCCTCATAGAAAACGCTCTGGTCACGGTTGTCTTTGGCAATCAGATGATTGACGGTACCGACACCGTTGATGGTGGCATGCAGATTATTGGATTTATCATCTGTCAGGCCGATCATTTCCAGAGTGTCTACATTGCTGTTGAAATTTGCCTTGGCATCGCCATATACATAGGCATGAGATACATCACCGTTGACAGCACCGGAGGTACCGCTCAGGAAATAGACACTGTCATAGCCGTTGGCATAGACTACGGGAACACCAACAGTATTCTTGAAGGTCAGGTTGCCCAGACGGACAGAAACCTTGAGGGCCAGGGCATTGTTCTCCACATCGTTGTCGATGACAATATAGTCACCGTCTTTGATATTCTGCTGCAGATAATACAACTCGCGGTCCTGAACTTCTGCGGACCAGCTGGATGCTTCCTTGTATCTCCACTCGGAACTGCTGTCGGAATAGTTCAGAACATAGGTGGTGGGCTCCGCAGCCTTTACAGTGATCTTTCCCAGACCGGGAATAGCAAAGCATACGGCAGCCAGCGTGAACAGTGTGACAAATTTTTTAAGTCTCTTCATAAGAAAACCTCCTGATTGTCTGTGAGTTATTCCTGTATGGGAAGGTAGTGATCACCGGGTTCCACTTCTTTGGCAACGACTACGAACCGGCCCTGCTCTACATGGTATACGCAGGTGGACAGTGTCAGAAAATGATCTCCGAACTCTGCGGTGACACCGGTGTCATACTGGGATAACTGCTTGATATTGTTATAAAAGTCATCAAATTCTTCCTGCGTATCCGCCTGGAAAAATTTGTAGAACTTAAATACCTGATCTGTTTTCCGGTAGACCTGGGAGCGAAAGACGGCAATGATCTCGTAATTGCGCTGACACTCTTCGGTATAGAGGATAATGTTTTTGTGTTCCTTATAGAAATCCTGATTCTCGTAATCGGTCAGATTGCCGAACATGGCACCGGATTTCATATTGTGACCGTGAATGATAAGATTCGTGGTCAGAGGATCTACACAGCTCTCATCGTCAAGGAGCAGACAGCCGTTTTTATTTTCGCTGCCGTCAAAAGCACGGTAGAGATAATAGGTCTCATCTTCCGGAGTCCACATTACCGGATAATCGATATTGGTGCCCGGAATCTGTAGCCAGGCCGCCATATCCTTGTTGGCAAGAAAACTGTCGGCATAAGGGTTGGCCACTCGTTCGAACTCCTCGGTGGAAGCCGGGGTCTCTTCTGTGGACGGTTCCGGGGAGACGGTAACGGTCGGCTCACCTTCGACTGTGGAAGGTGCCTGCGTGGTCTCCGCGGACTGCGTCGGGCGCAATTCATCCAGCGCTTCCTCCATACGCCGGTCTTCGATCCGCCCTTTTACCAACAGGATCACTGCAGCAAGAACACAAATTCCCGCCAGAACAAATAAAATGATAGAAAGAGTTTTTTTGCTTATTTTCATAATGGTATTATACGCTGAAGTAGTAAGGGGATGCAATAGTTTAAAACAAAAGGATTTCTTAATTTTCGGAAGATATTTCCAGAGAAAAAGGCATATAAAATCATATAGAATAAAAGAGACACCGGAGAACAGGGATGGAACAGAAAGTGTTAAGGGCGGTGATGGTATGCCTGTTGCTTATGTCTATGGCGATACTTGGCAGGGAAACGGCGGCATATGTGGAAACGGTAAATGCCGTGAATGCCTTGCAGGGGAATAATGCGGACACGGACGGAATACCGACGGTAGTGATCGATGCCGGCCATGGCGGGGATGACCCGGGGAAGATTGGTATCAACGGAGTACCGGAGAAGGATATCAATCTCCGGATCACAGAGAAACTGAGACAGTATCTGGAGGCAGACGGAATCCGGGTGGTGCTGACCAGAGAGACGGAGGAAGGATTGTATGATGCATCTGCTCCCAATAAGAAAGTGCAGGATATGAAACGCCGGATCGAAAAGATTGAGCAGACGGATCCGGTTCTCACGGTGAGCATCCATCAGAACAGCTATCCGGAAGAGTATGTGCACGGAGCGCAGGTCTTCTATTATAATGGCAGCAGCGGAGGGGAACAACTGGCAGGGCTGATCCAGACACAGCTGGTCCGGGATCTGGATCCGGAGAACCACCGGCAGATCAAGCCCAACGACAGCTATTATCTTTTGAAAAAAACCAAAGGAACCATCGTCATTGTGGAACTGTCTCTTATACACATCTCCGAGCCCACGAGACTCCTGAGCATCTC
>ENA-OZGO01001233-OZGO01001233.1-human-gut-metagenome-genome-assembly--contig:-NODE-1233-length-10663-cov-5.104544_pt1 | contig 10663 bp, 9 predicted proteins | sample MGYA00244658_ERZ653662 | MGnify/ENA primary metagenome ERZ653662 (study PRJEB26926, sample SAMN06165217) | human gut metagenome | biome: ENVO:00009003; feature: ENVO:2100002; material: ENVO:00002003... | reverse complement strand
GAGATGCTCAGGAGTCTCGTGGGCTCGGAGATGTGTATAAGAGACAGATATTCAGTTTGCTCAGTTGGAAATTACTTTTTACAGTAATCGTTACCGTACCCGAAAAATCGAAGTAAGCAATTGAATATTTCTTGTCGTGGTGTTGTGTACTGGCTGTATATACCGGTATAGTTATGCCGTTGACTTCAACTGTATAATCAGAGGACAGAGGTTCGGTTTGTGGTACCGGATAACTAACTACTTTGGCTCCGATGTTCATGCTTGTAGCAAAGATTAGCACAAAGCTCAAAATCAATTTTTTTAATAATGTTTTCATAATGTATATTTTGTTTATATATGTTTTGTTATAATATATAGAATGGAATTGACTCTTCTTTCTTGTCTATCGCTATTTATCTCAGTCCGGATGTTCCTATTGTGCAATCTCAAATTCTCCTTTCAAGCGGATGTCTTTTGATGAAGAACCAATCATGACTTTGAACATGCCCGGCTCAACGGTGAAATTCATTTGTTTGTCCCATATCCCCAGCTCTTGTGGTGTGAGTTCGAAATGTACGGTATGCGATGCTTCCGGTTTTAGAGTGATGCGCTCGAATCCTCTCAGCACTTGTGTATAGGTGGTTACGCTGCTGACTTCATCGCGCAAGTAAAGCTGTACCACTTCATCTCCTTCGCGCTGACCGATGTTCTTGATGGTGCAACTGATGGAGATGTTGCCTTGTACTCCTTGTTTGGATGGAGATATTACAAGGTCACTATATTGGAAAGTCGTATAGCTTAGTCCATGACCGAAGGGGTAGAGCGCACCATAGACAGAAGTCTCGGAGCTTTCATCAGAACCGGGCTTGAAAGGAAAAGCAAAGGGTATCTGCCCAACGGATTTAGGGAAGGTCACGGCGAGGCGTCCTCCGGGGTTGTAGTCACCAAACAGTGCCTCGGCTATGGCTTGTCCTCCGAATTCACCAGGAAACCAGGCATGGATGATGGCAGGAACATGGGTAGCGGTGAAGTTGATGGATGAGGCGCGTCCGTCAATCATTACCAATACCACTGGTTTGCCTAATTGGCAGATTTTTTTGAGTAATTCTTCCTGTCTGCCGGGCAAGTCCAATGAAGTGCGTGACCTGTCTTCTCTTACGGTAAGTTCGTTTCCTCCTAATACCATTACGGTAACTTCCGCTCCCTTTGCCGCCTCTATGGCTTCTTCCATCATTTGCGCTTCTTGGGCAGCCTTGGGAAATTCAAGGACTTCGCTTTCGGGGAAGTGGGGGTCGATGATGTCGCATCCTTTCTTATAAACAACGTCTGCTTGGGGAAGCATCTTTTTGATACCTTCGTAAATGGTGGTAATGTGTGCGTTGGCTGGGCCATATCGGCAGATTAGCTGTTGTCGCTCGTCGGCATTTGGACCGATGACGGCTACTGAGCGTATCGACTTGGAAAGTGGAAGTGTCTGGTGTTCGTTTTTGAGGAGTACTAACGATTGGCGTGCGGCTTCCAGCGCAAGTTGTTGATGTTCGGGACTGTGTACTATTTGTCCGGCTCTCTTTTCGTCGCCACGATAAGGGTTGTCGAAAAGTCCGAGCCAGAACTTCACGCGTAGAATCTCGGCAACACGTTGGTTGAGTGTTTCTTGGGAGATTTTTCCTTTCTTTACGGCACTGCGCAGCGGAAGGATGAAGTCGGCAGGTGGTGTGAAATGGGTACGGATGTTGAGTCCGGCATTAACGGCTTGCGCTACGGCATCTTCATATCCGTTGGCCACTTGATGTTTGGTGGAGATAAATTCTACGGCTTCACTGTCGGAAACCACATAGCCTTTGAATCCCCATTCTTGTCGAAGAATTTCGGTGAGGAAATGATAACTGCCTGTGATGGGTTCGCCGTCATAGTCGTTGTACGAACTCATTACTCCCAGCGCACCGGCTTCGTGGAAGGCCACTCTAAAAGGATCGAGATAGAGTGTGCGCATTTCTCGGGGAGCTACGTGGGGGTCGGTACGTGTTTTTCCGTCACGTCCACCTACCGGTATGCTATAGACGGCAAAATGTTTTGGGGTAGAGACCAGCTTGTTCTTTTGTAGGCTCAGAATCATTTGCTTTCCCATTTGTCCTGCATGATAGGGATCTTCGCCATAGGTTTCTACGCATCGTCCCCATCGGGGATCTTGTGCGATGTCGAGGATGGGGGAGTATATGTTGGTATATCCCAGTACGGAGGCTTCACGGGCTTCAGCTTCGCCTATTTGGGCTATTAGTTCTTTGTTCCATGTAGCTCCTTGTCCGCATTGGGCAGGAAAGTAGGTCGCCCGGTCATGGCATAGCCCCCGGATGCCTTCGTTGGTGAAATCTACCGGGATTCCCAGCCGTGTATTTTCTACGAACCAGCGTTGAATGGCGTGCTTCGTCTTTACGTGGTGTGCATAGGGGAAAGAGTATGCAGACTTGAAGCTGCCAAGCCCATTGTGCTCTTCATCAATATTCCCGATGCCATCTTTCCATACTTCGTTTTTCCAGTTATCACTTGGAAGGGCGTCATTGAGTACGCGGCCTGAACCATACAGTGTAGCCATCTGGCAACTTTTTTCTTCGAGAGTCATTTGCGAGAGCAGGTTTTGCACCCTTACTTCAAGTGGGGCGCAACTGTCTTCGTAGATGTCCTTCACGCCATTTTTGTTAAAGTCAATCCATCCTTTGTGATAGATGTTTTTGACGGTTGACTTGTCCTTCTCGTAATCGAGTATCGAGTTACTCCACAACTGCTGGCTGCAAATCATGGATACAAGGACGGTTGTTAGGTATCTATTCATACTGATAAAACAATTGGTTGATGTTTTTTGATAATATACGTATCAAGCAGGACTGTTACCTAAACCTGATAGTTAATTTGCCGGGGCGATTGAGTATTTCTACTTTTTGGTTCGTAATTTCTTATATGCTTATAAATTATATCATTAATAAACTTGTTACTTACTAATTATGCAAAAACATTTTAGATTGAGGAATGCGTTATTTGCAGGATTACTGCTTGCCGCATTTGGGTGTTCTTCCCATACCCATCCTACCACTGATTTTAATGTGGATTCTGCTATTGCTTACTGTAGCTGTCAGGCTATAAAAACTCTTGAAACGCTTCCTGATGTAGATTCGATTCCCAATACGATTGATAAAGGACAGAAAAAATGGCAGTATGCTCATGTAGGTTCTTGGACATCTGGCTTTTGGCCGGGTACATTATGGTATCTTTACGAAGCGACTCAGGATACGGTATGGTTGCATGCAGCTGAAAATGTTACTCGTATTCTGTTGCCGGAAGCTTATCGTAAGGCTCGTTCGCATGATTCGGGATTTATTATGATGCCAAGTGTGGGTAATGCTTATCGTCTTACGGGCGATACTATGTACGCTCAAGCACTTCATCATGCGGCAGATTCGTTGGCCGAACTCTATAACCCCAAAGTGGGTACCATATTATCTTGGCCGGGTATGGTCAAAAAGATGAATTGGCCTCATAACACCATTATTGACAATATGATGAATCTTGAATTGCTTTTTTGGTCGGCCAAGAACGGTGGTAACAAATGGCTGTATGATGTAGCCGTAAAACATGCGGAAACAACCATGAAATATCATTTCCGTACGGACCATTCGTGCTATCATGTTGCGGTTTACGATACACTGGACGGTCATTTTATTAAAGGCGTCACTCATCAAGGATTGGCTGATAGTACAATGTGGGCTCGTGGTCAGGCCTGGGCCATCTATGGTTATACGATGGTTTACCGTGAAACTCGTGATGTACGTTTTCTTGAAGTAGCTTGCCAATCGGCCGATGCTTATCTTCGTCGTTTGCCTGAAGATATGGTACCATATTGGGATTTTGATGCGCCAATGTCACCATTGCTCCCTCCTAAAGACGCATCTGCTGCTGCTGTTACGGCTTCGGCGTTGATTGAACTTTCGGGCTATGTAAATGATGAGATAAAATCACGCCATTATCTTGATGCAGCTATAGCTATGTTGGAGAATCTCTCCTCATCGGCTTATCAGTCGGGTACGGTTAATACAGCTTTTTTACTTCATTCTGTAGGCCATATGCCTCGTGGACGTGAGATTGATGCTTCGATTATGTATGCAGATTATTATTATATAGAAGCACTTTTACGGCTTCGTACCGTAAATAAAGGCGGATGACTTGCTACTGCGTCCCCTTCATGCCCCATTGTCAAAGTCAGGAAATATTCTAATGTCGTTTTGATAAATGATGTGTTAATAGGGCAAACATGTGTGGCAGAGCCGTAGAAAGGAGAATTACAATGAGCAAGAAAGATAGAGACATAGCCCTCTTCGTGGCATTCTGCATTGAAGAATACGGAGCGGCTAAAGGAATGATGGACGATCAGGTACTTTTTTAGCAAAGGCTCACTATAGTGAGCCTTTGCTAAATATAAGGAGTGAACAGAAGAAACATATACGGCTCTTTCATTTAAGGGAGTTAAAGGGTGTTAGAAGCCGATAGTATAGCTATACATCAACAGAACTATCGGCTTTTAACTCCTAAGCTTGCAGGGTGATAACTCCTTCTAACTTCCGATAACTCCCTTAAATGAAAAAGCCATGAGAAACATGGGAGATGTTTGTGAATATAATAAGTAAAATTCCTACCTTTGTCTTTATAACCATTGATTTTCTCCATAGCCATGTTAGAAGATTACAGAAGATACCCGATAGGAATACAGAACTTTCAACAGTTGCGCAACAACGACTGTGTGTATGTAGACAAGACGGAACTGGTTTATAGACTGACACATACCGACCGGGTCTATTTCCTCAGCCGTCCCCGCCGTTTCGGCAAGAGCCTCTCGTGTCTACGCTCGAAGCCTACTTCCAAGGAAAGAAAGACCTTTTCGGAGGGTTGGCTATGGAGCGCTGGGAGAAGGATTGGGAAAGCTATCTGGTGTTGCACATCGATTTCAGCCTAACAAAATACATGGAACTGACCGACCTTACGGGGCAGCTTAATCTCTTCCTGCACCGGTGGGAAAAGATTTATGGAAAGGATGAAGCGGAAAAGACCGCTTCCGAGCGTCTGCAAGGCATCATTCTGAGAGCTTCCGAGCAGATCGGCAAGCAGGTTGTCGTGCTGATTGACGAGTACGATGCCCCCTTGTTGGACAGCAATTCCGACACCGCCTTGCAGCAACAGCTCCGCAACGAGATGCGGAAGTTCTTCAGCCCCCCTCAAGAGGTTGGGGCAGTATCTTCGCTTTCTCTTCATCACCGGCATCAGCAAGTTCAGCCAACTGAGCATCTTCAGCGAACTGAATAATCTGAAGAACATCAGCATGCACGATGATTTCAGTGCACTCTGCGGCATCACCGAGCAAGAATTGCTCACAGACTTGAAACCGGACATCGAGCGAATGGCCAAGGCAAACAATGGGACTTATGAGGAAGCTTGCGCTCACTTGAAACGGCAGTACGACGGCTATCATTTCAGTAAGAATTGTGCCGACATCTATAATCCGTTCAGCTTGTTCAACGCTTTCGATGCAAAGGAGTACAAGAACTTCTGGTTCTCTACGGGCACTCCTACCTTTCTGATTGATATATTGCAACGCACGGATTTCGATGTGCAGAGCCTGGACGGACTTACGGCTACCGATGAACAGTTCGATGCGCCTACCGACCACATTGTCGACCCTATTCCGGTACTTTATCAGAGTGGCTACCTGACAATAAAGGGGTATGACCCTGCTTTCCGTCTTTACCGGCTGGCCTATCCCAACGGCGAAGTGCGTTATGGTTTCACGGAGTCCTTGCTTCCTGCACTCAACAAGCACATCATTTGGTAAATGTCACCCCTTCCACATGTTCGCCGATGAAGAAGCGTGCCATGTCTCCCATCTTGTACCATTTCGGTTTGCCCGGCATGTCGTCGTAAATAGCTTCTCCGTTGATTCTGAGATTCTCGAAGCGGATGTTCTTCACTTTCCGTTCTTCGTTGTAGCCGGCAATGATGGACAGTTCGGCGTTCTCTCCGTTGTAGGTGATGTCCTTGAAGAGCACGTTCTCAATCCCTCTGCCCGGAGCCGCACAATATTTCTTGTTAAAGAAGATGCGTAGGTTGACAAGTTGGCCTTGACGGAAATCTTCTATGCGGATATTCTCGAAACGCACGTTGCGGACCAAGTTGTTGTCTCCTACGTTGATGGCCATACAGCCTTGATAGTCTATCTGCTTTTCTTTATGGTCGAGGATGTCGATATTGATATAGTTCAGGTTCTCCATTACTTCTTGACCTTCGGCATCGCCGTGCAGTCCGATGAAGATGGGATGGGCCACGTCCGCCCAGAGGGTGGAATTCTGCATGGTGATGTTCTTGCATCCGCCTTTGAAGCCCATACAGGTGGCATAAACAGTGGTACAGTCGTCCGAGTTTCTGCAAAATACGCCATCGAACAGTACATTGTTGCTGGCAAACACGTTCATCCCGTCGCCCCATCCATAGGAGCTGATGGCCTTTACGTTGCGTATCGTCACGCTGTCTGAGCCACCGGTGGGGCATTGGGTGGTAATCAAGCCTTCTACCCGGATGTTTTTGGAGTTGATGATGCTGACTCCTGCTCCACGTCCTTCGGGATGTACTTCTCCCCGGCCGAAGATAGTTACATTTTCAGCATTCTTTGCTCGTATGCACCCTCTGACGATGGCTCCTCCGGAAATGTATACGGTTTTGCCTGAAGGTACATCCAGCGTGTCGCCCGGTAATTGGTGTATGCCCGGACCGAAATAAATCAAGTTGCGGTTCTTTTTTAATTTCTTCGGGTTCATACCCGGTTTCAGAGGATTGTTCCGGTCTATCGGATTGGCGAAGAGGTGCAGGTTGTGGAAGATGTCGCCGTTCACTTCTATCGACAAGTTGTGGGGAGAGTTCAGCTTGAAAGTAAGCGTGTTGCGGCTGACCTGCGGAGTGATGCCGTAGGAAAGAGGACGTATGCGGGCTGTTTCTATCTCTTCCTTATGGGCGGTGACCGACACTTCCACTTCACCATCGAAGTCGAAATAGCTCATGGAGGCCAGCTTTACATGGTGCCGGGCCTCTTTTACTTCGTCCACTTTGACGGGATAGGTGGCTATCGTTTGCCACTTTCCACCCGGTTGGCGCACCTTGACGGTGAAGTCGTCCTTCAATTCCGCCTCCTGAGGAGCGGGATAGGTGATTAACTGGTTTTGCGCGCCGATAGTCTGAGCGAATCCGAGCAATAAGCCGGAGATAAGGATTAGTTTTCTTAGTTTCATTGGTAATAGCATTATTGTTGTTTTAAGTAGAAATACGTTTTCTACGGGATGTTCACTTAGTAGGGCTAATGAAATTTGTGCAAATTAAGTGCTTTTCGGCTTTCAATCGTATATTTTGTGTAGAAAACGATGGAACTTATGAAACAGATTTGCAAATTAGTAGTGATGTTATTGTTGGCCTTTACCGCAGGAGTACAGGCACAGTTAGTGACATATCCTGAAAGTTTAAATCCGGGCATGCCCCATAATGACGACTACACGGTACGTGTACGCATCCCCGGCGGTGAGTGGAAAGACTTGTTTGAATACAACGTACAGGTAGATATGGACAACGTGCAGAATGCTTCCATGGTGCAATTTGATATGGGAAGTGCTGTAGAGGTAATGGTGAAGAAGAACAATGGCAGCGTGCGCGAAGTGACCATACGCCCTTTGAGTAAAGGTATTGAATACAAGCAGATACAAAACGCCATTCTTTTCACTTTGGAAAAGCCACAGTATCTCTCTATTGAATTTGATGGCGACCGGTTGCACAATCTGCATCTCTTTGCCAATCCTTTGGAAACAGAAAAATATGATAAAGAGACAAAAGGCATCATGTACTTCGGTCCGGGAGTCCACCGTCCTAAAGACTTACCTAATAATCAAATCCGTATTCCCGGTAATACCACCGTGTATCTGGCACCGGGAGCGGTAGTCAAAGCGAAACTTCTGGTAGACAAAGCGGAAAATGTCCGGATTATCGGACGAGGCATCTTGGACCATCCGATACGGGGCATTGAAGTGACTGACTCAAAGAATGTGCTGATAGATGGAATTACCGTAGTGAACCCTGATCATTATACCGTATTCGGAGGCGGTTCAACGGGAATCACCATCAAAAACCTGAAATCATTCAGTTGCAAGGGTTGGAGTGACGGCATTGACATGATGTGCTGCCGCAGTGTGATGATTGACAATGTCTTCATGCGCAATTCGGACGACTGCATCGCTCTGTACAATCACCGCTGGAACTGGTGGGGAGGTTCGTCCGACATCACTGTGCAGAACTCCATTCTTTGGGCAGATGTGGCACATCCCATCAATGTAGGCGGCCATGGCGACCCCGATTCACCTACGGGAGAAGTAATAGAAAATTTGACTTTCCGCCACATCGACATTCTGGAACATGACGAGGATGACCCGATTTATCAAGGTTGCATGACAGTGGATTGCGGTGACAAGAACCAGGTCCGTAATGTTCTTTTTGAAGATATCCGGGTAGAGAATATTCAGGAAGGACGGCTTTTCTATGTCAAAGTACGCTTCAACGGGAAATATGATAAACAGCCGGGAAGCGGCATTGACGGCATTACTTTCAGGAACATTACGTACACAGGAGTAGGAGAGAATCCATCGTTGATGCAAGGACTGGACAAAGAACGAACCGTGCAAAACGTGACGTTTGAAAATGTAGTAATCAATGGAGAACGGATGAAGGACCTGAAAGGAGTAGTAACCAATGAGTTTATAAAAGGAATTAAAATAAAGTGAACCATAAGAGCCAGTTTAAATTTTCTTCAAAAAGTATTTCTTCAGCTTCTTCCCAAGCTTCTTTCCGGTCTGTTTTCCTCTTTTTATTCGTCACATAGCCCGCTATGCTCCTCATAAAAACAGAAAAACATCCTCAGAAAGAACTCTCAAAATAATGCTGAATAAAATTTGAACAGGCTCTAAAACCAAAGAACCATGAATAGATATAGACTGCTTTTTTCAATAATCCTCTTGCTTTACTTCTCTCCCTGCCTGCGGGCAGGAGAGTGGCAATGGTCTGTGACTCTTGACGGATTCGTCTCCAACGAAACGAACCGGAATCCTACGGCTTTCTTGTGGATACCCGCCGACTGTATGCAGGTGAAAGCAATTCTTGTAGGACAACACAATATGAGCGAAGAAACTCTTTTTGACAATCCCCTTTTCCGCGAGAAGATGCAGAAGCTGGGAATCGGCTTTGTATGGATAACACCCGGCATCGACCAGCAATGGGATGTATCGAAAGGCACACAACGGATATTCGAGAAAATGATGGCCGACTTGGCAGACGTCAGCGGATATAGCGAACTGAAAAATGTCCCTATCGTGCCCATAGGCCATTCGGCCATGGCTACTTATCCCTGGAACTTTGCCGCATGGAATGCGGAACGTACCTTGGCCGTCATCTCCCTGCACGGCGATGCTCCGCGTACGAACTTGACCGGCTACGGGCGTGAGAATCTGGAATGGGGACGTACCCGTAATATCAACGGGATACCCGGACTGATGATTGAAGGAGAATATGAATGGTGGGAAGCCCGGGTAAATCCGGCACTGGCTTTCCGCATGATGTATCCTGAAAGTTGCATTTCGTTTCTGTGTGATGCAGGACGGGGACATTTTGATGTGGCAGATGAAACAGCCGCATACATCGCTCTGTTTCTGGAAAAGGCTGTCTGCCTGCGACTGACGGATGAAGTGACGAAAGACGGTAAAGTAAAACTGAATCCGATAAACCCGACCAAAGGCTGGCTGGCAGAACGCTGGCATCCCAATCAGAAGAAACGAGCCAAAGCTGCTTTCTACTCACAATATAAAGGCGATGTGCATGACGCTTTCTGGTATTTTGACCGTGAAATGGCAGAAGCGACTGAAGCACGGTATGTGCAAAGTCGCGGTAAGGAAGAACAGTATCTGGGATTTGAACAAAGCGGCAGTCTGCTGGCATACGACAAGAAACAGCATGTACGTGTACAGCCTCGCTTCAATCCGAAAGCCGATGGAATTACTTTCCATCTGAAAGCCGTATGTACGGATTCCCTGAGAACGAAACTGTCTGACGAACACGCAGATGCAACGCCGACAATCAGTCGCATCTGCGGACCGGTAGAAAAGGTAAATGACACGACATTTAAGGTATCTTTCTATCGGATGGGTATGGATAACCCACGCCGCACCGGTGATATATGCCTGCTGGCAAGCCAGACAGGAGACCGGAGGTATAAAAGTGCCGTTCAGGAAGTCAGTATCCGCATCCCCTACCGGAATACGGCAGGAGAAAGGCAGCATATACTGTTTCCGGGACTGCCCGATGTGGAAACAGGAAGCGGGTCTCTATCTTTAAAAGCCACAAGTGATTGCGGACTGCCGGTCTCTTACTACATCAAAGAAGGTCCGGCCGAGATAGAAGGAGACCAAATTGTATTCACTCCTATTCCTCCTCGCAGCAAATTTCCGGTAAAAGTGACGGTAGTTGCCTGGCAATACGGCGTTGCAGGTAAGGTGCAGACGGCCGAGCCGGTGGAACGTAGTTTTTATATAAAGACTGTCTCTTATACACATCTCCGAGC
>ENA-OZGO01001228-OZGO01001228.1-human-gut-metagenome-genome-assembly--contig:-NODE-1228-length-10676-cov-4.672253_pt1 | contig 10676 bp, 10 predicted proteins | sample MGYA00244658_ERZ653662 | MGnify/ENA primary metagenome ERZ653662 (study PRJEB26926, sample SAMN06165217) | human gut metagenome | biome: ENVO:00009003; feature: ENVO:2100002; material: ENVO:00002003... | reverse complement strand
TGCTCAGGAGTCTCGTGGGCTCGGAGATGTGTATAAGAGACAGAGATGATACAATTCAGGCAAGCTACACAATCGCTTACCGACGTATCGAACTTCCTGCTCGACTCCTATCGTAACATCACCGACAACAGCGACGGCATAACCAACAATACTCAGGGATATGTCGAACAGATGGAATCGCTCAACCGCAACATCGCCGGCTTGAACACCATCTACGAAATACAGTTGAAGAGCATCAGTTCGCAACTCGACAACATCGACCGCGTAAATGTGGGCTTGCGAAATATACGCGAAATGTACGAAGGGTCGATGCACGACAGTTCCCGTTACTGCGAAGAGGTGGAAAAGATGACCCAGTACATGGCCCAACTCAACTCGGTATACCGCAACATGCTCACGGCCATGACCGTAAACATGTACAATCAACCCGCACGTCAGGAACAACCTCAAAACCCGAATCCGACCGATAACACCAACGGTAACGCATAACACCCGCAAAACGGAATATGGCATCACACAACTCAAATATGTCGCCTCGGCAGAAGATGATAAACCTCATGTATATCGTCTTGACCGCCATGCTGGCTCTGAACGTATCGTCGGACGTACTCAACGGATTCCGCCAAGTCGAAGAGGGATTGGTGCGTACGACCGAGAACGTTGCGGTACAAAACGAGTCGCTCTATGACGAACTCACCACCTATTACCGCAACAATCCCGAAAAATCGGGAGAATGGTACATGAAAGCAACAGCCGTACACCAACGTACCGACTCTCTCTATAACTACATTTCTTCGCTGAAACAACGTATCGTACGCGAAGCCGACGGGAAAAACGGCGATGTAAACAACATCGTGCGCCAAGACGATCTCGAAGCAGCCTCATTCATCATGCTCTCGCCCACCACCCGGGAATGACGTAAATTGCGGGAATCCCTCATCGGGTACAGCGAAATGGTCAATGAAATGATAAGCGACACGGTAAGACAAAAGCTTATCAACGAATACCTTTATCCCCGCATGTCGAAAACAGCTGTCGGCGAAAAGAAAACGACATGGGAAGAGGAGAATTTCGAAAACATGCCCGTCATAGCGGCCATCACATTGCTGACTAAGATACAAAGCGACTTGCGGTCGGCCGAAAGCGAGATTTTACACACGCTGTTAAAAAACATCGACAAGGGCGATGTACGCGTCAACCAACTCAACGCCTACGTCATACCCTCTTCCAGAACCGTGATACGAGGAGGCAAATACTCGGCCAATATCGTATTGGCCGCCATAGATACAACAATGGCTCCCGTCATCAACATCGACGGGAAGCAACTGCCCAACAGCAAAGAGGGCCTCTATGAAGTAACTTGCAATCGCTCGGGTATCTACAACATCGACGGTTTTCTCGAAGTCCCCCACGGCGACGGATCGTCGACCCGACACCCTTTCCATACCTCTTACACGGTCGTGGAACCGTCGGCGACCGTATCGGCCACGATGATGAATGTTCTTTACGCCGGTATCGACAATCCTCTGAGCATTTCGGTTCCGGGAGTACCCAACCACTCCGTATCGGCTGCCATCAAAGGGGGGCGCATAACCCGAAGCGGAGATACATGGCAGGTTAGGCCCTCGAAAGTCGGTGAAGACGTCGTCATCACCGTAACAGCCGCCATGAACGGGAAAAACCAAGTTGTCAATACAACCACATTCAGGGTACGCCAATTGCCCGATCCCATGCCTTTCATCGCATACAAAGACGAAAACGGGAATACCCAACGATATAAAGGCGGGCGACCTTTCCCCAAAGCCCGGTTGCTCGCTGCGCCCGGTATCGAAGCGGCTATCGACGACGACCTGCTGAATGTCGAATACACGGTATTGAGTTTCGAGACTGTATTTTTCGACTCGATGGGCAACGCAATTCCCGAAGTATCGGACGGCAGTAAATTTTCTCAACGACAGAAAGACAGTTTCCGCCGACTGTCCCGGGGCAAACGGTTCTACATATCCCGCGTAAGGGCACTGGGCCCCGACGGAATAGAGAGAGACCTCTCCCCCATAGAGATTATTGTAAACTGATTATAACGCATAAGTAACATACGATTATGAAAATCACGGTAAAACATATTTTGGTTCTCCTCGGAGTATGCGCCATGCTACCGATATGCGAGGCACAAAATACTGTTGTGCGCCGCAGCAGTACGGCAACAAACAGAACCGACAAAAACGGACTTACGGTAAGGGCAAAAACACTGTACGAGACCGGTGAACCTTCCGAAGCCGATATACCCTGGACTCGCGGTATCTACCGGCAAATCGACTTGACACAAGAAAAAAACATGCCGCTATATTACCCAGAAGAAATCATAGACGGGCAGGAAAACCTCTTCCGCGTACTGTTGGGTCTTGTCGCTTCGAATAAAATAAAGGTTTATGAATATCTCGATGGTCGAGAAATATTCACCGAGGAATACGAGGTGAAAGTGGAAGACATGCTCGAACGTTTCCATATCCTCTACGAAGTAAAAGCGGGACGTACAGCCAAACGGAATACCTATATCATCGAAGAGAGCGACGTGCCTTGCAATGAGGTCTTGTCGTATTACGTCAAGGAGAAATGGATCTTCGACCAACGCTCTTCGACCTGCTATCCCATCATCGAGGCGATCTGTCCGGTACTGCACCGCGTGGGCGACTTCGGCGGGGAAGCCGTGCGTTACCCCATGTTTTGGGCCCGGTACGACGATATACGTCCCTACTTGGCACAACACTATATCATTACCGACAACATGAACAACGTACGCAACTACACGTATGATGATTTCTTCAAACTGCGCATGTTCACCGGTGAAATATACAAAACTCAAAATCTGAGAAATATGTCGCTCGTACAGCTCTATCCGACTCCCGAAGCACAAGATAGCGCCCGGAAAGTAATAGAGGGTCAGCTGCAACAATTCGACCGCAGCTTATGGGTCGCCGGGGAGAGTGAAACAGCCACGGTACAAGCACCCAAGAGCAAAACCGAAGAGAACAAAAGCCATACGGAATCTGTCAACAACAAAGCCGAGGAACCGACCCAAGTAAAATCGACACGCTCATCGAGAGGATCGACCCAAAGCACCGTTTCAAAAACAAAATCAAAAAGCCCGAAAAAATCGGTAAAACAACGCAGCAGCCGTAGTTCGGCTCCGACTTATTCGGTACGACGCACGCGATAATCCGTTACCCGATATTCTCAATATAACAAAAAAGCCGCCTCCTCAGAGACGGCTTTTTATTCAATCATATAAATAACGGCAAAAAACGTCCTTTTCAAAAAAAAGAATGGCTACATTTGTAAATATCATTCACCGACATTTTTCCGAAAGAAAGTATGACGGAAACATATCGATAAATACATGAAAATCCAATCGTATGAAAAAAATCATCAATCCGTGGTTACACAAAGAAGGGTACTATTGTTTCGGTTGCGCACCCAACAATGAAGCCGGCGTAAAAATGGAATTTTACGAAGACGGCGACGATGTGGTAAGCATTTGGAAACCGGAAGCCAAATACCAGGGTTGGATCAACACCCTGCATGGAGGCATACAAGCGGTCCTGCTCGATGAAATATGTGCGTGGGTCATTTTACGCAAGTTACAAACGACCGGTGTAACATCGAAAATGGAAACACGGTATATGAAGTCGATCGAAACGACCGACCCATACGTTACTTTACGCGCCCGTATCGTTGAGCAAAAACGCAACATCATCATTCTCGAAGCAACAATAAATAACTGTAAAGGTGAATTGTGTACCAAAGCCATATGTACTTATTTCACTTTCGCTCCGGAAAAAGCTCGCAGCGAAATGCAATTTCTCGGCTGCGAAACCGATAACGAAGAGGTCGATCCTCGGCCTTAAACACGTGGCTTGAAGGTTGCTCGCATACGGCCTCTTACTCCACCTTAGAATTGGCTTTTCATCGCTACGAGATTCCTCGCATATGCTCGGAATGACAGTACGACGTCTTGCTGAGCAGTAGGGAAGAATCTCTATGCTACACGAGTAAAAGTGTGAGATTCCTCACATTCGCTCGGAATGACAACTACTGTCATCTCGATGTGCAGAGTGCCGAAGAATCTTCTATTAAGTTATAGATCTCTCACATTCGTTCGAGATGACAATAAACCCCATGCCACGTGTATGTCATTCTGAGGTGCAGAACACCGAAGAATCTCCCACAACAAATCCCCACAACCTATACCGGCACAAAGCAAGTAAGAATTGGAAAACCCGCTTTCTTAATGAAGGCGGGTTTTCCAATTCTTACTCGAATATATTCCCTAATAGGCTTTTTCTTCGCCATGAATCATATTGGTTACAGTCTTGAACATGATACGAATATCGAGCCAAAAGTTCCAATGCTCTATATACCAAATATCGGCTTGTACCCGACCGGCCATTTCCGTGAGCTCTTTCGTTTCTCCCCGAAAGCCGTTGACCTGAGCCCAACCGGTAATACCGGGCTTGACAAAATGACGCACCATGTAACGGTCGATGAGACGAGCATACTCTTCATTGTGCTTGAGCATGTGCGGACGCGGACCGACCAAACTCATATCGCCCTTGAATACATTGATAAACTGAGGCAACTCATCGAGATTGGTCCGACGTAAGAAGTCTCCCACTTTGGTTTTACGTGGATCGTCTTTCGTTGCCTGCAAAGTATCACTTTGGGCATTGACTTTCATACTGCGGAACTTTATACACTCGAAAACTTTTCCGTCCAACCCATTCCGTTTCTGCTTAAAATAAACCGGCCCTTTCGACGACAATTTAATGGCGATTCCCACGAAAATATAAATAAACGGATATATCGTACACAGGAAAAGCCCCGAAATGATGATATCAAAAAGGCGCTTTTCAAAACGTTTACCGGGACTGCTCAACGGCTCGCGCCGTATGGCCAACACGACAACATCATCAAATGTTTCCATGACCATGTTTCGTTTGAGATAATTACGCAAATTGGGAACGCTATAAAACCGAATAAGATTCCCTTCGCAATAGTTGATTATAGGCAATATATCATTGGCACGATTCGACGTCAATCCGCAATATACCTCCCCTATATTTTTATGGTCCCCCAACCACGGTAAAGCATCGGCTACATTGCCCAGTTTTATAACTCCCGCAGGAAATCCGACCAACTCTTTATCCGAAAACACACCGATGAGATTATATCCCATAAACGGAACCTGCATCTTCTCGGCAATCTCTTTCAGGTTATCGCCATCGCCGACAATCACCACATTGACGATATCCCGCCGTCTGATTCGTAAATTCTGAACCACACGACGCAAAAACAGACGTTCGAGAGAGAGAAATACAAACAACAATACATAATAAATCGCCATGATTTTCCATGACCGCGACAAAGTCATGTTCATATAGGAAAGAAAAGCGATGATGAGAAAATGGTCGACGACGACACGCACGACTCTCGCCAAAACATTCTCGGCCCGTACAATGCGGTTGAACAAAACGACTCCTGCCAACTTATAACAAATGATATAAAAAACATTCACCGCAATCCAATAATGCGGATCGGTAAGATCGAGAATATGCCACGACAAACAATCGCTTAAAGCATAAAGCGCCCAATATAAACTGTTCACGACAAGCAGGTCGGCAAACAATACAATAAGTTTGTAATACGGATAATTCCGTGTCGACGAGTAACTGTTGAGCATACGTTTAATTTTTGTCCGTTATTTCTCCCTCCCGGATTATTTTCTTTCCAAGACAGATGTTCTTTTCATTCTATTAAAAAATTCTACACTTATAACCATAAAAACGATATGGTTGTTCCCCTTTCCCTGCATGCGGATACCCGGCTACACCGGACGCTTCTATCGAGGTTTATAACCACATTCAGCACACCGCATGTTCCCCAATATAAATATCTGCAAATAATAGAGCAAAAATACAAATCAAAAGAGATTTTCACAAGAATCTCCACCTTTATTTTTATAAAAACTTTTTTCATACCACTTCCCAAAACCGTAAAGGCAGCCAAACACCGAAAGGAACCTTCTTGTTTTTAACGATATGAATTCTCTATTTCGTGGGGAAAAACCTTTCGGGGGTATCCTGTCGGAAAGAAATTTAATAAAAAAGAGACTTCTAAAAGTCGAAAAATATATAAAGCTTCGCCCATAATACAAGGAATGCATGGTACTTTCGGAATAAATTCCTATCTTAGCTACAATCCATTCTCTATATAATATAGAACGGATCAATAAAAATATAACCGGAATATCCTGACGGAAACATAAAAACGTTCGTCCACAAAAAATACTCGCAATTATGGGAAATCAAGTAGAAATCATCTGTAAAAATAATGGAAAGACCCTTCTTGTCGATGAAGGGACAGCTCTTATCGACATATATAAAACAGCCGGTGTAGAACTACCGTATCAGGTCTTGTGCGCACAAGTAAACAACCGTACCCGGGATTTGTCATACAGGGTGTACCAACCCAAACAAATCATGTTCTCGGATGCCTCGCATATCATGGGTATGCGCATGTACGTACGTTCGCTCTGCTTTGTCCTATACAAAGCGGTTACCGAATTGTTTCCGGGGACACGTCTCCGCATCGAACATTCGGTCTCGAACGGTTATTTCTGTTGCCTCAATCAACGGGAAGAAATACCCCATGACACCGTAGAATTACTGAAAGAACGCATGCGTGAAATCATCAGGCGGGACCTGCCGTTCGAACGGATACAATCGACAGCCGAAGTCGCCGCAGAACATTTCAGGGAACAGGACATGTGCGATAAAATAGACCTCATAGAAACATTGCATCCCCTTTACGCAACGTACTACAAACTCGGAAATCTGTACGACGTATATTACGAATACCTGTTGCCGTCGACGGGATATTTGAAAGTTTTCGACCTTATAAAATACCACGACGGTATGTTGCTCATACCCCCCAAAAGAAAAAATCCCAATGAGCTATCGGAGGTAGTTCCACAAGATAAAATGTTCAATGTATTCAAAGACAATCTGAAAATAAGTGAAATCGTCGGTTTGAACAATGTGGGGGACATGAATCGCGCCATACTGAAACATACGTCGGGCGACCTGATAAAAGTTACCGAAGCACTGCACGAGAAACAAATCTCCCGCATCGCCGATCAAATCACCGCCCGACACAACAGCCAGAAAGGTGGAGCCCGTATTATTCTCATCTCCGGCCCCTCATCGTCGGGAAAAACGACTTTTTCCAAAAGGTTGTCGATACAACTCATGACCAACCTATTGATACCTATCACCATATCGCTCGACAATTATTTCCTCGACCGGGAACAAACACCCCGGGACGAGAAAGGCGACTATGACTACGAATCGTTATATGCTCTCGATTTGGAATTATTCAACCGGCAACTCAATGATTTATTACAAGGTAAAGAGGTAAGCCTGCCCACTTATAATTTCGAGACCGGGAAAAAAGAGTTTCGGGGCAACACATTGAAGATGAAAGATTCGGACGTATTGGTTCTGGAAGGCATACACGCCCTGAATCCCGCACTGACCCCGAATATCGAGGAACATCAAAAATTCCTCATCTACGTATCGGCCCTGACCACCCTATCCATCGATGACCACAGTTGGATACCGACTGCCGACAACCGCCTGTTGCGGCGTATCATCAGAGACGTAAAATACAGGGGAACATCGGCACAAAAAACCATAGCCCGCTGGGCCAGCGTGCGGGCCGGTGAAGAGAAATGGATTTTTCCCTATCAGGAAAACGCCGATGCCATGTTCAATTCTTCTCTGTTATTTGAATTGGCTGTCATCAAGCAGCAGGCCGTTCCGGCCCTGATGTCTGTTCCCGAAAACAGTTCCGAATACGACACGGCAAAACATTTGTTAAAACAGCTCTATTATTTTCTCCCTCTCGAAGAAAATGAGATACCTTCGACCTCGCTTTTACGAGAATTTCTCGGGGGCAGCAGTTTTATTTATTAAAAACAGATTATGCGTACAGATATAGATGCCGTATTTACCGACTTCGGAGGTGTACTCCTCCATTTAGATTTCGAACGTTGTTTTGATACATTCCACCTTCTGGGAGCGGAAACGCCGAAAGAAATACTCTTCAAGTCTCCCGAATTTGTCCGCCTGATGCGGAATCTCGAAACAGGACAAATAGATGACGATGATTTTTTCAACGGCCTACGAGATTTATTACATATCCGAGCCGATAATACCCAGATGCGCTCGGCATGGAACACGATCATCGGTACCGTACCCGAATATAAACTGAAAGTCATACGCGAAATACGACGACACCACCGGCTCTATATGGTCAGCAATACCAATGCCCCGCATTTCGATTACACCCGTCAGACCCTTTTCCGAGGAGAAGGGCTGACGGTAGATGATTATTTCGACAAGCTCTATTTATCCCACGAAATCCATGCCGTAAAACCGGAAGAAGAATTTTACCTCAAAATTCTGAACGATAGCGGTGAAAATCCGTCAAGGAGCATTTTTCTCGACGATCTCCCCGCCAACATACAGGGTGCAGAGAAAGCGGGGTTCAAAGCATATCTGATCGATCCGGAGGAAGATCTGAGGAAAAAGATAACAGAAATATTGGCGTAATAGGAGAAAATGAGCTATCTTCGTTTTCGGAATAGAATCACAGAGAAGTGCTACCATGCTCAAGCAAGAACAAAAATTACAACAACGACAGACCTTATCTCCTCAACAAATACAGGCGATACGTCTTCTTGAATTGCCGGAGATAGAGCTGGAAGAGCAAATCAAACAAGAACTCATCGACAACCCCGCTCTCGATGAAGGAGAAGAACATATCTCGCCCGAAGATGAGGGCGATACGACATCGGGAGAAAACGAAGACTCTTCTTCGGACGAAAGCGCCGAAGATTTGATGATGGGCGACTATAACAACAACGACGAAATACCGTCATATCTCGACCGGGAACTGCCGGGAGAAAACTCTCCCCGAGAAGAAATTCCTGTTTCGGGAGGCACGACTTTCCACGATTATTTGCTGGAACAACTGCACCTGAGAGAACTCTCCGACCAAGATAAACACGTTGCCGAATACATCATCGGAAACATCGACGATAACGGATATTTACAACGTACCTTACCGGCTATATCGGACGATTTGATGTTCCAAGTAGGACTCGACATACGGGTCGAAAAACTGGGAGAACTTTTACAAATTATTCAAGACTTCGATCCGGCCGGCGTGGGAGCATCGGACTTGCAGGAATGCCTAAAACTCCAACTCGAACGCCGACGCGGAACAACAACGGCTCAACTGGCCTATGAAATCATAGATAAGGCATTCGAAGCATTCAGCAAGCGGCATTACGAAAAGATACAGCGCCAATTCAACATATCCGAATCCGACCTAAAAGCCGCCATACAGGAAATATCCCAACTAAATCCCAAGCCGGGAAGCAGTTGGAACGATTCTTTCTCGGAAAGCATGACTCATATCAGCCCCGATTTTATCGTCGACGAAAACGACGGCGAACTCGTTTTATCCTTGAACAACAGCAATATTCCCGCACTACGCATAAGCCGCAATTATAACGAGATGCTGAGCGACTATACGGGAAACAAAGCCAACCAGACTCGCGAAAAACGAGATGCACTCCTTTTTATCAAGCAAAAAATCGATGCGGCACAATCGTTCATCAACGCCATACAACAAAGGCAGCAGACCCTGCTGACAACCATGCAGGCCATACTCGACCGACAACAGGAATTTTTCCTTACGGGAGACGAAAGCCGTCTGCGTCCCATGATTCTGCGCGATATTGCCGAACAGACAGGCTACGACATATCGACCATCTCCCGCGCAACGAGTAATAAATATGTGCAGACCCAGTTCGGAATATATCCGTTGAAATATTTCTTTTCGGAATCGATGCAAAACGAGTCGGGAGAAGAATTTTCGTCCCGTGAAATCAAAAAGATATTGCAAGAAAGCATAGCAAACGAAGATAAACGCACTCCTCTCACCGATGACAAATTGTGCGAACTGCTGAAAGAGCAAGGTTATACCATAGCCCGACGCACCGTAGCCAAATACCGGGAACAGTTGGGGTTGCCTGTTGCCCGTTTGAGAAAAGTCATATAATATTGCGACATGAAAAAATCGGCACAAATACTATCTGTCATATTTCACCCTTACCTTCTGCCTCTTTACGGCGGAGGCATGATCGTATCGTACAGCTTTCTCGAAATACTCCCCGTCTCGATCAGACTACTTATAGTCAGCGGGATTTTTCTCTTTTCGGGAATTCTGCCCATGCTGTTCCACCTCACTCTTTCGCTGTTCTATCTGAACAAAAGTGAAAAGAAACCGTATGTACGGCTTACCGAAATCTTGTTGTACACCGTATTCCTTATCTTTGCCACCATATACTTGCACAAACTCAATCTGCCGTACTGGACACAAGGCTACTTGGCCGGTGCAGCATTGTCTTCGGCTCTTACATGGATTATCAATATCTCGGGCTGGCGCATCAGTTTCTTTATGAGCGGTCTGGGTGCGTTAATGGGACTAGTCGTCATGATGTCTCTCGTATATTCCCCTATACCCATAGGCTGTCTCTTATACACATCTCC
>ENA-OZGO01001224-OZGO01001224.1-human-gut-metagenome-genome-assembly--contig:-NODE-1224-length-10709-cov-6.155059_pt1 | contig 10709 bp, 8 predicted proteins | sample MGYA00244658_ERZ653662 | MGnify/ENA primary metagenome ERZ653662 (study PRJEB26926, sample SAMN06165217) | human gut metagenome | biome: ENVO:00009003; feature: ENVO:2100002; material: ENVO:00002003... | reverse complement strand
GTATAAGAGACAGATCTTATAAAGAAAGGAAGCAAAAAGATGGCAATTAAAATTGCGTTGGCAGGTAACCCGAACTGTGGTAAGACTACATTGTTTAATGCGTTAACAGGTTCCAATCAGTTCGTAGGTAACTGGCCGGGTGTAACAGTAGAGAAAAAGGAAGGTAAGCTTAAGAATCATAAAGATGTTACGATCATGGACTTACCGGGTATTTATTCATTATCTCCATATACATTGGAGGAAGTAGTAGCCAGAAATTATCTGATCAATGAGAAACCGGATGCGATCATTAACATCGTAGATGGTACCAATATCGAGCGTAACTTATATTTATCAACACAGGTTATGGAGCTTGGCATTCCTGTGATCATGGCAATCAATATGATGGATATCGTTCAGAAGAACGGTGATAAGATACATATTGATAAGCTGAGCAAGAAGTTAGGCTGTGAGGTTGTTGAGATTTCCGCACTGAAGGGTGTCGGTATCGAGAAGGCAGCAGAGAAGGCAGTTGCACTTGCACAGGCTAAGAAAGAGATGGCGCCGGTTCATGAGTTTGCAGAGGACGTTGAGAGTGTTATTACAGCAGTAGAAGAAAAGCTTGGCTCTGATGTGGCAGATGCACAGAAGAGATTCTTTGCGATCAAGCTGCTCGAGAAGGATGACAAGATCAAGGAACTGTTGACAACCGTTCCGGATGTGTCTGCTGAGATCGCACAGTTAGAGAAAGAGTTTGATGATGATACCGAGAGTATCATTACCAATGAGAGATATGTATATATTTCATCCATCATTGGAGACTGCCTGACCAAGAAGAAGGGCGAGAAGCTGACAATCTCTGATAAGATTGACCGTGTTGTTACAAACCGTTGGGCAGCACTTCCAATCTTCGCAGTTGTTATGTTTATTGTTTACTACGTATCTGTAACCACCGTTGGTGGCTGGGTAACAGACTGGACCAATGATTGTCTGTTCGGTGATGGCTTCCATCTGTTTGGTATCGGTTCCGCGGCATATGATGATGATGCAGCTGCTTATAGCCGCGCAGATCAGATTCTGGCAGCCGGTGACGAGGGCGCTACTGTTGTAGATATCGTAGATGATGAAGACAATGTGATTGAAACAGTCACATTATCAGACAGTACAGTTGCAGATGCACAGACAGTTGTAGATGCCGGTGAACCGGATACAACAACATATGGTGTATGGGTTCCGGGTATTCCGGTACTTGTTGAGAATCTGCTGGATTCCATGAACTGTGTAGACTGGTTAAAGAGCCTGATCCTGGATGGTATCGTAGCCGGTGTTGGTGCGGTTCTTGGTTTCGTACCACAGATGTTGGTACTCTTCCTGTTCCTGGCATTCTTAGAGTCCTGTGGTTACATGGCGAGAGTTGCATTTATCATGGATCGTATCTTCCGTAAGTTCGGTCTTTCCGGTAAGTCATTCATTCCAATGCTGATCGGTAGTGGTTGTGGTGTTCCGGGTGTTATGGCATCCCGTACCATTGAGAATGACAGAGACCGTAAGATGACAATTATGACAACAACCTTTGTGCCTTGTGGTGCAAAGCTTCCGATCATTGCATTGATCGCAGGTGCATTCTTTGATAATGCAGGCTGGGTATCATGGAGTGCATACTTTATAGGTATCGCAGCAATTATCTGCTCCGGTATTATCTTAAAGAAGACAAAGATGTTCGCAGGCGAGCCTGCACCATTCGTAATGGAGCTTCCTGCTTACCATTGGCCAACAGTTGGCAATGTATTACGCAGCATGTGGGAGCGTGGTTGGTCCTTCATTAAGAAGGCCGGTACCATCATCCTTCTTTCAACGATCGTACTGTGGTTCTTAATGAGCTTCGGATGGGCAGACGGTTCCTTCGGAATGCTTGACTTTGACGGATTGGAAGGTGCAGCACTGGAAGCAGCACAGGCACAGTGTGTACTGGCTAAGATTGGTAGTGTGATCGCTCCGATCTTTGCTCCGCTTGGATGGACACAGAGCGGTTCAGGATGGAAGATGGCAGTTGCAGCTGTCAGCGGTCTGATCGCAAAGGAAAACGTAGTAGCTACCTTCGGTATGCTGTTCGGTTTTGCAGAGGTTGCAGAAGACGGTGCAGAAGTATGGGGCAGCCTGGCACAGGTTCTGACTCCAATCGCAGCTTATGGTTATCTGGTATTCAACTTACTGTGTGCACCATGTTTCGCAGCAATGGGTGCTATCAAGCGTGAGATGAATAATCCAAAGTGGTTCTGGTTTGCAATCGGATATCAGTGTGCTCTGGCATACGTTGTATCATTATGTATCTATCAGATCGGTACCTTGATCTCAACCGGTGCTTTCGGTATCGGAACGGTTGTAGCATTCCTGTTGGTAGCAGCATTTATCTACCTGCTGTTCCGTCCATATAAGGAAAGCAAGACCCTGAATGTAAAGGTTAAGAAGGTTGCATAGTTGATCGAGAACCATTAGAAAGTGGGTGATATTTATGAGTCTGAATATAGGATCGATTGTAGTATTGGTTGTATTAGCGGTAATCGTATTCCTGATCGTAAGAAGTATGGTTGCTGATAAGAAAAAGGGAAAGTCACTGCAGTGCGGCGGTGATTGCAGCCACTGTGGAGGTCATTGCGGACAGTGAATGAAGAAGAAATAATCATCCGAAAATTAAAAGAACATGGATATCGGATTACCAAGCAACGCAAGATGCTTCTGAGGATTATACTGAGTGATCAGTGCAGCAGCTGCAAGGAGATCTATTATAAAGCAGCAGAACGGGATCCGAGTATCGGACCGGCGACTGTCTATCGTATGATCAATACCTTGGAAGAAATCGGGGTAATCAATCGAGGAAATATGTACAGGATTACCAGAGAGGAATCCGCAGAGGAACCGGTCTCATATATGATTGAGTTTGATGATAATACCAGTCTTAAGCTCTCCGCAAAGAAGTGGAATCAGATCATTCAATCCGGACTTGAGGCCTGCGGTTACGCAGAAAACAGGGAAATCCGAAACGTGACAGCCCAACCGGTAATGGAATAAAGTAAGAATGCGGCAGATTGTGAAAACCACAGTCTGCCGCATTTTGATAATATTTATCATTAATAAAAAACCGGTAGAAATTCAGAAAATCAAAAACTATAATAAGGGTTAAACCTGTAAAGGTAAATGAAAAAAGGAGGAATTGATTATGTCAAAGATCAATAAAGCAGCGGTTGGTATTTTCGCAGCAGGATTTGCAGTAGGTACCATCGGATTAAAGTTATTAACCAGTAAGGATGCAAAGAAGGCTTATACGCATGGAACAGCGGCTGTCCTTCGGGCTAAGGATTTTGTTATGAAAACAGCAACAACGCTTCAGGAGAATTGTTCTGATATTTATGCAGAGGCAAAGCAGATCAATGAGGATCGGGCAGCTAAAGAAGCAGCGTTTGATGACATGCCGGAAGAAGAATCAGAAGTAGAAGAGATCAATATGCTTCAGGCTCCGGATGGCGAGACTCCGGAGGCGACTGCAGAATGAGATTCGTAATAAAGCATGAGATCAAAGGTCGTATCCATATTCATGTATTGCAGAATCGAATGTCTTACGAGCAGGCAGATACGTTAGAATATTACCTGAATCAACAGGGGTGTGTAGTATCTGCCCGGGTAAGAGAACGGATTCAGGATGCGGTAGTCTGTTATACAGGTGACAGGAGCGCCATGATTGATGTTTTAAGACGGTTTCATTATGATGCGGTCAAGGTTCCGGATACCTGTTTGCAGAAATCAAGCAGAGAATTGAATGAAACATATTTTGAACAGCTGGTAGATAAGATCGTCCTGCATTATGGATGCAAGCTTCTGATACCACAGCCGGTCCGGATGGTGATCACCTGGACGAAGGCTCTGAAATATATCTGGCTGGGACTGAAATGTCTGTTTTCAAGGAAGATTGAAGTACCGGTACTGGATGCAACGGCGATTCTGGTTTCGCTGCTCCGAAATGATTGCAATACTGCAGGCTCGGTTATGTTCCTGCTTGGAATCGGTGAGATTCTGGAGGAATGGACGCATAAGAAGTCGGTGGATGATCTGGCGCGCAGTATGGCATTGAATGTAGGCAATGTGTGGCTGAAACGGGATGGTCAGGAGATATTGGTGCCGGTATCCGAGGTTCAGTCCGGTGATCGGGTGGTTGTTCATATGGGAAATGTCATCCCGTTTGACGGCATGGTGGTAGATGGAGATGCTATGGTAAATCAGGCATCATTGACCGGAGAGTCTATGCCGGTGCATAAGACGGTTGAGGGCTATGTCTATGCCGGAACTGTTATTGAAGAAGGCGAGATTACGCTTCTGGTTAAGGAAACGACGGGTTCAAGTAAATATGAGAGCATCGTTACCATGATCGAAGAGTCGGAGAAGCTGAAATCCTCTGTAGAGGGCAAGGCGGAGCATCTGGCAGATCAGCTGGTACCGTATACATTACTTGGTTCCGGTCTTACCTATCTGTTTACTAGAAATATTACCAAGGCAGTGGCTGTCCTGATGGTAGATTTTTCGTGTGCACTGAAGCTGGCAATGCCGATCACGGTGCTATCTGCAATCCGTGAGGCAGGGAATTACAGCATTACGGTAAAGGGCGGCAAGTTTCTGGAGGCTGTTTCGGAAGCGGATACGGTAGTCTTTGATAAGACCGGTACGCTGACGAAAGCACAGCCGGTAGTTGTAGATGTGATTTCCTTTAATGGAGAAGATCCGGATGAACTGCTTCGGATTGCAGCCTGTCTGGAAGAGCATTTTCCTCATTCCATGGCGAAGGCAGTGGTGGAGGCGGCAGCGAAGAAGGGACTTGTCCATGAGGAAGTACATTCAAAGGTAGAGTATATTGTGGCACATGGCATTGCAACAACGATAGAAGACAAGCGTGCGATCATAGGCAGTTATCATTTCATATTTGAAGATGAGGGCTGTGCAGTTCCGGAAGGAATGGAAGAGACATTCCGGAGCCTGCCGACAGAATATTCACATCTGTATATGGCAATCGAAGGAAAACTGGCAGCCGTGATCTGTATTGAAGATCCTTTGCGGCAGGAAGCACCGGAGGTAATCCGGAGGCTGAAGGCAGCCGGCATCCGGAAGATAGTTATGATGACCGGCGATAGTGAACGGACAGCACATGCAATCGCAGCAAAGGTCGGCGTGGATGAGTATTATTCCGAGGTGTTGCCGGAGGATAAGGCCCACTATGTAGAGCAGGAGAAGAGTGAAGGACGTAAAGTCATTATGATCGGTGATGGTATTAATGATTCGCCGGCACTCTCGGCAGCAGATGTGGGAATTGCGATCAGTGACGGTGCGGAAATCGCACGGGAGATTGCAGATATTACGGTTGGTGCGGACAGCCTGCATGAACTGATCATCTTAAAGGAAATCAGTAATGCACTGATGAAGCGGATTCATAAGAATTACCGGATGATCGTCGGCATCAATACATCCCTGATATTGCTTGGCGTATTCGGAGTGCTGCCACCTACGGTATCGGCACTGCTTCATAATACCTCAACGATCGCAATCAGCTTGAGCAGTATGAAAAATCTGCTGGAAGACCGTGAGGAGCAGGTGTCGGATTAGGCCTGTCGGATCCGATAAACGGAGCCGGTAAGTTCTGTAAAAAGTTAAAAACGTATAGTTTATCAGTGCCCGGAGGTAACTCCGGGCATTTTTAAATCGTTGTGTTCGCTATTTTGATAAGGTATAATATATCCATTGGAAAGTTGTGTCACACAGGGTATCGACAATGAATGTGGCAGATGTTGTATATGAGATGGAGAACGGCAGGCTGTCGTAGGGGTTAAAGAGGAGGATATTTATGGAAAAAGACAAGGAAGAAGCAGGAATTGCAAGGAACAATCCGGTTGTGGGGATTATTTTTCTGGTATGGTTTATCGGTTCTGTAGTGGTTATGGCACTGGCGGCAGGAGGGTATCTGTCGGAATTTATGCTGTTGATCGGAGCGGGACAGTTTTTTCTGGGAATTATGGGTGTGATGGGAGCTGCCTTTATAAAGAAGATTCGCCGGCACAGGTCCTACTGCTTTTTTCCTGTGGGGCTTGTGATGTTAATGCTGCTATCCGTTGGTCTGATTGCAACAGGATGTCTGCAGGCGGGAGGAAAGATTGAATATTTGCTTTCTGAGCTGCCGGAGATAATCGCTGGGCGACCGGTTGAGAATAGTGGCATATATTATGGAATTTTATTTTTAGGGCTGTTTCTGATCGCATCCTTTGTTTTATTTCTGGAAAATGTTATATGGAGAAGTCTGCGGAAAAAGCATTGTACGGTTGCGGTAACAGGTACCTGTACCGAGTTGAAAAGTATGTGGAATCGGGCTGCCAGCCATCCGAATGAGCGGATTGTGGCGGCACCGGTATTTCAATATGAATTTGAAGGCGGGGTGTATGAGGTCTGCGATGAGGTCTATACGTCCGGAAATATCGTGAAGGCAGGCGACCGGGTACTACTGCATATTAATCCGGAGGAACCGGAGGAATTCTATGCGAGGAGCACGGGAATATTTCATAGAAATCTGATGATTGCGGGAGCTGTTCTGACCGGACTTGCGCTGGCGGCAATTGTGTTACTTCGGAATCTTTTGTGAAGGAAAATTATAAATTGCTGCGAATCTGTTGATTGCTTGACAATGTGGGTTAGAATATGCTAACATAACAGATGTTATGAGAAAAGTAATCGATGAAAAGGAAAAAACAGAAACGATTGAAAAGCTGAAGCGCAGTGCGAAACAGGAGTTTTTGAAGTATGGCTTTCAGAGGGCCGGACTTCGGCAGATCTGCGAGCGGGCGGGCGTGACAACCGGAGCATTCTATTTCTATTTCGATGGAAAGGAAGCAATCCTGAAGGCAATCTTAGAACCGCTGGTGCAAAAATACGAGGCAATGCAGATACAATTGCTGCAGCAGGAGATGGAGCAGCAATCGCAGCGGGCAACAGGCGGGAAATGTGCAGCAAAACAGGAATTGCAACAGAAATTGCAGGCGGTGGATCCGGATCGGATCATGATGGAATTTATCCTGCAGTACCGGGAAGAAGCCATTATTGTTATGGAGAAGGCGGCAGGCAGCTGTTACGAGAACTATCATTGTCAGGTAGAGGAGGCAATGGTTCGCACGTTTCGGACATACTATACGAGTCAGCTGGGGACTCCGCCGGATGAAGGACTGATGCGGATTCTGGCGAGAAATCGTGTGGCAGGTATTATGGAAATCATAAAGGGAAATTACGATATGGAATACAGCAGGTATCTATCTGAGAAGATAGGAATCCACGCCAATGGCGGGACAGAACGATTAATAGAGAATTTAAGAGAAGATGCATTTCACTGAATGTGGAATGCATCTTTTCTTATTCACATAACAAAAAAACACAAGCGTTATGTTAAGTGATCACAATAAAAAACGAAGGAGATAAAACAATGGAACCGAAGAAAGCAGCGATGAATCCGAATGAAGAATTGGAAGAAAAGACAAAGGTAAGTATGGAAGGCGTGCCGGAGACCATGCTTCAGACTCTGTATGCCAGAGCGGCGGAGACAGAGAAGGAGAAGCCGGTAATCCGGGATGAAAAGGCAGTGGAGATTGTAAAACAGCTGGATTATGATTTCTCATTAGCAAAGAAAGATACGGCGATGGGAAGCGGCGTGATTGCCAGAACCATTGTCCTGGATAAGCTGGTAGGAAACTATTTAAATGAGCATTCCAATGCGGTTGTGGTAAATATTGCCTGCGGCATGGATACCAGATGCTATCGAAATGAGGGGCATTACAAGCGCTGGTATAATCTGGATCTGCCGGAAACCATAGAGGTGCGGCAGCGGTTTCTGAAGGAGGACGGGGCAATCTCCCAGATCGCGGCCTCGGCTATGGATGCTGCCTGGACAACGCAGATCGAACAGACAGATGAACCGGTGCTGATCATTATAGAAGGTCTTACCATGTATCTGTCAGAGAAGGATGTAAAAACAATCTTCCGGATCATTTCCGAACGTTTTCCGCAGGCAACGGTATTGGTAGAAATCATGTCGCCGAAGATGGCAAAGCATTTTAAGGAGAAATCCATCGAGGGTAGTAAGGCAAAGTTTACCTGGGGAATTGCCGGTGGAAAAGAGATGGAAGCACTTCTGCCGGACTATGACTGTCTGGAAGAGCATAGTTTGACGGAGGGAATGGCGGAATTCATACCGGTTTATAAGCTGCTAAATAAGATTCCGGTCATTCGGAATATTTCTAATAAAATTCTGGTGATGAAACCGGAAAAAAATGTTTTATAAAAAAATAAAGATAGTACTTGCTTTAAATTAAAAGTTATGCTATATTAACCATAGTTAGTAAAGGCTAACTACATACTGAATAAATCATGTAGACTCCTCATTTCAGAATGCTGTCTGGAAGGTGTTCTGGCTGGAAGACGACTCCACTTCCAGCGAGGAATGTCTGCGGATGGACCGAAAGGAGATAATAGCTGTGACAAGTTATTTGGAAATTGAAAAAGTAATAGGTAGAGAGATTCTGGATTCCAGAGGAAATCCGACAGTAGAGGCAGAAGTTTATCTGGTAGACGGTACGATCGGACGTGGCATGGCACCAAGCGGTGCATCAACCGGTGAGTTTGAAGCTCTGGAATTAAGAGATGGAGATAAAGGCAGATACCTTGGCAAAGGTGTTACCAAGGCGGTTGAGAATATTAACACTATCATCAATGATGTGGTGACCGGTATGGATGCATCCGATATCTATGCAATCGACAAGGCTATGATCGATGCAGACGGCACCAAGGACAAGTCAAAGCTGGGCGCAAATGCGATCCTGGCAGTTTCAATTGCAACCGCCAGAGCGGCAGCGGCTTCTTTAGATATTCCGCTTTATCGTTTCTTGGGCGGTATTTCAGGTAACCGGCTTCCGGTTCCAATGATGAATATCTTAAATGGTGGTGCCCATGCGGCAAACACCGTAGATGTGCAGGAATTCATGATCATGCCGGTCGGAGCACCAAGCTTCAAGGAAGCACTTCGCTGGTGTGCGGAAGTATTTCATGCATTAGCAGCATTATTAAAATCAAAAGGACTTGCAACTTCAGTTGGGGATGAAGGTGGTTTTGCACCGGATCTTGCCAGTGATGAGGAAGCAATTCAGTACATATTGGAAGCGGTTAAGAATGCAGGCTATGAGCCGGGTAAGGATTTCATGATCGCCATGGATGCGGCATCTTCCGAATGGAAGGGTGAGAAGAAGGGCGAATATGTACTTCCAAAGGCCGGTACCAAGTTCTCATCGGCAGAACTGATTGAGCATTGGAAAAAGTTAGTAGATAAGTATCCGATCATCTCCATTGAAGATGCACTGGATGAAGAAGATTGGGAAGGATGGCAGCTGCTTACAAAGGAGCTTGGTAACAAGATCCAGCTGGTAGGCGATGACTTGTTTGTAACCAATACAGAACGACTGAGCAAGGGTATTCAGTTGGGTTGCGGTAATTCCATCCTGATCAAGTTAAACCAGATCGGCTCAGTATCTGAGACGCTGGAAGCAATTAAGATGGCGCATAAGGCAGGCTATACGGCAATTTCGTCTCATCGTTCCGGAGAGACGGAGGATACAACCATTGCCGATCTGGCCGTAGCATTGAATACATGTCAGATCAAGACAGGCGCACCAAGCAGAACCGAACGTGTAGCGAAGTACAACCAGCTTTTAAGAATTGAAGAAGAACTGGGAAGTGCTGCTGTATATCCGGGCATGAAGGCATTCAATGTCAAGAGATAATCGGAAGCACGTTGGATAGAGCAAATTACATAGCCCTCCCTCTTCAAAACAGGACACCCTTAGTCCTGTTAGGAGATTTTATCATCTAATGTCAGAGCCGGACAGAAATGCTCATATTTCTGCCCGGCTCATTCACGTGCCGGAAGTATGAATTGCTTGCAAATTCGTAACTAATAGTATACAATTATATGCGTATATGTCTGATTTGAATAATAGACTTTATGGAGGAGTTATATGGCAGTTCAGGATTATTTGGAGGCAATGAAACTCGGACGGAAAGAGTATCGGAACCGCATTAATAAGGGGTTGTATCCGTACCTTCCGGTGTTAGATGAGATCTTGTCACATGTAGAGATAGAGAAAGAAGTAAATCTTGGTCTGGTTCAGGTTCCGTTAAAGCTGGTGATCGGAACCAGTACGCGTGCCAGAACGAATGCATTTGCCGGTAATTTTATGCCAATCTTAGACTGGGGGTCCGAGTTCGCTGCGAAGTGGGCGGCATTGAGCGACAGTCAGATGGAGGAAGGCATCCGGGAACCGATCAAGGTGTATGAATACATGAACCGCTACTATGTAGTAGAGGGAAATAAGCGGGTCAGTGTTCTGAAGTATTTTGATGCGGTTACGATTCCGGCAATGGTTACCAGAAAGGTACCGAAGCGTACCGAAGATCTTGAAAATAAAATATATTATGAATTTATGGATTTTAACCGGGTTTCCGGCGTAAATAATATCTGGTTTTCCAAGGAGGGAAATTTCCCTAAACTGCTGGAAGTGCTTGGATACGAGCCGGATCATATGTGGACGGATGATGAGAAACGGGATTTCGCCCTGTCTCTTATACACATCTCCGAGCCCACGAGACTCCTGAGCATCTCG
>ENA-OZGO01001208-OZGO01001208.1-human-gut-metagenome-genome-assembly--contig:-NODE-1208-length-10812-cov-5.293111_pt1 | contig 10812 bp, 10 predicted proteins | sample MGYA00244658_ERZ653662 | MGnify/ENA primary metagenome ERZ653662 (study PRJEB26926, sample SAMN06165217) | human gut metagenome | biome: ENVO:00009003; feature: ENVO:2100002; material: ENVO:00002003... | reverse complement strand
GAATTCATTACGTCCATCGCCGAAGAGACGAACCTGTTAAGCCTGAATGCCTCCATCGAAGCGGCTAGAGCCGGAGAGAGCGGAAGAGGATTCGCCGTAGTGGCTGACCAGATCAAGAAGCTGGCCGAACAGTCCAACCAGTCCGGTCACGAGATTGAAGAGACCACGAAAGCATTGATGGAAGATTCCGCCCGGGAAATGGAGATCATGCAGCGGATGCAGGAGATCATCATCGAGCAGAGTGGAAGCATGCAGGAGACCAGAGCCAATGTCTCAGAGGTATTGAAGGAGATTGAAGATTCCATGCAGAGTATCCTGCAGATCAGAGAGAGTACCGGCAGACTGGCTGAGTCCCGTGGAGAAGTCATGGAGGCTGTGGAGAAGCTTTCGCAGATTGCGCATGACAATGTAGATAGTACGCAGCAGACCTATACCGAGACACAGGAGGTTCTGGATACCTTTAAACAGGTATATGACAGCGCCGGACAGTTGAAGAAGATCGCGGATGAACTGGCGCAGAGTATGCAGTATTTTAAGATGTAACGACTCAGAGAAAAATAAAAACCAGAGACAGCTGTCGAATGCTTGCATTCGTAAGGCTGCTTCTGGTTTTTTATTTGGCGAGAAGCCAGACATAAGCAAAAGAAAAGCAATCGTTACTCTTCGCCTTCGTTGTCTCCGTTCCCGCTTCCGGCAGCCCGTACGGCAATGCCATTGACTTCGATATTACCGTCCAGCTCAATGACGAGACACTGTCTGCCGTCGATCAGCTTCGTGTTGACGAGATCTGTGCGCTCGGGATTCACTTTGATGACAACATCCGGGGTCTTTACTTCAAAGCTGCGGGGATTGTAGACATTGGTCATCATCAGGGAAGTATCTTCTCCGGCCGTCGCATCAAAGCACTGGTCGAAGACCTCCATGCGGTCATTGGCCACGCCGCTGTTGGCGAAAATGGTCTTTACTTCATTTTTATCCAGGACCACGGGTTCGGGATCTTCCTTATGTTCCTGGGCAATCTCATTCATTTTCTCGTGAATGTTCTTCACCGTTTCGATATCGCAGGTATTGCCCAGTGTCTCTTCTACCAGTGTCTGGAAGGTCTCCTTCTGACCACCGGCGGACAGAGGAAGCGGACAACCGAGCATCAGGTCTACGAAGTTCTCCTTTAATTCTTCCGCATCCTTGGAATAATACAGAGTGCTGTGCAGGTCCGTGCTGCGGTCATTGAATGCGGGGAACAGGAAGGCTGCATCCGGCATACCTACCACCCAGTCGCGGATACGGTTCTGGAAGGTATTTTCCACAGCGTTATAGCTCAATCCCGGCTTGGACAGATCCACGGGGCAGATGCAGGTGAGGATGTAGTCATAGACTTCGTCGGAAGCGTCCTCCATTTCGATGCCGTCTCTGGTACGACCCGGTACATCGTAGGCGTCATGGATCAGCAGGATCAGATAATTTCCTACATATTCATAGGATTCGATGATGCGGTCATAGAACTGCTCTAACAGGGCATCGTCTTTCAGACGGCTGTCTCGCAGACGTAGCAGAAATTCCTGCGTGCCACCTTCTGTTTCGCTCTTTAACGGAAATTCCAGATTCAGCAGATTTTTGCCGATGGTGCCGGACAGACTCTTCCGCAGAATCTCGAAGTACTTGAACATCTCTTCCTCCGGCAGTGCCAGAAAGGCCTGCTTTAATTCCGTCTTTTTATTTTTCTCTCCATCCACATAGCATCCGCAGATTCGTGTGATGGAGCAGTTTTTCGGGGTGAACAGCTTTTTGATCTCGCTGATTTCCTGTTTTGTCATGAGAGTACCTTCTTTCGATTTGATGATATCAGTATAGTATAAAAAACGTGATGGGACAAGTGCTGCTAAAATACTCATTGCTTTTTTCATTAAGAAAGCATATAATGATTAACAGATAAGGAATTGATTATTGGGAGAGTTCCTGCCATATAAGTGGAAGATTTTAAACTCGGGAGAGCTCCTGCCATATAAGTGGAGAATCTTAAATTCTGAGAGAGCAGATAGTAAAATATTTGCTCTCTTTTTGTTTTATACCGAAGAAAGGAAGTATAATGGAAGAATTCAAATTGTACAGTATTTCGGATGAATATGTGGAATGGCTTCGAGAGGATTTCCCAAATGTATATTCCAACAAAGTGAATGCAAGGAGCTAAGCAGAAAGCAATGAATGATATGGCTGCGGGCTATGTGAAATCGGCATTGGACTACCGGGCATTAGAATACAGATGTGATTTATTTGAGCAAAAGAGTAGCAGGTTATAGAATTTTTAGAAATCCTTTATTTTGCTATAATTGTTTTCTGACAAATAAGGTGTTATCATAATATTATCAAGAAAAGCCAATCACCACAGGCGACATATAGTGATGATCCGGAGACGATTTTACCGCCCCCACGCTGGCAGAAAGAAAGAGGCGCATGTTTATGGAACAACATGATTTAAGTAAGATCCAAAAATTACAAGAGAAAGGAAAATCCGACAAGATCATCAAATATCTGAGTTCTTCCGATGACACCGTGGTGGTAGCTGCACTGGAAGCTTTGAGCCGGATCAAGGATGAAGACAGTGTTAACAGCATTGCCCACATGATCGACAATCCGGATACGAAGATCCGTGTCGAAGCAGCAAAAGCGTTAGGAAGCATCGGCACCGAATATGCCAAGACCTATCTACTGCACAGACTGAATGCAGAACAGGATGAGACCGTGAAGACAGCCATCAAGGAAGCACTTCACACCCTGGCAGAGCATCATTAATTTAATTTGCTTTACTCGTAGTTTTTCTACTTATACATTTTCCCTCTTATTGGCGTCCGGGTCATTCCGGGCGCCTTTTTTTACCTTTTTTATTCTGCGAAATTTGGAAAAATCTTGCGACGGGTTCTGCTTGAAGCTACGACGCATATCTATTTATAATAGAACGGTACGTGAAAAAAGTAGTTTTGTAGTCATGGAGGTAGTTTAATGGAAAAATTAAACATTACAACTACAAAGGATAATGAAAAAGTATACAAAATCCTGGGGGATCTGATGAATGCCAACAAGGAATTCCAAATTATGATCACGGTTCCTTCTACGAAAAACGCCAAAGACAGCACAGTAAAAGCGACAGAAAAAAAGGAACAGACCCGGGAAGTCATCCATGACCTGGAAAAGGATGTCACGGATATGATCCATGAGATCGGAGTGCCGGCACATATCAAAGGGTATCAGTATCTGCGGGAAGCTATCATGATGTCGGTAGAGGATCCGGCAATGATCAGTTCTATCACAAAGATCCTGTATCCGACCATCGCCAAGCGGTTCCAGACCACACCCAGCCGCGTGGAGCGCGCTATTCGCCATGCCATTGAGGTTGCCTGGAGCAGAGGGCGCATGGAGACCCTGGATGCCATGTTCGGTTACACGATCGACACGGGCAAAGGCAAACCTACCAATTCGGAATTTATCGCACTGATCGCTGACAGAATCCGGCTTTCCTACAGAAGCTGAGGTGGAACCGGCAGACTCTAAAAGATTTGTAAATTATCGCTGCCCTCTTTTCTATGAATCGTAAACATGGTATAATCAATCTATATTTTGAATACAAGCCGTAGCATATGTGGAGGGTTTACATGAAAAAAATTCTTTTTGCCGCATCGGAAGGCGTACCTTTTATCAAGACCGGAGGACTTGCGGATGTCGTAGGATCTTTGCCGAAGTATATTGACAAGGAGTATTTTGATGTAAGAGTGTTTATCCCGAAGTATACCTGTATGAAGCAGGAGATGAAGGATAAGCTCAGGTATGTGACACATTTCTACATGGATTTCAACTGGCAGAATGTGTACGTAGGTGTTCTGGAGGCAGAGGAAGCCGGGGTGCATTATTATTTCATTGATAATGAGAGCTATTTCGGTGGTTTCAAGCCTTATGGAGATGATCCCAGATATGAGATCGAGAAGTATGCATATTTCTGCAAGGCAGTGCTGTCGGCATTACCGCTTTTGAATTTCCAGCCGGATCTGATCCATTGCCATGACTGGCAGACAGGTCTGATCCCGGTATACCTGAAGGAACGTTTCCATGGCGGAGATTTCTACCGCAACATGAAGTCTGTGATCACCATACATAATCTGAAGTTCCAGGGAAAATGGGATGTGAAGACGGTACAGAGCATTACCGGATTGCCGGAGTATTATTTTACCTCTGACAAGCTGGAGGCTTATAAGGATGCAAATCTGTTAAAGGGCGGTATCGTATTCGCGGATGCAGTGACCACCGTAAGTGATACCTATGCGGAGGAGATCAAGACTCCGTTTTACGGTGAGGGCCTGGACGGACTGCTGCGTGCAAGAAGCCATGATCTGCGCGGCATTGTCAACGGTATCGACTATGGAGAGTTCAATCCGGAGACGGACAAAAATATCGTAAAAGCCTATAATGCAGTGAATTTCCGCAAGGAAAAGGTGAAGAATAAGCGAGCCCTGCAGGAAGAGCTTGGACTTCGCGTAGATGATAAGAAAATGATGATCGGTCTGGTATCCAGACTGACAGACCAGAAGGGTCTGGATCTGATCGCTTATGTCATGGATGAACTGTGCCAGGATGATATCCAGTTCGTGGTACTGGGCACCGGTGAGGAACGTTATGAGAATATGTTCCGTCATTTCGACTGGAAGTATGGAGACAAGGTGTCTGCCAACATTTATTATTCGGATGCACTGTCCCATAAAATCTATGCGGCTTGTGATGCTTATCTGATGCCGTCCCTGTTCGAACCCTGCGGCCTGAGCCAGTTGATCGCGCTGCGTTACGGTACCGTACCTATCGTCAGAGAGACCGGTGGACTGAAGGATACCGTACAGCCCTATAATGAGTATGAGAGCACCGGCACGGGCTTCAGTTTTACGAATTACAATGCACATGAGATGCTGAATACGATCCGCTATGCGGAGCATATTTACTATGACAGGAAGAGAGAGTGGAATAAGATCGTGGATCGTGCCATGGCCACCGACTACTCCTGGAAGGTATCCGCCGGAAAATACCAGGAGATGTATGACTGGCTGATCGGATAAAGAACTGGAATAAGGTAAGATTACATATGGCAGATAAGAACAGTTCCAAGAACAATTTTATCATGCAGGCGGGAATTCTGGCGGCAGCCGGAATCATCAGCAGAATCATAGGGCTCCTTTACAGGGGCCCTTTACAGAGTGTCATCGGGAATCTGGGACTTGGCTATTACCAGTCAGCGTATAACTATTATACGATCATTCTGTTGATCTCCTCTTATAGTATTCCCTCGGCAATTTCCAAAGCTATCGCACAGAAGCTGGGAGAGAAGGAATACCGTAACGCCCACAGACTGTTCCACGGAGCCATGATCTATGTACTGGTGGTTGGCGGTATAGCCAGCCTTTTTCTGTTTTTCGGAGCGGGATTATTCGTGTCCGGAGCAGCGGTCACAGTACTGCGCACCTTTGCACCGACGATCTTCGTCTATGGTATCCTGGGAGTTTTACGAGGGTATTTTCAGGCACATAAGAGCATGGCGCAGACCTCCGTATCGCAGATCCTGGAGCAGATCGCCAATGCGGTAGTCAGCGTAGGCGCAGCATACCTTCTGATCCAAATGTTTATGGGAACGATGGAGGTTCCGGCGGATCAGGCAGGGCAGGTGATGAGAGCAACCTACGGTGCAGTGGGAAGTGCACTGGGTACCGGTGTCGGCGTATTAGTGGCGCTGCTTTTTATGGCGGGAGTCTATGCTCTGAATCGTGGAATGATCCTGCGCAGAGTGCAGCGTGACAGGCATGAACATGTGGATTCCTACGGACAGATATTCAAGACGATCACACTGGTGGTGACACCGTTTATTTTGAGTACGGCTGTATATAACTTAAGCAGTACGGTCAACAACAGTATCTACACCAAATGGTATCCGTCCCTTCGCAATCTGGATACGGTATCTATTTATGAAAAATATGGTATTTTCTCCGGACAGTCCTTGACAATGTCCAATATTCCCATAGCATTTGCATCTGCTATGGCTTCTGCCATGATTCCTTCCGTAGCACAGCTGATGGCAGCCCAGGATGTGAAGGGAGCCAGAGAGAAGATCGGACTGGCAGTGAAGACTACCATGGTGATCTCGATTCCCTGCGCTGTGGGACTTTTTGTACTGGCGAAGCCGGTGATCAGTCTGCTGTTCACGAATAAGACGGCAGAGGAATTGAATCTGGCGGCAGCTCTTTTAATGACATTGTCACTGTCGGTTATCTTTTATGCACTGTCGACTCTGAACAGTTCGATCTTACAGGGGCTTGGCAAAGTAAATACCCCGATCATCAATGCGGGGATCTCGCTGGTGGTGCAGACGGTGGCAGCAGTGCTGCTTCTGATGTTCACAAGACTGGATCTGTACAGCATTGCCATCGCCAATACGCTGTATTCCGGTATGATGTGTGTGCTGAACCAGTGGGCGGTAAGAAGAGCGGTAGGCTACCGGCAGGAGATCGTAAAGACTTTCGTCATTCCGGCGTTCGCCTCCGCGTTTATGGGAGCGGCAGCCTGGGCAATCTACGAGGGTCTGTATATGGTGACGAAGTCCATGCGGATCTCTGTCATTCCTGCGATCGTAATTGCTGCTGTAGTCTATTTTGTCATGCTGATATTGATGCGGGGCATCACGGAGCAGGAGCTTCGCAGCTTCCCGAAGGGATATCTGTTAGTGAAGGTAGCGAAGAAGTGCCACTTATTGAGATAAAGAGAAGCGATGACAGCTACGATGCTCTAGGTGAAGAAACAGTGAAGAGAATAAGTACAGAAAGGAGTCTGCCTCATGACAATGTTATTGTCGGAGGCAGATTTTTGCGTACATGGGGCGTAGATATAAGGAGCATGCTGATTAAGCCCCGGGGAGATCGAGAGAGCGGGGCGCAGAGAGGAAAAGAAACTAAATAAGCCCCGGGGAGATCGAGAGAGCGGGGCGCAGAAAGGAAAAGAAGCTGATTAAGCCCAGGGAAGATCGAGAGAGCGGGGCACAGAAAGGAAAAGAAACTAAATAAGCCCCGGGGAGATCGAGAGAGCGGGGCGCAGAGAGGAAAAGAAGCTGATTAAGCCCCCGGGGCATGAAACCACGGGGGCACAAGGTCAAGGTATATCATGGAATAGAAATGAAAAACTTTCAAATGTATCAATTATCTCTGGCAGAACGGATCCCCACCATTCTTGAATAATGTGATCATTTCTTGACCGACACTGATAGTGGAGGGCAGATCCGGGACATCCTCTCTGGAGAACCAGGCAGCCTCGCCAAGCTCCGATTCCTGCAAAGTAATAGAAGGATCCCCCTCCAGCTTCGCGAAGAAGCCGATCATGGCGGAATCGCTGAAGGACCAGGGCTGGGATTTGTAATAGACCAGATCGCTGACCTTTAAACCGACTTCTTCCATGATTTCCCGGCGGGCAGCACCCTTGAAGGTCTCACCGACTTCCACGAAGCCTGCCACCAGTGCCCAGTGACGATAGGAACCGCCGGCGTAACGGGTCAGCAGGATCTTGTCCCGCTCGGTATCCACGATGGCGATAATGACGGCTGGAGAGATCTTGGGATATTCGATCTGACCGCACTCCGGGCAGATGCAGGCCCGCTCTGTGGTGCTGTGAATTGTGGGATGTCCGCAGCGGCCGCAGAATTTCCGGTCCAGACGGAAACGATTGATCTGGGTGGCAGTGATTCCAGCAAATGCCAGATATTCCGGCTCAAAATTACGGAACACACCGGAAGCGTAGAGGTCTTCTTCCGGGAGCATGAGAGCACCGGCATCCTCCGTCGTCTTGCGGAAGAATGCTCGGTCATCAATGGAAAAGAGATATTCACAGTCCAGAAAAAAACGTTCCATAGGCTGACGGATTCCCAAGAGTCCATGGACTTCTTCAAAAGTAGGAAGATATACTTGAGGATGCTCCGAGATGCCGGCATCGGCGGAAGTATCCGTTACATCACTGTTTTCTGTATGGGAGGGCAGATAGACCTTTTCTCCGTCAAATAACAGCAGATAATCGGAAGGTTTAGGATCCTGGCTTCGGAATTCCGGGTAATATTTATGCGGTTCGATCTTATGGATCATCATAGAGTATTTCTCCTTTTATGGCTATTTTTCAGAAAGTGTTCATAAGAATATAGTAGTCCACCGTGGGGAAACTGTCAAACGTAACAGTTCAGCCGCGCCGTTCACGGAAGTCGCGTTAACACGCTTTTATGTCACTTCGTGACTACCTTTGCTCATAGATTGGCGCTTAGCTCCTGAACATATTTGCCCGCAAAATCATGCAAGCATGATTTCTGCGCCCAGATATGTTCAGAACTGAACTGTTGTGGAAATTATTTGAGATTCCGGGATATTTGTGTTAAAATATTTTGTGACTGTTCTGAGGTGTTCATTTCTCGAATGCCCCTGTGAACAGTCACGGAATTTATCAGAAAATACAGCATGAGAGTACAAAAGTGAGTATCTCATGTGGAAACGAGGGATAGTATGTTACAGATGATCTTGCCGGAGGGAAGCAGTTCTCTCCTTGCTTTTTTTGGAATCCTTTTTGCTTTTGGAGCGACGGTACTGGCAACGGCGAAATTAAGTCCGTATCTGCCCAAGGATGCAGGAAGAGAATTTGCCCATGACGGAAAATTGTCTGCGGGGAAACCCAGAGGTGCCGGAATTATTTTTGTCATGGCATTTGTGGCATCCGTTCTGCTGTTTTCCCCTTTAAGCGCAGAGCTGGTGATCTATCTGCTGCTGATCGTGGTATGCATGATGACGGGATTTCTGGACGATGCTTCCAAGACTCCCTGGGGTGAGTACAAAAAAGGTTTCTTAGATCTGTGCGTGGCGGCACTGGTAGCCATCACCTTCCTGAAATACAACTCCAACGTGGTGGAACTGGCACTGTTCCATGTAAAGTTCACGCTGCCGCCTGTGGTATTCGCCATTCTCACGGTGATCCTGGTATGGACATCTGTGAATGTGACCAACTGCTCCGACGGTGTGGACGGACTTTCCGGAACCCTGTCGATCATTACCATCATGTCCATCTACATTGTGGATCGCATGAAGGATGTGAATGAGACTTACTCTTTCCTGATCCTGCTGTTTGCCGTATGTATTCTGGGCTATCTGTGGTACAATGCCACACCCAGTAAGCTGATGATGGGGGATGCGGGTTCCCGGGCTATGGGATTGTTCATCAGCATCGCTATTTTGAAGAGCGGCTGCCCGTTCCTGTTCATCCCGCTGGCACTGGTGCTGATCCTGGATGGAGGACTGGGACTTCTTAAGGTGTCTCTGCTTCGTTTCCTGAAGATCCATATTTTGAAAAATGTGCGTACTCCCTTGCATGATCATGTGCGTAAGGTGTGGGACTGGTCCAATACACAGACCGTATTCCGTTTTGCCATTATTCAGATCATTCTGTCTCTGGCGGTAATCTACGCAATGCAGTTGTAGAATGCTGGGCACACCGGGACAGCATAGAGACTGCGACCGGTCATCCTCTGCAAGAAAAGAAGGTTGGCTGCCGGAAGGAAAAAGGTCGGCCGTCAGAAGAAAAGAAAGGCGTCTGCTGAAGGAAAAGAAGGTCGGTCGCCGAAGAAAAAGAAGGACGGCTGTTGGTAGAAAATCAGCATGTGCCGAGCCGGGAGAAAAACTGTCAATAAATGATATAAGTAATTGAACAGATAGAAATGGAGAAATTATGTACGATGAATTAACCCCCACTGACATTAAGAAAATGGAAGATGAGATCGAGTATCGTAAGCTGGTGGTGCGTCCCAAGGCACTGGAGGACGTGAAGGAAGCCAGAGCCCACGGAGATCTCAGTGAGAATTTTGAATATTATGCAGCGAAAAAATACAAGAATCAGAACGAGAGCCGGATCCGTTATCTGGAGAGAATGATCAAGACCGCAAAGGTGATCTCCGAGAACTCCGCCGTGGATGAGGTGGGCATCAACAACACTGTTACCGTGGAATTCATCGACGACGGCACGGAAGAGGATTACAAGATCGTGACCACCGTTCGCGGAAACTCACTGGAAGGTCTGATCAGCAACGAATCTCCGTTGGGCAAGGCACTGCTTGGCAAAAAAGTGGGTGATGTGGTCCATGTGCAGGTCAATGCCAATGTGGGCTATGACGTAGAGATCAAGGCACTGAAAAACACTGAGGATGACGGGGACAAGATCCGCAGCTTCTAATGCTTTGCGGACCCCACAAGCTATAGAAAGAAAGGGTAACTATTCAGAGCCTCATAACAATTACAGAATATTCTTGCGGATCCCGGTATCCAATGAATATTTTGCGATAGTTACAGGGCTTGGAACAGATACAAAAAAAGGAATTATAAGAATGAAAAAATATCTGCTGTTTGATCTGGACGGTACACTGACAGATCCCAAAATTGGAATTACGACCTGCGTGCAGTATGCGCTGCACTCTTTCGGTATTGAGGAACCTGATCTGGACAAGCTGGAGCCTTTTATCGGACCGCCCTTACGGGACAGCTTTATGGAATTCTACGGTTTTACCGCTGAGCAGGCGGAGGAGGCCGTGGCAAAATACAGAGAGCGTTTTCAGAATACGGGTATTTTTGAAAATGAAGTTTATGCCGGTATTCCGGAGATGCTGAAGAACCTGCAATCCAAGGGCTATTTTCTGGCACTGGCTTCCAGCAAACCCCAGATCTATGTCTGTCTCTTATACACATCTCCGAGCCCACGAGACTCCTGAGCATCTCG
>ENA-OZGO01001163-OZGO01001163.1-human-gut-metagenome-genome-assembly--contig:-NODE-1163-length-11031-cov-5.879282_pt1 | contig 11031 bp, 10 predicted proteins | sample MGYA00244658_ERZ653662 | MGnify/ENA primary metagenome ERZ653662 (study PRJEB26926, sample SAMN06165217) | human gut metagenome | biome: ENVO:00009003; feature: ENVO:2100002; material: ENVO:00002003... | reverse complement strand
GGGCTCGGAGATGTGTATAAGAGACAGCTTCTGACAGGTGCACACCCGGTGGCAGGGGGGCTCCTCCTCGCCCTTGAACCAGGGCTTCATGGGGGTCATACCGGCGTTGATCAGCAGGATGGACTTGTCGTTCTGGGGTACCAGGGAAAAGCTGGGCAGACGCAGGTGGCCTTTGGTTTCAAAGAACTTCAGGAACATTTCCCGCAGCTCGTTCAGGCCGTGATAGGGATGGGACATGGTTCATTACTCCTTTATCTCAAATGTATTTTACTGATTTTCTTCTGTGGGGCACAGGGCGGCGATCTCCTCCTCCAGGGCCCGGTAAAACTGCGCGATGTGCCATCCGTCCGCCAGGGCGTGGTGGACTTGGATGGATACAGACAGCTGGGTCATGCCGCAGCGCATGAACAGCTGCCCCCAGCTGATCCGGACGTTGCTGTCCGCCGGAGTGCAGGCCGGGTGGGTCAGGGACGTGTAGTTCAGCCACGGCAGGCAGGAGGCAAAGATGCTGGGGCTTTCCGCCCGGCGGTCCGTTTCGATGGTGCCGCCCTGCCGGGCCGCCGCCTGCTGCACGCGTCCCATGGCGATGTAGTCCTCATAGGGCACCCGGGCCGTCTCCAGACGGCAATAGGCATAGCTGCCGTCCGGCTTCATCTCGGTGAAGGATACCGGGCACTCGTCATACTCTACCACCTGGCCGTCCTCAATGCGCCGCCGCAGCTCCGGCACCCGGTTCACCGCCCGGTGAATGACATACAGCATGGTCAGGAAGATAGGCTTGTGCTCCGCCCGCAGCCGCAGCTCCAGGGCCGTCACATCCAGCTGCACCGTTACCCCGGCATAGGGGAAGGAATACCCGCTGAACAGCTGAAACTGCTCCCGCCGCGGGTCCTTTTCCATATCAATTACACGCCGCTCCATAATCGCCTCCTGATAAACAAAAACGCCCCGCCCCACATAGGGGCGAAGCGATGCTTCACGGTACCACCCTAATTAACGGCCGCAGCCGTCGTCTCAGTCATCCGGTAACGGGGATGGGGCGTGCGGCTCGTCGCCGCCGGCTCAGAGACGGCCCTCTGCCCTGTGACCCGGCGGGCTCACACCCTTTCCCGCCTCGCTTGCGGCGCACTCCGCGGCAGATTCTTCTCGTCATTGCCTTTGACGTTCTGTATTTTACCACAGATCCGGCCGTTGTCAAGGGTTCCGCCCGCTTCCGGTCACAATTTTTTCACAATTTGCGCCCCAAAGCCGCACTTGACGCTGGGACGGGTCTATTGTATAATGGGTTGATTTAATGTGCGGAGGTATACCCATTATGTGGATCGCGGATGGCTGGAAGGATTATGAGCTGCTGGACTGCGGCGGCGGAGAAAAGCTGGAGCGCTGGGGCGACCAGATCCTGGTGCGGCCGGACCCCCAGGCCATCTGGGAGTCGGACCGGAAGAACCGGGGCTGGCGCACGGCCAACGCCCGCTACAGCCGCTCCAGCACCGGCGGCGGCCACTGGGACAAAAACAAGCTGCCGGAGAACTGGCCCATCGCCTATAAAAACCTCCGCTTCCAGGTGAAGCCCATGAACTTCAAGCACACCGGGCTTTTCCCGGAGCAGGCCGCCAACTGGGATTTCGCCATGGACCAGATTCGCCGGGCGGGCCGCCCCATCCGGGTGCTGAACCTGTTCGCCTATACCGGCGGGGCCACGGTGGCCTGCGCCGCCGCCGGGGCCAGCGTCTGCCATGTGGACGCCGCCAAGGGCATGGTGGCCTGGGCCAAGGAAAACGCCCGGGTCTCCGGCCTGCAGGATGCCCCCATCCGCTGGATCGTGGACGACTGCGCCAAGTTCGTGGAGCGTGAGATTCGCCGGGGCAAGACCTATGACGCCATCATCATGGACCCCCCCAGCTATGGCCGGGGTCCCAGCGGCGAGGTGTGGAAGCTGGAGGAGAATCTCTATCCCTTCGTGAAGCTCTGCGCCCGGGTGCTGTCCGATAAGCCCCTGTTTGTGATCCTGAACTCCTACACCACGGGTCTGGCCCCGTCGGTGCTGGGCTATATCCTGCAAATGCTGGTGGGCCGCCGCTTCGGCGGCCGGGTCACCTGGGACGAGCTGGGCCTGCCGTGCACGGATTCCGGCATGGCGCTGCCCTGCGGAGCCACCGGTCGCTGGATGAGCAAATAAAATTTCGCAGAAAAGAGACAAAGCAATGCAGCCAATGATTCAGACCGACGCCCTCTCCTTCTCCTACCCGGTGGAGGAGGGCCAGCGCCGGACCACCGCCCTGGACAATGTGACCCTGTCCATCGAAAAGGGCAGCTTTGTGGTGGTGCTGGGCCACAACGGCTCCGGCAAATCCACCCTGGCCAAGCATATGAACGCCGTGCTGCTGCCCTCCGGCGGCGCGGTGTATGTGGAGGGCATGGACACGAAAAAGGAGGAGCTCCTGCTGGAGATCCGCCGCCGGGTGGGCATGGTGTTCCAGAACCCGGATAACCAGATCGTGGCCAACGTGGTGGAGGAGGATGTTGCCTTCGCCCCGGAGAACCTGGGGGTCCCCACGGCGGAGATCCGCCGCCGGGTGGACGACGCCCTGGCGGCGGTGGGCATGACGGAGTTCACCCGCCACGCCCCGCACCTGCTGTCCGGCGGACAGAAGCAGCGGGTGGCCATCGCCGGCGTCATCGCCATGGAGCCGGAGTGCATCGTCCTAGACGAGGCCACGGCCATGCTGGACCCCTCCGGCCGCCGGGAGGTGCTGGACACCGTTCACCGGCTGAACCGGGAGCGGGGCATCACGGTGGTGCACATTACCCACCATATGTCCGAGGCGGAGGACGCCGACCGGGTCATCGTCATGAACGACGGCGTGGTGGCCATGGACGGCGCGCCCCGGGAAATTTTCTCCCGGGTGGAGGAGCTGCAGGCCCTGGGCCTGGCGGCCCCGGATACGGTGGAGCTGCTGCGCCGGCTGAACCGGCACAGCATGAATTTGCCCTTGACGGCGATCACGGTTGATGAGTGTGCCCGCGCCATATTCCAGGCGCTCCATGGCGCGGAAGGGAAGTAAGCAGAGTTGGAACCGATCATTCGTATAGAACACCTGACCCACACCTACAGCGCCGGGACTCCGTTTCAGCGCAGCGCGGTGGAGGATGTCAGCCTCGATATCATGCCCGGCGAGTTCCTGGGCATCATTGGCCACACCGGCTCCGGCAAGTCCACCCTGATCCAGCACCTCAACGGACTGCTGCGCCCCACCCAGGGCCGCATCCTGCTGGACGGGAAGGACATCTGGGCCGAGCCCAAGAAAATCCGACAGGTCCGCTTCCAGGTGGGCCTGGTGTTCCAGTACCCGGAGTACCAGCTGTTTGAGGAAACGGTGTACAAGGACATTGCCTACGGTCCCGGCAACATGGGCCTGGACCGGGACGAGATCGACCGCCGGGTCCGAGAATCTGCGGCCCTGGTGGGCCTGACGGAGGACCAGCTGGAAAAGTCCCCCTTTGAGCTCTCCGGCGGACAGAAGCGCCGGGTGGCCATCGCCGGCGTCATCGCCATGGAGCCCAAGGTCCTGATCCTGGACGAGCCCACGGCAGGGCTGGACCCCCGGGGCCGGGAGGCCATTCTGGCCCAGATCAGGGCCTATCACCAAAAGCGCGGCACCACCGTTATCCTGGTGAGCCACAGCATGGAGGAGATCGCCTGCAACGTGGACCGCATCCTGGTGCTGCGGGGCAGTCATGTGTATATGGACGGCACGCCCCGCCAGGTATTCCGGCGGGCCTCAGACCTGGAGGAGGTGGGCCTGGACGTGCCCCAGGCCACCAAGATCGCCCTGGCCCTGCGCCGCATGGGCCTGAACATCGACACCGCGGTCTACACCGTGGACGAGCTGGAGCAGGCCCTGCTCTCCATAAGAGGGGAGGCGGGCGTATGCTGAGAGATATCACCCTGGGCCAGTTTTTCCCGGGCAATACCTTCATCCACCGGCTGGACCCCCGCACCAAGCTCCTGGCGGTGATCCTGTACATTGTGGCCCTGTTCAACGCCCAGGGGGTGGTGACCTACGCCATCGTGACGGCGCTGCTGGCCCTGTGCATCATCGTCTCCCGGGTGCCCTTCCGGTCCCTGACCCGGGGCCTGAAGCCCATCTGGGTCATCGTGGCCTTCACGGCCATTATGAACCTGTTCTTCACCAGCGGCACCCCCCTGGGCGCCGGCTGGCTGCTGAGCCATATCTCCCAGGAGGGTCTGCGCTCCGCCATCTTCATGGTGCTGCGGATCGTGATGCTCATCATGGGCACCTTCCTGCTGACCTACACCACCAGCCCCATCTCCCTGACGGACGGACTGGAGAGCCTGCTGTCCCCTCTGAAGAAGCTGCGTCTGCCCGTCCACGAGCTGGCCATGATGATGTCCATCGCCCTGCGCTTTATCCCTACCCTCATCGAGGAGACGGACAAGATCATGTCCGCCCAGAAGGCCCGGGGCGCGGACTTTGAATCCGGCAATATCTTCCAGCGGGCCAAGGCCCTGGTGCCTATCCTGGTGCCCCTGTTCATCAGCGCCTTCCGCCGGGCCGACGAGCTGGCCACGGCCATGGAGTGCCGCTGCTACCACGGCGGCGAAGGCCGCACCGCCCTGCATGTGCTGCGCTTCCGCCCGGCGGACCTGTGGGTCCTGACGGGCTTTGCGGCCCTGACGGCGGGGGTCATCGCCCTGGGGCGGCTGGGAATCTGAAAGAGGTACGCTATGCGCAACATCGCACTGATCCTGATGTACAACGGCACCGCCTACCATGGGTGGCAGGTGCAGAAAACCGAGGTCACCGTGGCCCAGACCCTGGAGCGGGGTCTGTCCATGGTGTGCGGCGAGCCCATCAAGTGCACCGGCTGCGGCCGCACCGACGCCGGGGTCCACGCCGAGCACTATGTGGCCAATTTTCGCACCAATTCCCGTATTCCCGTGGACCGGCTGCCCTTCGCCGTCAACACCCATATTCCCGAGGACATCGTGGTGAAGGCGGCCTATGAGGTGGCGGAGGATTTCAACGCCATCGGCTCCTGCATCCGCAAGGAGTATACCTATCGCATCTACAATTCCCGGGTGAAGAACCCGTTTTATGTGAACAGGGCGTATTTTTACCCCAAGCGCCTGGACGAGGAGGTCATGGACCGGGCGGCCCGGATGTTCGAGGGGACCCACGATTTCGCCGCCGTGCGCAGCGTGGGCACCAACGTCCGCAGCACCGTCCGCACCATCTACTATTGCCGGGTCCGGCGGCAGGGGGACCTTTTGGAATTGAAGGTCTGCGCCAACGGCTTTTTGTATAATATGGTACGGGCCATCACCGGCACGGTGCTCTACGCGGCGGAGGGGAAGCTGACGCCGGAGGAGATCCCTGTGATCCTGGGCAGCGGCAACCGTACCCTGGCCGGGCCCACCGCCCCGCCGGGAGGTCTGTACCTGACAAGGGTGTGGTATGAAGATGAAAGACTCAATGGACCGGATGGAATTTGACCAGGGCAACCTCCAGGAGGAGGCGCCCCGCCGGGTGCAGCGCCGGAAGCGGCCGGAGCTGAAGCCCATATGGTTTGCGGCGGTGGCCGTGGTGCTGCTGGCGGTGGTGCTCATCGCTGCGCTGACGGATACCACCGCCTTCGACGGGCTGCGCCGCAGCGTGACCTATGCCCGGGCCAAAAAGGACGAGACCGGCTGCGCCCAGCTGTACCACTACGCCGCCGACCGCACCAGCTGCTTTGCCTCTCTGGACGGCAGCCTGGCCATCGTCACCAATAGCCAGCTGCTGGTGATGCAGGAGGACGGCCAGGTGGTCTGCAACGAGACTGTAAAGTGGACCTCCTGTACAGTGACCGGAACCGGCAGCCTGGCCGCCGCCTACGACATCGGCGGCAGCGACGTGTATGTCCTCAATGCCCAGGGCCTGGTCCGCAAAATCACCTGCGGCGGCGAGATTCTGTCCGTTACCCTGACCCGGGAGGGCCGCCTGGCGGTGACCCTCAACGAGCGGGGCTACAAGGCCGCCGTGGAGGTATACGACGAGGACGGTGTAAAGGGATTTGCCTTTCATTCTGCCGACAGCTTTCTGATGACCTCCTCCGTGTCCCGGAACGGCAAGGAGATGGCTGCCGTCACCATGGGCCAGTCCCAGGGCTCCTTCACCAGCAGCATCGTCCTGTATAAGCTGGACCGGCAGGAGGCCTACGCCACCTGCGACCTGGCCGGCGTGGCGGTGTATGACCTGGGGCTGGTAGGGAAGCGCTACTGCGCCGTGGCGGAGGACAGCCTGCATTTCATCGACCAGAAGGGCCGGGCCGCCGCGTCCTACAGCTATGACGGCGGCGTTCTGCGCCGGTGCAGCCTGGGGGGCGACGGCTATGCCGCCGTGCTGCTGGGCCGTTACAAGGTGGGCAGCCAGCTGCGCCTGGTGACGGTGAACAGCGACGGCAAGGAGCTGGGGTCCCTGGACCTGGACGGCGATGTGCTGAGCATGTCCGCCTGCGGCCGGTATGTGGCGGTTCTGTTTGCCGACCGGCTGGTGATCTATAACAAAAACCTCAAGGAATACGCCACCCTGCAGGGCGTCAGCAGCGCCGGTGATGTGCTGATGCGCAGCGACGGCTCTGCGGTGCTGGCGGGCTCTGCCGCTGCCAGCGTGTTCCTGCCCTGACCCCGAAAGGAGAGTGTCCATGTCCGTATTTGCCGATATCCTGGTGCTGGCGGCCCTGATCGCCGCCGCCTGGCTGGGAGCCAAGCGGGGCCTGCTGAAAAGTCTGGCGGGCCTGCTGATCGTCGTGGTGGCCCTGCTGGGGGCCTCCTGGGCCGCCGACCACCTGACGGAGCCTGTGGCCCAGTGGATCGAGCCCCGGGTGACCCAGCGGGTGGAGCAGAAAATTGAGGAGAGCCACGCCGCCGACGCGGGCCAGATGCTCCAGGCTCTCAGCTTCCGGGGCGACAGCCTCCAGAAGCTGCTGGACACCGTTTCGCAGCGGGTGCAGGAAACAGGGGAGAGCCTGATCCGGGCGGTGAGCCTCAGCGTGGCCCGCTCCGTGGCCAGCACGGCGGTGTATGTGGTGGTGTTCCTGATTCTGCTGGTGCTGCTGTGGCTTTTGATGAAGCCGCTGAATGCCATTGTCACCAGGCTTCCCCTGATCAGCACCGTCAACGGTCTGGGGGGCGCGGCCCTGGGCCTTGTGTGCGGCGGCCTTACGCTGTTTGTGGCCGTGTGGGCCATGCAGCGCTTCGGCTGGCTTCTGACCCCTGAACTGATTGACAGCACCACACTGCTGAAATTCTTTGCAACCCAGACGCCGCTGGGCCTTCTGGCGGCGCTGTGAACAATTTACCCAGATAACGGAGGGAAACCATGCAACCGACTCTTTGTTCCAAATGTAAGAAAAATGTGGCCGTGGTCTTTATTTCCCGGCAGAATGAAAAGGGCGAGATGGTCAACGAGGGCCTGTGCCTGAAATGCGCCGCCCAGCTGGGCCTGCCCCAGGTGGAGGAGATGATGAAGCGGATGGGCATCTCTCCGGAGGACCTGGAGAACATCAACAACGAGATGATGCAGGCCTTCGGCGGGGCCGAGGAGCTCAGCGACATGCCTGCCCCCCAGGATGAGGACGACGAGGACGACGGCGAAAGCGGCAAGACCGCCACCTTCCCCTTCCTGAACCGCCTGTTCGACGGCAGCAATCCCCCGGCGGAGAAGTCCGACGCCCCCTCCGGCCGGGAGGAGGCCCCCAAGGGCCGCAAGGCCGATAAAAAGCACAAGTACCTGGACAGCTACTGCATCAATCTCAGCCAGCGGGCCCGGGACGGCAAGCTGGACGCGGTCATCGGCCGGGAGGAGGAGATTCAGCGGGTGGTGCAGATTCTGAACCGCCGCCAGAAGAACAACCCCTGCCTCATCGGCGAGCCCGGCGTGGGCAAAACCGCCATTGCCGAGGGCCTGGCCCAGCGCATCGCCGCCGGGGACGTGCCCTTCAAGCTGCGGGATAAGCAGGTGTACCTGCTGGACCTGACGGCGCTGGTGGCGGGCACCCAGTTCCTGTCTCTTATACACAGCCGCATGAAGGGGCTTATCGAGGAGATCCGCAAGGCAGGCAATATCATCCTGGTCATTGACGAGGTGCATAACATCGTGGGCGCCGGGGACGCCGAGGGCAGCATGAACGCCGCCAATATCCTCAAGCCCGCCCTGTCCCGGGGCGAGATTCAGGTCATCGGCGCCACCACCTTCAACGAATACCGCAAGCACATCGAAAAGGACACCGCCCTGGAGCGCCGCTTCCAGCCGGTGACCGTCAACGAGCCCAGCCTGGAGGATACGCTGAAAATTCTCCAGGGCATCGCCCATTACTATGAGAATTACCACGGCGTCTCCATCCCCCAGGGGGTGCTGCGCCAGGCGGTGGTGCTGTCCGAGCGGTACATCACCGACCGCTTCCTGCCGGACAAGGCCATCGACCTGATCGACGAGGCCTGCTCCGATATGAACCTTCACGACCCGGATATCAACCGCCGGATGGAGGTCAAGCGGGACCTGGAAAACGTCACCTTCGAGCGGGAGAACCTCATGTCCGCCCAGCCGGCGGAGGGTCAGGAGTTCACCCAGGAGGAGCTGGACGCCCGCTATGCCCGCATTGCCGAGCTCCGCAGCCAGGAGCTGCGGCTGCAGCAGGAGCTTTCCGCCCTGGAGGCCAAGGGCATGCCCCAGCTGACCATGGACAACATCGCCCGGGTCATCGAAATGTGGACCAAGATTCCCGCCAGCAAGATCAAGGAGGAGGAATTCAAGCGCTTGTCCCAGCTGGAGGACCGGCTGAAGCAGCACATTGTGGGCCAGGACGAGGCGGTTTCCACCGTGTCCGCCGCCATCCGCCGCAGCCGCGTGGGCATTTCCCCCAAGCACAAGCCCGTCAGCTTCATTTTCGTGGGCAGCACCGGCGTTGGCAAGACGGAGCTGGTGAAGCAACTGGCCGCCGACCTGTTCAACACCCCGGATGCGCTGATTCGCCTGGATATGTCCGAGTTCATGGAAAAGCACTCTGTTTCCCGGCTGGTGGGCTCCCCTCCGGGCTATGTGGGCTATGACGAGGCGGGCCAGCTGACGGAGAAGATCCGCCGCAAGCCCTATTCCGTCATCCTGTTTGACGAGATCGAGAAGGCCCACCCGGACGTGCTGAACATCCTGCTGCAGATTCTGGACGACGGCGAGATCACCGACGCCCATGGCCGCAAGGTGAATTTTGAAAACACCGTCATCGTCATGACCTCCAACGCCGGGTCCGACAAGGCCGCCGGGTCCGTGGGCTTTGGCCGCAGTGCCGATGACCAGGGCCGGGAGCGCACCATGAAGGCCCTGCGGGAGTTCCTGCGCCCGGAGTTTATCAACCGGGTGGACGAGATCGTCTATTTCCACCAGCTGTCCGAGGAGAACTTCACCGCCATCGCCCGGATCATGCTGAATGAGCTCCAGGCCTCCCTGAAGGAGAAGGGCTACAGCTTCAGCTATGACGACGCGCTGGTTTCCCACCTGGTGCACTCCTCCTATTCCGCCGCCTACGGGGCCCGGAATCTGCGCCGCTGCATCCAGAAGGAGCTGGAGGACCCCATGGCGGTTCAGATCATCGACAGCTTCGAGCACCCCATCACCCAGCTGCGGGCCACCGCAGAGGATGGCAAGGTGCGGCTGGACACGCTGTAAGGAGGGCGGTTTCATGCTGTTTCGCAAGGATATCGAGCCCCGATGCGCCTACTGCACCCAGGGGGTCCGCATCAACGAGACCCAGGTGGCCTGCGTGAAAAAGGGCATTGTGGCGGCGGAGAATCACTGCTTCCGCTTCCGGTATGACCCCCTGAAGCGGGTTCCGCCCCGTCCGGCCCAGTTGTCTACTGACGGACTGAAGGAGGAAGATTTCAGCCTATAAAACCCACAAAAATACACAAAAGAGGGGAAATATCATGACAACCGTTTGGGCCGTATATTTCAGCGGCACCGGAACCACGGAGCGCACGGTAACGCACATCGCCGGGGAGCTTGCCCGGCTGCTGGCGGCGCCCTGCCGCAGTCTGGACTTCACCCGGCCCCAGGTCCGGCAGCAGGAGCTGAATTTCTGCCAATCGGACCTGGTGGTGCTGGGAACGCCGGTATACGCCGGGCGGGTGCCCAATGTGCTGCTGCCGTTCCTGCGGGAAAAGGTCCGGGGCGGGGGAGCGCTGGCGGTGCCGGTGGTGCTGTTCGGCAACCGGAACTATGACGACGCCCTCATAGAGCTGCGGGACATCCTCCAGCAGGACGGCTTCCGCTGCGTGGCGGCCGGAGCCTTCGTGGGGGAGCACAGCTTTTCCCGCACTTTGGGGGCGGGCCGTCCGGACGATGGGGACATGGCGGGACAAGCCGCTTTTGCCCGGGAAATCTGCGAGAAATTGGCGGGACAAGCCGGGACGGAGAATACGCCTGTTGCCGTCCGGGGGGAAACACCCATCCGCCCCTATTACACCCCCCGGGACCGCCATGGAAACCCCATCAACATCCTGAAGGTGAAGCCTAAAACGGACCCGGACAGGTGCGGCGGCTGCGGCCTGTGCGCGGAGCTGTGTCCCATGGGCTCCATCGACCCGGCGGACGTGTCCCGGGTCAGGGGCATCTGCATCAAGTGCTGCGCCTGCGTCAAAAAATGCCCCTCCGGGGCCAAGTACTTTGACGACCCGGGGTATCTGTTCCACCAGCATGAGCTGGAGGACGTCTATACCCGCCGGGCGGAAAACGAGTGGTTTGTGTAATCGGATCAGGCAGCCCCCTGCTTTCACTTTCGGAAAGCAGGGGGCTGCACATGATGTTGCCCCTCTTTGGGCAATCGGACTCTTTACGTCCGGGGAAATCCATGTTACCATGGGAAAAAACGAAGGGAGGCAGTACGGATGGAGCAGCCAAGGATTTTCCGCTATGACACGGTGGACCTGTCTCTTATACACATCTCCGAGCCCACGAGACTCCTGAGCATCTC
>ENA-OZGO01001154-OZGO01001154.1-human-gut-metagenome-genome-assembly--contig:-NODE-1154-length-11071-cov-6.421841_pt1 | contig 11071 bp, 9 predicted proteins | sample MGYA00244658_ERZ653662 | MGnify/ENA primary metagenome ERZ653662 (study PRJEB26926, sample SAMN06165217) | human gut metagenome | biome: ENVO:00009003; feature: ENVO:2100002; material: ENVO:00002003... | reverse complement strand
GGCCAAGTTTGTCATCACCGATCTGCTGCCCCATCTGGGCGGCGAACAGGGCCGGAAGCCCCTGAACGAGGCGGTGCCCGGCGAGACGCTGAACCTGCTGGTGGGCAGCCGGCCCATCGGGGACAGCGAGGACAAGGACCGGGTGAAGCTGCACGTGATGAAGCGGCTGCACGACAAGTACGGCATCACGGAGAGCGACTTCGCCTCCGCGGAGCTGGAGGCCGTTCCCGCCGCAGAGGCGGTGGACATCGGTATTGACGGCAGCATGATCGGGTCCTACGGCCACGATGACCGGGTGTGCGGCTACGCGGCGCTGCGGGCGCTGCTGGATATCGAAACGCCGGACAAGACGGCGGTATGCGTGCTGGCGGACAAGGAGGAGATCGGCTCCATGGGCGTGACAGGTATGCAGTCCGCGGCCTTTGACGCCTTTATATCTGACCTGTGCGACGGCCAGAACGTGCCGCTGAAGGCGTGCTTTGAGAACGCCTTTTGCCTGTCCGCCGACGTGACGGCGGCCTATGACCCCAACTTTGCCGATGTGTACGAGAAGAAGAACGCGGCCTTCGTCAACTACGGCGTGGGTATCTGCAAGTACACCGGCGCGCGGGGCAAGTCCGGTTCCTCGGACGCCAACGCGGAGACGGTGGCCTATGTGCGCGCGGTGCTGGACGGCGCGGGCGTGCGGTGGCAGATCTGCGAGCTGGGCAAGATCGACGCCGGCGGCGGCGGGACGGTGGCACAGTATATGGCCAACCGGAACATCGCCACGCTGGACGCCGGCGTGCCGGTGCTGAGCATGCACGCGCCCTTCGAGGTGGTGGCCAAGGTGGACTGCTACGAGATGTACCGGGCCTGCAAGGCACTGTACGAGGCGAGATAACGGAAAAGCACGGTCCCAGGCACTGCCTGGGACCGTGCTTTTTACGGGAAAGATACGGAAATCCCTTGTAAAAAGTGGGGGAATACGGTATAATTTTCTACAAGAACAGCAGGAAGGGAGGCGACGGTATGTACGGCATCGGTCAGCGGGTGGTGCACCCCATGCATGGGGCGGGCGTTATCGAGAACGTGACGGAGGAGCTGCTGTACGGCGCGGCGCGGACGTATTATGTATTTCGCCAGGCCGTCAGCGGACTGGTACTGAAGCTGCCCACTGATAACTGCGAGGCCATCGGCGTGCGGCTGCTGTATGATCGGGAGAGAATGGACGCGGTGCTCTCGGCCATCCCATCGCTGACGGTGGAGGAGGAGCGCAACTGGAACCGCCGCTACAGGGAGAACATGGCGCGGCTGAAAAGCGGCGACCTGACGGAGGTGGCACGGGTGGTCAAGTCCCTGATGCGGCGGGAGGCGGCGCGGGGACTGTCCACCGGAGAGAGAAAAATGCTGCACAGTGCCAAGGAGATACTGCTGTCGGAGCTGGCGATGGTGCGGGAGATCGGATACCAAGAGGCGGAGCGTCTGCTGGATGGCGCGGTGATGACGGGAGCGTGTGAATGACGATGGGGAAGCTCTTTGACAAGCTGTTAAACCGGAAAAAGGAACGGCACCCCCGCTGCGCGGCGCTGGTGCCTGCCGCGGGGCGCTCTGAGCGCATGGGCGGCACGGATAAGCTGACGGCGCCGCTGTGCGGCGTGCCGGTGCTGCTGCGGACGCTGCGGGCGCTGGATGAGGCGGCGCTGATCGACGAGATCGTGGTGGCGGTAAGCCCGGAGCGCCTGGAGGAGATCGCGGCCCTGTGTGCCGGGGCGAATGTCAAAACGCCGCTGCGCGTGGTGGAGGGCGGCGGGAGCCGCGCTCAGTCGGTGCTGCTGGCGGCGCTGGCGGCCGGCGACAGCTGCGAGCTGCTGGCGGTGCATGACGGCGCGCGGCCGCTGATCCTGCCGGAGCAGGTGGACGACATGGTGCGGCTGGGACAGCGGACCTATGCCGCCGCGCCGGCGCTGCCGGTGACGGACACGGTAAAGGTGGCGGATATGGCGGGGCTGGTGCAGTCCACGCCGGACCGGAAAACGCTGTACGCCGTGCAGACGCCCCAGGTGTTTCAGGCGAACATCCTGAAGGCTGCCCTGCAGTCGGCTATTCAGGCCGGGGCGGACATCACGGACGACTGCTCCGCCGTGGAACGGCTGGGCAAGGAGGTATGGCTGGCCCCCGGCTGGCGGGAGAACATCAAGATCACCACGCGGGAGGACCTGACCATGGCAGAGGCATTCCTGCGGGAGAGGGAGAACAGAGCATGACGGATCTGCGCATTGGATACGGCTATGACGTACACCGGCTGGTACCGGGCCGCGCCCTGGTGCTGGGCGGGGTGACGGTGCCCTTTGAGAAGGGGCTGCTGGGGCACTCCGACGCGGACGTGCTGACCCACGCGGTGATGGACGCTCTGCTGGGTGCGGCGGCGCTGGGGGACATCGGCAAGCTGTTTCCAGACAGCGATGCGCGCTACGCCGGGGCGGACAGCACGGCGCTGCTGCGGCAGGTGACGGCGGTGCTGGCGGAGGCGGGCTGGACCATTGTGAATGTGGACGCTACGGTGGCGGCGCAGGCGCCGAAGCTGGCACCCTATATCCCGGAGATGCGGGAGAGACTGGCGGCGGCCATGGGACTGGACGCGGGATGTGTCTCTGTGAAAGCGACGACCGAGGAGGGGTTGGGTTTTACCGGCAGCGGCGAGGGCATAGCGGCCCACGCGGCGGCGCTGGTGGAGAAAACGGCGTAAAAAACCCGGTGCAATCTTCACACATTATTAACAGCGGTGGGGTTGTGCCAAAAGTGAACATATGGTACAATATACCTGTTAAGATGCGGAGGCGTGTCTGCCCGATACGGACAGATGCGCCGCTTTTTGGTATAGGCTATGGAGGACGAGGAAAGGAAGGTAGACTTGAGCCACAGGACTATTCAGGACGAGCAGGCGAGACTGCGTAAAAAACGGCAGAAGCCGGAAAACGTCTTTGCTGTATTCAAAAAACCGCTGCACGAGTCGCTGACATCGGTATTGCCGGTAATGCTTATCGTGCTGGTGCTGTGCTTCACCATCGCGCCGGTGCCCAACAACGCCATGGTGGCGTTCCTGCTGGGCGGCGTGATGCTGATCGCCGGTATGGGACTGTTCACGCTGGGGTCGGAGATGTCCATGATCCCGCTGGGACAGGCGGTAGGCTCCGAGATCACACGGCGAAAGAAGGTATGGATCATCACGGTGGTGGGCTTCCTCATCGGCATGATCATTACCGTGGCGGAGCCGGATCTGCAGGTGCTGGCCAACCAGGTACCGGCCATCGAGAACAACGTGATCATCTGGTCCGTGGCGGTGGGCGTGGGTGTGTTCCTGGTCATCGCCCTGCTGCGTATCGTGCTGGGTATCCAGCTGCGGTGGCTGCTGATCGGGTTTTACGCCATTGTGTTCGGTCTGGCGATGTTCGTGTCGCCGGATTTCTGGGCGGTGGCTTTTGACTCCGGCGGTGTGACCACCGGACCCATGACGGTGCCGTTCATCATGGCGCTGGGCGTGGGCGTGTGCGCCGTGCGAAGCGACAAGCAGGCAGGGGGCGACAGCTTCGGCCTGGTGGCGCTGTGCTCTATCGGGCCGATCATCACGGTGCTGATCCTTGGATTGCTGTATAAGCCGGACGGAAGCGCTTACACCGCGGCGGTCATGCCGGATGCCAAGGACACGGTGGAGATGTTCGATCTGTATCTCAGCGAGATACCTCACTATCTGAAGGAGACGGCATCGGCGCTGCTGCCTATCGGCGCTTTCCTGATCCTGTTCCAGCTGGTGACCCGCAGACTCAAGCGCAAGGAGATACTGCACATGGTCATCGGTCTGGTGTATGTGTACATAGGATTGACCATCTTCCTGATGGGCGTGAACGTGGGATTTATGCCCGTGGGCAGCTTTTTGGGCGGCAGCATCGCCAGCCATACCTATAATTGGATACTTATCCCCATTGCTATGGTCATCGGTTATTTCATCGTACAGGCGGAGCCGGCTGTCCATGTGCTGAACAAGCAGGTGGAGGAGATCACCGCCGGTTCCATCCCGGCTCACGCCATGAACCTGGCGCTGTCTGTGGGCGTGGCCATCTCGCTGGGGCTGGCTATGATCCGGGTGCTGATGGGTATCTCCATCATGTGGTTCCTGGTGCCGGGCTATGTGCTGAGTCTGGCGCTGAGCTTCGTGGTGCCGCAGATCTTTACGTCCGTGGCCTTCGACTCCGGCGGCGTGGCCTCCGGACCCATGACGGCTACGTTCCTGCTGCCCTTCGCCCTGGGCGCCTGCGACGCTGTGGGCGGCAATCTGGTGACGGACGCTTTCGGTGTGGTGGCGATGGTGGCCATGACGCCGCTGGTGACCATACAGCTGCTGGGCCTGAGCTATCAGAGAAAGCTGCGCCGCGCACCTGCTCCTGCCGCGCCTGTGGCGGTGGAGGAGCTTATCGAGCTGTGCTGAGGAGGTGGAGATATGTCTGAAACAACCAAGAACCGTCTGTATCTGATGATCACCATCACCAACCGGGTCATGGGCGCCACGCATTTTCTGGATTTCTACCGGGCTTTCGGCGCGCCGGTGGTGTTCACCGCCCTGGGACGGGGCACCGCCAGCAACGACGTGCTGAGCTATCTGGGTCTGGAGGCTACGGAGAAGTCCGTGATGTTCTCCGTGGTGACGCCGGCTGTCAAGGAGGTGCTGATGCGGGAGCTGGTGGACACCATGCGGATCGACCGGCCCGGCAGCGGTATCGCCGTGTGCCTGCACCTGAGCAGCGTGGGCGGAAGGACGGCGCTGAACTATCTGATCTCCGGCGAAAGCGACGCGCAGCCGGATATGACTGTGAAGGAGGAAGAGCAGATGAACGAGAACGCGTATCAGCTGATCGTGGCGATCACCAATACCGGGTACACCGACGCGGTGATGGAGGCGGCCTCCGCCGCCGGCGCGCGGGGCGGTACGGTCATTCACGCCCGGGCTACCGACGCGGAGAACAGCAACAAGTTCTTCGGCATGGCCATCTCGGAGGAACGGGAGATGATCTTCCTGGTGACCTCCGCCGACAAGCGGGCGGCCATCATGCAGTCCATCATGGAGAAGGCCGGCGCCCACACTGAGGCGCAGACGGTGACGTTCTCCGTGCCGCTGGACGACGCAGCGGGGCTGTACAGCGCCAACAGCAACTGAAAAGCAAGGTCTCCGGCTTGGCCGGAGGCGGAGAATGAGCCTCCCCCGGCGAAACCGGGGGAGGCTTTTGTGTGAAAGGAACCGCCGGGGGGCGGCTTGTTCAGCGGTTATTGGGGGGATGCAAGATGACGCTTCAGGGCCTGGAAGGTAGCGTCACTGATGACGTGCTCCATGCGGCAGGCGTCCTCGGCAGCGCTGGCCTCGTCCACACCCAGGCGGCGGAGAAAGTCCGTGAGGACCGTGTGGCGCTCGTAGATCTTTTCGGCTACCTCGCGCCCGGCGGCGGTGAGGGTGATGTAGCCGCCGTTGTCTACGTCGATATACTGCCCGGCCTTCAGCAGGCCAACGGCGCGGCTGACGCTTGGCTTGGAGTAGCCCATATAGTCCACGATGTCGATGGAACGGACGGCCTTCCCCTGACGAATCAGGACCAGGATGCTCTCCAGATACATCTCGCCGGATTCCTGTAATACCACGGCGGCACCTCCTTTGACACTTAGAGTACTCTAACTGAAGTATAACACACGACTGGCGTAAAAGCAAGTGACAGTTAAATGTATTTAACTGTCGTTACAATGGCGGGTGTTTCTTGACAGAGCGGTTAGCCTGTGCTAACATCATACCACACAATACAGATAGGCTGTTGAGGTAACGCGCTATGACACTAAATGAACTGAAGATCGGCGACAGCGCCGCCATCACTGCCGTGGGCGGGGAGGGCGCACTGCGCTGCCGCCTGCTGGATATGGGGCTGACGCCACGGACGCTGGTGACACTGCGGAAAGTGGCCCCTATGGGGGATCCCATCGAGATACACGTGCGGGGCTATGAGTTGACGCTGCGGGTGGAGGACGCCCGACAGATCACCGTGGAAAAGAGGGATCGCGTATGATCTTTGCATTGGCGGGCAACCAAAACTGCGGCAAGACTACGCTGTTCAATGCTTTGACCGGCTCCAACCAGCACGTGGGGAATTTCCCCGGTGTGACGGTGGACCAGAAATCCGGAGAGGTACGGGAGCACAAGGAGTGCACCGTGGTGGACCTGCCGGGCATCTACTCCCTGCGGACCTATACCCAGGAGGAGATCGTCACGCGGGATTACATACTGAACCAGAAGCCGGACGGCATCATCAATATCGTGGATGCCACCAACATCGAGCGCAACCTGTACCTGACACTGCAGCTGCTGGAGCTGCGGGTGCCTATGGTGCTGGCATTGAACATGATGGACGAGGTGCGCGCCAACGGCGGCACCATCGACGTGCAGAAGCTGTCCGACGACCTGGGCATTCCCGTGGTGCCCATTACCGCCGCCAAGGGCGAGGGTGTGTCCGAGCTGATGGACCGGGCGGTGGAGACGGCGAAAAACCGGGTGCTGCCCAAGGTCTATGACTTCTGCGCGGCGAATTCGCCGGTGCACCGGTGCGTCCATGCGGTGGTGCATCTGATCGAGGACCACGCTGAGCGGCTGGGCCTGCCGCCCCGGTTCTGCGCCACGAAGCTCATTGAGGGCGACAGGGATATGGCGGACCGGCTGGTGCTGGATCAGAACGAGAGGGAGCTGCTGGAGCACTGCATCGTGCAGATGGAGACGGAGAACGGATTGGACCGCAACGCCTCGCTGGCGGATATGCGGTATACGTTCATCGAGCAGGTCACCGCCGACGCGGTGGTCAAGTGCCATGAGAGCAAGGAGCACAAGCGCAGCGTGGCCTGGGACAGGGTACTGACGGGGAAATACACGGCGCTGCCGGTATTCTTTGGCGTGATGCTGCTGATCTTCTGGCTGACGTTCGAGGTTATTGGCCAGGGGCTAAGCGATCTGCTGGCGCTGGGTATCGACTACGTGACCGCCGGCGTGGACGGGGCGCTGACCGCCTACGGCATCAACCCGGTGGTGCACAGCCTTATTATTGACGGTATCTTCGCCGGTGTGGGCAGCGTGCTGTCATTCCTGCCCATTATCGTGACGCTGTTTTTCTTTCTGTCCATTCTGGAGGATACCGGATATATGGCCCGGGTGGCCTTTGTCATGGACAAGCTGCTGCGGAAGATCGGTCTGTCCGGGCGGAGCATCGTACCGCTGCTGATCGGCTTCGGCTGCTCGGTGCCGGCTATCATGGCTACCCGCACGGTGTCCTCGGACCGGGATCGGAAGATGACCATTCTGCTGACGCCCTATATGAGCTGCTCAGCCAAGATCCCCATCTATGGCTTTTTTACCGCCGCGTTCTTCACCGACCACAAGGCGCTGGTGATGATCTCCCTGTATGTGCTGGGTATCGTGGTGGGTATTCTGGCAGCGCTGGTGATGAAGGGGACCGCCTTCAGGGGCAAGCCTGTGCCCTTTGTCATGGAGCTGCCCAACTACCGTATGCCCTCCGCTAAAAGCGTGGGGCTGCTGCTGTGGGAGAAGGCCAAGGACTTTTTGCAGCGGGCCTTCACCGTGATCTTCCTGGCCACGGTGGTCATCTGGTTCCTACAGAGCTTTGACACGCGGCTCAATGTGGTCACGGACAGCGCGGACAGCCTGCTGGCGCTGATCGGCCAGTGGCTGGCGGTGCTGTTCAGGCCGCTGGGCTTTGGTGACTGGCGCTGTGCCACGGCGCTGATCTCCGGCTTTATCGCCAAGGAGTCGGTGGTCAGCACGCTGCAGGTGCTGCTGGGAAACGCGGCCATCACGTCCCTGTTCACCACGCGCAGCGCCATTAGCTTTCTGGTGTTCACGCTACTGTATACCCCTTGTATAGCGGCGGTGGCCACCATACGGCGTGAACTGGGATCCCGCATCAAAACGGTGGGCGTGGTGCTGCTGCAATGCGCAGTGGCGTGGCTGGCGGCGTACATCGCTTACGCTGTGGGAGGGCTGCTGCTATGAGCTGGATGGACTGGGTGCTGCTGGCACTGGTGGCGCTGTGCGGTGTGCTGGCCCTGCGTAGTGCGCGGCGGGCGCGGAAAAACGGCGGATGCGCCGGCTGTTCTGGCTGCGGCGGGAGCTGCGGCGGCTGTACCGGGAAAAAGGAATAAAAAACAAGGCCCGCGGGGGCCTTGTTTTTTTACAGCAGGAGACCATATTTGGCGCACAGGGGCAGGAGCGTGTCCTCCGGCAGGGCGCCGTCGTACAGGGCGCGGCCCTGATAGGCCCGGAGGGCGGCCTCCAGCAGCTGGGTGTCGTCGCAGACGAAGCACACCGGCTTGGTGAGCATATACTGGTAGTCCGCCAGGGCCTGTACATCGTCCCAGGAGGCGATACGCAGGGCCAGGACCGTCTCACCGCTGTCCAGCGCGGCGGTGAGCGTCTCCTCCGCATCGCCGGTCAGGTCGACGACGGTGTGCCAGGAGACATCGACAGGCAGGGGGAAGGGCAGCTTCTCCGTGGCGGCGGGCAGCTCGTTCGTGTGCTGCGGGGCCGGCGGCGTGATGACCGCGCCGCCCAGTGCCCGGGCCAGGGCGGCGATATGCGCGGCGGTGGTGCCGCAGCAGCCGCCGAACACGGCCACGCCGGCGGCCAGAAATTCCGGTACCAGGGCGGTGAATTCCTCGCCGGTGCAGCGGTAGACCGTCTCGCCGTTCTCGATGATGGGCATACCGGCATTGGGCTTGGCGATCAGGGGGACCCGGGCATATTCCCGCAGGCGCTTCAGCTGGAGAAGCATCTGCTCCGGGCCGGCGGAGCAGTTCAGGCCAAAGGCGTCGATGCCCATGCCCTGCAGGACCACCAGCGCCGCGGTGATGTCGGTGCCGGAGACGCTGCGGCCGTTTTCGTCACAGGTGAAGGTGACGAAGATGGGCTTGTCGCTGACGCTGCGGACGGCCAGCACCGCCGCACGGGCGTCGGAGAGGGTCATCATGGTCTCGATGACGAACAGGTCCACGCCGGCGCGTTCCAGACCGGCGGCCTGCTCGGTGTAGATGTCCACCAGCTCCTCGAAGGACACGTCGCCCAGCGGGGCCAGGAACGCGCCGGTGGGGGACATATCGCCTGCCCGCAGGGCCTTGCCCTGCACCGCCTGGGCGGACAGTTCCGCCAGACGGCGGTTGTAGTCGGCGGTGCAGTTGAACAGGCCGGACTCCTCCAGCTTGCGGCGGTTGGCACCGAAGGTGGGGGTGTAGACCACCTGGCTGCCGGCGGCCACATAGCCGCGCTGGATGTCGATGATGGCGTCCGGATGGTCCAGTGTCCACTGCTCGGCGCAGACGTCGCCTGTATAGCCGCGCTTTTGCAGCTCGGTGCCGGTGGCACCGTCCAGAATCAGAGGAAAACGAAGCTCCATAGGTGTTACCTCCATTGCATGGATCTTAGGGGAATGTTTTTGGCAAAGGCGTCGGCGAAGTCGGGACGCCCGGAGAGCTCGAGATAGGTGAGACGGTTGACGATGCCGTCCGCGGCGGACATATCACCCCGCAGGGCCAGCTGTGCCGCGCCGGAGAGGGCGGCGTTGCCTACGCTGTGGAGCTTGGCGGCGGGGAGACGGGGGAGCATACCGATGGCCGCGGCGCTGGCGGGGTCAAGGTACATCCCGAAGCCGCCGGATAGGTACAGACCGTCCAGCGCGGAAAGGGTCAGCCCCTGCTGCGCCAGCAGTATCTGCACGCCGGCGGCCACCGCTGCCTTGGCCAGCTGCAGCGCCCGGACATCAGCGGCGGTGAGATACACCCGGTCGGTCAAGTGGAAGACGCCGCAGCCGTTTTCGTCACGGGTCAAATAGCGGCGGAACGCCTCAGGCGCGTCTTCCGGCGGTAGGAGACGGCCGCCTTCGTCAATGACGCCCAGGCGCAGCAGGAGGGCCGTCAGGTCGATGAGACCAGAGCCGCAGAGACCGACTGCCTCGCCGCCGCCGATGACGTTCATCTTGAAGGCGTCGCTGTACCGGACGCGGCTGACCGCACCGTCCACGCCCAGCATACCGCAGGCGATGCCCGCGCCCTCGAAGGCGGGGCCGGCGGCCACGGCGCAGCAGGTGAAGCCATCCATGCCGCCCAGGGCCATCTCGCCGTTGGTGCCGATGTCCAGAAACAGGAAATGGTCCGCGCGTCGGGCAAGGCCGGAGGCCAGCAGGCCGGCGGTGATATCGCCGCCCACGAAGCCCGCCGCGCAGGGGACGCAGTACAGCGGCGCGTCCAGCAGCGTGAGGCCGGAGCTCTGACGGAAGAAGGTCTCCGGGCAGAAGGGGGCGGCGGCCAGCGGGCGGACGGATACACCGGCGAGCAGGCTCTGCATGACGGTGTTGCCGGCGGTCACGGTGCGCTTCAGCTCGGCGGGCTGCCGCCCGGCCTGGGAGAGTGCCCGGGTGAGCAGGGCCTTCAGCTGCTGGCGGAGTAGGGAGGACAGGCGGGTGAGCCCGTCCTGGTGGTCGATGGTATACTGGATGCGTGTGATGACATCCGCGCCGTAGGGGGCCAGAGCCGTCCAGTCGGCGCAGGTGGCCAGGGCGTGGCCGGTGGCCAGGTCGTACAGCCGCAGCGCCGTGGTGGTGGTGCCCAGGTCGATGGCGGCGGCGCGCTCAAACTCCAGGGGAATGTCGGCGCGCTGGGCGGCGTTCTCCCGCGCCCCCTCCTCCTGCGGCACCGTCATGCCTGCGCGGTCGGCCAAAAACTTCACGGCGTCGACATAGTCGAGATGCTCCACGGCGCGCACGAAGTTGATGGCGTCGCCGCCCGCATGGCAGCCGAAGCAGTAATAGATTCCCTTATCCGGCGCGACGGAAAACGACGCCGTCTTCTCCGAGTGGAACGGACACAGGCCAAAGAGGTTCGCCCCGCGGCGCGTCAGCGTCACATACTGGCCGACGACCTCTTCAATGGGATTGCGCTGAACCAGCGCGTCCAGAAACGGCTGTGGAAACGCCATGGGAAGGCCTCCTTTCTGTGATAGTCC
>ENA-OZGO01001133-OZGO01001133.1-human-gut-metagenome-genome-assembly--contig:-NODE-1133-length-11201-cov-4.174323_pt1 | contig 11201 bp, 8 predicted proteins | sample MGYA00244658_ERZ653662 | MGnify/ENA primary metagenome ERZ653662 (study PRJEB26926, sample SAMN06165217) | human gut metagenome | biome: ENVO:00009003; feature: ENVO:2100002; material: ENVO:00002003... | reverse complement strand
CACGCGGCAGTACGCGCCGCAGGAACAGCGGACGTATTTGTGCGCCTTGTCGGCGCGGCGTGCCTTCGCGCCGCGGATGGCGTTGGCCTTCGGCGTCCACCAGGTCAGAAACTTCGCGTTTTCGGCCTGACGGCGCGCGAGATTGCGCGAAAAAATGCGGATGAGCACGATGAACATCAGCACCATCGACACAAAGTACAGCGCCTGCGACACGCCCTGCACGCGGATGATCGAGCTCAGAATGCTCACGGCCAGCTCAAGAATCACGAGCGCCCAGTTTAGCGCGTCTACGCCGTTGCGGCCATACATAAAGCGGTAAAGGGCATCGCGGAATTTGTTCACAAAAAACACTCCTAAAATCTTGATGCTGCCATTCTACACGCTTTTTCGACCCCCGTAAAGGCGTTTGAACAAAAGTTTACAGAATGGAAAAGAGTAAACGCAAACCGCCCGACTCCGTCGGGCGGTTTGCAGGGGGCAAGGGGGCTGCACCCCCCGTCGTCCGCTCCCCAGGGGGGCAAGGGGGGCCCGCCCCCCAAAAAGCCTCGCAGAGTTTCGCCGCTCCGCGGCGAAATAAATTCAAATCATTTTCCGCCGCGACCGAAGGTGAATTGCCGCAAAGCGGCAAGAGAAGCCGCCCTGGGGCGTGCGCGTGGCGGAAAATACTTCTCAGGCCGCAAGTGTGGAATTTGCCCGCCATCGGCGGGCAAATTATGCGCGCAGCGGCCTGCAAGGAATAAAAAATGCGTCCAGCTTTCGCTGGACGCATTTTTTAGGTTTTATAGTCCGTTGGTGTAACGATACAGGAACGTCACGGCCTCGGCGCGGTTGCAGGAAGCATACGGGGAGAACGTCGTGGCGCTGGTGCCGGTGGTGATACCCTTACCGACGGCCCAGAGGATGGCGTTGTAGTAGCTCGCCTCGCTCGTGGCGCCCACATCCTTGAACGGGTTGGAGTAGTAGCCGCTGGGCTGGCCTGCGTAGCGGTACAGGAAGGTCACGATCTGGGCACGGGTGCAGACCTGATCGGGGGAGAACGCCGTGGCGCTGGTGCCGGAGGTGATGCCCTTCTGGCTGGCCCACAGGATGGCCTTGTAGTAGCTCGAGTGCGTGACGGCGTTGACATCACGGAACGGGTTGCGGGTGATGGTCGGCTCCGGGCTGCCGGCGGCGCGCCACAGGAACGTCACGATCTCGGCGCGGGTGCAGGACTTGTACGGGGAGAAGGTGGTGCTGGACGTGCCGTTGGTGATGTTCTTGCCGACGGCCCACTTGACGGAGTTGTAGAAGTAGTCGGTGGTCTTGACGTCGATGAAGTTCATCGTCTGGCCGATCTTGATGGCCACGGTGCCGGTGAGCTGGCGGGTGCCGGTGCCGGTCGTGCCGTAGCGGGCGTAGATGGTGAACGGGATGTAGACGGTCTCGCCGGTCTTGGCGTAGCGGCTGGCAAGGAACGCGACGTCGCTGAGCGCGTTCTGGCTGGCGGTGGCGCTGTAGTAGAACTTGTCAGTCGTCTTGATGGAGCCGCCGTAGTTGTAGCCGTTGTAGTAGGTGTAGAGCGAGCCCTCGTTGACGGCGGAGACGGCGCTCTGGTCAAAGGTCACGTAGTCGATGGTGTAGTTGCTGCTGTAGCCCTTGGTGGAGCGCAGGTAGCTGAGGAAGTCGCTCTCGTTGAAGCGGACGCTGTCGCCCTGAGAGACGGTGTACTTGATGTCCTCGCGCACGAGGTTGACGACGACGCTGCCGGAGTAGCTCACGGTCGTGCCGCGGCTCGTGGAGGAGCTGGAATAGCGGGTCGCGTACAGGGTGAAGTTCAGCGTGATGGTCTTCGCGGTGGTCTTGTCGTTGGGGACAAACGTCACGCTATCGAGGTTGGTGACCTTGGTGCGGGTGTTGAACGCGCCGGAAGAATTGCTGGTGGACATGGCGGTGCCGCCATAGTACAGCGTGCCCTGCGCGGTGGTGGGCAGGGAGAAGGACACGTAATCGAAGGTGACATAGGGATAGGACTTGCTCTTGCTGGCGTCGCCGCGGGCCTCAGCGACCTTGTTCATGAAGTCGTTGAAGTCGCTCTGCGCGAACTGGACGGTCTCACCGGCCACGCCGTTGTAGTTGATGTTGTAGTTCTTCTGGTAGACGCTGATGGTGCCGCAGTAGAGCTTATTATCGGTGCCCTGCGTCACGACATACAGCGTGCACTTGCCATTGATGAAGTTGGTGTCGGTCAGGGAATAGAGATTGGCGGTGGCAGTGGTGGGATAGTATTTCTGGGTGCTGCCGTTGTTCCAGTCGACAGGCTCGGTGTTCACACCGGCAACATAGTAATACCTTGCGCCGGAGGGAACCTGAACGTAATAGCGATAGGTGTTGCCGTAAGCCGCGACCGGCTCGGGATACTGGTCGGCATAGGTGGTCGAGCTGGGCGTTACGGGAACGTTAAACGTAACGCTGTAGGTCTTGGGAACGTTAGAATTGGCAACGCGGGTGGTCACGGTGGCGGTGAACTTTGCAGTGCCGATGCCGGAGAGATTTGCCTTGAAGTAGAGATAGCCGGAGCCGCCGGCGGGATAGTTGTACGAAGCATTGCTCGTGCCGACACCGTAGGCAGCGGTAGAGGCGACCTGAGTGACGCCGCTGAGGGAATAGACGGTCTCGTAGGTGTAGGCGGTGCTGTAGGTCTTGTTGATGGCGGCCTGCGCGGCGTTAACAAGATCACTGTAGCTGTAGTTCACAGAAGTGCCGTTCTGAACAGCACTGAGGGTCGCCTCGATCAGGGCGCCGGTAACGGGGATGTTCTGCACATAGTCCTTGCCCTTATAGGTCGCCTTTGCGGTGACAGTGGTAGAGCCGCTTGCTCTGAGCGTTACGATCGGCGCGGCGGTCGTCTGGTTCGTCACAGTTGCGATGTTGAGGTTGGCGGAAACAAAGGAGTAGGTCGGAGTGACCGGGGTAGCGGGAGAAGTGGAGGTATTCACAAAGTTCGCCGCCAAAGTCGCGGTCTGACCGATCTGCGTCAGCGTAACGCTTGCGGGGGTAACGGTAAATTGATAGGTATCTGCAACAACGGAAATAGTAACATCTGCGCTCGTTGCGGCATCAGTAGTTCCCTCTTTGGCCTTGCAATAGACGGAATAGCTCCCCGCCGCCGTAGCCGGGACAGTCCAGGTAAAGGACTTGCCGCTGCCTATTTTCTCGTCAGTACCGCCTGTAACCTTTTTGTACCAATCATAAGTAGCTGCATTGCTCAGGCCGCTCGGAGTAGCGGTCAGAGTGGTCTTACCGCCGGCAATCACTTCGTTCAGGCTTGCCGCAGCACTGACACTGGCTGTCGTAGACGTAACCGTGATATCGGTTGAGAGCGGAGTCGCTGCCGTCGTCTTTACCGTCAGTTTTTCTGTGGAAGGGTTATAGGTGGGCTTGTTCGTCGTATTATCGATCACATAGCCAGTTGCGGCGGCAGACCAGGTGTTTTTGTCATTATTGATCGTCTCACCCTTAAGAAGGGAGATGTTGACCGTGCCGTTCGTCACAGAATAGGTTCTGCCGTTGAAGGTGACGGTGGTGATGTCGCCCGGCAGGAGCTTGTCAGCGATAGCAAACTCTTCGGTGGAAATAGGTTTAGTCGCGGTCTTAGTTACCTCCTGCCCATTTTCAGTAACGGTATAGGTGCAGGTTACTGTGCAAAAGACCGTTGTTGCTGTGGTATCATCAATAGCATTTGCGGATACAGAAGCGGCAGTACCAGCTCCGGCGTTAATGCGAAAATACGAGCCGACATTCCAGCTGTACTCGGTGGATTGAACCGTGCCACCCGTCGTAATAGCAGGAGTTCCACTAATTGTGAAAGTTACATTATCTCCGCGATTAACATTACTGGGAGTGTTAACAGTTAACCCAGTAATTTCAGGAGTTGCTGGCGGAGTCCCGTCCGCCGCCCTTGCAGGCACGACGACGAGGCTCAGGACCAATGTCAGAGCCAATAGCAAGGAGAGAAATTTTTTCATGTGATCTTCATCCTTTCGTGTTTGTTGTTGTCGGCTCCGCGCGCACAGAGCCTTTCTCATACATGGCATTTTACCATGCCGCGGGAAATAAGGGAACAGGAAAATGGAAAATTCATAAATTCTTTATCTTCCCTCTTCGCCCAGTTTCCCTTTGCCTCCTTAATTAGACGCAAGAAACGTCTGTTTTGTTTCACAAAACCCGAAAATTTCCCAAAAATTTTTTACGCCGCGAAAAACCGCACATACACGAACACCCCCGCCGCGATCTGCGCAAGTAAGATCGCGGGGATGCCGAACTTGAAGTACCAGTGCCGCGTTTTGTGGTGAAAGACCCTCATTGCGAAAAGAGCACCCGCGCTGCCGAGCAGCAGCGCGAGTGCAAATAGAGTCTTTTCTGGCACGCGCCGTGCGCCCTGAATTTTGGCGCGGCGCTTGTCTGCGCCGTAGACGCAGAACGTCAGAATATTGATCGCGGCGAGATAGATGACAAAGTATCTCACTTTTCGAGCTTGCTGAGCTCCACAGCCGCCGCCGCGCCGAGGCGCGCGTTGTTGAACACGAGCTGGATGTTGGAATCGAGGCTGTCGCCGCCGGTCAGGTCCTTGATCTTAGCGAGCAGATAAGGCGTCGTGGCCTTGCCGTGGATGCCGTCCTTCTTCGCGTCCTCCACGGCCTCGGCAATGGCCTTGTCGATGACTTCCTTGTCCATGGAGTACTCTTCGGGAATCGGGTTCGTGACGAGTAAGCCGCCGCGCAGACCCAGCTCGCGCTTGACGTGGAACGCCTTGGCCAGCTGCTCGGGCGTGTCGAGCTCGTAGTCGACGCCAAAGCCGGACTTGCGCGTGTAGAACGCAGGCAGCTCGCTCGTGCCGTAGCCGATGACGGTCACGCCGTGGGTCTCGAGATATTCGAGCGTCAGACCGAGGTCGAGGATGGACTTCGCGCCCGCGCACACGACCATGACGGAGGTGTTGGCCAGCTCTTCGAGGTCGGCGGAGATGTCGAACGTCTCCTGCGCGCCGCGGTGCACGCCGCCGATGCCGCCGGTGGCGAACACGCGGATGCCCGCCATGTCGGCGATCATCATCGTGGTGGTGACGGTGCAGGCGCCGTCCCTGCCCTGCGCGACGAGCACGGGCAGGTCGCGGCGGGACGCCTTGGGGATGCCCGCGCCGGTCTTGCCGAGGTAGTCGATCTCCTCACGGGTCAAGCCCGCCTTCAGGCGGCCGCCGATGATGGCGATGGTCGCGGGGACCGCGCCCGCCTCGCGGATGATGCTCTCGACCTTGAGGGCGGTCTCCACGTTCTGGGGATAGGGCATGCCGTGGGAAATGATGGTGGATTCGAGCGCCACGACAGGCTTACCGGCGGCAAGGGCCTCGGCAACCTCGGGGGCGATATCCAGATACTTGTTCATAGTTAAAATCCTCCTGTAAAGTAATAGGTGAAAGTTTCACGTTTACCTTTTGAGGTAAGATTGCATCATAACATACAACTTGTCAAAAGTCAATACAAAGCGGGGCTTGAATTTGCACGGGAAGTGGCATATAATACCTCTATTATCCCGTGAAATCCCACAAAAGGAAGGAAAATTATTATGGAACGAGTGAGAATTGCCGCGCTCTTCGCCGACAAAGAGCAGTACGGCGGCGCAAGCGTCACCGTATGCGGCTGGGCGAAGACCATCCGCGATATGAAGACCTTCGGATTCATCGAGCTGAACGACGGCTCGTGCTTCCGCAATTTGCAGGTCGTGATGGATGCGAATTCTCTTTCTAATTATAAGGAGATCGCCGCGCAGAACGTGGGCGCCGCGCTCATCGTGCGCGGCACCGTCGTGCTGACGCCCGAGGCCAAGCAGCCGCTCGAAGTCAAGGCAGCAGAGATCGAGGTCGAGGGCGTGTCCTCCCCCGACTATCCCCTGCAGAAAAAGCGCCACAGCGTCGAATATCTGCGCACCATTCAGCATCTGCGCCCGCGCACGAACCTCTTCTCCGCGGCGTTCCGTGTGAGAAGCGCGGCGGCCTACGCCGTGCACGAGTTCTTCCAGAGCCGCGGCTTCGTCTATGTCAACACCCCCATCATCACCGGCTCTGACTGCGAGGGCGCGGGCGAGATGTTCCAGGTCACGACGCTGGATCTGGAGAACCCGCCGAGAACGCCCGACGGCAAGGTCGATTACAGCAAGGACTTTTTCGGCAAGAAGACGAGCCTGACCGTCTCCGGCCAGCTCAACGCCGAGAACTTCGCTATGGCGTTCGGTGACGTTTACACCTTCGGCCCCACGTTCCGCGCCGAGAATTCCAACACCGCGCGCCACGCCGCCGAGTTCTGGATGATCGAGCCGGAGATGGCGTTCTGCGACCTCGACGGCGACCTTGAGGTCATGGAGGCGATGGTCAAGCATATCATCCGCCGCGTGATGGAGCGCTGCCCGGATGATCTTGCGTTTTTCAACAGCTTTGTCGACAAGGGTTTGCTGGAGCGTCTCCAGCACGTCGAGAGTTCCGACTTTGGCCGCGTGACGTATACCGAGGCCGTCAAGCTCTTAAAGGAGAGCGGCCAGAAGTTCGACTACCCTGTCGAGTGGGGCATTGACCTTCAAACCGAGCACGAGCGTTACCTGACCGAGCAGATCTTCAAGCGCCCCGTGTTCGTCACGGACTATCCGCAGGAGATCAAGGCGTTCTATATGCGCCTCAACGACGACGGCAAGACCGTCGCCGCGGCGGACTGCCTCGTTCCGGGCATCGGCGAGATCATCGGCGGCAGCCAGCGCGAGGAGCGCATCGAGCTGCTCGAAAAGCGCATCCGCGAGCTCGGCATGAATCCCGAGGACTACTGGTGGTACTGCGACCTGCGCCGCTACGGCTCCTGCCGTCACGCGGGCTTCGGCCTCGGCTTCGAGCGCATGGTGATGTATTTAACGGGCATCGGCAACATCCGCGACGTGGAGCTGCATCCCCGCACCGTGGGCAACGCAGACTTCTAATTCTTCAAAAAAGAGGGAGACACAGCGTGTCTCCCTCTTTTTTGAGAATTGCACTCCGCTTCGTGCCTTGCCGCCCAAAGGGCGGCTTCGACACGCGCGGAGCAAGAAGAGTTTTTTGGCACGCGCATGCCGCGCAAAAAACGATTCGAAATCATTTCGCGTCTGCGGATGCGAAAAGCTGTGACGCTTTAATTATTTGTGGTAAATAGTTACAAATGGGAACAAAAGCGCGAAAAGTGTAGTCAAAAGAAGTGAAGTCTGCTATAATGACCGCGCAGTTTTGAGAGAGGAGATTTTGACATGAAACACTTTTTTGCACTGCTGCTCAGCGTGCTGATGGTGCTGTCGCTGCTGACTGCCTGCGGCGATAAGACGACGCCGTCCGACGGCGACGATCAGACCGTCACGGACGAGAATGGCAGCGACACCGACAACAATACTGACGATACAACTGACCCCTACGACGCCGTGCGCAGCTACTGGTCCGAGGACCAGCTCACGCAGGCCTGGGGGCCGGATCAGGTGGTGGAGCACCTCTTTTTCCACCCGATCATCGCCTATCCGCAGTGGGCCTTCCACGACTGCAATGCCAGTCAGGACCAGCGCTACGGCCTCGACGACTGGATGGTGACGGTCGACGAATACAACAAAATTTTGCAGTCCGTGTACGACAAGGGCTACATCTTAGTCGCGATGGAGGATGTCTGGAGCGAGGTGACGGACGAGTCCGGCACGCATATGGTGCGAAACACCCTGATGCTGCCAGAGGGCAAAAAGCCGCTCGTCATCAGCTTTGACGACGTGAACTACTACCCCTATATGCTCGACGAGGGCTTCACGAGCAAGCTCGTCGTCGGCGACGACGGCGAGATCTGGGCGCAGTGCACCGATCCGTACACAAATGAGACCTTTTTGACCAAGGAGCTCGACGCGACGCCCATTCTCGACCAGTTTGTCTACGAGCACCCCGACTTTTCACTCAACGGCGCGAAGGCCATCTTCTCGCTGACGGGCTATCAGGGTATTTTAGGCTATCGCACGCAGGATGACCGCGACATCGCGGCAGATTCGCCCGACCGCCCCGCGTTCGATGCCTACCGCGCGAGCGAGATCGAGGCGGTCAAGCCCGTCATCGAGCGGCTCAAGGAAACGGGTTGGACGTTCGGCAGCCACACCTGGGGCCACATCCGCCTCGACACCAAGCCGCTCCAGACCGTCATCAACGACACCGAGCGCTGGGCGGACGAGGTCGGCTCGCTCGTCGGCCCCACGCAGATTTTGTTCTACCCCCACGGCGGCCGTCCCGACGGTGACGACTGGCACCAGACCGGCGAGCGCTTCCAGTACCTGCAAAGCCAGGGCTTCCGCATCTTCGCGAGCGTCGGCACGAGTTCGTTCAGCTATGTGAAGCCCGACATTTCCGCCGTCATCTGCGACCGTCTGCATCCGGACGGCACCACGCTGCGCCACTCGCGCAGCCGCTATCTGCAATTCTATAACGCCGAGGACATCATGGATACGCAAGTGCGTCCCGATCTTGGCGTAGACTGGTGAGGAGGCGTTATTATGGCAACGTTAGAAGAACTCAAGGCGAAGGCCGTCGCCATGCTGGACATGGCGTATGTGCCGTATTCCCACTTCCCCGTGGGCGCGGCGCTCGAATGTGAGGACGGCGCGGTCTTCACCGGCTGCAACATCGAAAATTCGAGCTACGGCCTGACGAACTGTGCCGAGCGCACCGCGGCGTTCAAGGCCGTGAGCGAGGGGCACCGGCGCTTCAAGCGCATCGTCATCGCTGGGCGCAGCGACGACTACTGCTACCCCTGCGGCGCGTGCCGTCAGGTGCTCTACGAGTTCGGCCCCGACATGGAGGTCGTGTGCCTGAACAAGGACAACGAGGAAAAGCACCTGCACATCAAGGAGCTGCTCCCCTACGGCTTCGACCAGACGTGGCTTGCAATCGACGAGAAATAACGAAAAAAGAGAGCGGCGCTGCCGCTCTCTTTTTTTGCGCTTTAGTTGCTTCCAGAGGAAGAGGCTCCAATCGTCACCTCGCCGCTCATCGTTTCGATCGTAAGCTCGCTCACCGCGCCGCCGTCGAGCGCGGGCACAGAGTAGTGCGTCGCGTGGTCGTCGAGACAGGTGATGAGCGCTCCTTCGCGCTCGGTGAGCGCGGAGCGGAACGCGCCGCTTTTCGTTTCATAGTCGAGAGTAAAGCCGTCCTGCGCGGGAAGGGTCAGATAGATGCTGCCACTCTCCGTTTCGGCATCAAGGCGCAGCGCACGCTCGGTAGCCAAAATCAGGTTGCCGCTGACGCTTTCGAAGTCCAGCGCGCCGAGCGCGCCGGCGATATCCACCTTGCCGCTCGCGGTTTCGATCTCGGCGCTCTCCGCATCGCCCGCCAGCTCGATCGCGCCGGAGAGCGTCGAAATATCGACCCTTGCCCACGTGCCGTCCACCACACCGGCATTGCCGCTCGTGGTCTCGATCTCCACCTCCGGGCAGTTCGCGCACATCACGCGCGCATCGCCTCTGAGCGTCGAAAGCTCGATCTTCTGCGCATCGGCGCTCACGTAGGCGTAGGCGTCCGTTGTTTCGACTTTTATCTCCTCAAAGTGACCGGCGCTGACCAGTTCCCTCGGAAGTCCCACGTCGAGGTGCTTTTCCCCGTCGTAGCTGCCGCGGTAAGCGTCGCCGAGGAAGTGGATGCGCAGCGTGTCGCCGTCGATCGCGCAGACCATCTTCTCGCTCTCGGCGAGCGGCGCGGCGGATTCCTCCTTCACGCCGATCTGCGCGCTCTGCTCGGCGGTATAAATGTTCACGCCGCCGCTGCGCCACGAGATGTCGATCTTGCGGATGTCTTCGCTCTCGCCGATGCTGAGCACCGCGCCCGGGTGGAGCTCTTCGCTCCCCTCCGCCTGCGTGCAGAAGGTGTAGGTCGCACTGCTGCCGTCCCAGAGCGCGTCGACGGCGAAAATGCCGTCGCTTTGCGGCAGTTCTGCGCGGAATGTGCCGTTATCCTGCCGCTGGGCGGTCACAGTCTCGGACGGCATGCCGGTGCTGCCCCAAGCGTCGGACGGCCAGCAGCGGAGACTGACGGAATCAGGCGAATTATCGCCAAAATCGAGCGTCACGGTGTAGAAATAGGCGGCCGACACTGCAAAGGGCATTTCCAGTACAGGCGTGATGTCACGGGAGGTTTCGTCCAGCGGGTGGGCGCCGCAGGCAATGACGGTCATGCTCTGTAGGCCCTGGGGGTAGGTCCAGTCGTAGCTGCTGCTTTTGAGGGTGACGCTGCAAGCGTTTGCACTTGTCACCGTCAGTGTTGGCGGGGTTTGGCGCGCGGCCTCGTCTGCGCTTTTTTCGCCGCAGGCGGCGAGGGAAAGGGCCAGCGCGAGGGGGAGCAGGAGGGAAAGGAGCTTTTTCATCGGTCGGTCCTCATTTCTTTCGGATACTTCTATAGACGTATGATAGGCGAAAAAGTTCCCGCGCACAACGGGGATCGTTGCACAAAACGCGGCAATTTGTGGTATCGTGAATTCTAATACCGGAGGCGGTACAACTTTTTGCCGCGTTGTGTGCAACGTTTCTTCATGATACGGCGTATCATGAAAAGGCAAATCATGCAGCAGTGTTCCCGCGTTTGCAGGGGGGTGTGCGGTGCCTTTTCCAACATTATCAAAATTTGGGGGAAAGAGCATGGAGACGACAACAAATTACAAACTTCCGCAATGGGTCAAGGCGGACCCGATCAAGATGCAGGACTTCAACGCCGCATTTCAGACGATCGACGAAACGCTCAAGGCCGCGGCGGACGCGACTGCCGAAAAGGCGGACGCCGCGACGGTGCAGCAGACGGTGGCGGCGCTGCAAACGGCGCTCGGCAGCGGCGGCAAGACCTGCCGCATTTCGAGCGGCAGCTACGCGGGCAACGGCAAAACCGGTCAGTCGAACCCCAGTTCCCTTACGTTCGACTTTACGCCGGTGTTGGTCGTTATTATACGCAAGAGCAGCCCCGGGACGCACACCCTTTTCGTGCGTCCCAATGGCTACGGCCCTATGGGCGACACGATGGGTACGATCACATGGGGTGAAAAAAAGGTGAGCTGGTACTGCCAAAATCCCCAAGTCGCCGGTGACGTGCAGATGAATATGTCCGGCAGCACCTATTATTATGCTGTCTCTTATACACATCTGACGCTGCC
>ENA-OZGO01001130-OZGO01001130.1-human-gut-metagenome-genome-assembly--contig:-NODE-1130-length-11204-cov-4.694771_pt1 | contig 11204 bp, 10 predicted proteins | sample MGYA00244658_ERZ653662 | MGnify/ENA primary metagenome ERZ653662 (study PRJEB26926, sample SAMN06165217) | human gut metagenome | biome: ENVO:00009003; feature: ENVO:2100002; material: ENVO:00002003... | reverse complement strand
GCTCAGGAGTCTCGTGGGCTCGGAGATGTGTATAAGAGACAGGAAGAACCCACCGTGGAGGATACGATCTCTATCCTGCGTGGACTGAAGGATCGTTACGAAGTATATCACGGTGTCAAGATCATGGATAACGCACTGGTAAGTGCAGCCGTGCTTTCCAACCGTTATATCACCGACAGATTTCTGCCGGATAAGGCCATTGACCTGGTGGATGAGGCCTGCGCCCTGATCAAGACCGAGATGGACAGTATGCCTACGGAGCTGGATGAACTGCAGCGTAAGGTGACACAGCTGGAGATCGAGGAGACCGCTCTGAAAAAAGAGGATGACCGGATCAGTAAGGAACGTCTGGCAGATCTGCAGAAGGAACTGGCAGAGTTAAAGGATCAGTTCAATACTAAAAAGGCACAGTGGGATAACGAGAAGGCATCCGTGGATAAACTTTCCAAACTGCGGGAAGAGAGAGACCGCATGAATAATGAGATCCAGATCGCAGAGCGGGAAGGAGACTATGAAAAGGCCGGCAGATTAAAATACAGCGAACTGCCCGCACTGGAGAAGCAGCTGGCACAGGAAGAGGATAAGGTAGGAGAATCCGATCTGTCTCTGGTACATGAAAAAGTATCGGAGGAAGAGATCGCAAGGATTATTTCCCGCTGGACCGGAATTCCGGTAGCCAAACTGACCGAGAGCGAGCGTAACAAGACCCTCCATCTGGACGAAGAACTGCACAAACGTGTGGTGGGTCAGGACGAGGGTGTGACCAAAGTCACCGAAGCCATCATCCGTTCCAAAGCCGGGATCAAGGATCCCAGCAAGCCCATCGGCTCCTTCCTGTTCCTGGGACCTACCGGTGTCGGTAAGACGGAGCTGGCCAAGAGTCTGGCGGCAGCACTGTTCGACGATGAGAATAATATGGTACGTATCGATATGAGTGAGTACATGGAGAAGTATTCTGTCTCTCGTCTGATCGGAGCGCCTCCCGGATATGTAGGATATGAGGAAGGTGGTCAGCTGACCGAAGCTGTCCGGAGAAAACCTTACAGCGTGGTACTGTTCGATGAGATCGAGAAGGCACATCCCGATGTATTCAATGTACTGTTACAGGTACTGGATGACGGCCGTATCACGGATTCTCAGGGACGTACGGTGGACTTCAAGAATACCATTCTGATCATGACCTCCAATATCGGCGCAAGTTATCTGTTGGACGGTATCAATGAAGATGGTACCATCAAGCCGGAAGCAGAGGCAGCAGTCATGAATGATCTGCGGGCACATTTCCGTCCGGAGTTTTTGAACCGTCTGGATGAGACAATCCTGTTCAAGCCTCTGACCAAGGACAATATCGGCGGCATCATTCATCTGATCATTGCCGATCTGAACAGACGTCTGGAGGATAAGCAGCTGACCATCCGTCTGTCGGAGGAAGCTATGCAGTATATCGTGGACAATGCTTATGATCCGGTCTACGGTGCACGGCCTTTGAAGCGTTATATCCAGAAGTACGTGGAGACCCTGGCAGCCAAGATGATCCTGGCAGATCAGGTAGAAGAAGGCGATACCATTGTCATTACCGTGGAGGACGACAAGCTTTCCGCACAATGTGAAAAAGGCTCTAAAAATAAATAAACAGTAATACAAAAAGCGAAAGTGGCAGACTTGTCATTTTCGCTTTTTTCGTTTAAGATAATAGTAATAATATTTTAAAAGTGAGGTTTTTTTATGATACCACAGGATCCGGTCATGTTATTAAGCTTTATCAATCTGAAACTCCGTGATTTCTACGGAAGCCTGAAACAGCTCTGCGATGATCTGGATGTGAAGGAACAGGAGATCACAGATAAACTGGCAGCCATTGACTATCATTACGATGAAGAGAGGAATCAGTTTGTATAATACGAGCAGTACCAATCCCACAGGAAAAAAGGGAACCAGATGCCTGATCTGTACCGGTTGTGGTAGATGTCCAGGAGTGATCCGGGGGATGCAGGTGGTGACGGAAAAGCTGGAACTTCCTCCGTTAACATTACAAAATCCGGACGGTAAACGGCTGATGACTGTGGATATTGGTACCACTACCATTGCCATGCAGTTGTATGACATGACCGGTAAAGTGGTGGACAGCTTTCCCAGTGTGAATCCCCAGGTCAGCTATGGTGCCGATGTGCTCTCACGGATAGAGGCAGCGAAGGATCCGGGAAAAGCGGCAGATATGCAGAAAAAAGTCCGTGACCTCATGGAAAAAGGAGTGCAGCGTTTTTCCAAAAAGCTGCAGCCGCAGGAGACTCTGCAGATGGTCGTTGCGGCAAATACCACCATGACCTATCTGTTCATGGGCTGGAATCCGGAGGAACTGGGCAAAGCACCTTTTACAGTCAGTCATAGCGGCGCAGTGGAGACAGAAATTGCAGGAGTGGCCTGTCATATCATACCGGGATTGTCAGCCTTTGTAGGCGGCGATATTACTGCCGGAATATTGGCCAGTGGAATGCTCGAACAGGAGGCCTCCACCCTGCTCATCGATCTTGGAACCAACGGGGAGATGGCACTGGGAAACCGGCACAGATTACATGCCTGTGCCACGGCGGCTGGCCCTGCTTTCGAAGGCGGAGCCAACCGGGGCATCTGGGGCGCGGATATGGTGAGACTGTTACAAAAACTTCTGGAAGAGGGGCTGATGGACGGACAGGGTCTTTTGAAGGAACCTTATTTTACGAAAGGAGTCCGTATCGGCGATGTGCTGGTGACGAAGGAGTCCGTGCGTGCAGTGCAGCTGGCAAAAGGAGCCATTGCCGCAGGCATTGAGATTCTGGCGGACAGCTATGGCATAAGATTTTCGGACATTTCGAAAGTGGTGCTGGCGGGAGGATTCGGTTATTATCTGGATCCGAAGGCGGCTGTGGCTATTGGGCTGCTTCCGGAAGAACTGGCAGATTGCACGGTGACCGGCGGCAATACGGCACTGAGCGGTGCAGCCATGGTGGGCAGTCGGATCCTTACAGCAGGTGGAAAGCAAACGGCGGAAGGAACATTGCCAGATGGTGGGGATGACCTTCGAAAACGGCAGGAATTGCAGATACGTATCCTAAATCTGGCGGAGGAAGAGAAGTTCCCTGAGACCTTTCTGACGAAGATAAATTTTAACTAAAAATATACAAAAAGCATAACAAATGGCAGAAAATGTTGTTCCATTCTGGTAATTATTATGCTATAATTTTAAATATCTATAACAAGTACCGGAGGGTATTAAATGAGTACGAATGTTGAAAAACCAAAGAAATCTCTTTTTACGGGGAAAAAAGAGACGACTTCCGAAAAGAAGCCGAAGCCTGAAAAGGCAGTGAAGGGAAAGAAGGCATCTGCGGAGAAGAAGCAAAAGGCTCCGAAGCAGAAAAAGAGTGGAAAGAGCTCGAAACTGCTCAGCATCCGCAACAAGATCGTTGTATGTTTCCTGGTGCCTATTGTGTTTATGGTGATCATCGGTGTGTCAGCATACCAGAAATCCGCAGAAGGATTAAGCGAGAAATTCACCGATTCCACATTACAGACGATGCGTATGGCCACGGAAAATCTGAATATGAGCTGTGATTTTATCCGCTCAGAGGGTCTGAAATATGCTTACGATGATGATCTGCGGAAATATTTCCTGGGAATGTTCGAAGATAATCCCGTGGATAAGTTGAATTTCCTGACATCTACGAAGTCCAACCTTCTGTCGGTGCAGACCTCCAACCCGTTCATCAGCCACATGCACATTATTCCCAAGAAGGGAGTAAACCTTCTGTCCACTAAGCTTTCATCCGGTGTGGACGGTTTCCTGGATGAGTACAAGGAAGACGTGGCAAGCGGGGAAGGCAGAAGAAGTATCCCGCAGTGGATCGACAGTCATCCTGTACTGGATGAAAAGGTAACGGAGACCGAAAAAGATTATATTATGGCCTTCGAAATGATGAGCCAGTCGAACAATGCCTGCGTTGTCATCGATATCAAGCCTTCTGCTATTACGGATTTCATGGAAGAGATCGATATCGGAGACGGCAGTATCATCGGATTTGTAACTCCCGGAGGCAGAGAACTGGTTGTTGAGAACGTAGAAGAAGGAAAAGAAAGTGTCCTTCCGGAAGAGGGAAATGTATTCTCCGGACAGGAGTATTATACAGCTGTCATGGATGAGTCAGTAGCGGATGCAGGTACTGCGGAGGTAGATTTCCAGGGTGAGAAGTATCTTTTCATTTACAGCCACAGTGCAGATATCGGCTTTACCACCTGTGCACTGGTACCTATGAGAGTAGTGACCAGTCAGGCTACCGAGATCCGCAACATGACCATCGGTCTGGTGATCCTGGCATGTGTGATCGTAGTGATCGTAGGTATCTTTATCACTGCAGGTATTGAGAATAACATGAGACGCATTTCCAGAAAGTTCGGTGATGTGGCGAAGGGTGATCTGACGGTTACCGTATCTGCCAAGGGACATGATGAGTTCCAGGATCTGGCAGGCTCGGCTACCAACATGATCACGAATACGAAGAAGCTGGTCAATCAGGTAAGCAATGCTACCGGAGAGCTGGAAGTGTCTGCACAGAACGTGGGACAGGCTTCTGAACTGATTCATGAGTATTCACAGGATATTACCCGTGCCATCGGTGAGATCAACGAAGGTATGGAAGAACAGTCCAGACATGCACAGGAGTGCGTGGAGAAGACCGATATCCTCTCCAATGAGATCCAGGAAGTCAGCCATGTGGTAGAACGTGTGGAGAAGCTGGTAGGCGAGACGGAAGGCATGATCAACAAGGGAATGGAGATCGTACAGGTACTGGGTGATCGTGCTGGCGAGACAACACAGATGACTGTGAAAGTGAGTGAGAGTATCGAATCTCTTCGCAAGGAATCTGAGATCATCAACAGTTTCGTAGCTACGATCACAGAGATCACAGAGCAGACCAACCTGCTGTCATTGAATGCTTCTATCGAGGCAGCCAGAGCGGGAGAGGCTGGACGAGGCTTCGCTGTAGTAGCAGAAGAGATCCGTAAGCTGGCAGATGATTCTGCAAAGGCAGCCGGCGAGATCCGCAACAATGTGGCCAACATTACAGCCCAGACCCAGAACAGCGTGGAGAGTGCAAGCCAGGCGAAAGCAATGGTAGAACTCCAGACCAAAGCTGTGGAAGAAGTGATCGCAGTATTCCGCGAGATGCAGGAGCGTATGGGCCAGCTGATCGAGGGACTGAAAGATATCGTGGTAAGCACGGAGAAGGCAGACGGTGAGCGCAGCGCTGCTGTGGCAGCCGTGAAGAATATCTCCGATATCATTGAAGAGACCGCAGGCAGTGCCGAGACCGTCAACGATGTGGCCAATAAGCTTCTGAACCATGTGGAGAAGCTGAGCACTACTGCAAGTGTACTGGATGAGAATATGGAAGGACTTAAAAACGAGATTTCCGTATTCAAGATCTGAGTATAAATAAAAGAGTAACATACAGAGGAGATCCGGGAGATGAGAGTCTCGGGTCTCCTTTTTTGCAAGCATGTTTTATTGCGGCAGCAGGAATGGTCACTTTTGAGAATGCATATATTTTCTGTGAAAGCGTGAAACGGACGGCTTGAAATGAAAAAAGTACTGGCGGGAATTCTGATCTTTGACATGCTTCTGGGAATCTTGTGTCTGGCAGTGGGAACGGAACGATACGCAGAGCAGAAGTCATATGGAACCTATATAGAAACAGACACCGGCGTGTGCGGGACATCAGGAGAACCGAAAAAGATCGCGCTGACCTTTGACGACGGGCCGCATCCGAAGTATACGGAACAGCTTCTGGATGGATTGAAGGAGCGGGGAGTGGTAGCTACTTTTTTCGTGACGGGAGAGAATGCGGAGAATTACCCGGACATTATCCGGAGAGAACAGGACGAAGGACATCTGATCGGGAACCATACCTATAGTCACATCCAGCTCACTTCCCGCAACCGGGAGACCTTTCGGGAGGAGCTGGTGCAGACCAATGAAATTCTCGAAGAAATCACAGGGGAGAAAATAAGCTTTGTCCGGCCGCCTTACGGCAGTTGGGACAAAAGCTTTGAGAAAGAACTGAATATGTTCCCGGTTCTGTGGAATATCGATCCTCTGGACTGGTGTTCCCACAATGCAGACTGTATTGCGTCCAAAGTGGTGGAGAAGGCGGGGGACGGCGATATTATTCTGATGCATGATTATTATGAGACTTCTGTCACCGCAGCACTGGAAGTAGTGGATATTCTGCAGAAAAGAGGCTTTCAGTTCGTAACGGTGGAGGAAATCCTGTTTGACTGAATCATTGTAAAACAAGAGCCACCTGAGTGATAAAATTCGCCGGATCCTTATGCTGGGGAGGACCTTCCAGATAAGTATGCCGTACCGTGCCTGACAGAGACAGATTCTGCGCAGCTGCGTAGGCAGACAGTTCTCTACGGGCATCCGGGAGTGATTCGTAACAGCCGTGATAGAAGATGCCGAGAGCTTTCTGATCCGGCAGATGCACCACATGTTCTCCCTTGCTGGCAGGAGGTACGGAGATACAACAGGTGAATTCTTCCGGATGTTCCAGATTGTACTCAATGAAAAACATCCGCTTACTGCTGTCGGAGCCGTACAGATGAATGGCTTCCATGAAGACCTCCCGCAGGAATTCTTTGCGTTCTTCCACTCCGTTAAAAGCCCCCTTGCGGCAGTACACCGTCTGGGCGGGGAGGGTAAGAAACTGTATCACGGAAGCAGCCGGGGACGCAGTACGTTGCTTTAACTTCTCGATACTCTGCGTCAGGCCGTCTCGTAAGGCTTCCAGACGTTCGATCAATGGTTCCAGATCCGTGGATCCATTATAATAGGAGGAGATCTCATCCAGGGACAGCCCTAAATTCTGCAGTACCCGGATGGAGCGGATCAGGGAGATGGAATCCGGGGTATAATAGCGATTCCCGGCAGTTCCTTCTTTTTTATCCGGAAGCAGGAGACCTTTGGCTTCGTAGTTCAATATGATTCTTCTGGTGATGCCGATCGCTTTGGAGACTTCTCCGATGGACATCAGTCTTTTTTCACTTTTTCCGTTTTCTTCGTTTGATGACATCAAAAATATGCCTTTCTCAAAATTATCCTTGCATCGTACATCGATGTACGGATATAATTATTGTAATAAGCGTAGAAAAACATGTCAAGACACATACGATAAAACGAATGAGCTGCATCGGTTTGTGCGGCAAAGGAAGAATCATGATAAAAGTAGCTTTTTGTGATGACGATCTGTCAGTACTTAAGGAATTAAGCGTTCTGATGGACAGATATCGGGTAGAACGGAATCAGGATATTACTTATGCAGCATTTCACAGTCCGCTGGAATTGCTGTCGGAAGTAGAGCGGGGGACCCGGCTGGATATTATATTTCTGGATGTTCTGATGCCGGGACAGGATGGAATCAGTGCCGCCAGAGAGATCCGTAAGTATGATACTTCGGTGAAGATCATTTATCTGACATCCTCTTCGGAATACGCTGTGGATTCCTATGAAGTGGGGGCCTATTTTTATCAGTTGAAGCCTATCTGGCAGGAGAGCTTCTACCGATTGATGGATTCGGTACTCAGGGAGTGCCGCAAGAATGAAAAGAACAGTCTGATCCTGCGATGTAAGACGGGAATCACAAGGCTGGAACTGGACAAACTGAAGTATTGCGAGGTAACGGGGAGGAATCTGCTGCTTCACAAAGAGGACGGAGAAGTACTGGACAGCGTTGGTAAACTGGACGATTTGTGCGAACAGTTGAAGGATTATGAATGCTTTGTCCGTTGCCACAGGTCATATATGATCAATATGGATTATGTAAAGAGCATATCTAACAAAGCAGTGATTCTGTCGGACGGTACCCAGATCCCGATTCCGCATGGAAAATATTCGGAACTGAAAGACAAATTTTTTTCCTATTTCTTTCGTAAAAACCAGACATTTTTAGCATAAAACGACCGGAGAATTTTTTCTCCGGTCGTTTCATGTCATATTTGGGTCGATTGGTGTCAAAAACGGTCATAAATGGAAAAAATAAGGTACACTATCTTCAGACAACAGAGAACTGTTGTAAGAAGGAGGAAACTATTATGAAGAAAAAGTATTTTGCATGCGCAATGGGACTGGTACTGGCATTGTCACTGACAGCCTGCGGTGAGGAAGATGTAGTTGTGGAGGACACCAACGAAGAAGTGACCCAGGAAGTACAGACCCAGGAAGTACAGACCCAGGAAGTACAGACCCAGGAAGTGGCAGAAGCTCCGGCAGAGACCACTGCAGAGGCAGGAACGGAAGCAGAGGGCGGTCCCCTGTTACAGGTGGCAGTTATGGAAATCCCGGATCTGAGTGGTACAGAATGGAACTTTGCCGGCGGTATGATCGATGGTGTTGAGATGGAGGAAGAGGATCTGAACGCAACACTGGAGACTTATGGCGGTACCTTACAGCTTGTATTTGGTGAAGACGGTGCAGTTACCATGGTACAGGGCGGCGGAAATGCAGAAGGTACTTATGAGTATTCCGATGACAACACAGCTATCAAGATGACACTTGATTTTGGTGGAACAGAGGTTACCTATGCCGGATTTTTGTCTGAGGTGGGAGATACTGTAACACTGATCGCTATGTCTGATATGAATGGTTATGACGGACTTTATTTTGTGCAGTAAGATAGTTTGAAAAGATCTTAAAAAGACGAAAAGGGGAGGGAGAGTTAACGATGGAAATTGTGATTATCGTGTTGCTGCTTGCCTCCCTTTTTGGTGTCTGGCTATTGTCGGTGCGGCGTAAGCTGGAGACACAGGAAGAAAATATCCGGAATGCCATGTACCAGACTCTGGTACAGCTCTCCGCAGAGCGGGAGGCACTGGAAGGATTGGCGGAGTTTCTCGGACAGACCATGGATGCGGAGACTTTCCGGAGAATGAAACATTCGCTGGAGAGTGCACAGACTGCCGGAGAGGCCGGACTGCCGGAATGGGTGGCAGAACAACAGAGAGAATTATTGAGAGTACAGAAAAAAATTGCAGAGATCTCGGAAAGCATGCCGCTTTTGCAGGCACAGGAGACTTATCAGAAGTACTGGAAAGCAGCAAAAAGCTATGAACATATGGTGGAGACCAGTGGACTGATTTATAACGATTCCGTGGAAAACTACAATAGTATGCTTCACAGAATACCGGATCGTATCGCAGCGGGAATCTGCGGGTTTCACCGGAAAAAGTTAATTGAGATCATATAATCCATATACATTCTTAAGGAGGGTAAAACGATGGGATTATTTACAAACAACAAAAAGTTATGTCCGATCTGCGGAAGTCCGACACCGAGACTGCTGGCTTCAGCGGTGGAGGGGCAGAATCTCTGCAAGGAGTGTGCAGCCAAGATCGATCTGCCGGATGGTGTGTTCAATTCCATGACGCTGGATGATTTCCGGGAATATATCAAGTGTTATGATGCCAACAAGCCGCTGCGTGACAGCTTCACAGAGACTTACCGTTATGATTTCGGATTTTTCAAGGGCAGTCTGCTGCTGGATATGGATCATCAGCTGCTGCGGCTGGGAGTCGTTGACACGGCATTTGCATTTGAGCCCTCCGACATTAAGTCCTTCCGTATTCTGGAGGATGGAGAGGTACTGTACGAAGGAGAAAAGGGGAACTTCCGGAGCTACAAGAGCAATATTAAGGAGCGTTTAGATGAGCTAAAGCCCAGGATCGACGAATATAGAATGCTGCGGCATCAGTATGAGATGATGGAGGAAATGCGTCGTAACTTGGAGGACAGCAGAAGAGACGATAACTTCAGAAGAGATGATCCGGATTACAGAGACCGTATGACCGAACCGGATTTCAATATTCCGAATCCGGTAGAGAAATTCGCTGTGGAGATCACGCTGGAGCACCCTTACTGGAAGAGCTTCTATAAGGAGACGGGAGCACCGAAGTTCAATTCCGATCAGCCCAGCACCATCGATTATCTGGATGATTATACCCAGAAGACGGAAGGACTGCATGCACTGGCACAGAACCTGATGCAGATCATCGATCCACAGGTACAGGAACAGGTAATAGATCCCCACGCCGCAACCCAGAGTACGCAGAGTGCACCGCAGGCCGCACCCGTACAGGCAGAGGATCCCACCGTGGCACTGCCTAAGTATAAGGCGTTGATGGATGCGGGTGTCATTACCGCAGAAGAATTCGAAGCCAAGAAGAAACAGCTGCTGGGACTGTAAACCAGATATTACAAGAATTCGGATTGGAGGAAACAAATGAAAAAGATATTGCAGAGAATCGGACTGCTGGCAGCGGCGGTAATGCTGCTGTGGGGCTGGCAGGGAATGGATGCGAAAGCGGCAGATGAGGAATACTATAGTTTTGGTTTTTCGTGTACAGGGGATCAGAAAGATAAAATTGATGTAAGCAAGTTAAATATATTCAAAGACTCTGATATGTATTGTATTGATGTATATCCGGTAGAAGGTTATCTTTTTGAAGTTGAGCCCACAGTGAATATTAGGCCCGAGAATTTCGATGATGATGCGATAAGCCTTACTAATCCGGAAAAAAAGGAAGGATATTATTACAGGTATTGCATAGATAAATCTAATCTGCCTAGTTCAAGTAATAAATCCTATGTCATAATAGTATTTAATCAGCACCCCCTTGCTAAAGAAATCAAAGAAGTAAGTATAACGGTCTCAGAACCGGTGGCCGGACAACCATTCCCTACGGAATGGAAAATTAATACGGAGGGCGTAACAGGGACGTTACGATGGTCAGTGCCAACAACGGATGAGGAAGTAACAGGCATTGCGGAACCGAATACGGAATATTCTGGAACGATAGCATTGATTCCTGAATCTGGTTATGCGTTTAAGAAACCGGTGAACGTTTATCCAGACAATTATTTTCAGGTAATTGATTATACTTCAAATGAAATCATAGGCTGGTACTTATTTACAACCGGTGACGCACAGCCATCTAATCCCGGCAATACCAATACTGAAATAACATGGGAAAAGTGGAATGACTGGACGATCAATAGAGATAAATTGGAAAATGGTCGTATAGCTAAGGGATATGGTCTGAGCGGAAGTGCTGCGGAGTCCCATGACTGTCTCTTATACACATCTCCGAGCCCACGAGACTCCTGAGCATCTCGT
>ENA-OZGO01001128-OZGO01001128.1-human-gut-metagenome-genome-assembly--contig:-NODE-1128-length-11219-cov-5.836707_pt1 | contig 11219 bp, 10 predicted proteins | sample MGYA00244658_ERZ653662 | MGnify/ENA primary metagenome ERZ653662 (study PRJEB26926, sample SAMN06165217) | human gut metagenome | biome: ENVO:00009003; feature: ENVO:2100002; material: ENVO:00002003... | reverse complement strand
TCGACTAGTCGTCGGCAGCGTCAGATGTGTATAAGAGACAGATTGTCATGTATCTAAACAGCGCATAGTTCTGAAACACAAAGCCTATGCCTCTCTTCGAGGCCGGAATATCATTCACTCGCTTTCCATCTATATATATGTCACCTGAATTTGGCGTCTCAAGCCCTGCTATCATACGAAGAAGTGTTGTCTTGCCACTGCCGGACGGACCAAGCAGCGCCACAAGCTTTCCCTTTTCCACTCCAAAGCTCACATTATCGGATGCCAGGAAGTCTCCGTATTTTTTGTATATATTTTTCATCTCAACGTACATATACGTTATCTCCTTCCTGCTTTCTTAGTACAGCAACTCTATAGCTGTCTGCCACATCGGTGTGTAAGCAGTAACAAATTTCATTAGTGTAAATCATATTTCCCATAAATCTCAGTGTAATTTCTTAAATTTGCGTTCAACTATATTTCTTGCAAAAAGAATGATTAATGCAATAATCAACAGTATCGACGATACAGCAAATGCCGATGTTATCGAGCTGTCTGTGCCCGACATATACAAAGCATCAATCTCAAGCGGCAGTGTAAATGTCTCGCCTCTTGTCTTCGAGAGCGCATTTACCGCGCCGAACTCTCCGAGAGCTCTCGCTGTACAAAGTATGATTCCATAAATCAGGCTCCACTTCATCTGCGGAAGTGTTATTTTCCGAAATATCGTAAAGCCGGATGCTCCCATCAGCGCTGCGGCTTCTTCCTCATCCTTTCCCTCTGCATTGAGCACCGGTATGATTTCCCTTGACACATACGGAAACGTGACAAATATCGTGGCAAGCACAACTCCCGGTATCGCGAACGTGATTCTCACATTCGTGCCGAATATCTCATTGAACCATCTGATAACCGGATAAAACCACCCAAGCCGTCCGAAGGTCATAAGATACGCAAGTCCTACGATGACCGGAGAAATAGAAAACGGTATATCAATAAGTGTTGCAAGCACCTGTTTTCCTTTAAACGAAAACCTGGTCAACAGCCACGCTGTCCATATTCCAAAGAAGGTGTTGATAACTACCGCAAAAACTGTTGCTATCAAAGTCACCTTGAGTGCTGAAAGCACGTAGCTTGTGGAGATAGCTTTCAGATAGAATCCAGGCCCCTCCTTTAAAGCACTTGCCATCACAGAAAAAAGCGGAACTACAAGCATGACAAATATGAAGAGCACCGTAACAGTGACGAGTATTATCTTTGTAATCTTTTTTCTTCTTTCAAGCTTTACCTGTTCGGTCATCGCATTGTCTTCCTTTCCTGTTTGTGTGCACCGCATTTGATTTATATGCAGCCTTCTACAACAAATTAGTGCGCTGTGACTGTTTAACCTGCACTATATTTACAAATAGCAGCAGTAAAAATGATATGACAAGCATCACAAGTGCTATGGCAGTCGCGCTGGCATAATCTATATAGCTAAGCTTCTGCATGATGACATATGATACCACCTGCGTCCTGTGCCTTGCGCTGTTGCCTGATATGTAGATGACGCTTCCGTACTCTCCTATGCCTCTGGCAAAGGCAAGACCAAAGCCTGTTAAGAGTGCCGGGCGAAGCTCCGGAAGTATTACCTTAAAAAATGTCTTAGAGGGTGTGGCGCCAAGCATATAAGCGGCCTCCTCATATGTATTATCCATCTTTTCAAGCACCGGCTGTACAGCTCTTATTACGAAGGGAATGCCTACAAAAACAAGTGCCACAACTATTCCTGCCTGTGTGTAAGCTACATCTATTCCAAGCTTGCCAAGGCCCTTACCAAAAAAGCCTGTGCCTGAGTACAGCTTTGAGAGCGTGATGCCCGCAACCGCTGTCGGCAGTGCAAACGGAAGCTCTATAAGTCCGTCAAGCAGCCATTTCCCGGGAAAATCGTACTTCACAAGCGTCCATGCCACGATGAGTCCAAATACCACATTTACTATTGCTGCGATAAATGATGAGGTGATGCTTGTGATAAAGGCATTCCTCACATTCTCCTTCATGATAAGTGCCACGAAATCACCCGGCGATATCTTTAGCGAATACACAAGCACTGATGCTAACGGAATGAGAACGATGACTGAAAGCATCGTGACCACTATTCCAAGCGAAAGATGGTAGCCCGGTATAACTCTGGTCTTTATGTTCTTTGATTTAGTTTTCTCTTTTGCTGTTTTATCAGTTGCCGTATATTTCATCGAACATTGCTCCATCATCGAAATATGTCTTGTAGGCTTCATTCCATCCGCCGTAATCCTCTATGCTCCAAAGCCTGATATTTAAATCAAACTTGTCGGAAAACCGGTTTAATATATCCTGATTGGCTGGTCTGTAGCCACTTTCGCCAATCAGCTGCTGTGCCTCATCACTGTAGAGATACTGTAGGTATTCTTTGCTTACCTCTTGTGTTCCGTTGCTCTTTGCATTGTCATCCACAATAGCAACAGAGGGCTGTGCTAAGATGCTGACGGACGGATTCACTATCTCATACTTACCCGGATATGAATCCATGGTCGTAAGTGCCTCGTTTTCCCACGCTATGAGCACATCTCCCTGACCGTTTTCCACAAATGTGGTTGTTGAGCCTCTCGCACCCGAATCCATAATTGTGACATTTTCATACAGCTTCTTCATAAACGATTTCTGTTCCTTTAGGCTGTCATAATTTGTCTTCGCATAGCTTAGCGCTGCAAGAAAATTCCAGCAGGCTCCTCCACTACTCTTTGGATCAGGCGTAATCACATCCACATTTTTTTTCACCAGGTCATCCCAGTCACTTATATGTTTTGGATTGCCCTTTCTTACAAGTAAAACGATTGTTGATGTGTATGGTGCCGAGCTGTCAGAAAACTCATCAATCCAGCCCTTATCAATTAAGCCTGTATTTTGTATCAGGTCTATGTCATGCTCGAGTGCCAGTGTGACAACATCTGCATTACATCCCTCCACAACCGAGCGTGCCTGTGCTCCCGAGCCGCCATGTGACTGAATCACATTTATCTTCTTGCCATGCTCGCTCTCATAGTAAGACTCGAATATTTTGTTGTATTTCTCGTAAAACTCTCGTGTCGGATCATACGACACATTGGTTATGGTGACTGTGCCGTCATCCTTCCTGCCTGAGCAGCCTGTCAGAAGAAGCGACAGAATCATCACTGTCGACAGCAGGGCTGCCGTATATTTATGTATATTTCTCATGTATATTTCTCATGTATGTTTCTCATTTTTCATGTTACAGTTTCCGGCAAAGCAAGCTTATGCCGTCAGTTTATATGCCATTAGTTTACTGTAAAAAGCGGTGTGGACAGGTATCTTTCTCCTGTATCCGGAAGCAGCACCACGATATTCTTTCCCTTGTTCTCAGGTCTTTTCGCAAGCTCTGTTGCCGCATATATTGCTGCTCCTGAGGATATGCCAACAAGAAGCCCGTCGCTCTTTGCAACCTCTCTTGCCTTGTCAAAAGCGGCCTCATTCTCCACCGGAATCACCTCATCCACTATATCCATGCGCATGACCTTTGGAATAAAGCCTGCACCGATTCCCTGTATCTTGTGTGGCCCCGGTCTTCCGCCTGAGAGTACCGGTGAGCTCTTTGGTTCAACAGCGACTATCCTTACATCAGGATTATGGTCTCTCAATCCAAGCCCGGTGCCTGTACAGGTGCCGCCTGTTCCGACAGATGATACAAAGATATCTACCTTTCCATCTGTATCCTCCCAGATTTCCTGAGCGGTTGTAGCTCTGTGGATATCCGGATTGGCCTGATTCTCAAACTGCTGTGGAATAAAGGCATTGCCATAATGCTCTTTAAGTCTCTGCGCCTCATCGATTGCACCCTTCATGCCCTCACGCCCAGGTGTGAGCTTTATCTCTGCGCCAAGCGCTGTGACAATTTTTCTTCTCTCAACGCTCATGGTATCAGGCATGATAAGTATCAGGTGTAGCCCCTTTGAGGCTGCCACAAATGCAAGTCCTATTCCGGTATTGCCACTTGTCGGCTCTATGATTATTGTGTCCTGATTTATCTTTCCATCCTTTATGCCCTGTTCTATCATAGCTGCCGCCACCCTGTCCTTTACACTTCCAAGTGGATTGAAATACTCCAGCTTTGCTATGATTTTTGCTTCAAGCCCAAGGGCTTTTTCATAATTGGTCAGCTCCAGAAGCGGAGTGTGACCTATCAGCTCAGTGAGCTGCTTTGCAATTTTTGCCATTGATATTACCTCTTTTTTGTTAATGTTTGTTTTGAGTATGTTATGAGTTTGAGCTTAGTTTGTATGGCTGAGATTTCCTACCATTCAAATATGATTTCTAAGTTATTGATATGTTACCACTAATTGATATTTTTGTAAATGTAATTAGGGTTATTAATATTTGTTAGCGGGCTATAAATTTTATTGATAGCAAACGTGCTTTTTACCTTTATAACATTCTCTATGCTGTGTTGCTTGAACGAGTATTTTCCGTGCCACCTTTTGTCTGTTGCGCATATAACTCATACATGGCTCGTCAAAAATCGACCGTGCACCATCGGTGTGTCTTCCCATGCTGCGCAGTCGTCCGTCCGGTGTATGAATTTATTAAAATAAAAAGAGTTCTATCATCCGCAGACACAAGGTCTGTGAAAAATAGAACTCATTTTGGCTACTCTGCCTGTTCATTTGCTTTATCGGTTCTCGTGATATACTTAATTCCAACAAAGGTTCCAATCAGGATAAGCATTCCTATTATAAACGGTACTACCGGATTTCTGACAAAGCCTGCTATGATGTAGGTCAGGCATGATATGCCTGCCACAAGCACTGCGTACGGAAGCTGTGTGGATACATGATTCATGTGGTTGCACTGAGCTCCTGCCGATGCCATGATGGTGGTATCGGATATCGGTGAGCAGTGGTCTCCGCATACTGCACCTGCCATACACGCTGAGATTGAGATGATCATCATCGTATGGTTTGTGCCCGAGAAGATATTTACTACTATCGGTATGAGTATACCGAAGGTGCCCCATGAGGTTCCTGTTGCAAAGGCAAGGAAAGCTCCCACCAGGAATATGATTGCCGGGAACAGTCCAAGCAGTGGTCCCGATACTCCTCCCACTAAGCCTGCGACAAATTCCTTGGCGCCAAGGCTCTCTGTCATGGTCTTTAGTGTCCATGCAAAGGTCAGTATAAGTATTGCAGGTACCATTGCCTTAAAGCCCTCAGGGATTGAATTACAGCAATCCGTAAAGCTTAGTACCCTTCTGATTGAGTAAAAGCATATGGTGATTATCAACGCAAAAAAGCTTCCCAGCATAAGACCGATTGAAGCATCGCTGCCTGCAAACGCATCAACGAAGCCTGTTCCGTCAAAAAAGCCTCCTGTGTATATCATTCCAATGATACAGCTTATTATGAGCACAAGAATAGGAAATACAAGGTCTATAACCTTCCCCTTGCCCTTTATAACATCCTGCTTTGCCTCCGCATACGGCCTGTCTCCTGTAGTAAACAAATCACCCTTTTTGGCATTGGCTTCATGCTTTGCCATCGGACCGAAATCTACCTGTAATACAACAAGTGTCACCATAGCGATAATAGTAAAGAGTGCATAATAATTGTATGGAATGGCCTTTATGAAAATAGAAAAGCCATCCTCTCCCTTTACAAAGCCTGTGACTGCGGCTGCCCACGATGATATAGGTGCGATGATGCACACAGGCGCTGCTGTGGCATCTATCAGATATGCAAGCTTTGCTCTTGAAACCTGATGCTTGTCGGTGACAGGGCGCATCACACTTCCTACTGTCAGACAGTTGAAGTAATCATCTATAAATATGAGTACTCCAAGTATTATAGCTGAAAGCTGGGCACCAATCCTTGTCTTTATGTGCTCACTCGCCCACTCTCCAAAGGCCGCCGAGCCGCCTGCCTTGTTCATCATGCTCACCATGACACCGAGCACGACTAAGAATATCAGTATTCCCACATTGTACGAATCCGATAGCACTCCAACAAGTCCGTCCTCGAATATGTGAAGCACTGATCTCTCAGCCGAAAAACCCGGCTGAAATGCATTTCCATAAAACAGTCCGCCAATCACTATTCCAACGAATAATGAGCTGTAGACCTCTTTTGTGATAAGTGCCAGAACTATAGCCACAACAGGTGGAACAAGCGCCCAGACTGTGGCATACATAGAAGGCACGTATTCTGCTGCCAGAATCATTATTTTATCCTCCGTCTATCCATTATGCTCTATCTGTCAACCGCGCCGATAAGCTCTGAAATATCCTTTACTCCATACCTGTCCATATACTCTGCGATGCCATCCACTATCTGCTCTGTGGTCTTTGGATTCACAAAGTTTGCTGTGCCGACTGAAACAGCCGTAGCTCCGGCAAGAATCATCTCTATAGCATCGGCAGCATTTGTGATACCGCCCATTCCGATAATCGGAATATTGACTGCATGTGCTGTCTCGTAAACCATGCGCACTGCAACCGGATGAACCGCCGGACCGCTCATGCCGCCTGTCTTGTTTGCTAACACAAAGCTTCTTCTGTTTATATCAATCTTCATGCCTGTAATTGTATTGATGAGCGAAACCGCATCAGCTCCACCGGCCTCTGCTGCCCTTGCTATCTCTGCAATGCTTGTGACATTTGGAGAAAGCTTCATGATAACAGGCTGCTTTGCATATTTTTTAATCTCGCTTGTGATTGTCTCAACACCCTTTGGATCTGTTCCGAAGGCAATTCCGCCCTCCTTAACATTAGGGCATGAGATATTTATTTCCATCATATCAATAGGCTCATCCGCAAGACGCTTTACCACATCAAGATACTCGTCAAGCGAATGTCCGCAGACATTTACCACAATCCTTGTATCAAACTGCTTTAAAAAAGGAATATCTCTCTTGCAGAAAAGCTCGATGCCTGGATTTTGAAGTCCGACTGCATTGAGCATGCCGCCGTACACCTCTGCTACTCTAGGTGTAGGATTACCCTCCCACGGCTTATTTGCAACGCCCTTTGTAGTGACTGCACCAAGTCTGTTTAAATCAACAAACTCGCTGTACTCTGCACCGGAGCCGAATGTGCCGGATGCAACTGTAACAGGATTTTTCCACTCAACACCGGCCACATTTACTGACATATTACTCATTACAGCTCCACCTCCTTCGCATCAAAAACAGGTCCCTCTTTGCATATACGCTTGTTGTTTACATTACTGTGGGCATCCTTGTCCTTTGTTTTGCATACGCACGCAAGGCATGCACCGATTCCACATGCCATGCGCTCCTCCATTGATACAAAGCAGTCCATATCATGCTCTGCAGCGTAAGCCTTGAGTGCACGAAGCATAGGCATAGGTCCACATGCATAAATCACGTCTGCCTCAAGAGCATTCTCCTTTATCGCATCGATGACATTGCCCTTTGTGCCGACACTGCCGTCCTCTGTGGCTACAAAGGAAGCTGCCTGCTCCTTAAACTCATCGAGCAGGAAGGTATTCTCATCGCGATAGCCCATGACGATGTTCATATCACATACGGCACCTTTACATGCTGCCTGTCCCGGATTTTTTTCTTCACCCGGTGTCTGCACAATGCCTGCATTTATATCCCTAGCAAGCTGCAGCATAGGCGGCACTCCGATTCCTCCGCCGATAAGGAAGGCCTTCTTACCCGGCTGTACTGTAAAGCCGTTTCCAAGCGGTCCTAAAATCCTTACCTTATCGCCCCTGACAAGCCTTGAAAAATCCTCTGTTCCCGTGCCTTCACCTGTCACACGGTACACAAGACGAATTGTGTCATCATCTCTGTTTATGCCGCAAAGGCTTATCGGACGCGGAAGCAGCTTACTCTTGTCGTTTGAGTAAACCGATACAAACTGTCCCGCCTTTGCTGCCTTTGCAATTTTGTCTGTCTTAAGTGTGAGGTCGTAGATGCCATTGCCGAGTGAGCTCTGGTCAACTACAACTGCAATCTCCTCAAATTTCTCTGCCATTTTATCTCCCTGGTTTCGTTTGTTAATATATTTAAGCTTTCTGAATAACTTATTAACGATTTGCAAGTGCTCCTGAGATATCCTCAATCATATCCTCAACAGCCTTGCGTGATGCATCTGCAAAATTCTGTGCTGTGATGCCCATATCCTTGTACTTATCCTGCTTGTATGCGCAGATGATTCCACGTGATGAATTGACAATTGCACCAAGTCCGTCCTCATTGAAGAAATGAACAAGGTCTGCACCCTTGCCTCCCTGTGCGCCGTAGCCCGGTACGAGGATGAAGCTCTTTGGCATTACCTTACGAAGAATCTTACCCTGCTCAGGGTATGTTGCGCCGACAACCGCACCTACATAGCTGTATGAATCACCCATGCAGTCAGCTCCCCACTCTGCAACCTTCTCGCCTACCCACTCATATAATGGGCGTCCGTCAATCATACGGTCCTGGAACTCTCCACTTGATGGATTAGATGTCTTTACAAGAATGAAGATACCCTTCTTCTCCTCCTTGCATACATCTACGAATGGCTTGATACCGTCTGTTCCAAGGTATGGATTGACAGTGGCAAAATCCTCATCAAAGGTAGAATAGCTCTTGCTGCCGATCTGTACCCTTCCAAGATGTCCTGTGGCATATGCAGCCGATGTTGAGCCGATATCTCCACGCTTTACATCTCCGATAACCACGAGATCCTTCTCGTGACAGTAATCCACTGTCTTCTGGAACGCCTTAAGTCCCTCCACTCCAAACTGCTCATACATGGCAATCTGTGGCTTTACCGCAGGAATCAGGTCATATGTGGCATCCACAATTGCCTTGTTGTACTGCCAGATAGCTTCCGCTGCACCGGCCGGTGTCTCTCCAAGCTCATCAAATGCCTTCTTTGTGATGTGCTCAGGCACATATGAAAGCATCGGGTCGAGACCTACTACGATAGGTGCGTTTGTTTTCTTGATTTTGTCTACTAATTTGTTGATCATTCTTTCGTCCTCTTTATGCGTATTTTATTATACAGACAGATATTGTGATTATTAAATATCTGCATACAGTTATAAATATTTTATAGCATAAACTAAATTCTTGCAACCAAAAATATAATAGCAGGGAGTATATCATTAATTGTTGCTATACTCCCTGCTATTATGCTTATTGTACCTTTTCAGATTCACACACATTCACAAAAAGTACGTCACGTGCGCAATTCTACACTCCCACAATCTCATCAATCATTCTAAGTTCTTCCTCAGAGAAGCCTGTGCCCTCCATAACCTTTAAGTTTTCAAGAATCTGCTGTGGCTTTGAGGCGCCGACAAGCACACTTGTCACGTCATCATCCTTTACCACCCACTTAAGAGCCATCTGTGCAAGTGTCTCACCACGTTTTGTGGCTATATCGTTTAGCTTCTTAATCTGCTCGATGTGTGGAGCGAGCTTTTCCTGATTTAAAAAGCGTCCGTCTGTCTTTATACGGCTATCCTCCGGAATACCGTTTAGGTAACGGTCCGTGAGCATGCCCTGTGCGAGCGGACTGAATGAGATGATGCCCTTTTGGCACTCTCTTGCAGCCTGCTTCAAGCCATTTTGCTCTATTGTACGGTTGAATATATTGTATGAATTCTGATTGATGATAAACGGACATTTCAAATCAGTAAGAATCTCGCAGGCTCTCTTCATGGTCTCGCCATCATAATTTGACAGTCCAACATAGAGTGCTTTTCCGCTCCTTACTATCTGGTCGAGTGCTCCCATTGTCTCCTCAAGCGGTGTCTCAGGGTCCATTCTGTGATGATAGAAGATATCCACGTAGTCGAGTCCCATTCTCTTAAGACTCTGGTCAAGGCTTGCAATCAGATACTTGCGGCTGCCCCAGTTGCCGTATGGTCCCTTCCACATATCATAGCCTGCCTTTGAGCTGATAATGAGCTCGTCGCGGTATGCCGACAGATGCTCCTTAAGGATAAGCCCGAAGTGCTTCTCTGCGCTGCCGTATTCAGGGCCATAGTTGTTTGCCAGGTCAAAGTGGGTGATGCCGTGGTCAAAGGCTGTGAAGCACATCTGCTTCATGTTGTCGTATGATGAAAAATCACCGAAATTGTGCCATAAGCCAAGTGATACAACAGGAAGCTTCAGTCCGCTCCTGCCGCATCTGTTATATCTCATTGTGTCGTATCTCTTTTCGTCTGCTGTGTACATATTTACCTCCCGCATAAATACATGATATGATAATGAGGGTCAAAAAGTATTTTGCCCCTCATTTATGATAAATTATTATACTACAGCAGACTTGATTTTTCTATTGTTTACTAACGAAACTTTTCTATATTCCTAATGCTGTGTTGCTGTTCAGAAATCAAATAAAATCTTCCGTTAATTTTCCGTGCTTCTCATAATTTGTCACACGCGCTATCTTGTTTTCATCATCCACAAACACAACCTTCGGATGATGCTCCTTTGCTTCCTCCGGTGTCATCTGCGCATAGCACATGAGTATCACATGGTCACCGACTGCAACCTGTCTGGCGGCTGCGCCGTTTAAGCATATCATGCCTGAGCCCGGCTCTCCGGCGATGGTGTAGGTCTCGAATCTGTTTCCGTTTTCCACATCGACAATCTGTACCATCTCATACTCCAAGATGCCTGCTGCCTCAAGCAGCTTTGTATCTACAGTGATGCTTCCCACGTAGTTTAAGTCAGCCTGCTTGACCACCGCTCTGTGTATTTTGCCCTTAAGCATTGTATAATTCATTGTTTGTACCTCTTTTCAATAATCGTTTCTTGTCCGTCTACGCAATAAAATTGTCAATCAGCCTTGTCTTTCCGATATAGACAGCAATTGCCACGAGTGTTGTTCCCTTAATCTCATCAACCGGTGTAATTGTTTCAAAATCAACCACATCTACATAATCAATTCTTGCAAGCGGCTCCTTGTTTATCTCTGCTGTGATTGCATCCTTTATCGCTTTTGCACTCTTTTCGCCATCCTCTACGAGCTGCTTTCCGATTTTTAAGCTTCTGCTCAGTACAAGCGCTGCCTGTCTTTCATCTGCGCTCAGATATGTGTTTCTTGAGCTCTTTGCCAGTCCATCCTCCTCACGGATGATTGGGCAGCCGATGATTTCTGTGTCAACATTTAAATCCTTTACCATACGCTTTATGACTGCAAGCTGCTGTGCATCCTTTTGTCCAAAGTATGCGCGGTCAGGTGT
>ENA-OZGO01001121-OZGO01001121.1-human-gut-metagenome-genome-assembly--contig:-NODE-1121-length-11263-cov-5.413009_pt1 | contig 11263 bp, 8 predicted proteins | sample MGYA00244658_ERZ653662 | MGnify/ENA primary metagenome ERZ653662 (study PRJEB26926, sample SAMN06165217) | human gut metagenome | biome: ENVO:00009003; feature: ENVO:2100002; material: ENVO:00002003... | reverse complement strand
CACACGATGCTTTCTCGGCAAGCTATGCCAATCGTATTCTCTTTATGAGGGACGGAGCAATCTTTACGGAAATCCGTAAGGGTGATGATTCCCGCAGGACTTTCTTTGAAAAAATCCTGGATGTCCTTACCATGATGGGAGGGGGCATGAGCGATGTACGCTAAACTTATTTTCAAAAATGCAAAGCGGTCTGTGAAGGACTATTTGATTTATATTGTGACCATGACACTCTGTGTCACCCTGTTCTATGCGTTTTTGTCTATCAGCAGCACCCATTATCATCCGACCATTGGTGCGGAATATAATATTTCCCTGCTGGCTGGAGGTATGAAACTGGCAATTTGCGGGATTAGTTTGCTTTTGTTGTTTCTGATCCACTATGTCAATCGTTTCATTCTGAGAAAAAAGCAAAAGGAGTTTGCCGTTGAGGCAACCTTGGGAATGGAGCAAAAAACCATAGGCCTGCTCTTTTTTGGAGAGACTTTTTTCCTGCTCATATTCTCTGTGTCGGTGGGAATCCTTCTGGGGATGGTCGTTTCTCAGGTCATTACGGCTATGCTGCTTGCTTCTTTTGGGGAACCCTACGCTTTTTCTTGGTCGTTTTTTCCGGATACTGTGCTGTTGACCGTGGGCTTCTTTGTTGTTTGCCAGATTCTGGTTGGAGTCGGGAATGTCAGAATTCTCAACAAAAGCAGGATTATTGAGCTTATGACGGCAAACCGTCAGAATGAAAAACCGCTTCATAAAAGCAGATGGATGCCGATGATCTGTATTTTCTATGGCATTCTGCTGCTGTGGATGCTGGAGGTAGGTGCTGTAAAATATCATTTTTACTTCGATTCCAGACATCCGCTTCCTGTAAAGCTCATGTATTGGGGGAATGTCCTTTTCCCTGCACTGACGCTGCTTTGGGCAATCGCAGGTGCTGTTTTACACAGAAAAATAGGGTTTTCCCGATATCTTTGCGGACTTCTGGCTGGTGCTGTATTGACCGCTATCCCGATTTTTTCCATCGCAGAACTGGAAAAAGCCTACTTCCTTGGATTTGACGCTCCAACTCTGAATCAATATTTGCTGTTTGGGGTTGCGGATATTTTGTTTATCATTTCCGCAGTCATGTATTTATCGAATGCGGCGCTCCTATACTGGAAGGAGTCTAAAGTGTCCCGCAAATATCACAATACGAGTTTATTTCTGTTTGGACAGCTTTCCTCTAAGCTGGCTACCAATACGAAAACGATGACGATCATTTGTGTGACCCTGACTTTTTCTATCTGCTTGTTTGTCATTGCGCCGGTTTTAACGGGATGGAGTCTGGGCTATTTGGACAGTCGGGCTGTCTATGATATTCAAATTTCAAGCCGCTACAACGATGTTTATGAAGTGGAAAATCTTCCGGATACAGACTATGGGGAAATTACTGCGTTCATAGAACAAAACAAAATAGCGATAAAGGACGATTTGACTTTTTCGGAATATCTTCCCAAGCAAAGCGACTTTTACCAGCGAGTAAAGTACAATTTTCCTCCCTTGGCGATCGCACTGAAGGATTATAACGCTGTTCGGAAAATGTTGGGATATGAACCTATTATCTTACAAACGGATGAATTTGCTACCCACTGGCATCGTGCAGCAGAGGACAAGGATATTGAAAACTACATTGCTGAGCATACCTTATTGGAAACTGACGCAGGCACCCTGAAACTCAGTGAGAACGCCGTGTTTCAGGAGCCTGTGGGGGAATCCATCTATAATCTTTATACAGATGTGGTGTATATCATACCTGACGAAATAGCGCAAGTCTTGCTTCCGGTACAGCGCAACCGATTTGTGATGACCCAATATCCGCTTCCCTTCAAAACGGCAGAAATGCTGGAACAGCTTCTTAGGCGTTCTTATCCAGAAGATCCTGATAAAGACAATCTGGCAGGATACAGTACAACTGTCCATACTACGGAAGTGAACCGTATAATCGCCCTTAACTTTATCCTAAAAGCGTCCTTGATCTATGGTGCAATTGTGCTGATGGTGATGTGTCTTACCGTGCTGGCTCTTCAGCAACTCCTAGATGCAGAAAAAAACAACTACAGATTTTCGGTTCTGCAAAAAATGGGAGTGGAAGAGAAGGACCTGCATACTTTGGTTCTAAAACAGCTTGGTGTTTGGTTTGGGATGCCGATCACAGCGGCAATCGTTGTAGCAATTATTGTGATTGGCTATTTTCTTCAAAGTGTTTCTGCTGAAATCTCAGCTTATATTGGCTGCGGAGCCTTGATGGTACAAGTAGGGATTATCATTTGTATTCTTTTCTTACTGCTGATATGCTACTTCATAAGTACATGGATATTGTTTAAGCGGTCCATTTCGGAGAACTGATAAAGTCACAGTACAAAAAGGAAAAGCCGCCTGTATGAGCATTTGATATGCCCGCACAGGCGGCTTGCTTTATCTCTGGTAATCAGTCCAAAGGGTTATATTCTGTAACAGTTTTCAGGTATGTTTCCGGGTCGCCGTTGAGAATTAAATCCGCATAGGCTGCCGGATCGTTGTAAATCAGCCAGTCCAGCTCTGACCGCTGATACATATTGTCTGCAACCTCGTTCTCCACGGCGGTGCAGTCAATGGAAATCATGCTGCCGTCCAAATACCGCAGTTCTACGCAAGCGGTATTCATATTGAACTCACAAGAAAGTAAACTCTCCATTTTGCCCTCCTTAGATCATGCCGAAGTGCTTGAGCGCCTCCTTGATTGCTTTTTCCTTATCGGGCGGGCATTGGGGCTGTTTTGTATCATCGGACTTCGGTTTGTTGTAATTTTCTCGCTCGATGATACCGCATTTCTGCTTCACCTGAGCGATATACAAGCTGCTGACCTTGAGTCCGGTATGCTCCAGCACATATTCCTTGATTTCCGAATAGGTGGCTTTCTTCTCTGCATCGGTGAGATCAAGTTCGTCCATGTGGATGTCTACCTCGATATGTTGCTTCGCATTAAGTTTGGACAACAAACATACCGTCTCGATATGCTCGCTGTGCGGGAACATATCCACCGGGGTGCTGCTCTCCACGCGGTAACCCTTTTTCGTCAGCAGGGCGAGGTCACGGGCCAGCGTTTCCGGGTTGCAGCTGACGTAGACCACCCGCTTCGGGGCCATGCGGGCCACGCTCTCGATGAACTGCGGGGTGGAACCTTCCCGCGGCGGATCCATGAAGATCACATCCGCACGCTCCCCGGCTGCGGCGGCTTCGCTGATCCAGCGGGTGGCGTCGGCGGCAAAGAAGCGGGCATTCTTCACGCCGTTGTGCTTTGCGTTGCCGATGGCGTCCTGCACGGCGTCGCGGTTCAGCTCCACACCCACCACCTGCTTTGCGTGGTCGGCAGCCGTCAGGCCGATAGTACCGATGCCGCAGTAGGCGTCCAGCACCACTTCTTTCCCGGTGAGATGCGCCGCTTCCACAGCCAGACCGTACAGCACCTCGGTCTGGCTGTGGTTGATCTGGTAAAAGCTGCGGGGGCTGAGGGCATAGGTCTTGCCGCAGAGGGTATCCAGAATATACCCCTTGCCATACAGCACCTTTTCCGCATCACCCAGCACGACGCTGGTCTTGCGGGGGTTCACGTTCTGCACCACGGTGGTCACGGTCACGCCCCGCTTCTCGGCTTCTGCCAGCAGGGCCCGCACGAAGTTCTTGGCTCCGGGCAGCACCGGCTGGGCCGTCACCAGTACTACCATCACCTGCCCGGTGGCAACGCCCCGGCGCAGCAGGCAGTGGCGCACAAGCCCGGTGCCCTTGTCCTCATCGTAGGGCTGGTAACGGCAGGCAATGGCCGCCGCCCGCACGGTCTCCATGGTCTTGTCCAGCACTTCGTCCTGCAGCAGGCAGCGTTCCACCGGCAGCACCTTGTGACTGTTCGCTGCGTAGATGCCGGAGGTGAGTTTTCCACCCCAGCCGGTGGTGAAGGTAGAGATCACCTTGTTGCGGTAGTGGTAAGGGTTTTCCATGCCGCGGATGGCGTTCACCGGGCCGTATTTGCCCAGCAGCTTTTTCACGGCGGCTTCCTTCTGCTTCAATTGTTCGGCATAGTCCAGCCCCAGCAGCGGGCAGCCGCCGCAGTTCTTGGCTCTCAGCTTGCAATCCATGTTTCTCTCTCCTTTTACCCGTAGGGGTCATACAGATCGTATTCTTCCGCTTCCAGGTGCTTTTCCTCCAGCACCTTCATGGCCTGTTCCAGTTCGCTCTGCCCGCAGCCGCTCTCACTGACCAGCGCCCGCACGGCAGCGGCAAGGTCGCCGCCAAAGAGGGTATCCAGCCGCTGGCGCATGCTCCACACACCGTAGGCACGCTGGGTGACCGTGGCCGCATAAATGTTGTGGTTTCCCTGCTTGCCGCTTTTCACCCAGCCTTTTTCTTCCAGCCGGTACAGAAAATTGAGCACCGTGGCCGGGGCCCAGCCTTTACCGCGGAGTTTTTCGTCAATATCCCGCCGGGTGGCGGGTTCCCGGCAGGCCCATACCGCCAGCATGACCTGCTCCTCGGCCGCCGACAGCGGTCGCAGCCGGTCCGGGAGTCCGTACATCTGCGCAGCCCCTCCTTTCGCGTTTTTCTTTTACATTTGTCTCTGTTGTTCCATTATACCGGGTTTTGTCGGAAAAGGCAAGAGGCAGAAATCCCGATGAAATCAGGCTATTTCAGCCTATTTTTACAATCGTCTCTGTTTTTGTCTTCGCTCGGCGTACATTTGTGTGCTTTGTGCCTGCACAGGGGCTTTTGCGGCTGTATCTTTGTGCAAAGATGCTCTTGTTTTCGTGCCCGCAAAACCGGTATACTACGGCTACGGAAATGATCCAGAAGGCATCGCAAAACAGTCGATGCTTCGTGATACAGGAAAGGGAGAGTTCATTATGGCACGAGTATACAACTTCAGCGCAGGCCCCAGCATGCTGCCCGAGAAGGTCCTCCGGCAGGCACAGGCAGAGCTGCTGGAATACGGCGACAGCGGCCAGAGCGTGATGGAGATGAGCCACCGCAGCAAGTGGTTCGACGCCATCATCAAGGACACTGAGGCCACCCTGCGCCGCGTGATGAACATCCCCGACAACTACAAGGTGGGCTTCTTCCAGGGCGGTGCCACCCAGCAGTTTGCCATGGTGCCGCTGAACTTCATGACCACCGGCAAGGCGGACTACATCGTCACCGGCAACTTCTCCAACCTGGCCGCCAAGGAGGCCGCCAAGTTCGGCGAGGCCAACATCGTGGCATCCAGCAAGGACAAGAACTTCACCTACATCCCGGATGTGAACGCCATCCCTTACAATAAGGATGCCAGCTATATCCACATCTGCCAGAACAACACCATCTTCGGCACCCAGTACGTCGAGGTGCCCCAGGTGGAGGGCGTGCCGCTGGTGGCGGACATGAGCTCCATGATCCTCTCGAAGCCCGTGGATGTGACCAAGTACGGCTGCATCTACTTCGGTGTGCAGAAGAACGTGGCCCCCGCCGGCATGGCCATTGCCATCGTCCGGGACGACCTGCTGGGCCATGCCGCCGACAACGTGCCCACCATGATGAACTACACCACCCTGCTGAACAAGGACAGCATGTACAACACCCCGCCGTGCTGGTGCATCTACATGACCGGTCTGGTGCTCAAGTATCTGGAAAACGACATCGGCGGTCTGGCCAACATGCAAAAGATCAACGAAGCCAAGGCCAAGGTGCTGTATGATTATCTGGACGGGCAGGAATTCTTCACGAACCCCGTGGAGCACCGTTACCGCAGCACCATGAACGTGACCTTCACCAGCCCCAACCCCGACCTGGACAAGAAGTTCTGCGCCGAGGCCGCCGAGGCCGGGTTCGTGAACCTGAAGGGCCACCGCCTGGTGGGCGGCATGCGCGCTTCCATCTACAACGCCATGCCAGCCGAGGGTGTGGACAAGCTGGTGGACTTCATGGAGAAGTTCCGCAAGGAGAACGCATAACAGAGGGGATTCAAGATATGTATACCATCAAGACTTTGAACGCCATCAGCCCGGTGGGCCTGGCTAAGCTGAACAAGAACCTGTTTGACGTGGCGGTGGACGCCGATGCCCCGGACGGCATTCTGGTGCGCAGCGCCGACCTGCTGAACACCACCTTCAACGACAATCTGCTGGCCATTGCCCGGGCCGGTGCCGGGGTCAACAACATCCCGCTGGACCGCTGCAGTGAGCAGGGCATCGTGGTGTTCAACACCCCCGGTGCCAACGCCAACGCCGTGGCTGAACTGGTGATCGGCATGCTGATCGCCGGCAGCCGCAATGTGGCCGACGCCGCCCAGTGGTGCCAGGGCCTTGCCGGAGACCCGGCCATGGCCAAGACCGTGGAAAAGGGCAAGAAGAAGTTCGTGGGCAACGAGATCAAGGGCAAGACGCTGGGTGTCATCGGTCTGGGTGCCATCGGCTCCCGCGTGGCCAACTGCGCCATCGAGCTGGGCATGGAGGTCTACGGCTACGACCCCTACATCTCCATTGAGGCAGCCTGGAACCTGAGCAGCCAGGTACACCACTGTGTGAACCTGAACGACATGCTGCCCTTGTGCGACTACATCACCATCCATGTGCCCTACCTGCCCACCACCAAGGACACCATCAATGCCCAGACCCTGGCCCTGTGCAAGGACGGGGTCAAGATCCTGAACTATGCCCGCGGTGAGCTGGTGAACACTGCCGCCCTGCTGGAGGCCATGGATACCGGCAAGGTGTCCGGCTACATGACCGACTTCCCGTCGGAAGCCATCCTGGGCAAACCCGGCATCGTGTGCACCCCTCACCTGGGCGCTTCCACCCCGGAAGCCGAGGACAACTGCGCCGTGATGGCCGCGCAGGAGATCAGTGACTACCTGAAAAACGGCAACATCACCCACTCGGTGAACATGCCGGAGGTGCACCAGCCCCGTGCCGGCGGCAAGCGCATCTGCATCATCCACAAAAACGAGCCCGGCATGATCAGCCAGATCACCGCCCTGACCACCGAGGCCGGCCTGAACATCGAAAACATGGTGAACAAGAGCAAAAAGAATATGGCCTACACCATGCTGGACGCCACCGGTGCCGTGGATGCCCGCCTGAGCGAAAAGCTGAGCGCCATTCCCGCCGTGATCCGGGTCCGGATCCTGTAAATCCTCCCCTGCCAAAGGAGCCGCCGTGCAGCTGCACGGCGGCTCCTTTTTTTACAGCAGGATGCCGTCCATCTGGGATTGCTCCGGGAAGGAGCGGCTGTATTTCCGCTTGGCGATCTCGATAAAAGACTGCACCTCCAGCCGGGGCGTGTGGCGCATGGCAGCGATCTCCACCGTCACCGGGGGGTAATCCAGCAAAGGCACCTTGGTGATGCCCGGGATCACTGCATCGTCCAGACAGGGCACGATGGACATGGCGGTGCCCATGGTGATCATGATCAAAGCCCCCTCAAAGCTGGGGGTAATCTTGCTGCAATCCACCCCCACCTGGGCCAGCTCCTCCAGGGAGGGGCCCTGGCAGGCAGAAAGGAAGCTGTCAAAGGCTCCGGAGGACACCACGCTCTGGCCCTTCAGGTCCGCCAGGTGCAGGGCCTTGCGGTCTGCCAGGGGGCAGTTGGGGTTCATAAGCACATAATAGGCCAGGGAGAACAGGGGCGTAAAGGAGACATCCCGGTCGCTGGAATGCTCAGTGGCGTAAAAAAAGCCGATATCCAGCTGGCCGGACCGCAGTTCCTCCAGAGGGCGGCGGTTGCTCTGGGGGATCACTTCCACCTGGGCATTGGGGTACTGCCGCTGGTACTCTGCCAGGATGCTGGCAAAGGTGCCGTAATCAAAGAGCTGCCGCAGCCCCACCACCAGATGGGACCGGTCTGCAGCCTGGATATCCTGGGCCTTTTTCAGGGCCTGGCGGCCAAAACTGGTCATCTGCACCATGTCCAGGTAAAAGGACTGGCCGGCGGCGGTGAGCTTGGTGCGCCGGGTGGTGCGGTCGAACAGGTGGAGCCCCGTCTCCTTTTCCAGGGTGTTGATCTGGTAGGTGACGGCAGGCTGGGTGGTGAACAGCCGCTGGGCCGCTGCGCTGAAATTCAGCTCCTCTGCTACGGCAATAAAACACTCCAACTGGTAAATGGTCATAGAAACAGCCCCCCCTCCCTGCAAAACTTGTACTTCTTTTATTATAGCGGATTTCTTTTCTGTGGTAAAGTGGCCATTGATTTATAAACACTTTTGATAAATTCGGGATTTTTTTCAATTTTACAGCAGAGCGAAACTTTGCTATAATCATGTCAATGTTCAAAACATACGATGGAACAGAAGAAAACGAAGAAGAACCTATTAGAAGAACAAGAAGAAAGAAAGGTAAACTGCTATGGCTAAGATCTCTCGCCGTAACTTTATGCGCGGTGCCGCTATGGGCACCATGGGCGCAGCTGCTGCCGGTCTGCTGACCGCTTGCGGCAACACCGCTTCCAGCACCACCAGTGCTCCCGCTTCCAGCGCAGCATCCTCTGAGGCTGCTTCTGTTGTTACCAAGCCCTCCACCCCCGTGGACGGCAAGTACGTCACCAAGGCTATGGGCCACGAGAGCTGGGTCCATGTGGCCACCACCTTCTTTGAGGGCAAGATCACCGCTTGTGAGGTGCTGTCCCACGAGGAGACCATCGGCATCGGCAACTATGCCTGCTCCCGCATCCCCGCCGCCATCGTCGAGCACCAGAGCATCAACGTGCCCAACCTCCGTGGTTCCTCCATCACCTCCATGGCTGTGAAGGCTGCCGTGAAGGAGGCCATCGAGCTGGCTGGCTACAACGTGGACGACTTCTCCAAGGAAGTCACCCTGGAGACCTCCAACGAGGTCATCGAGGAAGAGGCTGATGTGGTCATCATGGGTGCCGGCACCTCCGGCCTGACCTGCGCCTGCCGCCTTCTGGAGGCTGGCTACAGCGTCATCTTGGTGGAGAAGCGGGATATCCCCGGCGGCTCCATGTCCATGACCTACGGCGGCGTGGCCACCGCAGGCTCCAAGCTGCAGTACAACTACGACGTGGACGGCAGCTTCCGCAGCTCTGCCATGGGCACCCTGGAAGGCATGATGAACTTCTGGCAGACCATGGAGCAGTACCACCGCACCGAGTTCTTCAACGGTGAGATGCCCTACATGACCAAGCAGTACACTGTTGCTGGCGATCTGGTGGACTGGATGTCCAGCATCGGCATCGGCTTCAACACCATGGGCAACTACGAGAGTGCTACCCAGTACGGTGCTTCTACCCCCTACCTGGCTCCCGGCTGCTACGAGGGCGGCGCAGGCTACGCTATGATGTTCATGGCACAGCGTGTGGAGAAGTACGAGAAGGGCAAGATCATCTACTCCACCAGCGTCACCGACCTGATCAAGGACGAAAGCGGCCGTGTGGTGGGCTTCCACGCTAAGGGCGACAACGGCGCAAGCTACACCCTCCGTGGTAAGGCTGTGTGCCTGGCATCCGGCGGCTTTGCCAAGAACCCCGAGATGCTGAAGAAGTACAACCCCGACTACGCCGACTTCTTCTTCAACTGCGCTTCCAGCATGACTGGCGAGGGCATCCAGATGGGTATCGACGCAGGCGGCTATGTGGAGTGCGAAAACCGCGCTCTGCCCGCCTTCCTGTCCAGCTACAAGAGCAAGTTCGAGCTGGCCTTCATCCACCAGTCTGCCCCTGGCATCATGGTCAACGTCCGTGGTGACAACATCGGCAACATCATCTCCGACAACCACTACACCATGGCTAAGGCTAAGCTGAACAAGGACAACGGCGACACCTTCTACTATGTGTTCGATGAGGCTTCTGCTGTGAAGCTCCGCGACAGCGAGTCCTACGGCTTCAACGGCTATGTGGCTATGTTCGAGAAGGGCGAGGCTGTGCACTACGACAGCGTGGAGAAGGCCTCTGAGGAGCTGAACCTGCCCAACCTGGCAGACTCCATCGAGGCCAACAACGCCGCCGCTCTGGCTGGTGAGCCCGACGAGTTCGGCCGCCGCAACTGCCCCTACATCGAGACCCGTGACGGCCTGTGGGCTATCCGTGTGGACCCCACCTTCTACCTGACCACCGCTGGTCTGGCCATCGACACCGATTGCCATGTGCTGAACGAGGAGAAGAAGGCCATCCCCGGCCTGTACGCTGCCGGCGACGTCTGCGGCTCCATCGAGGAGAAGGACGCCAAGCAGTACGGCATGGGCTTTGACGCCGCTCTGACCTACGGCTACATCATGGGCGAGACCCTGAAGAAGGAGATCTGATCTCCCCTTCCGGCCCCCTGACACAACGCAAGAAGGCTGCTGCACAGTGTGTGCAGCAGCCTTCTTTTTTGTTTGTTCTAAAAGGAGAGAGCTTATTCCAGGCCCTTCTGCTGGGCGTATTCCTCCAGCAGTTCCCGTTCCAGGAAGGGGGTCTTGACGCCCTCGCGGTCGCGGTAGGTCTCGTGGCCCTTGCCGATGACAGCGATCAGGTCCCCCTCCTGGGCATGGTCCACAGCATAGTGCAGGGCATCCAGCCGGTCGGGGATCTCCACGAACTTTGCCTCCGGGTTGCCCTTGTTCATGCCCACGCGGATATCCGCAAGGATGTCCTCCACCTTCTCAAAGCGGTTGTTGTCCTCGGTGAGGATGGAGAAATCGGCCATCTTGGCGCAGATCTCGCCCATGCCGTAGCGGCGCAGCTTGGAGCGGTTGCCGCCGCAGCCGAACACCACCACCAGACGGTGGGGGTTGTAGGCCCGCAGGGTGGTGAGCAGGCTCTCGGTGGACACCTCGTTGTGGGCGTAGTCCAGCAGGATGGTGAACTTTTTGCTGATGGGCACCAGCTCCACCCGGCCCTTGACCACGCACTTGCCCAGACCGTCGTGGATGGCCTGATCCGGCAGGCCCAGCACCTTGCCCACGGCCAGCGCAGCCAGTGCGTTGTACACGCTGAACTCGCCGGGCATATTCACCTTCACGTCCATCTCGTCCTTGCCGGTGACGTGGAACTTCACGCCCAGGAAATCGTGGGTGCGCAGCAGCTCGTAGCCGCTGGCGCGGTAATCGGCCTGCTCGCTGCGGCCATAGGTCACCAGCTTGCAGGTGTGTCCCTCCAGCAGGGCTTCGGTGTTCTCGTCGTCGATGTTCACCACACCCACATCACAGCGCTGGAACAGCTGACCCTTCCAGCTGCGGTATTCCTCAAAGGTCTTGTGCTCACCGGGGCCGATGTGGTCCGGCGAAAGGTTGGTGAA
>ENA-OZGO01001095-OZGO01001095.1-human-gut-metagenome-genome-assembly--contig:-NODE-1095-length-11373-cov-7.391589_pt1 | contig 11373 bp, 9 predicted proteins | sample MGYA00244658_ERZ653662 | MGnify/ENA primary metagenome ERZ653662 (study PRJEB26926, sample SAMN06165217) | human gut metagenome | biome: ENVO:00009003; feature: ENVO:2100002; material: ENVO:00002003... | reverse complement strand
TATCTTATCTGCGCAGCAGATATGCTGCTTGGGCAGGACAAGAACATGCACCGGCGCCTGGGGATTTATATCGCGGAACGCGAAAACATTCTCATCCTCGTAAACCTTGGTTGACGGGATCTCTCCGGCTATGATTTTGCAAAACAGACAATCGTTCATTATTAATATTACCTCCGATTAAAGTCCGAGTTTTTCGGCCACAAGATCATCGACTATCGCAAGCGCGTTATCCATCTTCAGCACATCGGTGCCGCCGCCCATAGCGGAGTCGGGCTTGCCGCCGCCCTTGCCGCCGGCAACAGCGCAGACGGCCTTGATGATATCGCCGGCCTTGATGCCTGCCGCCACGGCTTCCTTGCCGCAGCTTGCGGTGAAGGTGACTTTGGACTCTGTAGCTGTTGCGAGAACGGCAACTATCTTTGGATCCTTATCGCGCAGGAAATCGCCGATCTTTCTGAGATCATTTGCGTCAAGATCGGTGCGCGTTGCTGTCAGAACATTAAAATCGCCTATCTTCTTTGCGGCAAACAGGAACCTTTCAACGTCGGAAGCAAGGATCTTATCCTTCATCTTCTCAACCTTCTGGCGCAGATTCTTGACCTCGGCGACGAAGCCCTCGGCCTTGCTCAGAAGCTCGCCCGGCTTTGCCTTAAGGCTCTCGGCCGCGCGTGCAACGGTCATGTAAGAATGCTTTGCCATCTCGAGATACTTTCTGCCCGTTACCGCCTCGATGCGGCGCACACCGGAAGCCACACTACTCTCGCTCTTGATGCGGAAGGGGCCGGCCTTAGCGGTGTTGTCCAGATGAGTGCCGCCGCACAGCTCCATGGAGAAGTCACCCATGGTCACCACCCGCACGGTCTGACCATATTTTTCGCCGAAGGTAGCCACCGCGCCCCGGGCCTTAGCCTCGGCGATGGGCAGTTCTTCGGTGGTAATGGGCAACCCGGACAGAATAGCGTCGTTGACCAGATCCTCCACCTCATCCAGCTGTTGGGGCGTAATGCCCTCGAAGTGGGTGAAGTCGAAGCGCAGGCGATCCGGCTCCACCAGCGAGCCCGCCTGATGCACATGGTCGCCCAGCACCTTCACCAGCGCCGCGTCCAGCAGATGGGTGGCGCTGTGGGCGCGGCGGATGGCGGCGCGGCGGTCGGTGTCGATGGACGCCGTCACACTGTCGCTCACGGCCACGCTGCCGCTGAGCAGCTTGCCGTAGTGCATGAACTTGCCGCCCTTGTTCTTCTGCACATCGCTGACCACGAACTCCATGCCGTCGCCGGTGATCACGCCGTGGTCGGCCACCTGACCGCCCATTTCGGCGTAGAAGGGGGTCTTGTCCAGCACCAGGATGGCCTCCATACCGGACACGATCTCGTCCACCAGCTCGCCCTCGGCCACGATACCCAGCACCTTCGCGCCGTTTACCGTATCGTGGTCATAGCCCACGAACTCTGTGGCCGGCATGTCCTTGCCGAACTCCACGCCGGCCCAGCCCAGATCGCCCAGCGCCTTGCGGGCTTCGCGGGCACGCTCCTTCTGCTGGGTCATCAGGGACTGGAAGGCGTCCTCGTCCACAGTCATGCCCTCCTCGGCGGCCATCTCGGCCGTCAAGTCGATGGGGAAGCCGAACGTATCGTACAGCTTAAAGGCGTCAGCGCCGGAGAACACCGTCTCGCCCTTCTCCTTGTGGGAGGCCAGCATCTCGTTGTAGATGCGGATGCCGCCGTCGATGGTGCGGGCGAAGTTCTCCTCCTCGGTGCGGATGACCTTGGTGATGTAGCTCTGCTTTTCCTTCAGGTCGGGGTACTGCCCCTCGTTCTCGTGTACCACGGTGTCCACCACCTTGTACAGGAACGGCTCGTTGACGCCCAGCAGCTTGCCGTGGCGGGCGGCGCGGCGCAGCAGGCGGCGCAGCACGTAGCCGCGGCCCTCGTTGCTGGGCAGGATACCGTCGCAGATCATAAACGTGGCAGACCGGATGTGGTCGGTGATAACGCGCAGGCTCACGTCCCGCTTGTAGCTCTCGCCGTAGTGGGCGCCGGTCAGCTCGCTGACCTTGTGGGTGATGTTCATCACCGTGTCCACGTCGAACAGGCTGGCCACGTTCTGGCACACGCAGGCCAGGCGCTCCAGACCCATGCCGGTGTCGATGTTCTTCTGCTTCAGCTCGGTGTAGTTGTTGTGGCCGTCGTTGTCGAACTGGGAGAACACGTTGTTCCATATCTCAATATAGCGGTCGCAGTCGCAGCCCACGGTGCAGCCGGGCTTGCCGCAGCCGTACTCCGGTCCGCGGTCATAGTAGATCTCGGAGCAGGGGCCGCAGGGGCCGGAGCCGTGCTCCCAGAAGTTGTCCTCCTTGCCGAAGCGGAAGATCCTGTCCTCAGGAATGCCGATCTCGTCCCGCCAGATGGCGAAGGCCTCGTCGTCGCTCTCATACACGGAGGGATACAGCCGGTCGGCCTCCAGCCCCACCCACTCAGGGGAGGTCAGGAACTCCCAGCTCCACGCGATGGCCTCGTGCTTGAAGTAATCGCCAAAGGAGAAGTTGCCCAGCATCTCGAAATAGGTGCCGTGGCGGGCGGTCTTGCCCACATTGTCGATGTCACCGGTGCGGATGCACTTCTGACAGGTGCAGACGCGGCGGCAGGGCGGCTCCTCCTCGCCCTTGAACCAGGGCTTCATGGGGGTCATGCCGGCGTTGATCAGCAGGATAGATTTGTCGTTCTGGGGCACCAGCGAAAAGCTTGGCAGACGCAGGTGGCCTTTCGTTTCAAAGAACTTCAGGAACAGCTCCCGCAGCTCGTTCAGGCCGTGATAGGGATGGCTCATAGTCGTTGTCTCCTTTACAATGTATACTAAAATTCTTTTTCGCTCTCGTTCCATTGGCGGGTCATATCCGCCAGTTCTTTCTCCAGGTTCAGGAAGAACCGGGAGATATGCAGCCCGTCCGCCAGGGCGTGGTTCACGAACAGCGACACCGGCAGTGTCGTCCGCCCGTTGACGGTCACGTATTTACCCCAGCTGATGCGGGGATTGCTGTCGTCCGGGCTCTCCGCCGGGTGCTGCAGCTGCGAGTAGTGTACCCACGGCACGCTGGAGACAAAGAAGAAGCTCCGCACGTCGCCGTCCTCGGTGAGCGTGCCCCGCTCCAGCACCTCCCGCTGCCGCCGCTGTCCCTCCGCGATGAAGGTCCCGTAGGGCATGTCGCCCTCCACGGTGCAGTAGACATACACGCCGTCCGGCTTCATGGCGGTGTAGGACGGCGGGCACCAGTCGTACTCCACCACCGTGCCGTCCTCCGCCAGCCGCCGCCGCAGCTGCGGCACGGCGTTGGCCGCCCGCACCACCGCATACAGCAGACTCAGGAAAAAGGGCCTGCTGCCCCGCGCCGTCATCATGTCGGTGATGTCCATCTCTACCGTCAGCCCGGCAAAGGGGAACGTCATCCCCCGGAAATAGGCGAATTGCCCGCAGCGTGGGTCTTTTTCCATGTCGATGATCGTATAGTGCATCTCCCACCTCCTGCAACGAAAAACGCCCCTGTTTGCCATAGCAAACAGGGGCGAAAATCACTTCCGCGGTACCACCCTGATTTGGCGGCGAGCCGCCCTCTCAGTGCCCTGTAACGGGAGCATCCCGTGCCATTCATCACGGCAGGCTCAAAAGCGGCTGTCACCGTGCCGGTCCCAACGGGCTTGCACTGTCCCCGTCTCGCTCCGGGCGGCCTCCGGTAACTCTTCTCTCTCATCGCCATTATGGAATATAGCGTTATTTTACCACAATGTTCCCCATTGTCAACACGAAATTTCTCTTTTTGTGAGATATTCCCCCTTGTCTTTCCGCACTGCTGTGGTATACTGGAAACCGTCATTTTTACAGAAAGAGGGACCTCCCGTGCAAAAGCTCTCCCACAACGACCACATCGACCTGTACCGCCACCTGGCCTTCTGTGCCGTGGGCGGCTTCTTCGGCTGCTACGCTGTTCTTATCCACAGCGGCGTCATGGGCAACGCCCAGACGGTGAACCTGATCGAGCTGCTGCTGGACGCCCTGCGCGGCGATCTGCACGCCGTGCTCCTGCACCTGGGCGCGCTGGTGCTGTATGTGCTGGGCACTATGCTGACGGTGCTGCTGCCCCACTGGTGGGGCTGGGATATGCACTATGTATCGCCTGTTATCACCGCCGCAGCCGCCGTGACCGTAGCCTTCCTGCCGGAAACGCTGAACGTTGTGGTGGCTCTGTATCCCATCTTCTTTGCCATGAGCATCCAGTGGAGCAGCTTCGGCGGCGCCCGCGGCTTTTACAGCTCCACCATCTTCTCCACCAACAACACCAAGCAGACTTCTCTGGCCCTGGCCAACTACCTGTGTGACCATGACCGCGCCCACCTACGGAAGCTGGAGGTCTTTGCCCTCACCCTGCTGTGCTTCCACATCGGCGCGGCAGCGGCCTACTTCGCCGTGACGTGGTGGTATATCCGCGGCGCGCTGGCCGTGCTGCCCCTTATCGCCTGGGCCTTCTTCCTGTCCGTATGCGAACGCAGGCATGAAGCCCTGGCCGAGGAACCGGAGACCATCCCCGACAGCAGCGCCCACCCCACCAGCAACGCATAAAAATTGTCCCCCGGCGAAGCCGGGGGACAATTTTTATGTACTTATTTCCCACTCAGCGCCACCGCGTGGCGGATGAAGCTCATGGGCGGCACCGGACGGGGCAGCTGCATGGTGAACACCATCTGGGGCGTCTTCGGCTCCGCCAGGCCATTGCCCTCGCTGTCGCACATCACCGGCACGGTGATCGTAAAGGGCTTCGTATCCGGCCCCACCACCTCCACGATGTCGCCGGCGGCAAATTTGTTTCGCAGGCTCAGGGTGGCCAGCCCATTTTCATCACAGTTTGTCACCACGGCGCAGATCTGCCAGTCCCGCAGATACCGGGCGCTCTCATAATACTGCCCCGGCTGGCCGTAGAAAAAACCTGTGGCGTAGTGCCGGTGGCTGATGTGCTCCACCTCATCCCGCCACACCGGGTCAAGCGGGCGCCCTGCGGCCACGTCGTCCAAACAGTGCCGGTACGCGCCGGTAACGATGGCCGCGTAGTAAGCGGACTTAGCCCGACCCTCGATCTTCAGGCAGTCCACCCCGGCGGCCATCAGGTCGTCCAGGTGGTCGATCATGCACATATCCCGGCTGTTCATAATGTATGTGCCCTTTTCGTCTTCGAACACCGGGAAATACTCCCCGGGCCGTTTCTCTTCCATCAGCGCATACTGGTAGCGGCAGGGCTGGGCACATTCGCCCCGGTTGCTGTCCCGTCCGGTCATATAGTTGCTCAGCAGGCAGCGCCCGGAGTAGCTGACACACATAGCCCCGTGGCAGAAGGCCTCCAGTTCCAGCTCCGGGGATACCCTGGCCCGAATGGCGGCGATCTCCTCCAGGCTCAGTTCCCGGGCCAGTACCACGCGGCTGGCACCCAGATCGTACCAGGCCTGGGCGCAGACGTGATTGGCGATAGACTGCTGGGTGCTGATGTGCCGCTGGCAGTGTGGCGCGTACTTCCCCGCCAGGGTGAACGCGCCAAGGTCCGCCAGAATCAAGGCGTCCACCCCCGCCGCGTCCAGCTTTTCCAGATGGGCGGGCAGGGCCTCCGCCTCATTCCAGCGGGGCATGGTGTTCACCGTGGCGTGTACCTTTACACCGTGGTCGTGGGCGAACTGCACCGCGCGGGGCAGCTGCTCGTCGTCAAAGTTTCCGGCAAAGGATCGCATCCCAAAGGACGTACCGGCCAGATACACCGCGTCCGCGCCGTACAGAACCGCCATCTGCAGCTTTTCCCAGTCCCCGGCCGGGGACAGCAGCTCCGGCTTTTTCATCTTCATCATCAGGAGTAGATAGGCTGATATTCACCGCTGTTAATGAACTTCAGGTGCTCGTTATAGTCGGTAAAGAAGTGGCTTTTGCCGTCCTTGCCCAGGGCGAAGAAGTAATAATCGGTGTCCGCCGGGTAGATGGCCGCCTCAATGGCGGACAGGCCGGGATTGCAGATGGGTCCCGGAGTCAGGCCGGGGTTGATATAGGTGTTGTAGGGACTGTCGATCTCTGTATCGAAGGTCTTGACCCCGTCATGCTTCATGATATAGTTGATGGTAGAGCACAGCTGCAGCGCTCTTCCGCCCTTCTCACTGCTCGGGTTCTCCAGACGGTTGTGGATGACGGAGCTGATGTTCTTGCGCTCGGTGTCGTCGCCGATGGACTCCTTCTCGATCAGGGATGCCATGGTGATGATCTCCTGCAGGGAGTACGGAGACGCCTTGATGTCCGCCAGCATCTGCTGGCTGATGCTGTTTTTGAAGTACACCAGCATCGTCTCCACCGTATACACCGCGGACCGGTTCTTGTCGAATTCATAGGTGCTGGGGAACAGGAAGCCCTCCATGCGATCGATGCTGCCCAGCTTGTCGTCATCCAGGAAATCGTAGTCCTCATACGCAAAGTTGGCGCAGGCATCCTCCAGATCCTCCTTGGTGGCCACGCCCTTCTCCGCCAGCAGATCGATGATCTCCCGGACGGTGTAGCCCTCGGGGATGGTGACCTTGATCAGGCCCTGGGCCTCCTTGGCGTCCGTCTCCCAGTCGTGCATATTGGTAATCAGGGCGCGGAAGTCCATATCACTGTTCAGCTTGTAGGTCCCCGGCTCCACGTAGCGGTTGTAGTGCAGGAACGTGCCGGCAATATTGAACACCAGTCGGGAATTCACCAGCCCCGCGTCGTGCAGCTTCTTGGCCACATCTCCCCGGCTGTCACCCTCCTCTACGGTGATCTCCACCTCGGTATAGGGCTTGTTCAGCGAACACACGTCGTTGACCAGCAGCCAACCGATGCCCGCCAGCAGGCAGGATACCAGCACTACACAGGCCAGATAGATGATGGTCCGGTTGCGCTTGGCCTGACGGCGGCGGTCACTGTGGCGGCGCTGCTCGGAGGACGCCTGCCGGCGGACCTCCTCGGCGTCCCACTTCGCCGTGGCGTATTCGTTTCGTTCTTCACGGTTTCCCATAAGTCTTTGCTCCTTTCCCAGCGTCAGCCGATAAGATCGGCCACGCAGGTCATCACTTCGTTGTGTATGTCGTCTATCAGGCGAGGCGCGCCCGCCCGGGCGCAGTCAATGCGCGTCCAGCCGCAGCGTGCCACCACATGGGCGGCGTTTTCCCGGCAGCGGCGCAGGTATTCCTCGTCCTTCTCGTGGATGTCAGCAGTGGTGTGGGTGGCGGCCTCCCGCAGGCGCATCATCTGTTCCGTGGCCTCTGTGGGCATATCCAGATACAGCACCCGTGTGGGCTCCGGCAGCCCCAACAGCCGGTACTCGAAGTCAAACAGCCAGTCGAGAAAACCGTCCCGCTGCTCCGGCGGCAGCTTACCGGTCTGGTGAACGGCGTTGCTGGTGGTGTATCGATCCGCAATGACCAGTCCGCCCTGCTCATAGTACGCGCCCCAGTCCTGTTTGTAGGAGGCATAGCGATCCACAGAGTAGAACACTGACGCGGCATAGGCATTCACATCGCCGGGCTTGTCCCCGAAGGCACCGCCCAGATACAGGCGGATCAACGCAGAGGACTCCTCCTGATACCGGGGGAACTCCAGCTTGCGGAAAGGGATACCGCGGCGCGTCAGTTCCTCGCACAGCAGCCGGGACTGGGTAGCCTTGCCGGACCCGTCCGTCCCCTCGAATACGATGAGTTTTCCCTGCACAGCGCTCGCCTCCTTTGGACACACTGACCCATAATACATGGTATTGTACCACAGTTTTCCCCATTTGTAAACCATTCAAACGGGCCCGTCCCCTGCAAAAGGGCCGCCCCCTCCGGGACGGCCCCTGATACGCTATTGCACGGCGGCCTTTTTCTTCTGCTTCTCCTCATAGACGGTGTTCAGCACATACAGGATAACACCCGTCCAGATAAACAGGAAGCTTACAAGCTTCTCGTGGGTCAGGGCCTCGCCCATGATGGCACCGCAGATAATAGACAGAGACGGGCTGATATACTGGCAGATGCCCGTGGTCATCAGCGGCAGATGCCTAACGCCGATGGAGTAAAACACCATGGGCAGCCCGGTGATCACACCGCCGCCGATCATCAGCATCTGCTTGATGACTGTCATGCTTCCCATGCCGTTGTCCCCCATGCGGAAAAACAGGATGAACAGCAGCGCCACCGGCACCATCATCAGGATCTCTGACGTGGTAGACACGATGGAATCGATGGTCAAGCTCTTTTTGATGGCGGCATAGATGGAAAACATCAGCGCCAGGGCGATGGTCACATAGGGAACGCCGCCGAAGCCGGAGGTGCTGAACACGATGCCGACCACCACGATGGCAATGATCACAAAGTGCCGCCAATTCATCTTCTCGCGGAAGATAACGGCCCCAAGGGCAAATACCACCAGTGGCTGGATGTAGTAGCCCAGGCTGCACTCCAGCACGCGGCCGTTCTGCACCGCCCACAGGTACACCAGCCAGTCGCCGAACAGCAGCACCGATGCAGGCATCTCCCGCTTGAGCACCTGCTTGTCCTTGAATACGGCCCACAGCTGCGGCAGCTTTCCCTGCACCTTCAGAATACACAGGCAGGCCACCGCTGCCCAGATAATGCGGCAGGCCATGATGAAAAACGTGTCGATCTCGCCGCACACATTGGTGCACATATACCAGTACAGCGGCTGGAAACCCCAGATGAAAAAGCACACCGACATAGCCCCCAGGCCCTTGCGGTAGTTGACCGTTTGCATACGTTTCCCCTCACCTTCCTGCAGAAATCGGGTAGTTTCCCCATTTACAGCGTCCAATAACCATGATATGATAACACCTGCACCGCGGAATAGCAAGCCATATTTCCCCGGAAAAGGAGGTTTCTCATGCTGCTGTTTGACATGGACGGAACGCTGATCGACTCCAACGGCATCTGGAAGGACGTGGACACGCGTTTCTTGGAGAAGCGAGGTCTGCCCTATACGCAGGAATACTATGAGGGCGTGGCCCACACCATCTTCCCGCTGGCGGCCAAATTCACAAAGGAATTCTGCCATCTGCCGGAGAGCGAAGCCGCCATCATGGCCGAGTGGATGGAGATGGCCGGCGACATTTACGCCACGGACGTAACGGAAAAGCCCGGTGTCCGCGCCTATCTGGAGCAGATGAAGCGCCGCGGCGAGCGTATGGCTGTGGTCACCAGCGCGGTCCCTGTTCATTGCCGTGCGGCGCTGACCCACCTGGGCCTGCTGCCCTATTTCGAGCGTATTTTCTTCGCCCAGGAGCTGGGCACCGAGAAAAAGTACCCCGCCCTCTGGGAGAAAGTCGCCGCCGCACTGGGCGTCTCCCCCGCAGACTGCACCCTGTTCGATGACTCCGTGGAGGCCATCCGCGGCGCCAAGGCCGCCGGGATGCACACCGTGGGCGTGGCGGATCTCTACTTCGCCTCCTGCGCCGGTGAGATGGCCCGCACCTGTGACCGTTACATCTCCAGCTTCGGCGAACTGCTTTATCCTTGACTTTTGTCGAACGATTTACTATAATTAGGGTTACGGCGCCCCATGCGCCGCTTATTATGCGCGGCTGCCCGCAGGCAGGACCGCTTGAAGGAGTTTTGTATCATGCCTGTTTATCCCATGGACATCGCTGGGCTCCACCGGGAGCTGCCTATCTGTAAGGTCACGGACGACCTGTACATCGGCGCCTTCATCTGCTTTGGCGACGCGGAGCTGACTGTGGCCTGCGCCCGTGATATGCTGGCCATGCTGGAGGCAGACAGCTATGACTATCTGTTCACCGCCGAGGCTAAGTCCATCCCCCTGATCCACGAGATGGCCCGTCAAAGCGGTGCGAAAAAGTATTTCATCGCCCGCAAGGGCCCCAAGGCGTATATGCCCGATCCCCTGCACGTGGAGGATAAGTCCATCACCACCGCCGGGGTGCAGAAGCTGTATCTGGGCCGTGACGACGCCGACCTGATCCGCGGCAAGCGCATCGTTCTTATGGATGATGTGATCTCCACCGGCGGCTCCCTCCACGCCATGGAGGAGCTGGTGAAGATGGCCGGCGGTACCGTAGTGGACCGCATCGCCGTGCTGGCCGAGGGCGGTGCGGCGGACCGCAAGGACATCAAGTACCTGAATGTCCTTCCGGTATTCAACGCCGACGGAAGCATCAAGTAAAGAGAAGCGCCTATAGGCGCTTCTCTTTTTTTACTCTCATTAGCAAAACCGCATGACCGCCGCCATCTGCCGCACATTTTTTATAGCGTGCGGGGATAGACTTTTGTGATAAGTTATGGTAATATGTAGAATTAATAAAACTAATGCTTTGAGTGGGAGAAAGGAGCAGTTCCATTATGGCAGTAAAAGAGAGCTATGCCGGCAAGATCAACCGGAAGCTGACGAAAAAGCTGCGGGTCATCGCCGTGGCCGCCGGCCGTGAAAAGGCCGACCTGGTGCTGAAAAACGCCACCTATGTCAATGTATTCTCCAATGAGCTGTGTCACGGCGACATCGCCGTGGCCGAGGGGCTGATCGTAGGCATGGGTGAATACAGCGGCAATACAGAGGTAGATATGGGCGGTAAGATCGTCCTCCCCGGCTTTGTGGACGCCCACATTCATCTGGAGAGTTCCCTGGTCAGTCCCACGGAGTTTGCCAAGGCGGTGCTGCCCCACGGCACCACCACCGTCATCACCGACCCCCACGAGATCGCCAACGTCATGGGCACCGATGGCATCGAGTATATGCTCCAGGCCACCGAGGACCTGCCCGTGGACGTGCGCTTTATGCTGCCCTCCTGCGTGCCGGCCACGCCGCTGGACGAGTCCGGCGCCAACCTGGACTACCGGGCTATCGACAGCTTCTATGACCATCCCCGTGTACAGGGTCTGGCCGAGATGATGAACTTCGTGGGCACCATCAACGGCGATCCCCAGGTGGTGGAGAAGATCGTGGCCAGCCAGGCCCATCACAAGAAGATCGACGGCCACGCCCCCGACCTGGTGGGCAACGACCTGAACGCCTACATCGCCGCCGGCGTGTACTCCGACCACGAGTGCCACGACCTGAACGACGCCATCGCAAAGCTCCAGCGCGGCCAGTTCATTATGATCCGCGAGGGCACCGCAGCCCGCAATCTGGAAGCGCTGGTCCCCCTGCTGTGCGACAAGTATGTGGAACGCTGTATGTTCTGCACCGATGACAAGCACCCCAACGACCTGCTGGAAAAGGGTCACATAGACTACATCGTCAAAAAGGCCATCTCCCTGGGCGCCGACCCCATCACCGCCATCAAGGCCGCCTGCCACAACGCCTGTCTCTTATACACATCTCCGAGCC
>ENA-OZGO01001090-OZGO01001090.1-human-gut-metagenome-genome-assembly--contig:-NODE-1090-length-11407-cov-6.812896_pt1 | contig 11407 bp, 9 predicted proteins | sample MGYA00244658_ERZ653662 | MGnify/ENA primary metagenome ERZ653662 (study PRJEB26926, sample SAMN06165217) | human gut metagenome | biome: ENVO:00009003; feature: ENVO:2100002; material: ENVO:00002003... | reverse complement strand
TCTCAATGTTTGACGGAAGCAGGTCAACGCCCTCGCTATGGTGAATAATACCCTGTGAAACATCAAGCGTTTTATCGTCTATGATGTTCTGCATCACAGTAGAGAGCGTTATGGGAATATCGTCTGGTCTGTTATAACCCAGAGCCATCGTGAGATTTGCCTGTGCATCGGCATCAATCAGCAGGACTTTTTTACCCTGCTGCACCAGACTTACACCCAGATTGACCGCTGTGGTTGTTTTTCCGACACCACCTTTCTGGTTAGTCAGAGCAATTACTTTGCAATTTGACATAGATGCGTCCTCCTTTCGCATAGATTTAGCCACTTTGTCAAGGTGGCTATGTAAACAGTACCAGAGAACGCAAAAAAGCCGCCTACTCTTAAAATCAATAAGAATAAGCGGCTTTGTAATTTGCCTTAGACATATTCAATTTTCATTCTCTTGGTCGGTGCATTTATGACCTTAAAAATAAGCTCGTCAACAAAATCCGTATCTTTTCCTGACTTAATATCCTTCATCATCTGATTAAATGAAACTCTTCCTTCCCATAATATGAATACCGAATTTTAATCCAAGTTCATGTACATAAGAAGCAGGTGTGTAAATCCGCTTCCGTCTGCTGATGACGGAAATCTGCCGGGACTGGGCTGAAAACATGCCCAGTCAATCTTTCCACCTTCACACATCATAAAGAATCCGGTGTCATTATCCAATACTTCAATACCCTTTTGTACATAGTCAGATAATGCCCATTCTCCATCTGCACGATCCATATCATAATCCATAGCGTCGGAATCTGCCAGATGCTCATCCATCAGAATAACCCTTCCATCTTCAGCCGTAACCGTTTCTGCATCAGCCTGTGTATAGGTAACCTTGTATCCTGTTTCCGGTCCGGTCCGTCCAGTACTGCTCCTCCACGGTCTTCATAGCTATTGCTCGGAAGTGCCTTGACATAATCTTCATCTGCTATTGCTCCAAGATAGTCAGATGCTGCCTGAAACTGGGGATAGCTCATACCATCACCAATAAACAGAAAACATATTTCGGTGCTTTTGCTGTTTCTTCTTGTGTCTGCGTTTCTGCAGATACTTCTGTTACGATTGTTTCCTGCTCTGTTGCTGTACTTTCTGTCTGTGCCGGTGACGGTGACTCAGAAGAAGTCTGGTCTGCTGCAGGTGCTCCGGAGCATGCTGCCATAGACATTGCCATTACAACAGCAAGCATACCCTTCATCATACTCTTAATTCTCATAATCGTTTTTCCTCTCTGAAACATGTTTTGTTTTTCCTCCGCTTCACTATACAATACCGTTGTAAAAACCAATGTCCAAAGTAGGAAAAATTTGAGTAAATTCCGACACTTATTTTATGCAGTTCTATCTTTATGAGATTTCATCAACATCATAATACTTAAAATCCCGGAAGCAGGCACTTCCTCCTGTTTCCTCTGCCGCATAGCAGAACAGACCAAACCGGCAACCAGTAAAATGATCCAGTTTGAAGTACAGCTTATGCACGGTTCCGATGGGTAGCCAGTCTCCCTTATTTACCCGGTAATAGCAGCGTGCTTCATCCTTCATGTTACAGAAATCTGCTTCAAGACGAAAATCCATCTGGTGTGATTCAACAACAGTTCCTTCCGTCATATCCAATATACCATCTTCTTTTTTATCCAGCATAAGGACTTCATATTTTCCATGATGTTTTGTAATGCCAACTGCAGCATAACAGCTCTGCAACGCACACAAACCTGCGACATCGCCCTCTTTCAATGCAGAAGCATCAACAGTAACCTCAGCTGCGCAGGACGGATAACTCATCCTTTGCGTAAGCGTATTTACTGCCTGTGTAAGCTCTGTACAAACTTCCCGTGTTGTAATTGTATAGGTTCCCTGCAATGCATCCAGATGATAGTACCGTGGATCTGGATCATGATTAAACTGCCAGCGCGGAAGCAGCCCATTACAGAAATCATCACTTCCCACTAATGGCTGATAAATATATCCTGGTCTGGTACTGTGAACCTCTATTTCTTCCGGCACATGTCCGTTCTGTCCAAAAACCGGAAAATGATCCTTCCAGGTAACCGGAAGCAGAATAGGAATCCGTCCAACTGCTCCGGAATCCTGAAACAGCATTGCATACCACTTTCCATCCGGCGTATCCACTATTCCTCCCTGTGCCACGCCCTGTCCACAATATCCACGATCATCACAAAGTACATCTCCACCCGTGAATTCTCCTTCCAGAGAATCACTGTAAAAGCATGCTTCCGTCCGCATCCAGCGGTCTCTCAGGGAATGAATCAGAAAAATATAATAATAGCCGTTTATTTTTTGAATATGAGAACCCTCATAGCCTAGCTCCGGGTTCTTATGATCACTGACTAAAAGACGATGTAATCCGTCCTTCTTTGGTGCAGTCAAATCTTCATTCAATTCTGTAATCCAGATTTCATCATTTCCATATACAATATAGTTTCTGCCATCCTCATCAAATAATAAAGAGCCGTCATGATAAAAGCCTTCTATCAGCTGCTTTTTCCATGGACCATCTATTTTTTCCGAAGTATACAAATAAGTCTTACGGGTATCATTTGCCACAAAGCAGATATAAAATCGGCCTTCATGATAGCGCAGGGAAGCTGCCCACATGCCCTGTCCGTAAATATTCTGACCGCTTTTCAGTTGCTGCGCATCCGTATGATCCAACGTCTCATAGACATAAGTCGCATGCTCCCAGTGCACCAGATCAAAAGACTGCAGAATCTCACAGCCCGGCATAAAGTGCATGGTTGTGGATACCATATAATAGGTGTCTTCTACGCGGATCACGTCCGGATCTGGATAATCCAATCTTGTTATAGGATTTACATTCATTGTTTATTCCTTTCTGTTTTATCTCCATATTCTTTCTTTGTTCTATTCTATTTTTACTATTTTATCTTTGTTTCTTATCCGTCTGCCTTTTCAACTCTTCTCTGCCCCATTTCACTATTGCTAATATCACAATCTCACAGTAAAATATAATAATCGAAAACGATCCTGCACCATGTTATTCATCAGAAATTTCCGGTTTGCACAGATTTACCGGGAATAAACAGAAGGAGACCAGCATGAAGGGAAACCGCAAACTATTAAAAGAAGTGCTTAAAGAAATTCGCCATGATATGACCAATGAGGAGGTTCTGAATCTGCTTGCCGTCAAAGCCTTTGATCCATTCCCTTTTATCCTGCTTAATCTCGTGCTGTCCTGTGTAGCTGCGATTCAGGCACCTCTTATCATGATGAGTCAGAACCGGCAAGAAGAAAAAGATCGCCAACGTGCTGAAAATGACTATAAGGTTAATCTCAAAACTGAGATCATGATTGAAGATCTCTATACATTAACAGTAGTATGCTTTTTAGTTGTACGTAAAATGATATGCCCTAGCACCATGACTCTTTAATGACACACTAAGGCTCTTTGGCTCTTCCACGTGCTCTCCGCTCCAAAGCTCCGTTCCATTTACTCCATCATAAATCTCCAGATCGGCAAGCGGTATGGATATGTCACTGTCTTTATCACCCAGATTAAATACCGCGACATAATATCCACCCTTTGTATCTGCTGCAATCCACAATGCATGCTCTATACCATCGATTTCACGTCTCCACACCTGATGCGAATGCCGTGCATTTGCATGCATGGCAAGTATTTCAGAATTGGTTACCAGATTCATAGTGAATTCGTCAAACCCTGTCAGCTCTCCTCCCAGCATCAAAGGAGAACGCATGATACTCCAGAGTGTCAGCATGGTGATCTGCTCATCCTGTGTGAAATTCGTCCAGTTATTCACATCATATACCTGCCGTATCGGTCCGACCGGAAGCATATCGGCATCCGGCCAGTGCCCTGTACCTGCATGGGTGCACCATTTTTCTGCTCTTGAAAACATATCATATAACAGTTCCCACTTATCCCAGAAATCATCGGTGATTCTCCACATATTGGAAATCTGCTTATAAAGCTCTGCCTTTTCTAAAAGAGCAGGTCCCGGCGACAGACTTAAAACCATGGGTCTTCCGCAACCATGCAATGCTTTGCTCAGCATAATCAGTTCGGATTCCTCATGTGGCAGTTCCCGTGCAATATCATCACATTTAATAAAATCCACACCCCAGGAAGCATATAATTCAAAAATACTGTTATAGTACTCCCGTGCCCCGTCTTTCTCAGGATCTACACCATACATATCCGTATTCCAGGCACAGATACTGTTTGTTTTGGCAATTTCCCGGGCATGTCTGTCACTGTTCATGATTTTTGTGTTCTGATGTACAGCCTGTCGTGGAATCCCTCTCATAATATGAATGCCGAACTTCAATCCAAGAGAATGGACATATTCTGCCAATGGTCCAAAGCCCGCACCGTTTGCTGCGGAAGGAAAACGATTTACTGCGGGAAGCAGTCTTCCATACTCATCCATTACTACATCCGCAAAAGGATGATACTCATTGGTTGCAGCATAAGGCTCATACCATTGGATATCCACCACAATATATTCCCAACCGTACTCCTTCAGATGCTCAGCCATAAATTCAGCGTTCCGTCGTACGATATCTTCTGTAACAGCCGCTCCATAACAATCCCAGCTGTTCCACCCCATAGGTGCTGTTTTCATCTTCATCTGTTTTATACCCTCTCGATATCCTGTTAATTCTGTCCGTAATATGCATTTGCACCATGCTTATGGAAATAATGCTTATCCTGTAATTCCTGCGGGGCAGGTGCTACCTGCGGATGAATCAGCTCCAGCATGACCGACTTTCCGCAGCGGCGGATACCGGTCATAACCTTGATCAGCTCCGTTCCACTTCGGTCCGCGCTGAGCAAAGGTCCACCGGACCTTTAGCGCCCTTGGAAAGTAAGACAACAGTCTCGACATTTGCGGTCCAGGGGAACTGGTCCACGGCCACGGCCTTGTCCACGCGGTAACCGTTCTCCAGAAACACTTCCAGATCCCGCACAAGGCTGGTGGGTTTGCAGGAGATGTAGACAATATGATCCACGCCGTAAGCAATGATCTTCGGCAGTGCCTTGGGGTGGATGCCGTCTCTGGGGGGATCCAGGATGATCATATCCGGCTTCTCTTCCACTTCGTCCAGAACCTTCAGTACATCTCCGGCGATGAATTCGCAGTTATCCAGTCCGTTGGCAGCGGCATTTTTCTTTGCTGCCTCTACGGCTTCCTCCACGATTTCCACGCCGATAACCTTTCCGGCCGCCGGTGCCATGAGCTGTGCGATGGTACCGGTGCCGCTGTAAAGGTCGAACACAGTCTTGTCACTGCCGCCCAGGTCGCCCACATAATCTCTTGCCGTCTGGTACAGTACCTCCGCACTGTAAGAGTTGGTCTGGAAAAAGGAGAATGTGGAGATCTTGAATTTCAACCCCAGCAGTTCCTCATAAAAATACTCCTGTCCGTATAACAGCTCCGTACGATCACTCTGCACCACATCTGCAATGGAATCATTGGTAATATGTAAGATTCCTGCGAATTTTCCGGCTAGCTTCCTATCCTGTTCCAGGGAAAGCAGCAGATCCTTAAATCCTGTGATCAGCGCATCCACATCCAAGCTTCCTTCCACCGCCGTCTCTCCCTGCCAGGGATCCTGGGAGGTCGTCACCAGTGCCACCAGAATCTCTCCGGTGCGGGATGCCTTACGTACCAGCAGGTGACGTAAGTACCCCTCATGGCTCATTCTGTGGAAAAAGCTTACCTTCGCCCGGGCAAAGTAATCTCTCACTGTCTGTAAGATCAGGCGGTAATCCGCATCCACGATCTCACAGTCCGCTACGGTCACTATATCGTAGAAGCTGCCTCTCTTATGCATGCCCAGCGCCAGCGGTCCGTCCTTGTACTCGTCTCCGAAGGAAAATTCCATCTTATTACGGTATTCATAAGCCTTCGGGCTGCCCTTGATGCCCTCAAAAGCCCAGGCTTCCTCCTGCTTGTTTAACACACTGTCCAGCAGGCGTTTTACCTGTTCCTCCTTGACTTTCAGCTGTTCTTCGTAAGGAAGAGACAGATAGGTACATCCGCCGCACAACCCAAAAAGGGAACACGTCCGGCCGGTTTCCAGAGGTGACTTTTCCGTCACCTCCAAAAGCCTTCCTTCCGCCTTCCCTTTGCGCACTTTATTCACCGAGAACTTGACTTTCTGTCCGGGCAGGCTGTTCTTGACTACAGCAGTCTCATCTCCCACACAGACGATCCCTTTGTTGGGAAAATCGACCCTTACAACAGATCCTTCATATACCTGTCCTTTTTTCATGGGTTAGTTCTCTCCTTCATCCTCGAAGAAGTCGTCATCATCCTCTTCCACGTCATCTGCTTCATCTTCGAAGTCATCCTCGAAGTCTTCCAGATAATCCTGTGCAAAGAAGAAACGGTATACAGCATAAGCCACTGCTGCAACAGCTACTACGGCGCCGATGATGGCCAGTACCCATAACAGGATATTGCGTTCCTTCTTCTCTTCTACTTCCTTGCCCAACAGCTTGTTAAGCTTCTTCAGTTCGCTGACTTTCAGCTCATTTAATTTGTCAAGATCTACCAGATTTTCAATTCTGTTCATATTATTTACCTGCCTTTCCTGCATCTATTCGTATTTATGGATGCAAAGCATTTTGTTTTCATTCCTTTATATGATACCATATTTTCATCAAAAATACTATAGAAAAACCATATTTGAGGAAATACATTTCTTATTCTTATATTCTTATAATTTCTTACAACTGCTTTAGTTTTGCAAAAGACGCATACATAATCTTCTGCCCTGCCTGGTCGAATTCCACGGTCACCTTATAGTCTCTGGGTTCTCTCACGATATTTAGTACCGTGCCCTCGCCGTATTTGATATGGCGCACTCTGTCACCTACCTCGTAGTCCAGTTTCTCCGGTGCCTTGAACTCCGTGCCCTTCTGCAGTCCGGCCAACTGGTTCAGTCCGCTGATGCCCTTGGAAATATAAGGTTTATCCGCCTTTGCCGTAACACGGGGTTTTAAGGTCGCCTTGGGTCTTGGATCAAAGCCGGTATTACCGAAGCCGCCAAAACCACTATCCGAGCCGGATCCAGACCGGGGAGATGCAATTGCCTCCAGTCCCATGGCACGAAGAGCTGCTTCATTGGCTCTTCTCGCCTGAAAATCTTCCAGATCATCGTCCCGGTATCTTCTGCTGGGCGGCAGGGTATTATCCAATAATTCCTTCGGAATCTCCCTCACAAAACGGCTCACCGGATTGTACTGGGTCTCCCCACGCAGCATTCTGCTCTTTGCACATGTCAGCGTCAGATCCTCCTTGGCTCTGGTGATTCCCACATAAGCCAGTCTTCTCTCTTCCTCGATCTCCAACGGGTCATCGGAAGCAATGGTCATAAAGCTGGGGAATAATCCATCTTCCATGCCGGCGAGATACACCACCGGGAATTCCAGGCCTTTGGCACTGTGCAGCGTCATGAGCAGCACCCGGTTGTCACCGTTCTCCACATTGTCAATGTCTGCCACCAGCATGATTTCTTCCAGAAATTCCGACAGAGAAGGCTCGTCGTGAGTCTCCTCATATGCGGCCGCCTTGGTGATCAATTCATCTACGTTCCCCAGACGATCCTCAGCGGATTCCTCATCCTGATCCCGCAGATATTCTGCATAATCGATCCGTTCCAGCAGAGATTTGATCAGATCCGGCAATGTATACGAAGACAATCCGCTGCGAAGTACCTCGATCAGATTCACAAATCCACGGATCTTGGTCTCCGCTCTTCCCAATCCCTTGATCTGATCTGCTTCACACAATGCATCAAATAAAGTAATATCCTTCATCTGTGCATAGTCTGCTACCTTTTCCAAGGATGCCGCACCGATGCTTCTTTTCGGCACATTAATAATTCTGCGCAGAGCCACTTCATCCCTGCCGTTATCAATAGTTTTCAGATATGCCAGAATATCGCGGATCTCCTGTCTGGCATAGAAGTTCACTCCACCTACCACATGATAAGGAATGCCCTCCACTACCATACGTTCTTCCAGAAGTCGCGACTGGGCATTGGTACGGTACAGCACCGCACAGTCCGCATAGGCAATGCCGTCATTTTTCACCTTGTCGGCAATATCGTCCGCAATGTATTCCGCCTCTTCATAGGCATTGTCAAACTGCCTGAAATGTACCCGGCTGCCTGCTCCTTTTTCCGTCCAGAGGGCTTTTTCCTTACGGCCTCTGTTGTTACGGATCACCGCGTTGGCCGCATCCAGGATGTTCTGGGTGGATCGGTAGTTCTGTTCCAGCTTAATCACCTTTGCATCGGGATATACCTTCTCGTAGTCCAGAATATTACGGATATTGGCACCGCGGAATTTGTAGATGGACTGGTCATCATCACCTACCACACACAGATTGCGATAACCGTCCGCCAACAGACGGATCAGTTCGAACTGCGCTGTATTGGTATCCTGGTACTCATCCACCATGATATATTTGAAACGTTCCTGATAATTATAAAGTACTTCCGGGCAGCTTTTGAACAGTTCCACAGTCTTTACAATAATATCATCAAAATCCAGTGCATTACTCTTTTTCAAGGTCTCCTGATACTCTCTGTAGACCTTGGCGATCACGGATTTCTTGTAATCTCCCACGGATTTTACTTCAAATTCCCGCACATCCACCAGCTCGTCCTTGGCGGAGGAAATTTCCGATAACAGCGTCCGCTCTTTGTACATCTTCGTGTCGATGTTCAGGCGCTTGCAGACCTGCTTTATCACAGATTTCTGGTCATCCGTATCATAAATGGTAAAATTCGAATCATAGCCCAACCGGTCAATATGTCTTCTGAGGATCCTCATGCAAGTGGCATGGAATGTCGCTACCCATACCTGATCCGCACCGAAACCTGCGATCTGATCCACACGCTCCCGCATCTCCTGGGCTGCTTTGTTGGTAAAAGTGATGGCCAGAATGTTCCATGGATTTACTCCCATCTCATCGATCAGATAAGCCACTCTGTGGGTCAGGACACGGGTCTTGCCGCTTCCTGCGCCCGCCAACAGAAGGAGCGGTCCTTCCGTATGAAGCACCGCTTCTTTTTGTTCTTTATTTAAGGTATCATAAATACTCATGAATTACGCATTATCCCTTTCATTAAATTCCTGCAAAAACTTTCGGAAATCATCGATTGGCATAGGCTTTGCATAAAAATAGCCCTGTACGATGTCACAGTCCGCCAGACGCAGCATGTCTAACTGTTCCTTCGTCTCCACCCCCTCTGCCAATACCTTGAAGCCGAGATGCTTCAACATTTTAGTCAGATATTTGATAATTGTCAATGCCGTTTCTTCCCGTTCGCTGTTCATGGTGTCATCCAGGAACTGCTTGTCCAGCTTCACCGTATCCACCGCTACCTTGGACAACAGATTCAGGGATGAATAACCGCTGCCGAAATCATCTACTGAAATCTCTACCCCTTTATCCCGGAGAGTCTCCAGATTGTTGGTCAGTTTATTTAGATCCGACATGAAAACAGATTCCGTCACTTCCACTTCCAAAAGTTCACTGGGTACTTTGTAGTCTTTCAGGCGTTTTAAAATATTCGGTACGAAGTCTGTATATTCATTATGCCTTCTGGAAAAGTTCACCGAGATCGGCACCACTTCTTCTCTCTGCGCCAAAGCATCCTGCAAATATTCCAGTACCTGATCCAGAATGGCAAAATCCACCTTGGTCACAAATCCGTTTCTCTCAAAGACATCAATAAATCTCCCCGGCATTACCATAGAACCGTCAGCCCGGATCCATCTGACCAGTGCTTCAGCACCCACTACTTTTCCGGTGTGCAAAGAAACTTTCGGCTGCAGATACGCCCGAAATTCCTTATTATTATATGCAGCTACCATACCAGATACGATCTCTCTGGTATTCTCCAGATTCTTACGGATCTTCTCTGTATAGATTTCCACCGCACTGTCTACCTTCTGGGTCTTGCACTGTTTTCTGGCCTCATTGGCGTTATCCATCATGGAGGACACCGACCAGTCATTCTCCAGGATTTCATACATTCCCGTGGCAATGACCAGATTACACTGGTCATAGCGGCTGTTGATCTTCTGCACAAAAGCATTGGTGAATTCCAGATATTTGTCTCTGGCCTTCTCCACCGTATCTTCCTTCAGCACTCCCACGAAATGATCCGAAGTTACACGGCAGAACAGTACGCCGTTCTGGCACTTTTCCTGCAAGGCTATCGCAAAATCATGCAGGATCCTATCTCCCACTTCATAACCGTACATTTCGTTCACATACTGGAAATTTGAAAAATCAGATGACACAAAAAACAATCCTGATTTCCCGTGGGCAGCCATATAGGCCTCCAGCTTATCCACAAACTTGTTATATATCGGCAGTCCGGTCAGAGCATCATAATTCAGTTTCCGGTTCAGCTCACGCTGATCCTTCTCCGCATTCTTCAGCGTGCGCAGTCGGTTAAAAATCTGGTGAGAAATTCTGCACAGTGCATTTTTCTCCTCCTGCCAGCTTCTGTCTGTGTGGCGATTTGAGAAAATAACGCTGGCCTTTAATCCCTTAGCGGCCGTGGACATTACAATCATCACGGACTCCGCCTCTTCCTTGTAGACATCCGGAGTCTCTGACTGACGGTAGATCACAGCACCGGATTCATCGGCCTTTTTCCGGATCCTGTCCCATTCGAACACGCCGGGATTCAGGATTCTTCTGGCAAAATCTTTCTTCTCTTCACGATTCCATTGATAACGGATTGTTGGTCCAGCCTCGTTGACTTCCATACAGATCATGTCATCAATTCCAAAAAAGCTACAGGTCCGCTCACAGATCACCTTTAGTGCACTGGTCAGATTCGGCACATTTTCCAACAGATCCATGCAAAATAATACCAAATCTTCCGCACTCTCAAACTGTGCCTCTTTATGGGCAATCTCGTCCTCCTTGTTCTCTTCACTGTCCAGATAACTCTTGCCGGGCAATGCCACACCTTCCTTGACATCCAGCAGGTAATAAGCACCCTTTCCTTTGCTCTTTACCTGATACAGGGCTGCATCTGCCCACTGGAACAACAGATTGTAATCCGTCACCGTGCCGTCTGTCACCGCCGCGCCCAGGCTACAGGAAATGTGCAGCCCTGTCTTGTCATCATCATAACGGTCAGACATGCAGCGGTTCAGCTGTTTTAATTTCTCCTCCAGGTGTTCTCTGTCCATGTCCTCCACATAGAAGACAAATTCATCCCCACCGATCCGGCCTTTTAACGCCTCGGGGAAAATATTACTGAGTTCATCCGCAAAGGAACACAATACCGCATCCCCAAACAGATGGCCGTTGGTGTCGTTGATC
>ENA-OZGO01001087-OZGO01001087.1-human-gut-metagenome-genome-assembly--contig:-NODE-1087-length-11426-cov-4.715241_pt1 | contig 11426 bp, 10 predicted proteins | sample MGYA00244658_ERZ653662 | MGnify/ENA primary metagenome ERZ653662 (study PRJEB26926, sample SAMN06165217) | human gut metagenome | biome: ENVO:00009003; feature: ENVO:2100002; material: ENVO:00002003... | reverse complement strand
AGAGACAGGTACTGGAAGGGACGGCTGTCCGCCGGACGGGCCGCAAGATCGACGCCCGTGATCTTGGGGATGATCTCGCCGCCTTTTTCGACATATACCATATCGCCTACGCGAATGTCCAGCAGGGCGATCTGTTCGGCGTTGTGCAGCGTGGCCCGCTTGACGGTCGTTCCGGCCAACTGCACCGGATCGAGGTTGGCGACGGGGGTGATGGCTCCGGTGCGTCCCACTTGGAAATCGACGCTTTCGAGCCGCGTGAGCGCTTGTTCGGCCTTGAACTTGAAAGCCACGGCCCATCGGGGCGCCTTGGCCGTGAAGCCCAGCTCGCGCCGCAGGGTGTAACTATTGACCTTGATGACCACGCCGTCCGTAGCGAACGGCAGTTTCCTGCGCTCTTCGTCCCAGAAGGCGATGTAGTCGTCGATCTCCGCCTGGCTGCGGCAGATCCGCATCTTGTCCGATACGTTGAATCCCCATTCGCTGGCTTTCCGCATACACTCCCAATGGGTCGTGCAGGGCAGGTCGTCGCCAGCCAGTTGGTAGAGCGTGCAGTCCAGCCCCCGCTGGGCGACTACGGCCGAGGATTGCTGCTTGAGCGTGCCCGCTGCGGCATTGCGCGGATTGGCCAGCAGCGGTTCGCCGTTCTCCTCGCGTTCGCGGTTGAGGCGGTCGAACGAGGCATAGGGCATCAGCACTTCGCCCCGTATTTCGAAGAAATCGGGGTAGTCGCCCCCTTGCAGGTGCAGCGGAATGGTGCGAATCGTGCGGATATTGGCCGTTACGTCATCGCCCCGTGTGCCGTCGCCCCGCGTCACGGCACGGAGCAAAGCTCCGTGTTCGTAGGTGAGCGAGATGGCCGTGCCGTCGAATTTGAGCTCGCAGACGAACTCCGTCTGTCCGAGCTCTTTCTCGATGCGTCCGATGAATTCGTGCAGCTCGTCGAGCGAATAGGTGTTACCCAGCGAAAGCATCGGAAAGCGGTGCTCGACGCTTTGGAATTCGGTCGTGAGATCGCTTCCGACGCGGGCCGTCGGGGAGTTCGGGTCGGCGTATTCCGGATGTGCCGCCTCCAGCTCCTGCAGTTCGCGCATCAGGACGTCGAATTCCCGATCGGATATTTCCGGACTGTTTTCGACGTAGTATTTATGGTTGTGGTAGTCGAGTGTGCGACGTAATTCTTCTATTTTTTCGCGTATCATACCTTTGTTATTCCGTACGTAAAAGTACATAATTTGTGCGGAAAGACCGCAAAAAATAAAAAAAATGCAAAAAAAAATTCGACCTTGATACCGATCGCCAAATTTTGTTTATACTTGCACAAAATTTTCAGACGTTTCCGGTTCGCGGAGACGGCGACGCCCTTTTTCGGGCTTCGCCGGACGCAGGAAAACGACGGATAAAACTCCACACAATCGACCGGCGACGGCGGATGCGGAATCCTGCCGGGGCTGGATATGACAAAAAAATTCCGCATTTTCGATAAGTGGGGGCGGAACGGGTGAATCCGTTCTGCCGCACGAAGGAAACGACTATTGAAAACGAACATCGAAATATGGCAAACTCTACTACACCGAAGAAACGCCTTGTCGCCAGTTTCCGTAATCTGCCTTCGGAACTTCAGGAGGCAATAAAGCAAAAATATCCCCTCGGGTTTTCCGAGGCGATGATGCGCATCGACAAACCCAACGGAGAGTTTTTTTACGCTGTGCCTTTCGAAACGGACGAGATCAATTACCTGGTGAAGATCGACGTGAAGATCGACGACCGTGCGGACGATGACGAAGATAAGGACTATTACGACGACGATATCAAAGGCGCCGACGATTTGCAGGACGAAGACAATTCGGGCGACGACGAGGACCGGGATGACATGTAGTTTTCGGAACGGAAATTGTTTTCCCATTCATCAATAATATTATTATCGGGGATATTCGGACATTTTTCGAAAGGTGGGGCGGACCGAATTTATTCGAGGTCCGGTGTGTGCGGAGCTTGGATGACATTCGGTTCTGACGAGCGCGGTTCCACCTTGGCGGGTGCGAAAGACGGCGGAAAGGTCGATCTTTCCGCTCCTCCGGCCGAGCCGAATGTTTCCGGACGACCTGATATGGAAAACGATCGCTGAAAATGAATCCTTTCATCCGAAAAATAGGTTTTGGAGTTCTGCTTGCGACTCTCTTCCTGCCGCTGCACTCCTGCGGGCTGGGAGAGGATTCGCGCGATGAAGATAACCGGTACGTTTATCTTCGGTTTGCGGATCCGGCCTTCGAAGCATACTGTTTGGAGCATTGGGATCTGAACGGCGACGGTCGTATTTCCCGTTATGAGGCCCAGCGGGTCTGGGATATGGACTGTTCGTCGCTCGGGATCAAGACGCTGGCGGGGATCGAGGAATTCACGGCTCTGCGCAAGCTCGATTGCAGTGGCAACGAGATCGTCGCGCTCGACGTGCGCAAATGTATTTTCATGGAGCAGCTGAATTGCAGCGGAAATGCGCTTATCAGTCTTGACATCAAAGGATTGCGCTTTCTAAACCGGCTCGATTGCAGCGATAACGACCTGACTTATATCAATTTGGCTACCAATGCGGCTTTGGAGAATCTCTGGTGTGGCGGCAACCGCTTCGCATCGCTCGACATCAGCCATTGTGCTACGGACATGATCCGTGTCGATACGGTCCCTAACGAGAGCCTTTCGGTGCTCTACAAACGGGCGGGACAGCGTATCCTGAACCTGAACGTGGACGGCGGTACGAAAGTGGAGGATTTGTAGCTCGGAATATTCTGACGGTTAAACTATAAGCAAGTGTCTTCGAAGGGGACACTTGTTTTTTTGTGTCGGAATTTTGAGATTTCGACAGCCCCGAAGGGGTTTTTAACGAAAAATTAGTACCTTTGAAGGCAAAATCGTTTTTTGCGATTAAATTTTTCAAAAAGATCATGAATAAAGTTGACGTCATACTCGGCCTGCAGTGGGGCGACGAGGGCAAAGGCAAGGTTGTCGATGTGCTGACTCCCCGTTATCAGGCGGTTGCGCGTTTTCAAGGCGGTCCCAATGCGGGCCATACGCTGGAATTCAACGGCGAAAAGTACGTCCTGCGCTCGATTCCTTCGGGCATATTTCAGGGCGGTAAAACCAACATCATCGGCAACGGGGTGGTCCTCGACCCGATTCTTTTCCGCGAGGAGGCTACGGCGCTGGCCAAGAGCGGCCACGACCTGAAGGGGCGTTTGCAAATTTCCAAGAAGGCCCACCTGATCCTGCCGACTCACCGGATGCTCGACGCCGCGCAGGAGGCGGCCAAAGGCAGCGCCCGTATCGGTACGACCGGCAAGGGGATCGGCCCGACCTATACGGACAAGGTAAGCCGTACGGGTATGCGTGTCGGCGACGTGCTGGGTCCTGAATTCCGGGCCGTTTACGACCGGGTGAAAGCTCGTCACGAGGCGACGCTCCGCAGCCTGGGGTATGCTTACGATATCGCGGAACTCGAGCGCCAGTGGTTCGATGCGGTCGAGTACCTCAAGGAGTTCCGGTTGATTGACAGCGAATACGAAATCAACCGGCTGCTCGCCGAAGGGCAGCCCGTCCTGGCCGAAGGGGCCCAGGGTACGCTGCTGGACATCGATTTCGGCTCCTATCCTTTCGTCACCTCCTCCAATACGGTTTGTGCCGGTGCCTGCACGGGCCTCGGCATCGCCCCGTCGCGCATCGGCGAGGTGTTCGGTATCTTCAAGGCTTATTGTACCCGCGTGGGGGCCGGGCCGTTCCCGACCGAGCTGTTCGATGAAACGGGCGCCCGTCTGCGGGATCTGGGCCATGAATACGGAGCCGTCACGGGGCGCGAACGCCGCTGCGGCTGGCTGGATATGGTGGCGCTCAAGTACGCCATTATGATCGACGGGGTGACGCAGTTGATTATGATGAAGAGCGACGTGATGAACGATTTCGACACGATCCGTGTGGCTACGGCCTACGAGATCGGCGGCGAGCGTACGGATCGTTTCCCTTATGCGGTAGATGCTCCGATCGTGCCTGTTTATAAAGAGTTCAAGGGGTGGAAATGCGATCTTCGCAAATTCCGCCGCTACGAGGATTTCCCGGCCGAATTCAAGGCTTATGTGGAGTTCATCGAGCGGGAAACGGGCGTGCCCGTGCGGATTATTTCGGTAGGCCCCGACCGCGATGAAACGATCGTGCGGTAAATACAGATACGAGTAAAATTTATTCATTTAAAATAGTACAAATGAAAAAACAGTTGAAAATTGTTGTCCTGGCAAAGCAGGTTCCCGACACCCGCAACGTGGGTAAGGATGCCATGACCCCCGAAGGGACGGTCAACCGCGCTGCGCTGCCTGCAATCTTCAATCCCGAAGATTTGAATGCACTCGAGGCTGCCCTGTTTCTCAAGGACGAAACGGAAGGCAGTACGGTACATATCCTGACCATGGGTCCTCCGCGTGCCGCCGACATCATCCGCGACGCCATTTTCCGGGGGGCCGACGGAGGTTATCTGCTGACCGACCGTAAATTCGCCGGCTCGGATACGCTGGCTACTTCATACGCTCTTTCGTGTGCGCTGCGCAAGATTCAGCCCGACGTGATCGTCGCAGGCCGCCAGGCCATCGACGGCGATACGGCCCAGGTGGGTCCGCAGGTGGCCGAAAAGCTCGGTTTGCCGCAGGTGACCTATGCCGAGGAGATTCTCGAGATCAAAGATAAGTCGCTGGTCATCAAACGTCGCCTGGAGCACGGAACCGAAGTGGTCGAATGTCCGATTCCCGCCGTGGTGACCGTAAATGCTTCGGCTGCCGAGTGCCGCCCGAAGAACGCCCGCCGCGTGATGAAGTTCAAGAATGCCATGACGGCCTCCGAGATCGCTGCGGAACCGACGTCGGAAGCTGCCAAGATGGCCGCGTCGAAGCCCTACCTGCAGATTTTCGAGTGGAGTGCCGCCGATGTCGATCCGGACGATAACCAGTTGGGCCTGACCGGTTCCCCGACGAAGGTGAAGAAGATCGAGAATGTGGTGTTCCAGGCCAAGGAAGCCAAGAAACTGACTGCCGACGACAAGCAGATCGAGGAATTGATGGTTGAACTTATCGCGAGCCACACGCTCGGTTAATCAGGGAGGAAACGAGATATGAATAATGTATTTGTATATATAGAACTCGAAAACGGAGTACCTGCGGACGTGAGTCTGGAGTTGCTGACCAAAGGCCGTGAGCTGGCCACGACGCTCGGCGTGAAGCTCGAAGCCGTCGTACTGGGTCATAATCTGGGCGACATCGCCAAGGAGTTGGCCAAATACGGCGCCGATACCGTGTGGACGGCCGACGACAAGGAGTTCGCTCCGTTCCGCACGTTGCCCCATACGGCTGTGATGTGCGGTCTGATCGAGCAGGAGAAGCCCCAGATCGCCCTTTTCGGTGCGACCTCCATCGGCCGCGATTTCGCTCCGCGCGTATCGTCGGCGCTGTTCAGCGGTCTGACGGCCGACTGTACGCAGCTGGTGATCGGCGACCATAAGGACGCGAAAACCGGTACGGAGTATGAGAATCTGTTGTACCAGATTCGCCCGGCCTTCGGCGGCAACATCATTGCGACGATCGTGAACCCCGACCACCGTCCCCAGATGGCGACCGTCCGCGAGGGCGTGATGCGCAAGGAGTACGCAGCCAAACCGGGTGCCGGCGAGGTGAAGCCGATCGACTGGAAGAAGTTCCTGAAAGAGAGCGACCTGGTGGTCAAGATCCTCGACCGCCAGATCGAAGAACGCAAGATCAATATCAAAGGCGCGAGCGTGGTGGTTGCCGGCGGTTACGGCGTAGGCTCGAAGGAGAATTTCAAGCTGATTCACGAACTGGCCGAGGTGCTGGGCGGCGAAGTCGGCGCGAGCCGTGCTGCGGTGGACGCAGGTTTCACGGAGCATGCCCGCCAGATCGGTCAGACGGGCGTTACGATCCGTCCCAAACTCTACATCGCGTGCGGTATTTCGGGCCAGATCCAGCATACGGCCGGTATGGACCAGTCGTCGATGATCATCTCGATCAACACCGATCCCGATGCGCCGATCAACAAGATCGCCGACTTTGCGATCACGGGCGACCTGAACGAGGTGATTCCGAAAATGATTAAGTATTACAAACAAAACTCGAAGTAATGGCTAATTTCTTTTTAGATAATAAGGATTTGCAGTTCCACCTTCAGCATCCGCTGATGCGTAAGATTGTGGCGCTGAAAGAGCGTAACTATACGCTGAAAGACCACCACGAGCTTGCTCCGCAGAATTTTGAGGACGCGATGGACAACTACCGCCGCGTGTTGGAGATCGCCGGCGAAGTGTGCGGTGAGGTGATCGCCCCCAATGCCGAGGGCGTCGATCACGAAGGTCCCCGAGTCGAGAACGACCATGTCGTTTACGCCGAAGGTACGGCCCGCAACATCGAAGCCATTACCAAGGCCGGCTTGAGCGGCATGACCCTGCCTTACGAGTACGACGGCCTGAATTTCCCGCTGGTCTGCTTCGTCGTCGCCAACGAAATGGTGGCGCGCGGCGATGCCGGTTTCGAGAATATCTGGGGTTTGCAGGACTGTGCCGAAACGCTCAATGAATTCGCTTCGGAAGAGCTTAAGCGGATGTTCCTGCCCCGTGTTTCTGCGGGCGAGACCTGCGCGATGGATCTCACCGAGCCGGATGCCGGTTCGGATCTGGGTGCCGTGATGCTCAAGGCCACTTACGACGAGAAGAGCGGCCGCTGGCTGCTGAACGGCGTGAAGCGCTTCATCACCAACGGCGATGGTCATATTTCGCTGGTGCTGGCCCGCACCGAAGAGGGAACCTCGGACGCACGCGGTCTTTCGATGCTCGTGCACGACAAGCGTGACGGCGGCGTTAAGGTGCGCCGTATCGAGAACAAACTCGGTATCAAGGGTTCGCCTACCTGCGAGCTGGTCTTCACCAACGCTCCGGCCCGTCTGGTCGGCGACCGTAAGATGGGTCTGATCAAATACGTGATGTCGCTCATGAACGCTGCCCGTCTGGGTATCGGCGCACAGTCGGTAGGCCTTTGCGAGGCCGCTTACCGCGAGGCGCTCAAGTATGCGCAGGAGCGTGCCCAGTTCGGCAAGCCGATCATTCAGTTCGCTGCCGTTGCGGAGATGCTCTCCAATATGAAGGCGAAGTTGCAGGGGGCCCGTGCGCTGCTCTATGAAACGACCCGTTTCGTCGAGATTTACAAGCAGTACGGCCACATCGCGCAGGAGCGTTCGCTCGAACCGGAGGAGCGCCAGGAGATGAAGTTCTACAATCGTCTGGCCGACGGTTTCACGCCGCTGGTAAAGCTCTTCGCTTCGGAGTATGCCAACCAGCTCGCTTACGATGCGGTACAGATTCACGGCGGTTCGGGCTTCATGAAGGACTATCCCTGCGAGCGCCTCTACCGCGATGCCCGTATCATGAATATCTACGAAGGTACTTCCCAGCTGCAGGTCGTAGCTGCGATCAATGCCGTAACGAAGGGAACCTTCCTGGAGCAGATCAAGACCTACGAGGCTGCGGACTATGCCCCCGAAATGTGCGCCGTGAAGAGCAAACTGACCGACCTGCGCGTGAGGTTCGAGGAGATGGTCGCCCGTGTCGAAACTCTCGAGAAGGAGCGCAGCGGTTACAAGGATTTCCATGCCCGCCGTCTGGTGGAAACTGCCGGTCATATCATCATTACTTACCTGTTGGCTCGTCAGGCCGGAGAATCGGCCGAATACATCGATTCCGCGCGGATCTATTGTAAACTGGCAGAAAGCAAAGTCGCCGAAGCCTACAATTACTTGATGCATTCGGATGTCGAGGATGTCGATCTGTTCAAAAAGGTCGGCCAGGAGGAGGCGATCGGTTAATTGCCGTCGGATGTTTTGAAAGGGAAGCGGTGCGTTGTACCAGCGAAACTTTTGAATTCGATATATGTTGAGAAGGGAAGCGGTCGTTCGCTTCCCTTCTCATTGATTTTGGCGGGAATTTTGTGCCGTGACGAAAGGGCGGGTTATTTATTAAAAAATATTTGTATTATCCTATAAATCCTGACAGAGACAGTTATGTTGAAAAAAGTACTTCTGATGGCAGCCGTCGCGTTGCTCGGTCTGCCCGGTCTGGCTCATGCCCAGTTGGGGCGCGGTGAAATTTCGGTGGGGTACGGTGTCGCTCCCGTGACCGACTGGATCGACGCTTACAGCGATAAGTTGCTCGACGTGCTCGATATGAAGGATGCGTCGATGGACAGCTGGGGCGGTGTGTCGGTCAATTACACCTTCCGTATCGTCGGCGGGTTGGGTGTAGGCGCTACTTTCGTCTATTCGGGTAACAATCAGCGGTTGGCCGGTAAGAAAATCTCGACCGACTATTATTCGATCATGCCGCACCTGAAGATGCGCTGGCTCAACCTGCGTATCCTGTCGCTCTATTCCCGCGTCGGTGTCGGACTGACTTTCACCGAATCTTCGGGCGAGGGGCAGAGCGAATCGGCCCGGCAGTGGGCTTTTCAGGTTTCGCCGATCGGTGTCGAAATCGGGGGTAAGGTCGCGGCCTATGCCGAAGCGGGAATCGGTACGATGGGATCGCTTGTCGCCGGTCTTCGCTTCCGCTTTTAACGGATCGGTCAGTGTAGAGGGGAGTCGCAACGGACCGGATGTTCGGTCGGTTCGAGAAGGAGAGGTGCTGTGTCGCTTCCGCAAGGATTTTGCGCCTGGCATGCGATGCCGGCGATTTGCGTGCGAGAGAGCGATCGTATTCGGATGAGTGGGAGAGGACCGATGTGCGGTTGATGTCCGATTTACCGGAATCTTCGGAAAGAACGAAAAAAACAGGATCTCGAAATTGCATTGCTTCGAGGTTCTGTTTTTTTCAGCGGAGTTCGCTTTGCTGTTATTCGCGCCCGTGTGCAGTCGGGCGATGACGATCGCTTTTGGCCTGTCAGCGGTCTATCCCGTCGCGGGAAAGGACGCCCTGCGTGTAGTAATGTTTGATTTCCCGCATTTCGGTCACCAGGTCGGCCGCGTCGATAAGTTCCTGCGGGGCGTAACGTCCCGTGACGACGACTTCTACCGCAGGATGACGGCGGTTCAGGGCATCCAGTACGGCGTCGATCGTCAGCAGTCCGAAATGCAGGGCGATGGTCAGTTCGTCGAGGATGACTACGTCGTATTCACCGCTCTCCAGCAGGGTGGCGCAGCGGGTCAGACCGTCGCGTGCCATCCGGATATCGATCGCTTCGGGATCCTTGCCGATAAAACATCCCCGACCCAACTGCTCGATCTTCACTTGGTCGAAGAGTTGCCCGATTTTCGTTTCGTTGTATCGCATCGACTTGACGAACTGTCCGATGTAAACGCTTTTGCCGGCGCACAAAGCTCGCACGGCCAGTCCGAACGCGGCCGTCGTCTTGCCTTTGCCGTTTCCGGTATAGACGTGAATATATCCTTTCGTTGAGTCCATGCGGCAAAGATAGTGCAGGTTTGTGGCAGAGCCAAATAAATTTGGGCGGAACCGAGGGCGACCGCTGTCCGGAAAGACGATATAAATCCGAATCGAAGCGGGGTATATTTGCTCTCATGAGCAAGGCCGGTTGCGAGGTGACAGCCGGTTGTGGAAATTCTTTCCAGCGGATTTTTTGCAAAGGCGGAAAAGGTCGGAGCAAATTCGTGCCGGAAAAAATTTGAAAATAGAATCCCTTTCGTTTTTTCGGGAATACGTCGTTTCAGAGGTTGATCCGGTTGGCTTGCGTGAAGATGGCATCGAGCAGCCGGAATAACTCCGCTTCCAGCTCTTCGCCTCCCGGATCGCCGCAGAGTGTGAAGATTTTTCCCGGAGGAGCCCCGTAGCATATCGTGCCGGCCGCACCGCAGGTTTCGGACCCGCAGATGATGACTGCATCGATCGCATCCTCGTGACGCATCAAGGCGTTGTAAAGAGCCAGCAACTGCCGGGGTGCGGTTATTTTCGGGACGGGGAGCAACGCTCCGCAGGCTCCGATTTCTTCGATCGAATGAATGAGTTCCAGGTCGTAACGTCCGGCAATCAGCTCGGCTGTATCGGCCGGTATTCCATAGAGTATGATATTCATCGTTATCGGTTAAAAAAAAGTGCGGCGACATCCTAATCTCTTGAATGTTATGGCAGTAACAATGGTTATCGCCGCACTTTCGTTTGTCGTTCATTACCGGAAATACCGCTGTGGCAGACGAGGAAATCTCTTGTACCGGAACGGTGCAACGATCCCTGTGTCGGGACGGTTTTCCTAAAATTTATCAAGCGAAACACAACCGAAATCAAACGCCTAACCCACGAGCGCCTTTGACATCGAATCGATCTGGCAGGTCTTCTGACTCACTCCTGTTCCGAAGCCTTCCCGGTCCGTGCGGACCAGTGGCAGAGATGTTCGAAACGTCGCGGAGCTTCACAGCAGCGGGACTGTCCGGGATTCACACCCGATTCCCTTTTCATTCCTCTCCTTGCATAAGGAGCCGGAAACCAAATCTGCCGCAAATATAACGGTATTTTTCAGGAAACAAAAACTCTTTCCGGGAATTTTTCTTTTCGCCGGTTGTTTCCGATTTGGCGGGAATACACTACTTTTGTGCCGTCATGAAAACAAAACAGGAACTCTCCGACATTCTCGATTTCGTTGCGGAATACGCTTCCTATCTGTTAGGATCGGGAGTGCACACTTCGCGTGTGATCCGCAACGCACAGCGCATCGGAACCTCGCAGGGAGTGGATATTCAGTTGTCGAGTTTTCAGAAAAGCATAATCATCACCGTACACGACGAACGGAGCGGCGAAGTCGTTACCCGTGTGGTAAAGATCCCTGCGCTGCCGATCAGCTTCGAACGGAATTCGGATCTGAGCGCTTTGAGTTGGGATGCCGTCGATGAACACCTGTCGCTGACCGACCTGCGCGACCGTTACGGAGAGTTGATCGCCAAGCCGCGTATGGACCCGATTTTCGTCCTGCCCCGCTTCCTGAATCTGGGCGCGGCCGGCGCAGGCGCGGCGACGGCGATTTCCAATACAGCCGCCGCGCTGTTCTTCATCCTGTTTGCCGCGGCAAAACGGCGGTCAACTATCGTCAGCCTTTCGCCGGCGCGGCTAAAGCGCGCACACAAGCACATCAAAGATATCCTCGCCGTCGGTTTTCCGTCCGCCGTGCAATATGCGCTGACCGTCGTTTCGATCGCCGCCATTTCAAAATTCGTTTCGGGATATGCCACGGAGGCCGTCGCCGCGCTGGGCATCGTCATAGGTGTTGATGATGCCGTTGGCTTTGCTGCCGACGCTCAGCGTGTAGCGCTCGATGTGGAACACCGATTTTGCGTAGGACGCATCGGCCATGGCTGTCTCTTATACACATCTGACGCTGCCGACGCCTAGACGA
>ENA-OZGO01001078-OZGO01001078.1-human-gut-metagenome-genome-assembly--contig:-NODE-1078-length-11473-cov-4.838939_pt1 | contig 11473 bp, 9 predicted proteins | sample MGYA00244658_ERZ653662 | MGnify/ENA primary metagenome ERZ653662 (study PRJEB26926, sample SAMN06165217) | human gut metagenome | biome: ENVO:00009003; feature: ENVO:2100002; material: ENVO:00002003... | reverse complement strand
TCCACATACAGGTAACTGATTGCCAGAAGCTCTCCGTCCGGTGACAAACTGACGGATACCGGATAACCTCCATCCGTCATATGCGCCTGTCCCGTGTAGCTGTTGGTACCGTCCGCTTCGTAAGTCATGATCCATGCCACATCCGTATCCGCCAGCACTGTTGTCACTCTTCCCGTTTCCGACACTGTGATATTTCGGATCGGCATGGTCGTTGTAATAGTTCCCAGTTGCTTGTCCGTATTCTGCACGTAGATCTCACGGCCGTTATAACTGCCGATAGCTGCCACATCGCCACAAGTAGCGATCTTCACATCCTGGATCACATAAGTCTGATTCCACTTTACATTTCCCTTGGCATCCGTACAGTGAGCGCCGTCTTTACTATATGTAAGAATACTGTTTTTCAACCGTATGTCTGTGGCATCCGATGAGACCTCCCGGCTAATGGAAGATACGGTGTCATATCCCGTATAGATATGTCTCTTTGCCTGTACCACCACAAGAGCAAGTGCCGCTCCCAAAGCCGCCACCACCAACAGCACCCGGTACACGATTTTCAGCCGGTGTTTACGGATCTTTTTCTTATAGTCATCCTGACTCTTTTGCCGCTTTTCTTTTTCCTTCAGATAATTCTTGATATCTGCTGCCATGTATCTGTTTCCTTATGTATTATCGTAACTATTAAGAATCGCATTCGCAAAATTACTGCGGCGCAGTCTGCTTTTTGCTCATGTAGTTACAGTATAACACACTTCCCCTTTTTGAAAATAAGTTTTTTACGGGAGAAGGATTTCCTGACCGATCTTGATATCATCCGGGTCAGTGATACCATTCAGGGAACAGATCTCAGATACCTTACTATTGCTGCCGTAGTTCCGCAGAGAAATACCGATCAGTGTGTCCCCTCTCCGGATAGTATAGTGTGTGGGTTGAGAAACGGCCTCCACTGCAGGAGTCTCTGCCACTGCAGATTCTGCAGTCTGTGTCACATCCTGTATTGTTTCCTGTGTCGTGTTCTGTTCTGTTACCTCCGTCACATCTGTCGTATTTTTTGTGACATTGCTGTCCGCAGAGGTTCCATCCGCTACACTGCCCGTATTTTCTTCCGTCGGATCTACAGCACTGTTTCCCGTTCCATCCATTGATGCATTTTCCGTGCCTTCCGGCATCACTGTCTCTGCTGCAGTCCCAGTAGTATTTCCCGCCGCAGCATTTTCCTGTCGCAGAGCGTCCTCCAACTTGTCCTCCGCCACCAGCGTGCTGATCTGGCTCTGTTCCTCCACCGCATCCGGCAGTTTCTGCTCCATCAGGTTACTCATGGCCTGCCTGGCTGTCTCCCCCAGGGATTCTCCGGTGCTTTCCTGCCGCATCAATGCCAATGCCATCACGCAGAGCAGAACAAAGACACCGGCAGCCGCCATTTTCATCCGACGCAGTCCGGTCGTTGGCATGGGTATAATATTATCCGGTTCCCTGCGTCTGTTCTCTGCCACTCTGCGATATTCCACAGGTGCATTCTCCGTATGTCCGGCGGCACGGAAGGCATTTCCGCTCTCCTGTCTCTGTCTGCGTTCCTCCTGCCGTTTCTTCACCACTTCGTATTTTTCCTGATCCACCTTCTCCGGTGCCGCCTCTTCGCCCCGGTTCTCCAGCATATATGCCAGCATACTGTCATTCTTCTCATAGAACTGTGCATACCCCGACACATAACGGCAGATCTCCTGTTCGCAGATCTGGAAGCCTTCCACCATCTCGCCATTCAGTATCTGGTAGCCTAAAAAGGTCATTTCCGAAAAATACTTTCTCCGCAGCTTCTCAATCTCCTGTTCCTGCGCCTGGGACAGGTGCCGCACCGGCTTCTGCAGGAAATTCAGCTTTGCGGAGCCATAGGCGAATAGATATGCCACACCGTCCTCTGCTGTCTTCCTGCCGTATAATGCTATGGCAATATCCTTGTTCTGTGCCATTCCATTCATTTGTTTTATGTAAGATACCACATAATCTTCCACATAGATTCTGCAGTGCTTGTCCGCCTCTCCGATCTGCGTTATGTTCTTCGGTAATTCCATACAAAAAACACCTCCCATGCCGTTTCTATCAGTTATCACTAACTATAGCATCCGCACAGGAGGTATTTTAGCGTTCTTTGTCGCACCTCTTCAAAAACAGTTCGACAAAGTTTGCACCATATTCTATGTATTCTTAGCTATGCTTCAAACTTATATACGGTAACAGAATCGTATTCTCTGCCGTTCTCCCCGCCAAATACATAGGAGGGGAAATTCTCATGATGAATGGTATCCGGGAAATACTGGGTCTCCAATGCAAAACCGCAGCGGTTGCCGTAGGTCACCCCATCTTTTCCGGGCTGTACATCAATAAAATTGCCTGCATAAAACTGCACTCCTGGCAGGGTGGTGTATGCCTTCATTACTCTGCCGCTCTTCGGGCCTTTTACTGTGGCAATATGCCGTAATGTACCGTCATCGTTCCATCCATCGATCACGAAATTATGGTCATAGCCTCCGGTCAGGAGTAACTGCTCATAATCTTCCCGGATGTCTCTGCCGATCTTCTTGGGCTGTGTAAAATCCATGGGTGTGCCTGCTACCGCACGAATCTCACCGGTAGGGATCGATCCTGCTGCCACCGGAGTAAAGTGAGAGGCTCTCAGCCACAGTTCATGCTCTTCAATACTGCCTGCACCGTGACCGTCCAGATTGAAATAGGAATGGTTGGTCAGGTTGATAATGGTCTTCTTGTCACTGGAAGCATGGTAATGCAGAGTCAGCTCATTCTCTTCACTCAGAGAGTAGGTTACGGATACCTTCTTATTGCCGGGGAATCCCAGATGTCCATCCTCATCCTCCAGAGAAAATGTCACGCTGTTCTCTCCCATCTCCGCATCCCAGAGTCTCTTATGGAAGCCCAGCTGCTTATGAGTATGTAAATTGTTGGCACCGTCATTTTTGTCCAGCTGATAAGTAACGCCATCCAGCGTATACTCTGCACCGCCGGTACGGTTCGCACAGGGGCCGATCACCGTGCCGAAAAAGCTGTCGTTGCCGTAATAGCTCTCACCGTTGTCAAATCCCAGCACCAGATCGTCCACCCTGCCTGCTGCATCCGGCACCAGTACCCTCACCAGAGTTGCGCCCAGATCCGTTATCTCTGCTTTCATCCCTTTATCATTACTCAGGGTATACAGAGAAATCTCTTTGCCTTCCGGACTTTTCCCAAATACACTTTTTGTTACTGCCATTGTCTTGTCCTCCCTCTTTTAACTATAATTCTACTCTACCCTCTAAGGCACGGAGTAATGTTACCTCATCAATATATTCCAGATCTCCTCCTACAGGGACACCGCTGGCAATTCTCGTCACCTTGATTCCTGTAGGTTTGATCAGCTTGCTGATATACATTGCCGTGGTCTCACCTTCCAGGCTGGAATTGGTTGCGATAATGACCTCCTCCACATCACCCTGCAGACGTTCCATCAGTTCCTTCAGCTTGATGTCACCGGGTCCCACACCCAGCATCGGGGAAATGGCACCATGCAGTACATGGTACACGCCCTCATATTTGCCGGTCTTCTCATAAGCCGCCAGATCTCTGGTGTTCTCCACCACCATAATGGTACGATGATCCCGTCTGTGATTCGCACACACCGGGCAGAGTTCCTTATCCGTCAGAGTATAGCATTCCTTGCAATAGCGGACATTGGCTCTGGCTTCGATCATGACGTTTGCCAGCCTGTCCACGCGTTCCTTCGGCATATTGATCAGGTGAAAAGCCAGTCGTTGTGCGGACTTACTGCCAATCCCCGGAAGGGCTGCCAGTTCTTCTATTAATTTATTGATCTGTCCGCTGTAGAGTTCCATTAGAAAGGAAATCCTCCTAATCCTCCGGTCATTTTGCCCATAAGTTCTGCATTGGCTTCATCCGCCTTGCGCAGTGCTTCGTTGGCTGCTGCCACGATAGCATCCTGCAGAGTCTCGATATCCTCGGGATCCACGATCTCCTCTGCCAGCTTGATGGATGTGATCTCTTTTTTACCGTTGATGGTCACTTCCACAGCTCCGCCACCTGCGGATGCGGAGAACTCCTTGGTCTCCAGTTCCTTCTGTCCTTCTTCCATCTGACGCTGCATTCTCTGTGCCTGCTTCATCAGATTATTCATATTTCCGGGCATTGCGCCTCCGGGAAATCCACCTCTTTTTGCCATGTTGCTGTTTCCTCCATATTATTTATAATTGATTTCTCCGTGCTGCGCACTTTCGAAATCATAACATATATTCGCATTTCGGACTATTGTCCTACGTGCTCATATATGGTTGAGTTATTATTCTATCTTACCTTATCTGCAAGTCTGCCGCAATCCCAAATTCACGCAGGATCACTCTTCCTCATCGATCTCCATGTTGATGACCTTGCCCAGATCCACATAGTTGTCTTCGAATTCTCTGCTGCTTTCCACCGTCTGGATCGTCACTTCAATCTCTTTGCTGGAAAAATCGGACAACAACATTTCCAGCTGCTGCTTGTTCTGCTCGTGAGCTTCTCCTTTGAAATAATCGGAAGCCAGTCCGTCCTCCAGCACCACCATGAGCTTGTTGTCTCCACCCAGACTTAATCGGGCGTTTTTCAGATACATCTTCATGGGATTCTCGGCATTTCCCACGATGGCCGGCCATTTCCGTACGATCTCCTGGATATCCTCGGGGATCGCCTTCGGCAACTGTGGCTTCGGCTTTGCCACACCGGCCTGCGGCACTCCCTGTGCTCCGGGAGCTCCGGCAGGCATCTGGGCCGCCGTGACTACAATACCGTTCTCGACCTTTTCCTCCACCTGGCGGATTCTATCCAGGACCGCCTCCTGATCCGTCTCCATCTCCGGCTTACACAGCTTGATCAGTGCAATCTCTACCAGGATACGCTTCTGCGCCGCATAGCGAATCTGTCCGGACAGTTCGGAGAAAATATGAATATAGCGGATGATCTGGTCCATGGACAGCATGGAAGCCTCTTCCTTCAGATTCGCCAGATTGTCTGTGGACATATCTATGACATCCTCCAGATTATCCGCTGTCTGTACCAACATCAGATTCCGCAGATACCAGGTAAAGTCCGTGACAAACTGTACCAGCTCCCTGCCCTGCATGACAATCTCTTCCAACAGTTCAATGCAGCCTAACACATTCCGGTCCATGACGAAGCGCAGCAACCTGCTGAACACTTCCGTATCCACTGCCCCCAGCACATCCAGGGTCATATCGTAGGTCAGTTCTTTGCCCAGATGGAAGGCAATACACTGATCCAACAGGCTCAAGGCATCTCGCATAGAACCGTCCGCTACTTTCGCAATGTAGCGCAGAGCTCTGTCCTCCACCTGTACCTGCTCGGTGTCCATCAGTTCCTTCATACGATCCGTTATGGTATCAATGGAGATTCGTTTAAAATCATATCTCTGGCAGCGGGACAGGATCGTAATGGGGATCTTGTGCACCTCTGTGGTCGCCAGAATAAAAATAACATAAGAGGGCGGCTCTTCCAGCGTTTTTAACAATGCGTTGAAAGCTCCGGGGGAGAGCATATGCACCTCGTCGATGATGTAGACCTTGTATTTTCCCTCCGCGGGGGAATAGGATACCTCGTCGATGATCTCACGGATATTGTCCACACCGTTGTTGGAAGCCGCATCGATCTCGATGACATTCATGCTGGCTCCTGCTGCGATTGCCTTACAAATACGGCATTCCCCACAGGGGCCGTCCTCTGTGGGGTGTTCGCAGTTCACTGTTTTCGCAAAAATCTTGGCCACCGTGGTCTTACCGGTACCTCTTGTTCCGGTAAACAGGTACGCATGGCCGATTCGGTTCGCCCGCAGCTGATTCTTCAATGTCGTCACGATATGATCCTGACCCTTGACATCGGAAAAAGCGTCCGGGCGGAATTTCCGGTATAGTGCTGTATATGACATGTTTTTTCTCTCTTCCTTGTAACTATTCAGAGCCATCAAATATTAGCAGATGCTTGGCGAAAATAGTTACTCATTCATTTTCTGTCTTAATCGCCGAAGCAGATGCCCAGCAGCTTCGCTTCCTGTACGATGGTAGCATCGGGATCCACGGTCTTTAACTTGCCCGCTACATCCTCTAACGGAACCCTTACGATCTCACGGTTCTTGTAACCTACCATGAATCCATACTGATTATCCAGGATCAGCTTGCCTGCCTCGGAGCCCAGACGGCTGGCGAATACTCTGTCATAAGGGCAGGGGCTTCCGCCTCTCTGCATATGGCCGGGTACGGTGACACGTACTTCTCTGCCGGTCTTCTCCTGGATCTGTGCAGCCACCTCGTAGGATACGGAAGGGAACGGATATTTTTCCATCTTTTTCTTGTAATCTTTTTTGGTCAGGGCAGCATCTTCCTTGGAAATCGCACCCTCAGCCACAGCGATAATGGTAAAACGGCAGCCCTTTTTGTCCCTGTCTTCGATCTTCTCGATCACCTTATCGATATCATAAGGGATCTCCGGGAGCAGGATGATGTCCGCACCGCCTGCCATTCCGGCATTCAGGGTCAGCCACCCTACTTTATGTCCCATAACTTCCACGATAAATACTCTGCCGTGAGAAGCTGCTGTGGTATGGATGCAGTCGATGGCATCCGTAGCAATATCTACTGCGCTCTGGAAACCGAAGGTCATATCAGTACCCCACAGGTCATTGTCGATGGTCTTGGGCAGGGTCACGATATTCAGTCCTTCCTTGCGCAACAGGTTCGCGGTCTTGTGCGTACCGTTACCGCCTAAGATCACCAGGCAGTCCAACTGCAGCTTGTAATAGTTCTGCTTCATGGCTTCGACTTTATTCAGTCCGTTGGGATCCGGATCCTGGATCGTCTTGAAGGGGGTACGGGAGGTTCCCAGGATCGTGCCGCCCTTGGTAAGGATGCCGGAGAAATCCTTGTCTGTCAGCATGCGGAAATTACCGTAAATCAGTCCTCTGTAACCGTCCAGAAAACCATAGATTTCAACCTCTTCCTTGCCGTTCGCCAGGGTCTTCACCACGCCTCTCATGGCTGCGTTCAATGCCTGACAGTCACCACCGCTCGTCAACATTCCGATTCTCTTCATCGTAGGATCCTCCGTTTCTATATTTCATTATTTTCTCTTGCGTTTGCTGTAACTATGCAAAACTGTCTTCGTTCTGCCAATACTTATTTCTATTTTAATACATTTATTTTCATCTGAAAATAGTTTGTTGTAATTTCCGGCAGATTTCTCCCCTATGGCAAAACAAACCTCAGAAGCACCGGGCCTCTGAGGTTCGCTTATCATCTTATCATACGTTATTTGAATTTAAACTTTCCTTTGATCATGGTCACGTAGACAGCTGCGCCGCCACCGCCGACCACTACGGCTCCGGCTGCTGCCGCTGCCGCCACGCGGCCTGCGTTCGTTCCCTTACCGGAGGTCTCCGTTATCTGCTCTGTGCCGGATTCCTGAGAGCCGGAAGTCTGGGCGGTCATGGAATCTATCCGCTCCTCCTGCGGTGCTTCTCCACTCGATTCCTGCGTGTCCTGTGCCTCCCCGGAGGGCTTTGCCGCATCTTCCTTACGGTTTTCGTCCGCAGCAGGTGTTGTCGGGGGCACGGGAATTACAGAAGGCTTTACCACACCGGGTGTGGCGGGCGTTGTCGTGGCTGCGGGAGGTGTTGCCGCGTCCGTGGCCTTCTGGTCCGTATTGGACGCCTGACTGCTGTCATCGTCGTCATCATCGTCATCGTCGTTACTGGCAGCAGGCTTCTTCGGTGCGATCTCATAACCGCAGATCGTACAGATCTCCGCCCGTTCTGTGGTGGCCGCGCCACCGGATGCATGCTTTTCCGTATTGCTGGTGATTCCACAGACACCACACTTATGCCAGTGTCCGGTCATATCGGACAGATATCCTTCTGCCCAGCTATGATCCGTCTTCGGAAGAACGATCTCTGTCGCTGTTATGCTCTTGCTTCCGTCTGCGGATGCAAAATACAGTCCGCAGACGTCGCAGGTCCAGTATTCGATGCTGCCCTCTGCCTGACAGGTGGGTTCCACCCGGTCGTGGCGGTTCAGCGGGCCGTGACCGGAGTTCCATGTCTTCGATACGGCGGGGCTTGCGTTATAATCATCGGTTTCCGCATAGCGGATCTGTGCAGTCACCTTCCCGTTGTGACCGACTCCGGTGGATTTGGTCTGCCCCCAGTCCGTTCCATCAAATCTGAACTCCACGTCAGTGCGATCTGTGGTGATCTGCGCCGCCAGATCGTTGCCGCTGACGGTAAAGGTCATGTCAAAGGCATCCGGATCCGGGGTATCCTCGCGGTCTGCTTTTGCGGTACGGGTGATAGTTATGCCAAACACAATATCATTATAATTTTTTGACCGTAACTGAACACTTACTATCGCATGCTCGCCAATATCATCCATGGTGTTTTCACCCAGAGTGAATAGCAATTTTCCCTCGGAATATTTGATGTCGGGATCTGCCGCCAAAACGTTCATGGAATTATCCAACATGATAACTTCCATCGTTGTCTCTCCCAGATCCTCGGGCAACCCCGGTATCTGCACCGCCTTCTCTCCTTTGGCCGCCCAACTGTATTTGAGATCCAAGTCTTGAATCTTCGGAGCAATTGCTTTACTGATTTCCAATTTTACCTGTGCCGTCAGCGTCTGATAGTATTCCGGATGCTCCGTAGGAATAAACGTTGCCGTGTAGGTCTCACTATCGCCAACATAAGGAACCTTGTCATCATCGCTCTGGATCTGCCAAGTTCCGTCGATGGGCTCGGTTCCCAGTTTTGCCGTCAGTCTTGTCACTTTGAGTTCTCTCAGCTTATTGCCATAGGTTCCACCGGCAATGCCCTTACCTTCTACAGTAAGTAGAGCCGGATTGATATTCACGGTCAGATCCTTCGTCGTCTGCTCCGGGAAGAAAGAAGAGTTTGTCCCGGTGTAAACGAGGGTGAAAATGGTCTCGCCCACGGTCTGCGCCTTGTAAGTTGCGATGCCGTTCTTGAAATCCGCTGCGCTTACCACCGGGGTATCCCCGATCCGGATCTCAAAGCTGCCCTCCGTATCTTCCGCAGAGATGGGCTGTTCGTCTGTCACAAAGTTTACCAGTGCCTTTGCGTTAAAAGTAATATCTTGTCCATAGGTGGGAGTGTTGGTATCTGCTCTCTCAAACTGCAGACCGGTGGTGTAATTTACACCAACTGCATTATTTTCCCCAAGCGAAGGATAGTAGGCGATGCCGTTCTCTTTATCGTTGGCTTTCTTTGTCCAGAGTTCGGGACTAAAGCCATTTGTTTTGAGTTTTTCGAAAAAACTGGAAGAGGTCAGTTGCAGGGTAGTGCGCCCCAATTTATATGTATCTTCTACGTTACAAATATCGTTATTGAAATAGCAATTCGTTACACCATAATCTTTAATATTTGTTATTCCAGCAAGATTGCCATCATTCTCGGTAATGTCAATCGTAGCTATACTAATGCAATGATTAATACCCCCTACATTTCCACCCATACCACAGATTCCCGCCGTCGCATTCCTTCCCTGCAAGTCTCCTTCAAAAAAGCACTGAGAAATCTTACCTGATCCGCCATGAGCGCAAATTCCTCCTACTGTAGCCCCTTTTACCGTTCCTATAAAGGAACTGCCATAAATTTCGCCTCCATCCAATACACCGCAGATTCCTCCTGCATCATTATTGCCCAGATCAATCTCTCCATTCACAGCTAGCAGCATAACCTTACTATCTTTTACATAGCCAAACAAGCTACCATAGCCATTTCCTTCCTGTAAATTGATATGGCTTATCGTGTGTCCGTCTCCACTGAATTTTCCTGTGTATGCAGTTCCGGGATTTCCAATGGATGTGAGTTTCACTCCGCTCACATCTATATCGTTCTCCAAGACGTAGTTTCCGCTCCATTTTGTATCATCCCGTCCGATGGCTACGAATTCCTCCGCCGTGGTGATCAGGGTATAGGTATCCCAGTCGTCACCATTCGTTGTAACATAGTTGTAAACCGGTACGGAAGCAGTCTTCGTCTCTTTGATATCTGCCACCTTTGTCAGATTGATGTAAGTACCTGCGGCTGTACCGAATCTACTTCCTGTACCTGTAGCCACTGCAGTGCTGGTATCGACACTGCCCTCTTTCCAGATTGTAGGATCCAAGCCCTTCGGAAGTGCACCGCAAAGCTGGCTGGTAGTCAGGGGAATCACCTTATCGCTTGCTCCTTCTCCCACACCGGCATTATTCAAATCACTGTTGTAATAGCAGTTGCCGATAAAGTTCATATAACTCGAATCCGTGCTTCCAACTATGCCACCAACATTTTTGCCATTCCCTGTAATCTTACCACAATTCAGGCAATTACTGATGTTATACCTATTCGCTGATGCACCGGTAATACCACCTACAGAGCTATCCTGTTGAGAAACTGTTACAGCACCTATATTATAACAGTATTGAACTACGCCGTTTCCATCTCTTCCTTCATAACTGGCACTGCCCATGATTCCGCCTGCTGTAGAATTTCCTTTTACTGAACTGCTATTGTAGCAGCCGGAAATATTTCCTATCAGACTTCCGCATACACCGCCTACACACCGACTCGCATAAATCGTGTTTTCGATACTATAGCAGTCAGAAATATTTGCTCCTGCTCCAGCAATCGCGCCCACAAAGCTATGACCAGAAATATTAGCCCGCTTTACTGTGACACTTTTTATATAGCTGGAAGGAGCGGTAAAGTTGTAGCACGCTCCAAACAGACCCACATATTTGTTTTCCTTTCCTGTAATTGTCATTCCGGTTATTGTACGTCCGCCGCCGTCAAAGCCTCCCCAGAAAGAGTTGCTATATGTACCTATCGGCGTCCACTCCTTAACGCTAAGGTCAAGGTCAGAAACCAGCAGAAAATGCTTCCCTCGATAATTCGTGCCATTATTCACCTGCTACGCTAGATACGCAAGCTGCTCTGCATTTTCAATCCGCCAGGGATCTTCCTTTGTGCCACTACCTTCGGTAAAAGCTTCCACTGTGCCATCCCAGGTATCTACTGTTTCCCCCTCCGCTCTCGCACTCACCGGCACGGCGATCCACACCAGTGCCGCCAGTGCCAGCAGGGCCAGTCTCATCTTCATGCTCCATGCTTTTGTACTTTTCTTCATAACCCTCATGCCTTTCTATATCCTGCAAAATTTCAAATATTTCCCAACCCTTTGCAGATGTAAAATCCAATTTTGTTTTTATACTACCCGTATCATTTATTATACCGAAAAATCAATAGTAACGTCAATATTTTCCATACGATTCGTCTCATATTTTTATAAAATTTTGTCAAACAAGTGCGCCCACCGCAAAATCGAGCAGGCTGGCTCATCGTATACACCTGTCTCTTATACACATCTGACGC
>ENA-OZGO01001077-OZGO01001077.1-human-gut-metagenome-genome-assembly--contig:-NODE-1077-length-11474-cov-24.980296_pt1 | contig 11474 bp, 10 predicted proteins | sample MGYA00244658_ERZ653662 | MGnify/ENA primary metagenome ERZ653662 (study PRJEB26926, sample SAMN06165217) | human gut metagenome | biome: ENVO:00009003; feature: ENVO:2100002; material: ENVO:00002003... | reverse complement strand
TACCACATATCAATGAAAAAGCCAAGCATTTCTGCTTGACTTTTTCGACAGACTGTGTCATCTTATCTGTAAGATGACTACGAGCGATCAATAAAAAATCGGATATCGTCAATGTGGTATTTACCCTCACCAAAAAAGAAATAAGCATAGCCGTCTATATCGTCAAGAAAGCCTGTGCTTTCAGCCAGCGGATCGAATTGCAGCAGCAGTTCATCATCTGTTTCGTAGCCTGATGAAGGAATACCAAACAGACGAATGCCGTCAAAATCTTCATCGACAGGCTCAAAGCTCATAAGCCAATCCTCGTTCAGATGAGCGAACCGAGGTTCTGCTTCATTGAAATCATCAATAACGACATTCGGCTCGCCGTCATAATAATACGCCATCGCCTGATAAGGATACATTTCAATATCAAGAAAAAGATAAAGATAGCCCGTATGCGGCAGTTTGTTTTCCGTGTCAAGCTCTGCAATATCCGAAAGCCGTATTTGTGCAAAAAAGATAACATCATCGGAGAACGATTCCAGCCACTTTGCAGGAATTACCGGTGCACCGAAAAATTTACTTGCACTAAGGTCGTGCTTTCCGTCTGCCTTTTTAATTTTTATTCCGATCGCATTCATAGCAGTACAATCCTAATTCAGTTTAATATCGTAGAAATACCCGCCGTCAAAGGAGCGTGGTCGATAGTGTATTTCTTTGCCCTTTTCTATTTTCCACGATTTGTTGTATTTTGGGTCGGCGCAGTGTACCGAAAAACTGATACTGTTTTCCGTAACCTCATCAATGGTAAAATGCCGCTTGCCTTTTCCAAAATCGGGAAGCTCCCCGGCTTCACAGGGAAAGCATACATCAGCGGTAACTCTTTCACGGTAACCTCCCGCCATTCGGTTGATTGCCCACGCGGTTTCCTTTATTCTCAGTTTCACCGTGCTCTTCCTCCGTATCGGATTTTCCACTTTTGAAACAGATATTCTCCTGTTCCTTACCGTTTTCATGTCACTGCCGTTTTGAAGAGCTGACACTGTTCATCACCTTTTGGATCACCATTCAAAATCTTTTCTGAACTCTGCCAAATCCACACCGCCGGTATCTCCGCAAATGCTGCCTTCTGCAGTAAGACGCAGAATGTTTCCAAAATTTGCACACACAGCGGCAACAATGCCCTTTTCAACAACGATCGAGGTGTCTGCAAATTTTCCAACAGCCTTTATTGTACCGTCGTTAAAAACAAGCGCTGTGCATTCTCCACTTGCCGAGATCATCCCGACATTACTATACTTGCCCACATCGCACTGTCCCTTGTCGTTTTTGCCGCAGGCGACAACCGTACCGTTTTGAAGCAGCCCCACAATATGTTCTTTTCCGCAGGCAACGGCGGCAATATCTTTCCATAATGCAAGTTCGGCTGCCACAGCTTTCGGGAAACCGCAGGAAACGACCGTTCCGTCTTCACAAAGCCCCACTGTGCCGTAACAGCAACATGCGATTGCTTTCACGCTTTTCCATGCGCCGACTTCTTCAAGGTGACACAGCTTTTTGCCCGCACCAACAACCGTTCCGTCATAACGCAGTCCGACAAAATGCCAGCCGCCGCAGGCAACGTAAGAAAGTCCACTCCAATTCTGCACTTCGGGGAGCGAAGCTTTTATTTCTTTGTCCGCAAGCAGCCCCTTTTTCCATGTGCTGTCGGCAAACAGTACGCTGCCGTTCCCTCCGAGAATGATAATATTCGCAGCTTCATAGCAGGAAAGACAGCTTGCATCACTGCCGTCATAGGCTTCGATAATCTCGTTGTTTTTCTTCATTCTGCTTGAAATATGAAGAACACCGTTTTTGTCAATTCCGTAAAGTGCCTGATCGAAATGGCAAAACCGCTTTCCAAAATCGTGCATCAGTTCTACAGCAGGCAAAACTTCTTCCTTTGGCACGTTTTCAGCTGTAATGCTGTTTTTCATAAAATCCGCAAGGCTTTCCGGTGATATGTCGAACTCTTTTTCTTCAGGCTCGGACAAAGGCTTATCTGTAAGCGGCGCAGGCATGGGAGGTTCAGGTCGCTCTGCAACTGCATTTGCGGTATCTCCACCCCGTAAAACAGAATCGACCACATAGCGGTCTCCCTCCCAATGTCCGAGTGTCACCGTGCCGTCAGGAGCAGTCTCTTTGCCGTTTCCGGTTTTTGAATTATCAACAAAAGTTCCTTCGTAAACTCTGCCGTCGGCGTAGCGTACAACAGCATAGCCGTTTAGCTTACCGTCCCGGAAATCACCCTCATAGGTCTCGTTTTTTTCGGCGTTATAATATGTTCCTTTTCCGCTGTGTTTTCCTGCGAAAAACTCTCCCTCATACCGATTCCCGTTTGCAAAGGTTTCTTTTCCGTATCCGTGTTCCTTACCTTCCTGCCAATCTCCCTCATATCGGTTCCCATTCGCAAAGGTTTTCTTGCCATATCCGTGCTTTTTATCGTCCTTCCATCCTCCCTCGTGAATTTCACCGTCTGTCCGGACGAGTCTGCCAAAGCCGTTTCGCTTATTGTCACAAAATTCGCCCTCAAAACACCACTGTCCGGGCAGCTCTTCTTTGCCGTGTCCGTGGCGCTTGCTCATATACCAGTCGCCGTCGTAGGTGTACTTATCCTCCGCACGGGTGTATTTACCCTTGCCGTGGCGGTAGCCGTTCTGCATATAACCGCTATACAGATTGCCATTCTTGTACCAATGTTTTTTGAAATATCCTGTAAATGAATACCGGATCGTCTGAGATTCGGTGTGCTGTTGCGGTTTTTGCTGCGGTACAGCTCCTACCATTTTCGGACCGTTTTTATAAGCGTCTGTTCTTCCGGAATAACATTCCCAGCAAAGGGCATTGCCTCCTGCTGCATTCCCGTTGCTTCTTCCGCATTTTGGACATGTTCCCATAAATCATTCCTCCGTTTCTTTGAGCAGTTCGAGCAGCTCGTCAATTTTATATTTATTCCCGCAATTCTTCTCCCATATTCGGGTCTGCTCGTCCTCTTCGCCGCCCATCAGCTTGTTCGCCATAGCGTCGCCGTAGCCGGAATTACTCGCCTCCCAATATGCGCCCGAGAGGCTTTTCAGCTTCTCCTCTAACGTCATTGAGTCGTTTACAAGATAGGAAAGCATTTCTTCCAGCTCTTTGATTCGACTGCGTTTTTCGTCTGTCATTATCTTGCACCCCTTATGCACAACTCATTTAAAATACTCATTTTCGGTTAATGTTGTGATATGTTGATTTAAATTCCGTTTATCTTGCCGCCTGCTATTTGAATCAGCTTTCTTGCCTCGTAGTCGGAATAGCCCATAGATATAAGCTCTTCATAGCTGTAGCCGGGAGTCATAGCGCCAAATATTCCGGTAACAAGGACTATAACGGCAACAGCGGCAAGCCACACAATAAAGATTGCGGCGGGCGCTATGCTGAATACAAGTACGGTTAAAAGCGCCGCCATCATCAGACAGCGCAGTGATGCCGTGCCGTCCTTTGTCAGGCAGAACCGTGCGGTTAGCCCCAACTTCTTCCCAAACGCCGCTTTCACGCACAGTATTCCGCCGAGAAGCATTGCCATAAGGAAGCACGCCTCAATGCCGAACATATTGTTAAAAATCGGACTTTCACCCTCCGTTGATGTACCGCCGCTTCCGGTAGCGGCATTGAGTAAAATGGGCATTGTTACAAATGCTCCGCGCATAATGTCGTAGCCACCGAAAATGATTGCAAGAACCTTGGCAAGACCCGGCTTTATGAATGAATACTTTGCACTGTAAACGGAAAACAGCGGCAAAAAAACAAAAATAGCTACAACGCCGAACAGCGTACTGCCAAAGTCCTTGATCTGCATGACAACTGCGCCAAACACGGAGCTTTCATCCTTTGGCACTATCCACAGAGCGATCATCAGCGCAAAATTCAGTATTATAGCGAGAATAGAAAGAATTTTTTCTATCACGCCGAAAAAGCCTTCCAGCCCGAAGCGGTCAATAAATCGCAGTGCCCCAAAGGCGGGAATCAGCACGCAGAGCTTGTCATAGGTGTCAAGATCGTCATAATCGCCTACATTCTCGCTGATACAGAATATGTAGGAGAGGATAAGCAGTACAGCCGTGACGATCCACCAAACGCTGATCCCGCTGATAAATCCCAATACGGCAAAGCCGACAAACCAGACTGCGCCGAGAATCCGGCTCTGACAGGCGGCATAGCCCACCACAAAGCCGGGAACCAGCATCAGACTGAACAGCCCTCCCACGGCAGCCCATACATCGGCATACATATATGCACCATGAAATTTTCGGGCAGGAGATAGATGCCGCCTGCCGCAAGCATCAGCACTACCATAAACGCCGTGCCGAATAATAGTGTTATGACTTTTTTGAACATAGTTTTCCCCCTTGTCCGCTAAGATACTTGTGTTTCTGTCCTCGGTATGCAGTTTTCAATTGCATCACAATTATGGTAATTTTTATTATATCATAATAGTATTGCAAATGCAAGCAAACGACCGCATAACGTGCCGCTTTTATACAAAAAAATACCCCTTCCCCCCTTGCATTTCTTCCCCCTTTATGCTATACTTATCCTTAACCGAATATCGAAAATACGGTACGAAAGGCTTTTTGCCCGGTAGGTAATAGGGAATCCGGTGAGAATCCGGAGCAACCGTCATTACTGTATCTGAGCCTATGCTCACAAGTCAGAATACCCCCGTATTTTTCGGCATTGTCTCTTGGACGAGGAAGAAGTACAGCCGATCTTCAGCTAAGGCTGTACCCTTATGCTTTTTTGGCATATCCGTATGGCTTATGTTTGCTGTGCTTAAAGATCAGTTGTGCTTTCACTTTTTTTGGTGAAGGCATTTTTTATTGCCGTTTTTCGTATTTGTTTACGGAGGTGACGTTATGGCGGACGAAAAAATGAGCAAGGCTGTCGCTATGCTTTGCGAAAAGTATGAACAGCTTGGCACTCTGCCCAAACGCTCCGATTTTACTCCAAGCGAAGTCTGCTTTATAAAGCAGAAGCTGGGTCCGTGGACAAGGGCGCTTGAAGCCGCAGGGCTGAAAGAGCCTCCTGCGGTTTCAGCAAAGGAGAAAAGCCGTGAAAAGCGTGAACGCTCCAGACAAAGAAGAAAAGCGGCAAAACGCAGATTAGACGGTTAAGCCTTACGGCAAAAAAGAATAAAGGAAGGTAAAACTATGACAAATGTAAAGAAATTTACAGCAAAAGTGACAGCTTTACTGCTGGCGCTTTCACTGGCACTGCTGTCAGTACCGCAGGTGAGCTTTACTGTATTTGCCGATGACGACCTCGGAAGCGTCCGTGTTATTGTAGAAAACACAACGTTTACCGAAGCGGTCAGCGGCGGTAACGCTCCTGCATGGACAGGTACCAAGATTGACAAGTGGGTATCGCTTGACAAGACCTCAAGTGCAATGACCTGCATAAAGGACGCTATCGAAAGCTCCGGCTTTACTCAGAAGGGCGCAGATGATGGCTACATAAGCGAGATCGCAGGCCTTGCGGCGTTTGACGGCGGCTCGATGAGCGGCTGGATGGGTACGCTCAACGACTGGTTTACAAACGAGGGCTTCACAGCCTATACCGTTGCTAACGGCAAGCTCGTAAGCGGCGATGAGATCCGTATGCAGTACACTATGGACTGGGGTGCAGACCTCGGCAGTGACTGGAGCGGTACAGATACATCGCTTAAAGCGATAAGCAGCGATTACGGCACGCTTTCCCCCGAATTCAGTGCAAAGACCTATAATTATACTCTTACTGTTCCTTTCGGCACAAAGAGCATCAATTTCCGTCCTACCGCACTGAACAAGAATTTCAAGACGGTAAGCAAGATCGGCGACAAGACGCTGAGCCTTACAAAGCCTACTGAAATAAAGGACGGCGATGTTATCACCGTTACGGTAGGTGAGGGTGCAACAGCAAGCACTTATAAGGTAACAATAAAGGAGGGCACAAGACCCACCGCACGTTTTGACAGCTTTGCACTTTCGGCTTTCTCGCTTGACGGCTGGGACAATGACGCTTTCGACCCCGAAAAGCTCGAATATGATGTAAAGATAAAGTCTTACAGCACATCATCTTTCTATATCAACAGCGGAACTAAGTTCAACAAGGATCTGCTGAAGTGCTATGCGGTATACACCGATATAAACGGAGTTGCACAGAGAAACGAGATAAAGTCCGGCAGCTTCAACAGCATTTCTAATATTCCTTTCGGCTTGACTAAGCTGATTTTAGAGCTTTGCTACATTGACGATGAAAGCATAAAGACGCAGTATGTGTTCAACATAACACGTCCCTATGACTACACTGCGGAAATCGCAAGCACAAGCGGCATCACGCTTGTTCCTGCCGGCAGAGAGCTGTATGCGACAAAGTACAACGGCTTTGCAGAAGGAACGGTTTTCAGAAATGACGAAAACGGCAATGTGACCGATACGACCGGCACAAACGCAGAATGCCACAGCTACACAGCCTATGTTTTGGGAGGCACCGACAGCGTTGCACTTACTCTCAAGGGCAAAACCGCAAACGTTCATTTCAGAGCAAAGGCTGACGGCGAATATACAGAGCTTAAAAGCGGCGAAACAACTCCCGCATATTCCTTCGGCAAGGACGGCACTGTTACAGTATCAATAGATGTGGTTTCGGACGGCGATTATCTTACAGACAAGTTTGATGACGCAGACAAGATAACAAGCTACAAAATAAAGCTCGTAAAGGCTGACGTTTCTATAAAGAACGTACACTTTACAGAGCTTAAAAGCGAACACGGCGATATGTATCCCGCATTCGACCCGTCACTTCTCAGCTATAATATAGTTATAGCAAATGACGCAGAATTCCCCACAGTATATTTCAAGGTTGCCGACGGTTGCACAGTTAAGATAGGCAACGATGCCGCAACAGCAGATGAAAACGGCGTTTACAGTCTTGTTACCAAGAGCGCAAACACTACTGTAACGGTAACAGACGGCACTCTTTCAGAAAGCTATACTGTCAAGGCTACAAAGAGAAGCAAGTATGACGTACCCGACAAGGTCGTTGATTATCTTTGCATCAACAGCCAGTACACCAACGTTTCCTACGGTGTAGGCCCCGAGCAGACGCTCGCAGGCACTATAAAATCACTCGGTAACTTCGGCGGTTATATCACATATTACTATGAAAACCCCGTAACAGACGACCCCTCAAACCCCTACGGCCTTGACTTCTACGCTTACGGCAACAGCTTTGTAAGCGGCGGAAGTGCGGCTGAAAGCGGACAGGTATATGTTTCTGAGGACGGCAAAACATGGTATGCACTCGCAGGAAGTGAGCATTTCGAAGATACGACCATCACCGATTACGAAGTAACATACAAAAAGACAGCCGACGGTAAAACAAGCTGGACGGATAATCAGGGCAACTCAAACGACGGCTCAAAGCAGACAGGCAGATGGGTTTCACCCAGCGTTTACTATATGAACGATCTTGCAAAGAGCGATACTGTCACACTCAGAGGCGTTGTTATCCCCAGCGTTCAGGGCAGTATACAGGGCGATAGCTCTACAGCTTCCTTTGTAGGCACGACAAGGTTCGGCTATGTTGACTACTTCAAGAACGGCACGATAGGCACTAATGTAAACGCATACAGCGAAAATGCCGAATCAAACGGTTTCGACTTAAAGTGGGCGGTAGATGAAAACGGCAACCCCGTTACATTCAAAAACGGCGTTCACTATATAAAGATACAGACAGCAAGCAACATCTGGGCAGGCGTATTCAACGAGAAATCGACAGAGGTTTCTTATGTTGTAAGAACAACCGCAAACGAGGAAGAGGTCGGCACGACAGCGCTTCCCGGAAAAATAGTCTTAACAGACGCAAACGGCAAGACAATAAAGGAAATCACTCCCGATGATAACGGTGTTTACGAGATAAGCACAGGTATCGAGGAAAGCGTGAACGTTTCCGTATCCGGCGCTGACGATGATAACATTTATATCAACAATCAGCGTGTAGCATCCGGCACAGAGGCTAAAATCGCACTTAATCAGTCTGAAATAAAGGTTGTCAGAATAATCGTTCAGAACGGTGAAAAACAGCCCGTATACGCTTACCTGAAGCTCGTTCCCAATGATGTAAAGGCGGCTGAGCAGGTTGAAGAGCTTATTGACGCTATAGGCGATGTAACGCTCGACAGCAATGACGACATCACAGCGGCAAGAACGGCTTATGACAAGCTCAGCGACAACGCAAAGGCACTTGTAGGAAACTACGAAACCTTAACAGCCGCAGAAGAAGCTCTCGCTAAGGCTGAGGCTGACGTTATAAGCAATGCGATAAAGACAATAGACGCAATCGGCAAGGTAACCGCTGACAGCAAGGATAAGATTGAAAACGCAAAGGATGCTTACTCGGCAGTTCCCGAGCGTTTAAGAGATAAGGTCACAAATTCGGATACTCTTGACAAGGCAACAGAAAGATTCGCCGTTATCGACACGATAAAGCAAGCAGGCACAAAGAGCGAAGAGCACTTCAGCACTGTTCTCGGCACTCTTGCGGATAACGATATCTACCCCGTTCAGTCTATCGGCGGTGAATGGTCGGTTATCGCACTCGCAAGAGCAGGAAAGCTCTCTGCCGACAAGGCGGCAAAATACTACAGCGAGCTTTGTGAAGCAGTAAAGGCTAACGGTTCAGACAGACTTTCTGACAGAAAGCCTACGGAGAACGCAAGAGTTATAATCGCTCTGTCCTCACTCGGAAAGAATTCCGCAGACATCGCAGGCCATAACCTGCTGAGCGGTCTTGACGATATGGACTATATCACATCGCAGGGTATCAATGCGGTTATATTCTCACTTATAGCATTCGACACTACAGATTACAGCGCAAAGACGCACGATGAGCTTATCGCTTATATTGTTGACAATATGACGGGCAAGGGCTGGGCGCTCGCCGGCGATACCGCAGATGTTGACCTTACGGCTATGGCTATACAGGCTCTCGCTCCCTATGCGGCTGACGAGAAGGTAAATGCGGCTATAGACAGCGGTCTTGAGTTCCTTGCAGAATCTCTTGACGAGAACGCAAGATATGCAAACGGCAGTGAAAGCACCTCGCAGGTACTTATCGCACTTGCCGCTCTCGGCATCGACCCGCTAACAGATTCAAGATTCATCGTTGACGGCATCACGCTTATCGACGCACTTGAAAGCTACGCTACAGAAAACGGCTACAGCCACACGCTCGGCGGCGAAGAAAACTATATGGCTACCGAACAGGCGGCGCTCGCTCTTACAGCTTATGAGCTTTCAAAGGACGGCTCTTCACTTTACGAAATGTCTGCGAAGGCTGAGCCGACAGAACCCGAAAATCCCGATACGCCCGCACAGCCCGGCGATTCTGTAAAGCCCGGCGACTGCTCAGGCAAGCCCGAAGATAAAAACGATCCCATAAATCCCGGTACAGGCGTACTTGTAACAGGCGGTATGGCAGTTCTCATCTCAGGCGCAGTTATGCTTGTTTCGAAGAAAAAGCGCAAATAAGTAAAACTATTATGTAAATGCTTGTTCCGTACCTGTTTTTATGATAAAATAGGTGCGGAACAATTTTTACATAACCGATATTTCACGGAGAAAAAATGAAAGCTTTTTTTGATAAATACAAATATATACTCGGTCTTGGGCTGGCTCTTGTCGCTGTGGTAATAATTGCGGTAGTTTCCGCCGTTGCAGGAAAAGATGCCGCCGAAAACAGCGGTATATCATACGTTACCCCCGAAACATCATCGTTTACAACCGTAGAAAGCCTTGTCGCAACAACCGCTTTTCAGACAGACGGCAATTCTCAGACAACGCCCGCAACAACCGTTACGGACACTTCTTCACAAACCTTACCTGAAAGCGAAAAGCCGGAAACAACGGCAATAACCTCTGTCGCATCAACATCATCTACCGCCGCAGACATTTCAAAGCCAACCGAAAAGCACGTTTTCACATCCGCCCCGACATCTTCGGCAAGTCCGGCATCTTCAAAAGTCACAACAGTATCAACCGCTTCATCTGTAATATCAACGACCCCGAAGCCAGACAAGCCAATAAAGAAATATGACAACACCTGCACATTCGTTATAGAGTGCAAAACCATACTCAACAACAAGGATAAACTGAAAAAAGGACTTGAAAAGTACGTTCCCGATGATGCCGTAATATTCAGCAAAACGGTCGGATTCGACAGCGGCGAAAGCGTATACGATATACTCCGCCGTATCTGTGACGAAAACAGTATTCAGATGGAGGCAAGCTACACCCCTGCGTTCAGCTCATACTATGTCGAGGGTATCAACAACCTTTACGAATTCGACTGCGGACAAGGCTCAGGCTGGATGTACAGCGTAAACGGCGTTTTCCCGAACTACGGCTGTTCATCGTACAAGCCCGTAAACAACGACAAGATAGCGTTCCGCTATACCTGCGAGCTTGGCTACGACCTTCAAAACTAAGGAGCAACAATGGAAAGAACACACCCTGTAACAGCGGCAATGTATTTTCTGTCGGTGATACTGATAACCGCAATAGTGCAAAGCCCCGTCTTTATGGCGGAGGCTCTTGTCTGCTCTGCCGTTTTTGCTTTTTTACTGAACGGAAAAACCGCCGCAAGAACGCTTTTTGTAATGCTGCCTATGACACTGCTTGCGGCGGTTATAAATCTTCTGTTTTCAAACAGAGGCATAACCGAGCTTGCAAAGTTACCGAGCGGCAACAGTATCACACTTGAAACGCTTATTTTTTCGCTGTTTACAGGCGCTATGACAATATCGCTCATAATGTGGTTTATCGGACTTAACAAGTGTATGACAAGCGACAAAACGGTATATCTTCTCGGAAAAGCACTGCCGTCACTCGCTTTGCTGTTATCAATGACACTACGTTCAGTGCCTATGTTTGCAAGACGGGCAAAGCAAGCGGCGGCGGCCCAGCGTTTTGTAGGAAACGATATATACGAGGGCAACTTTAGAAGCCGTATCAGAAGCGGTGTTCACGTTCTCTCCGTTGCTGTAACGGATACCCTTGAGCATAGCGCATATACCGCCCGCTCTATGAAATACAGAGGTTACGGTACAGCAAAACGTACAGCCTACAGCATATTCAGATTCGCACCGTCCGACTTTATTATAATGTCTGTTACCGTGATATGCACAACCGCAATTATTATTCTTTTTGCAAGCGGTAAAGCCTATTATCTCTATTATCCCGAATTTATCCTGCCGCTGACAGCTTTCGATATTTCTGCGGATGTTTTCTGGCTCATACTCTGTGCGATGCCTGTTGCAGCCGAGCTTTATTCACGTTTTAAACGGAGGGAAAGAAATGGAACTTTATAATATTTCAAATCTGTCATATTCCTATCCCGGCTCGGATATGAACGCACTCTCCGATATTTCGCTTAAA
>ENA-OZGO01001076-OZGO01001076.1-human-gut-metagenome-genome-assembly--contig:-NODE-1076-length-11486-cov-5.758639_pt1 | contig 11486 bp, 10 predicted proteins | sample MGYA00244658_ERZ653662 | MGnify/ENA primary metagenome ERZ653662 (study PRJEB26926, sample SAMN06165217) | human gut metagenome | biome: ENVO:00009003; feature: ENVO:2100002; material: ENVO:00002003... | reverse complement strand
AGACAGACGATATGCTTCTATGCGGAGAGACAACAGAAAAGGCAGACAGTACAATATTGCCCACGCTGCGTCGGGCACGGTCCAGGTCACTGCGGCCCAGGGCCATGCTGACAAAGGCGCAGCAGCCGTCCCCCACCATCACGGCGATGGCCAGGGCCACCACCGTCAGGGGGAACACCACCGTGTTGGCGGCGTTGCCGCAGGACCCCAGATAGTCGGCGTTGGCAATGAAGATCTGGTCCACGATGTTGTACAATGCCCCCACCAGCAGGGAGATCACGCAGGGAACGGCGTAGCGGCCCATGAGCCGCCCCACATGCTCCGTTCCCAGAAATTCGTTGGAGCGTTCCATAAAATATCACTTTCCTTCCTGCAAAATCCCCGGAGACGGGCATTTTTGCCGCAAAAAAAGCGCGGCGCTTCTGCAACCGGATTTACGCAGAAACGCCGCACGCTGTGGAATCAGTATATCAGATTTTGGGAAAACCTGCAAATGGTGGTTGTGTGCAAAAATCGGCTCCCGTCCGGCGGCCCGGAATGGACGATTTTCACAATGACCCCCGGCAGGAGGTCTTATTTTGCATACAGCAGCCCGATAAGCCAGTTCAGCGTCCGTCCCGGCAGAATCCGGGTCAGGAACACGAAGAACTGATAGTCCAGCCGGATGGTATAGATGGGCTTGGGCCGCCGCTTCATGGCCACCCGGGCAATAAACGCCCCGGCCTTGGCGGGGTCCATGCCGTTCTGCTCATCGTGCTCCATCCGCTGGACGGACCGGCCGATGCGGCCGCCGTACACGTTGTCGCCCTCCATGGTTTTCACCCGGGCGGCGGTGAAGCCCGTGTGGATGTCCCCGGGCTGCACGGCGCACACCGTGATGCCGAAGGGCCGCAGCTCGTTGGCCAGGGCCATGGTATAGGCGTTCACCGCCGCCTTTCCGGCGGAGTAGTACGCCTGGAAGGGAATGGGGCAGGGCGCCGCCACGGAGCTGAGGTTCACGATGCGGCCCCGGCCCGCCTGGCGCATATGGGGGATCACGGCCTTGTTCATCCGCACCATGCCGAAGAAGTTCACGTCCAGCAGGCGCTGGGCCTCCGCCGTGTCGGTGAACTCCACCGCCCCGGAGATGCCGAAGCCCGCGTTATTCACCAGCACGTCGATGCGCCCGGCCCGGTCCATGATCTCCGCCACGGCGGCGCGGACCTGGTCCTCGTCGGTGATGTCGCAGCGGATGTGGTGCAGGCCCTCCACCCCCTGTTCCCGGCGGCTCAGCTCATACACGGTATAGCCCGCATCCCGCAGATACAGGGCCGTGGCCCTGCCGATGCCGGAGGTTCCTCCGGTGATGACAGCGATCTCACTCATGATCCTTCACCAGCACGTCCGCCATGATGTCCATGGCCTCGTCCAGCAGGGCCTCGGTATGGGTGGCCATATAGCTGGTCCGCAGCAGGGCCTCCCCCTCCGGCGTGGCGGGGGGCAGGGTGGGGTTCACATACACGCCCCGGTCATAGATCTCCCGGGCCACCTCCAGGGTGTGGTAGGTCTCATAGGTATAGATGGGGATGATGGGCGTGGGGGCCGTCAGGGCGGACTCTCGAATCTTCAGTCCCCGGTCCGTCATGCCCTTGCGGGCATAGAGGCTCAGCTCCCGCAGCCGCTCCGGCAGCTCGGGATGCTGCTCCAGGTGCCGCAGGGCCGCCAGGGCCGTGGCGCAGTTGGCCGGGGGAATGGACGCCGAGAAGATGAAGGGCCGGGACGCGTGGCGCACAAAGTCCGCCACCTCCTCCGAGGCCGCCATGTATCCGCCCAGGGACGCCAGGGACTTGGAGAACGTGCCCATATAGATGTCCACCTGGTCCTCCAGGCCGAAGTAGCTGGCCGTGCCCCGGCCGCCCTGGCCCAGAACGCCCAGGCCGTGGGCGTCGTCCACCATGACCCGTGCCCCGTATTTTTTGGCCAGGGCGCAGATCTCCGGCAGTTTGGCGATGTCGCCGCCCATGGAGAACACGCCGTCGGTGACGATCAGGGCGCCGTTCTTTTCCGGCACCCGCTGCAGGCACTTCTCCAGCTCCTCCATGTCGCTGTGGCGATAGCGCAGCATCTTGCCGTAGCTCATCTGGCACCCGGCATAGATGGAGGCGTGATTCTCCCGGTCGCAGATGACGTAGTCATGCCGGTCCACCAGGGCGCTGATGATGCCCACGTTGGACTGATACCCCGTGCCGAAGGTGACGATGCCGGGCTTGCGCAGGAACTTTCCCAGCTCCGCCTCCAGCTCCAGGTGCATCTCCAGAGTGCCGTTGAGGAACCGGGAGCCGCTGCACCCGGTGCCGTAGCGCTCCAGGGCGTGAATGCCCGCCTCCACCACGTCCGGGGCGATGGTCAGGCCCAGATAGTTGTTGGAGCCCAGCATGATCCGGCGCTTGCCCTCCATCTGCACCTCCACGTCCTGCCGGGACTGCAGCGCGTGAAAATAGGGATACACCCCCGCCTCCTTCAGCTCCTTGGCCAGGGACGGGGCATAGCATTTCTCGAAAATGTCCATGTAAGACCTCCTTGCTGATATGAAATATTAGATTTCATAGAGAAAAGCATCGAATTAACAGGGAATGATGATTCGATTTATTATATACTGCCCCCCGCTTCCCTGTCAACCGGTGATTTGCGGGGTCACACGGACCGGGTGGCCACCACGTCCACGCCGGTGCCCAGCACATTGGGGATCACCACGTCCCCGGCCTGCACCGGGGCCGTCAAGTGCACCCGGCACAGCGCCCGGGCCACCTCCAGCACCTTCTCCTTGGGTACGTCTCCCCGGGTGCGGACGGACACCACCGGCAGCGCGCCGCCGGACACCCGGACGGTGCCGGTGACGGTGCGGGCCGGATGGGTGCACTCCTTCCGGGCGTAGGCGTCCCCCCGGGGGCAGGTGTTGCCGGTGACCCGGGTCACCTGGCCGTCCTCCAGAACGGCCGTCAGCTGGCAGCCCATGGGGCAGCCGATACACGTCAGCTCGCGGATGCTCATTGTGCTCCCTCCTCCACCTGAATGGTGATCTGCTTCAAATCCCGGGTCAGGTCCGCCCGCCGCAGGGTCAGCTGCTCCATCTCGCCGGGGCTGAGAATGCGCTTATGCACCCGGCGCAGCAGCCGTCCGTCCAGATAAACCGCCAGATCGGCGTCCCGATAGGGTTTGCCCACCCGGAACCGGACGGTGACGGTTTCCTCCATGGCCGCCGGGTCCAGATACTGGGGCACGGTGTACCGCACGCCGTTCTGCCCCGTCAGGCGGACGGTCTTGCCCTCCCGCCGGTGCTCCAGCAGGTACCGGGCGGCGTTTTCCCCGGCCCGGGCCGCCTCCTGGGACACGAAGTCCACCAGATCGTGGACGTGCAGCACGTTGCCGCAGGCGAACACGCCGGGAACGGAGGTGGACAGATCGTCCCCCACCTCCGGCCCGCCGGTAACGGCGTCCAGCCGGACCCCGGCCTGCTGGCTCAGCTCGTTTTCCGGCAGCAGACCCACCGACAGCAGCAGGGTGTCGCAGGGGATGTCCCGCTCCGTCCCGGGGATGGGGCGGCGGTTCCCGTCCACCTGGGCCAGGGTCACGCCCTCCAGCCGCTCCCGGCCGTGAATGTCCACCACGGTGGTGGACAGATACAGGGGAATGCCGAAATCCTCCAGGCACTGGACGATGTTCCGCTTCAGGCCGCCGGAATAGGGCATCACCTCCGCCACTGCGTGGACTTTGGCCCCCTCCAGGGTCATGCGCCGGGCCATAATCAGGCCGATGTCGCCGCTGCCCAGGATCACCACGTCCCGGCCGGGCATCAGCCCCTCCATGTTCACCAGCCGCTGGGCGGTACCGGCGGAGTAAATGCCCGCCGGGCGGCAGCCGGGGATGTTCAGGGCCCCCCGGGGCCGCTCCCGGCAGCCCATGGCCAGGATCACCGCATCGGCGTCCAGCTGCACCAGGCCCGTCTCCCGGCCCGTCAGCGTCAGCACCCGGTCCGGCGACAGGTCCAGCACCATGGTGTTCAGCAGGTACGGGATGTTCAGCTCCCGGACCTGGTCGGCAAACCGCCGGGCGTACTCCGGCCCGGTAAGCTCCCGGGAGAAGGTGTGCAGGCCGAAGCCCGCGTGGATGCACTGGTTCAGAATGCCGCCCAGCTCCCGGTCCCGCTCGATGATCAGCAGGTCCTCCACGCCGGCCTTCCGGGCGGCCGCGGCGGCGGCCAGGCCCGCGGGCCCGCCGCCGATGATGGCAAGCTGTACGTGTTTCATCATGCTTCCTCCTTGGTCCGCCCGGCCAGCAGCCGGGATGCTCCGCCGTTTTTTGTCAGCTCCGTCTGGGGCACTCCCAGCTCCCGGGACAGGATCTCCATGACCCGGGGGGTGCAGAAGCCCCCCTGGCACCGGCCCATACCGGCCCGCACCCGGCGCTTCACCCCGTCCAGGGACCGGGCCCCGGGGGTGCGGCGGATGGCGTCCACGATCTCGCCCTCGCTGATGCCCTCGCACCGGCACACGATATTGCCGTAGGCGGGGTTTTCCGCCGCCAGACGCTGCCGCTCCTCAAAGGGCAGCTCCCGCAGGTGGACGATGTCCCGGCGCAGGGGGTCGAAGTCCGGCTTTTCCGCCGCCCCCAGATACGCCGCCGCCTGCTCCGCCAGATAGGCCCCGATGGCCGGAGCCGAGGACAGCCCCGGGGACTCGATGCCCAGGGCCTCGAAATAGCCGGGGACAGGCTGCCCCACGCGGAAATCGTCGTCCCCCTCCGCCAGATGGGCCCGCAGCCCGGCAAAGCTGGTGATCACGTCCCGCAGGGGCAGGCCCGGCACGCTCTTGCGGGCCATATCCTGGGCAAAGGCCAGTCCCTCCGCCGTGGTGGCGGTCAGGTCCCGCTGGGGCTGGTCCGCAGCCGTGGGGCCCACCAGCAGGTTGCCGTGGACCGTAGGCGTCACCAGAACGCCCTTGCCCATGGGGCCGGGCAGCTGGAAAACGGTCCGCTGCACCAGGCCGCCGTCCTTCTTGTCCAGCAGGCAGTATTCCCCCCGCCGGGGCACGATGCAGGCGGTATCGCTGCAGACCTGGTTATGGAGCACGTCGCCCCACACACCGGCGGCGCTGATAACGGCCCGGGTCTCCAGCGGCCCCCGGGACGTCTCCAGCACATAGCCCTCCCCTGCCCGGCGGATGGTCTCCACCCGGGTGTCGAAGCGGAAGGTCACGCCGTTATGGGCGGCGTTTTCCGCCAGGGCGATGGTCATGCCGAAGGGGCAGATGATGGCGCTGGTGGGGGCGTACAGAGCGGCCACGGCCTTCTCCGACAGGGCGGGCTCCAGCTCATGGAGCCTGCCGCCCCGGAGGATCTCCAGGCCCTCCACGCCGTTGGCCCGGCCCCGCTGCAAAAGCTCCTCCAGCCGGGGCAGGCCCGCCTCCTCAAAGCACACCACCAGGGCCCCGTTGCGGCGATAGGGGAAGTCCAGCTCCCGGGACAGCGCCTCCATCCGGCGGCTGCCCTCCACGTTGAACCGGGCCTTCATAGAGCCGGCGGGGGCGTCGAACCCGGCGTGAACAATGGCGGAATTGGCCTTGCTGGTACCCACGCATACGTCCTCTCCCTGCTCCACCAGGCAGATTTTCAGCTTCCAGCGGCTCAGCTCCCGGGCCACGGCGCAGCCCACCGCGCCGCCGCCGATGATGACGGCATCGTACATAGCGATCTCTCCTTTCCGTGAAAAAAAGAGCCATGCCAAAGCCCGCCCGGTCTCCCGGACGTTCCCTGTGCATGACTCAGACTCTCATGCATTCCCATATTGGATTATGGCCCCATTATACGCCCTGCGCCCCCGCTTGTCAACGGCAAGCGGGGGCGCAGACGGCGCGTTACTGCGCCTCGATCTCCTTGATATTCACTTCGTTCCCCTGCACCAGCCAGGTATCCTCGCTGCCGCAATAGGGGCAGGTCCGGCCCTGGGGTACGGTGTCGTAATCCCGGCCGCAGCCATCGCAGTGAGTGATGGCGTGGACCGTTTCAATGCGCAGCGCCGCCCGGGGCATCAGCTCCGTCCGGGCCGCCGCCCATTTCCAGCAGCTCTCCAGCTCCCGGGGCACCACGCCGGACACCTGGCCCAGCTCCAGGGTCACCGACGCCACATCGGTGAGCTGCTGCTGCCGCCCAATGTCCTCCACGGCCCGGATCACATGAAATACGATTCCCAGCTCGTGCATTACTTCTTCCCGGCCTTGCGGATCTTGATCTCCCGCTTGACCATGTAGGGCAGGATGGCCTTCATCTTATCCTCGGAGGGGATCATGTTGGTGCACTCCGGCCGCTCCCGGTGCAGGTGAATGGCGTCAAAGGCGCACTTGGTGGTGCACACACCGCAGCCGATGCACTTGTTGGGGTCCACCACGGAGGCGCCGCAGCTGAGGCAGCGGGCCGTCTCCTTCTGCACCTGCTGGGCGGTGAAGGCGATGCGCTCGTCCCGGAAGGTCCGGCGCAGGGCCTCGTTATACCCGATCCGCTGGCGGGGCGTGTTGTCGAAGCCCACGGGGATCAGGGCGTTCTCCTTGTCCAGCTCCACAAACTGGCGGCGGTTGCGGCCGATGGTCAGGGTTGCCTTCTGGACGAACCGGTGCAGGGAGATGGCGCCCTCCTTGCCGGCGGCAATGGCGTCGATGGCGAACTTCTGGCCGGTGACGGCATCGCCTCCGGCGAAAATGTCGGGCTCCGCCGTCTGATACGTTACCGGGTCCACCTGGGCGGTGCCGTTGGGGTTGAAGGTCACGGCGGTGCCGGTCAGCAGCTGCCGCCAATCCACCTTCTGGCCGATGCAGTACAGCACCGTGGCGCACTGGGCCTGGCAGGTGTCGTTGTCGTCAAACTCCGGGGCGAAGCGGCCCTGGTCGTTCTTCACCCGCAGGCACTTGCGCAAGCGGATCCCGGCGGCATGGCCGTTTTCGGTGACGATCTCCGTCTGGCCCCATCCGGCGTGGATGGTGATGCCGTCCCGCTCACACTCGCCCCGGTCCTCCGGGCCCATGGGCATATCGTCGTAGCTCTCCAGGCAGTACAGGTCCACGGACTCCGCGCCGCAGCGCACCGCCGTCCGGGCCACGTCGGCGGCGATGTTGCCGCCGCCGATGACCACCACCCGGCCTTCCAGCTTCGTCTCCTGGCCGCCGTTGACCCGGCGCATGAAGTCGATGCCCGCCGTGACGCCCTGGGCGTCGTCGCCGGGGATGTTCAGCCTGCCGCCGGACTGCAGGCCCACGGCCACATAGAAGCCCTGACAGCCCTGCTCCCGCAGCTGGGCAATGGTCACGTCCTTGCCCACCTCCACGCCGCAGCGGAACTGGACGCCCATTTCCCGCAGCACGTCGATCTCCGCCTGGACCACGTCCTTCTCCAGCCGGAAGCTGGGCAGGCCGTTTTCCAGCATACCGCCCAGGCGGCGCTCCTTTTCAAACACGGTGGGGCGATAGCCCTTCTCCGCCAGATAAAAGGCGCAGGACAGGCCCGCCGGGCCGCCGCCGATGATGGCGATCTGCTGGTCGAACGCGCCGTCTACCTTGGGGATCACCTTCTCCGGCACGAACCGGGTGGCGGCGTCCAGGTCCTGCTGGGCGATGAAGCGCTTCACCTCGTCGATGGTCACCGCCTGGTCCACGGTGCCCCGGGTGCAGGCGTCCTCGCAGCGGCGGTTGCAGATGCGGCCGCACACGGCGGGGAAGGGATTCTCCCGCTTGATCAGCTGCAGGGCCTCCCGGTACTTGCCCTGGGCCGCCAGCTTCAGATAGCCCTGCACCGCGATGTGGGCGGGGCAGGCGGTCTTGCAGGGGGCGGTGCCGGTGTCGTAGCAGTTGACGCGGTTCTTGTCCCGGTAGTCGATGGCCCACTTTTCGGGGCCCCACTTGGCCGCATCCGGCAGCTCCTGCCGGGGATACTCCACGGGGCCGTCCTTGGTGCACAGCTTCTGGCCCAGCTTCACCGCACCGGCGGGACAGTATTCCACGCACCGGCCGCAGGCCACGCACTGGTCCGTCTCCACCCGGGCCACATAGGCGCTGCGGGACATGTTGGGAGTGTTGAACAGCTGGCTGGTCCGCAGGGCGTTGCAGACGTTGACGTTGCAGTTGCAGATGCCGAAAATCTTCTGTTCGCCGTCGATGTTGGTGATCTGATGGACGAAGCCGTTGTCCTCGGCCTTCTTGAAGATGGCCATGGCCTCGTCATAGGTGATGTATTCCCCCCGGCCGGTTTCCACGATATAGGTGGCCATGTCGCCCACGGCGATGCACCAGCTTTCCGGATCGTCGCCGCAGCCCTCGTTCAGATACTGGCGGCTGGCCCGGCAGGAGCACATGCTCTTGGCGTACTTGCCCTCGTACTTGTGCAGCCAATAGGAGATCTTCTCCAGGCCCACGGCCTCGTTCTCCGTTTCGATGGCCTTTTCCACGGGGATCACGTGCATGCCGATGCCGGCGCCTCCGGGAGGCACCATGGGGGTGATCTTTTCCAGGGGCAGGAAGGTCATCCGCTCGAAGAAGGCCGCCACCTGGGGATGCTCGTCCATCTGGCTGCGGCGCATATTGAAAAACTCCGCGCTGCCGGGGACGAACTGGGGCAGAACATAGCGCTTTTCGTGGTTGGGGTTCTTCCCGTCCAGATTCTCCCAGTTATACTCGATCAGGCCCACCCAGGCCATGTCGTCCAGCAGCTTCTGCAAAGGCTCCCGCTCCAGCTTGGTCAGCTTCATCAGCTGCCCGATGGTCTTGGGCTTGCGGACGCCCATCTTCAGGGCCACGTCCGCCATTTCGTCGCTGATCAGGTCCGCCAGGCCCCAGTATTCCGGGTCGTTGCCCTTGACGCCCTTGAGCTTGGCGGGCACCCGGTCGGTGATCATGGCCACCAGCTTGGCGATCTTGGGCCGGGGCTCCTCCACCACGGGGATGGTAAAGGGCAGCTTCTCCTGCTCCAGGGGGAACGCGGTGGGCCGGTCGCCGTTGATGTTCTTTCCCATGTGAAATCTCCTTTATCTCCGCCTCAAGGGCGATTTTTCTGCATGAACTCACCTTAATGATACCAATTTCCGGGGCAAAAAGCTATTGACTGTTCTTATAAAGTTATGGTATCCTATTTTATGGTCCTGGTCGGACCAGAAGGAGGGTGACCTATGGATTTCCGTCCCATTGTGGCCCCGTCTATCCGGGAGCTGTTTATCCAGCAGGTGGAGGGGGCGATCCTATCCGGGCAGCTGAAGCCCGGCGACCGGCTGCCCACGGAGCGAGAGCTGGCCGACACCATGCACATCAGCAAAACCGTGGTCCATGAGGGCCTGCGGGAGCTGCACCGCCTGGGCTTTCTGGACATCGCCTCCCGCCGGGGCGTCACCGTGGCGGACTATGCCCAGACCGGCAGCCTGGAAACGCTGATGGCCATTATGGATTATCACGGCAGCCTCCCCGACGAGAAAACCGCCCGCAGCATCCTGCGCCTGCGGTACTATCTGGAGGCCCCGGCCCTGCGGGACCTGGCCGCGTCCCACACCCCCGCCGATCTGGACACCCTCCGCGCCCTCCAGCGCCAGGCGGAGGAGGCCCCGGACACCGCCGCCCTGGCCCAGGCCCTGTTCCGCTATCACCGGGGGGTGACGTTTTTAAGCGGCAACACCATCACCCCCCTGCTGTTCAACGCCTTCATGCAGGTGAACCTGGAGTTCTGGTCCGGCTATATCCGGTCTGTGGGCCGGGAGGAAAGCCTGCGTACCCTGGCCCGGTTCACGGACCTCATCGCCGCCGGAGAGGGGGACCGGGCCGCCCAGCTGCTGGACGACGGCCTGCGGCGGTTTGTGACCACGCTGTAAATTCACATTTTGTTCAAAATATCCGTTTATTCTTGTGGAAAAGCCATAGATTCCGTTCGGAAAATTCTGCAATTTGCCAATTGTGCTCCTCCCCGGGTGTGGTATAATGATGGTATCTTATATAAAGGAGGCTTTTCCATGAGACGCACAAAAGCTCTGCTTTCCTGTCTGCTGGCGCTGGCCCTGGTGATGCTGACCGCCTGCGGCGCCAGACAGCAGACCATCCACCGGCTGTCCGCGGATCGGGTGACCCAGGCGGCAACGGTGTCCCAATTGCAGGAGGTCAGCGACCTGATCGTGGTGTTTACCCCGGAGACTCAGGAAAACGTCCTCTCCCGCTACAGCGACGGCAATGTCTCCACCGGCTACACCAGAACCACCGGCCAGGTGACCCAGGTGCTGAAGGGCCAGGCCCCGGAGCAGCTGGTGATCACCGAGGAGTGCTACACCGCAGACGACGCCCTGTGGACCCAGGGGGGCTATCTGCCTATGGAAACCGGCAAGCCCTATCTGCTGTTCCTCACCGCCTATGACGACAGCTCCGACTATGCGGGGATGTACTATCCCACGGAGCTGGAGCGGGGCAAGTACCCCCTGGGGCAGGCCCTGACCACCGCCGACTCCGCCGCCCAATGGCAGGTATACTCCCTGGACGGCGACACCCTGTCCGATTATCAAAGCTGGTACCGGCAGGTATCGGCCCTGTATCCCGATCTGTTCTGACCCGCCAGGCAAATATCCGCACCCCTCCGGCCCCGCCGGAGGGGATTTTTCCGCCCGGGGCCGTCCACCGGCGGGATTCGCCTTTCTTCGACTTGAAAAGCCCGGGGAAACGTGCTATACTTGACTATAATTTCGCGTATTGTGCTTTGGGAGAGGGGGAAGCGCCGCCATGGTGGATATTCACTGCCACATTCTGCCGGGGGTGGACGACGGGTCCCCCTCTATGGAAGACTCGCTGGAGATGGCCCGCATGGCGGCGGACTCCGGCGTCACGGACATCATCGCCACGCCCCACTGCAATCTTCCCGGGGACGGCCCGAAGAATTACCGCTCCGCCGCCCTGCGCACGGGCTTTTCCCGGCTGCGGCAGGCCCTGGAGCAGGAGGGCATCCCTCTGGGCATCCACCCGGGGGCCGAGGTGTTCTGCACCCCGGAGCTGCCCGAGCTGCTGGACCGCCGCCAGCTTCAGACCCTGGGCGGGGGCCGGTATCTTCTGGTGGAGTTTTATTTTGACGAGTCGGCGGAGTTTATGGAGCAGTGCTTCCACCAGATCCGCACCCGGGGCCTGACCCCGGTGGCCGCCCACCCGGAGCGATACGATGCCGTGCAGCGGGACCCGTATATCATCCGCCGCTGGTTTGAGGGCGGCGTGGTCATCCAGCTGAACAAGGGCAGCATTCTGGGCCGTCTGGGCCGCCGGGCCCAGGACACGGCCCTGTGGCTGCTGGAGCGAGGGCTGGCCCACGCCGCCGCCAGCGACGCCCACCGGCCCACCGTCCGCACCACCCATATGGAGCTGCTGCGCCGCACCCTGGCCGAGGATTTTTCCCCCGCCTGCCCCCGGCTGCTGCTGGAGGAGAACCTGTCTCTTATACACATCTGACGCTGC
>ENA-OZGO01001074-OZGO01001074.1-human-gut-metagenome-genome-assembly--contig:-NODE-1074-length-11511-cov-3.396124_pt1 | contig 11511 bp, 7 predicted proteins | sample MGYA00244658_ERZ653662 | MGnify/ENA primary metagenome ERZ653662 (study PRJEB26926, sample SAMN06165217) | human gut metagenome | biome: ENVO:00009003; feature: ENVO:2100002; material: ENVO:00002003... | reverse complement strand
ATGTGTATAAGAGACAGCCTTACAGTATTATCCCAGTATACGCCGGTCAGCGGCGCAAACCAATAAGGGGGTGTCGGCGCAAAAGGCGTAACAGGTTTGATCGGATGGTACGCCAGAGGGTTGGGAGAATTTCCCCACTGGTAGAACGCTCCCGCCTGGCTGGGATAATCCACAAACTCAGGGTGCCCATATACAGAGGCGGGCCCGGCATCGACGACGAAAGCGTCGGTGTCGTTCAACTCGGCATCGGTCAAGTTATAGGGACTGAAACGTACCGCACTGTTGCGTGCAGTGACGTCAACTCTGTCGCCCGGAGCCATCACATAGTCGGGATCGCCGCCCTGCCGGATGAAAATGGCATGTAATTTTTTATAAGAGCTATAGCGAAGCATCACCAGCGCATAACGTGCGGGCATATTGGTTGTGGGGGAGAAAATGGTTGAAAGCCCGATGCGGAATTGAATATAGTTCCCGTCCCCGGCGACCGCGGTGCCCGAAGCCGACGTGTAATAATCCGAAAGCCTGTAGGATGCGTCGTCGGCAATCATATCCGCCGGATGCTCGTTAGGCGCATGAAAAGTAACTCCTGCGTCATCCGAATCCTCGGTGCTGAACACGATATCGCCCGCGCTCCAGCCGCTGCCCAGCCAGTATACCGAAACATCCCAGTCTCCCGCACGCTCGGCGCTGGTCACCGGAATACGGATGATGCGTTCGCCCCGCTGGTCGGCTCTCCAGAATGCGCCCACATATTCGCCGAACATATAGCCGTTATCGCGAACGGCCGCCATAGCGTAATCCGGCAACTGGACAACCTCTATCGAGACTCCTGTGGGGTCTATCACGTTGGAGATCGTCCCGGTGACTTCGGCAGTCGTGCTCGTATTCGCAGTAGGTTTCCAGACATACAGTGTCTTTGTCCCCGTTCCCGTAAATTGTTGGCCGGGGGTGGAGTTGTCCGTATTACGGACATCTGCGGCTGCTGTCGCTCCGGACGCCCAGTTGCGAATATCAGTCAGATTATCACAGATCATAAAGCCCGAATTGTCTATCCCGATTGTCCAGTCCAAAGCGGAACCGTTTTCTACGATCACCTCGAACTGAGAGAATCCTCCCGCAGCAGGCAGTACGATCTTTTCAGGCGTAAGCAGTAGCGCGGCTTCCGGGGTGATGGAGAGGTTGTAATTGATAAACTTCCCGGCCTGCCAGGTAATCCCGCTCAGGTCGAAATCGAAACTCCGGCCGCTGTTCAGTTCAACGGTAATCATGGCTTCCGTTCCCAGCGTCTGAGGAATCATCATCAGGTAGCCGCCGCCCGTGTTGACGAGCTGCGCCAAAGCGCCCAGATACACTCCGTCGTCGACCGTAGCTTCAAAATTGCCACTTCCGGACGCTGAGGTGTTCCAAGACGGGGTTCCGTCTTCGGCCACAGTCAGCACACCCGAAGTTTTGACCCCTTTGGCCGTTATTTTCGTTATCTGTTCACCGTTGCCCGAAGCCTTGAACCCGATACAGGTCAGCGCGTGCCCCAATTGAAAATTGACGGGCGAAGAACCGTTATTGACCCTGTTGCGGTCTTTCAGTAGGGCTGAAACCATCAGGTCAGGCTGGTCGGAACAGTTCGAGGGAACGGTATAGGTAATGGACGGTATACCTGTGGAGGCATTCATAGTGATACCATTCGCGGCGGTTGCATACGGCGAGTAGGCGAAGAAGCTTACATTGGCATCGGCGGCCTGCGGCCAATGCTTGATATCATCGTAACTCCAGACGCCACCGGCATGATCTATCTGGACGTTATTCATAAAATTGGGAGTGGCGCTTGCTCCCTGGGCAATCCAGTTGTTAGCCGTGCCATTACCTGTGTAATAGGCAAACACGCCCATGTCGGGAATTTCTGCATTAGAAGTTACAGGCATCCCGCGGGTCCAGATATTTTCGTCAGCGGTGGCGAAGCGGATCTCGCCGGAGCCGCCGCTGTACGGTTCCTCGGTTTTCGTGCAGGAGACCGCCAAAATAGAAGCCGCCAGACACACAAATATATATTTGAAAGTCTCCATTAACGTTATGGTTTATTAATTCTGAATGTGGTCATAGTGACCGGAGAGAGCATCACCCCTCTCCGGCCTGTATAGCATTTCTTCGTACTCTGATTACGGCTGTACCAGCGGAGTATCTGTGCCTCCCGGGGTATCCCACGGTGTTGTATTAGCCGAGAATTGGATTACGTTGAAGATATCTTCTCCACCGCCGCCTGTCGATGCGTCGCCGATGGTCAGATTCAACATATAATGTTTACCCATAGCGAACTGGTCGCCAGTGACATTGCCTGCCGCGATCTCATATTCACTCAAATCACCGCTGTAAATTTCCGTGCCGTTCTTAGTGATCGTGATGCCGGCTGTAATCTGCACCTTGCATCCTACCGCACTCTGCGGCATGATCATATACGAAGCGGCACCGGTATAGGTAGCGGCCGTCGCATTGGGCGAAGTCCAGGCCGCCGGAGTTGTTTTCGGGTCTACGGTTCCACCCGTTGACAGAACTTTGAGTGTAGCGGTAAGGCCGGTCGTGGTAAGAACATAGCCCGCATCCAGTAAATCCTGGTGCAGAGAAGCCGTAACGCTCACTTTGGAGAGCATATGGGCGAATTCAAAGGCGACGATGCCGGAAGATTTTGCCAATTGAGGAGTGGCAACCGTGAAATCCTGGTTGGCCGCAGCGGGAACTGTATAAGCAATCGAGAGTGCGGGATAAGCGCCCGTCGCCGCAATCGTCGACGGAGCCCATGAGTAGAAATCGACGGTACCGGAAGCGGGCCAGTGGTACGTGGTCGGAGCCAGGTTAGTCGTACCGTTAATCGCAGCATCGATAAACCATTCGGTAGATGATCCGCTCCAATCCGCATAGACCTGGTAATTGTCGCTGTTGTCATTGGCAGCGCGTGAGATTACTTTGTCGTTCAGGTTCGTAAACTTGATTTCTTTCTGCCCGACAGGGGAGTGTTCGTTTTCGGTCTTCGAGCAACTTGCCAAAGCGATGGCTGCAGCTGCCACAATAAAAATTTTCTTCATGTTCTTGTTGTTGTTTAAAAATTATTATTCAGATTGTTTACATTGTCTTTCCCTTGGGAAATTTATTTGTTTTGTTATTTAGTTTAATTCGCATTCAGTGGAACATCGATGATATCCCAGTCGATTACTTCCGACCCGAATCCCGAATCTTCACCTCCTTCCGGGACGACATCGGGTAAGCGGTCAGGCAGTTCCACATATACATTCAGCGTGGCCGCTCCGTGAGGTTCTGGCTGGAATTCTATCAAATCCGTCACGTCGACAACCTGGCGGACGAGCGTCTTTTCCGCATCGACCAACATGAACAGGAAGTCTAATTTCACAGGAGAATCGATCTGCACGTTCGTCTCGGACGGCACTTCATTCAAAAGCCCCAATGTGTATATGGTTATCGCAATGATCCCGTCTTTCGACGAGCCTGTGTCATACGCCCTGCCGTTCATCGTGAACTGCTGCGTGGCAATGATGCTCGTATTCCTGTCTTCACTGAAGCTGTACGATTCGGCCACTCCGGGTAGATCGACCAGCGCAGGCATACGGGCGTTATTCAATCCTTTCACATGGGCGACGATATTAAATTGATGTACTTTGCGCAACGGCTCCAACCCGACGAGCGCCTCGTTATACTCGTTGTCCCTCACAATGAAATCACGGACCATCACCGAAGCCAGTACGTCCGGCTCATACACGTAGTCGTTATCATTGCTCCTGTTCTTAAAATCAGGATTGGGGAGATCGTACGCTTCGAGCGTGGAGAGGTTCTCATAACCCCGAATACCCACGCCCCGGATCTGGCCGCGAAGCTCGTTGAAAACCACCACGGTGTATCTGCCCGCCGGGACATCGGCATAGGTCTGGATGCGATTCGGACTGTTCTCGAACCGGTGTTCCATGACTAAATGTCCGTCGTTCTGATCATAGAACAAAGCGGTCACGTTCTGCGGCGTTATGTCAGCCACCGTCCATACCGTTCCTATCGGGACCAGACCCTCACCCGGGCACATATCTTCCAGCGGGCGGCGCTCGCAGGAGCCGAGCAGGAGCAGTGCGCAGCTAATCAGTATGCTGTATATTATCTTCATTTTCACGGCTCCTTATTTTTTATTATTCCCCGAATTGATCATCCACACCAGCGATACCTTCGCGCGGGTCGGGCCAATCCAGTTGGACGTGCCGTTCCCCTGTTTGATCAGATGCCACTCGCCGTCAACCCCGCATTGCTGGGGGGTGTATTCCCTGTATTTATTGGTCAGATAACCGATACCGAGGGAATATTCCATTCGCAGGTTCCGTCCGATCTTGTGGGCAAACCCACCGGTAATACCTGCTGAGAAAAACTCGCCCTGGTAACCTTTGGTTTTCCATTCCACATCGTAATATCCTCCGCCTGCATAGACACCCGTAAACCATCCGGTCAGCTGATCGCGCCGGGAACGCTCTCCCCACCAGTAACGCCCTTCGATGTTACCGTTAAGAATCTCCAGTGCATATTGTTTCTTTTCATACAGCCACCACGGGAATATCCCTTCGGCCGCAACCGACCAGCGCTGTCCGATCGGGACCTCCACTTCGAGGTTGAGAGCCGACGCTACGTCGAACAGTAGGTTGGTCTTCAGGGCGAAAAGAGGTCTGCTTGTTTTCGGCAGGGGGGATAAGGTTACAGGCGTCGTTTCCGGAAGTTTTTCCGGGGCGGCAATCACCTCTTCGGGTGCTGCGACTATTTCCTCGACAACTGCCGGTACCGGCTCCGGTTGTACCACTACGATCTCCGGCTCCTGTATTTCTACTGGTTTTTCTTTGTGTGCGAAAAATACGCTTGTAGCCGTGCGCATATACCTCGCATAGTTCTTATTCAAATAGGTGTCGGTACTTCCGCCGCCCAGTTGTTTTATCCGGGTTACCTTCGATTGGTCGCCGGCTGAGGAATTCAAAATGCTTAAAGCTTCATCCCGGTTAGGTACGAGCGGATCATTCTCTATCAGATCGATCAGGATGCCCCAATCGAATACGACGGGCCTGATGCTGATCCTGTCGTTATAGACTCCCGGATGCTTCCATCGAATATAAGTCCTCAAGGCCGCAGCCCGTTCATGGGCAAGACGCGTATTGACCTGAAAGCTTCCGGTCAAAGATGCACCGCCTGAAATAACAATCGAGTCTACTGTAGATGAGAATTCCGGCTCTCGCAACATCGCGTCAAGCTTGTCCAGATTGGCCCGATTGGTATTATAGTCGCGCACAAGAAGCGAACTGTTATTGCCGAAATAGAAAAGCAAACGTTCAGGGAAAAAGTCCTGATTCACCGAAGATGTCGAAGCCTGCGCCCCGAACGATATTCCGAGAAGTAATATGACAAAGAAGATACTACGTTCGAAAAGATTCCTGTATATATTAAAAAATTTGTCCAAAGTCCTGCCTGTTATATAGCATCAAAATGCCCGGTTTATGTATTAATTTCTTTATCAGTAATAAAGATCTTACACATCAACACAAATTGTGTGCAAATGTATATGCTATATAACGAAATACGGTTGTCAAAAATTGCCCATGTGTTTGCAATTAATGTAATTGTATGTTTGTAATAATCGCATTTTTGTTGATAATTATTTCATTTTATAAAACACATATGCTGAATTCTTGAGTACTCAGTGTATCTATGTGAACACCGCTCGTATTGACACCCTAAATGAGTTAAACTATTCCAAAATAGGGAAACGGCTTTTTAGAAAACCAGACGGTTTATCTTTATATAGCTCAGTAGGACGTAAAGGAAAATCTTATGATTTACGTTTTAGAGGTCAAAGTATAGCAACCATAGTGGAAACAGCAACCAAAGAGGTGTAACTTTGTCCTAAATTAGCAGCAAATCAGAAATACTTCAAGATTTGTAAAGGTCGTGGATCATAAGTCGGATCAAATCAGGCAAAATATATTGTAGACATATTACCCAAAACCGACGAGACCTATACAATTATTTTTCTGAAGATTAGCCGCCATCGGCACCTTGTATGGCATTTATGCCGTTTGATCGGATTTTCTCGCCCGGATTTCTGTTGGATTCGCTCCCAGCTCTTTTGTGCAGAACTTGGTGAACTGCGACTTATTGTCGAACCCCTGCTCGAAAGCGATCTGTTTGATCAACTTGTCGGTCGTGGTCAACTCTTTTTCGATCAGTTCCGCCCGTTTTCCCTTCATCCAACTGTACGGAGTTTGTCCGAACACCTCTTTGAACTTGGCAGAGAACTTCCGGGGGGTCATCCACATGGACTCCGCGATCTCCTCTACGTTTTTATAAATATGCCATTGCCGGCGGACATGCTCCGCAAACGTCGTGTCCTCGTTGATCGTGATATAACAAAAGAAACGGCATATATCATCCTCGGAATAATAAACGCTGAGCATCAGGATGAATTCCTTGATCACGGCGCTGAAATAATTCCGGCAACGGATTCCGTCATTCAGGCAGTTGGCAACACCCTCCACAAAATACCGGATTCTCCGGTTCATTGCCAACGTGCTGTAATAAGGTTCGTACTGTTCGGATGCATTCTGCTGTCTGGCGAAATAGTGCTTGTAAAATTTTGCAATGCTCAACCTCTCGCAGACCTGTATCGGTTTGGTGATCCGAAAAACGAGGATAACCGTCTTCTCTGACGCTTCATAGTGATAGCGCCCTCCTGCCGGCAGAAGCAGCATTTCTCCTTTCATTGCCTTGTGCTCCAGAAAATCGCTGAAAAGAAAATGCAGTTCTCCTTCCAGAAAAAACACGATCTCGTTGGTGCGTATGGGCAGATCGCCTTTTTCGCCGGCGGGAATCGTAATCAGTTCGGCGAGCGGCTGGTCCGTCCTGTCGTAATTGAAGCATTTTTCATGTCTTGGTCTGTTCTCTATCTCCATAATAAAATCATATAGGGGTTGTTGTTAAGTGCTCACTTTAGCATGTGATGAAAATACAAAATCCGGTTATGGTTTTTTCTGCAGCAATGATAAAACGAAACAATTAACAACAATATTGTTATTTTTGACAACTAACGCCACTAAAAATACCCTGGATTTTTATGAAATCCAGGGTAATGTGTATGAATAAATATCGTTATACCCGCGCCAAGGTCTCTATACATAATAAAGAAGGTCTCCCGCTCTTACGGAAGACCTTCTTTTAACTATTGATAACATTTACGCAATCCAACTTTTCATATCTTCTTCGACGGTCGAAATACCACCGATCCCGAAGTTTTCCACCAACACGTTGGTCACATTCGGAGAAAGGAACGCCGGGAGCGTCGGACCGAGATGGATATTCTTCACTCCGAGGCTCAGCAGGGCAAGGAGCACGATGACGGCCTTTTGTTCATACCACGCGATGTTGTAGACTATCGGCAGGTCGTTGACGCTCTCCAGGCCGAATGCTTTTTGCAGTGCCAAGGCGATGACTACCAATGAATAGCTGTCGTTACACTGTCCCGCATCGAGCACGCGCGGAATACCGCTAATGTCGCCGAGATGCAATTTATTATAACGGTATTTGGCGCAGCCCGCCGTGAGGATCACATTGTCTTTCGGAAGCGCGGATGCGAAGTCAGTGTAATATTCGCGCGATTTCATCCGGCCGTCGCAACCGGCCATTACTACGAACTTCTTGATCGCGCCCGATTTCACAGCGTCTACCACCTTGTCGGCCAGGGCAAGTACCTGCGCATGGGCAAAGCCACCCACTATTTCACCTTTCTCGATTTCGGTTGGCGGGGTGCATTTCTTGGCGTGCTCGATTAAGGCGGAGAAATCCTTCGGTTTGCCATCCACGCGTGCAGGGATGTGTGTTGCACCCGGGAGTCCTGATGAGCCGGTGGTGTAGATACGGTCTGCATAGGTGGCTTTGGCAGACGGGGGAACAATACAGTTGGTCGTAAAGAGAATCGGACCGTTGAACGTCTCGAACTCCTCGCGCTGCTTCCACCACGCGTTGCCGTAGTTGCCCACGAAATGCTTGTATTTCTTGAATGCAGGATAGTAGTTGGCGGGGAGCATTTCACTGTGGGTGTAGATGTCCACGCCCGCGTCTTTGGTCTGTTCGAGCAGCTCCTCGAAATCCTTGAGGTCGTGGCCGCTGACCAAAATGCCCGGACGGGTACCGACGCCGATATTGACTTTCGTGATCTCAGGATTGCCGTAGGTCGATGTATTGGCCTTATCGAGTAGCGCCATCGCTTTAACGCCTGCTTCGCCGACATTCAGCACGAGGGAGGTCAGTTCGTCCGCACCGATATCCGGGCGGCTCACTTCGGCCAAGGCATTCTCCAACATTTCAAACAATGACGGATCTTCGAACCCCAGGTTCATGGCATGTTCGGCATAGGCCGCCGCACCTTTTACCCCGTAGATAGCGAGTTGCTTGAGCGAGCGTATGTCTTCGTTTTCCATGCTCAGCACACCGACCTTTCCGGCCGCACTTTCGTATTCCGACGGATCGGGATGGAAAGACACTTCCGGAAGTTCCGGCAACTCGATAGCGCGTTTTTTGGCTGTGCCAATCAATTCGTTCTTCATGGCAAGCGCCTTTTCGATCTTAGCCTTGAGCGCCGTATCGTCGAAGTTAGCGTTGGTGATCGTGCTGAACAGCGCGTCGATCATCTGGCGGCTGGCCTTCACTTCTGGCGCACCTTTTTCACGCAACGCGCGGTTCACGATAGCCTCGCCGCGAACAGCGTAAAGCAGTACGTCCATTAATCCGGCGGTCTGCGGCTGCTTGCCGCACACACCTTGTATCGTGCAGCCTGTACCCTTGGCCGCCTCCTGACACTGAAAGCAAAACATTCCCATAGTTCAATATTTTTAGTGAATCAAATTGTTCAAATACTTGATGTTAACGACTATATCCATTCGTCCTCAATAACCTCGCCGGAAACCGACAGCACGATCTTTTTTACAGGAATATTCCGCTGGGCCTGCTCACGGGCCAATTGTGCTATGCGTACCAGACCTCCACAACATGGAACCTCCATCACGAGCACAGTCAGCGTATTGATTTTGGCAACGTCGATCATCTCGATCAGTTTATCGACGTAGATCTGCGTGTTACTGTCGAGTTTGGGACATGCGATGGCCAACGATTTTCCTTTCAGGAATCGGCTATGGAACTCGCCGTTGGCAAATGCCGTACAGTCTGCGGCCAACAGCAAATCAGCGCCATGAAGGAACCCTGCTTGCGGATTGATCAGATGGAGCTGTACCGGGAACTGTCGCAGTTCCGAAGGTTGGGTCGCTATCGGCTGAGCGCCCGGAGCCATCACGAAACCCGCTTGCGGACGTTTGATCTCACGCGCCATCGAACCGGGGCAACCGCAAGCTAGAGGTTTTTCAGCGGCCGGCGTTGTCTCCATTGATTTCCCCGAACATCCGCAATCGCCGCCGATCCCGATCTGCGTAAGATCGAAATCGATATTATGCTCTTTAAGATATTCTACCCCTTGCTGCACCCATTCTTTTTCGTTGTGATCTTTCAGGTGCTTGAGGTGGGCCAGCACGACCGCCTCGCCTTTCGGGACCAGCCGCTCCATAACGGCGACCTCGTCGTAAGGCGCAGCCTCGCGCTCTTCGAAAGATATCGCGCCGACCGGACACTCTCCGATACACGCGCCCAGTCCGTCGCAATAAAGATCACTGATCATCACCGCCTTGCCGTCGATAAGCTGCAAAGCGCCTTCGTGACAGCCGCTGACACAGTTGCCGCAGCCATTGCACAGGTTTTCGTCTATTTTTATGACATTTCTTTTCATCACGCATTTTTATTTATGATGCAAAGTTATTGCCGAATAACCCCACAAACCGTCACCGATGTTACACTGTTGGAAATTTTATATCTTTGTTGCAAAGAAAGATGCGTATGGATTTGTCATCACTACTGAAAACACCGCTGTTCCGCTCTCTCGACGAAGTAGAACTGGAACGAATATTTGCCGAATTGAAAGTGACTGAAACAAAGTTCCGCAAAGGCGAAATACTCGCCATACAGGACGAACCCGTAAACAGGCTGATCATCCTGCTGACCGGAAGTGTAAAAGGAGAAATGACCGACCCTTCGGGCAAGATCGCCAAAGTAGAGGATATTGAAGCGCCGAGCCCGCTGGCGATCCTGTTCCTGTTCGGCGAGAACAACCGTTTTCCCGTGCAGGCTACTGCCCGTGAGGATGGGACGGCGATTATTATTCCGAAACAATCGGTGCTGCGGATGCTCTCGATGAACGAAACGCTGCTGAAGAACTACCTCGATATTTCGGCCGACTTCGCATCGCGCCTGAGCCGGAAACTGCACTTCATGTCATTCCGCACGATCCGCCAGAAACTGGCCGTCTATTTGTCGGATCTGTCAAAGAAACAGGGTTCCGACACCGTGACGCTCGACAGACCCAAAAGCGCACTGGCCGAATATTTCGGTGTGGCGCGCCCGTCGCTCGAACGCGAAATAACCGCCATGCAGAACGACGGGCTGATCGATGCCGACCGCAGGGAGGTAACAATTAAAAACAAGCAGCAACTTATGCAATTAATCAATAGCTGATGGACCGGATCGAGAGAGAAACAGACCGTCGAGTTAATGATACGCCTCTATTGCCGGCGCAAGGAGAAAAATGCCGTTCTGTGCGAGGATTGCCGCGAACTGTTGACATATTCACACAAACGACTGGATTTGTGTCGGTATGGGAATAAAAAAGGGGCTTGCAAAAAGTGCCCGACTCATTGCTACGCTTCTGCTTTTCGGGAAAAGATACGGGAGGTCATGAGATTTTCCGGTCCGCGATTGATCCTGCACTATCCGTTGGCAGCCATCCGGCACATTTTTATCAGTAGAGGATAAAACTGCGTAGTGGGAATAAGTATTTTATCCTATTGTCTGAAGACTCTGTTCTGAATACCTTTGTCAGCAAACAATTTACAAATGAAGAACTTTTGGACAGGTTTCCGCAACGAGGACTGGATGGCTACGATCATGGGGCTGCTTATGGTGGCTGCTGTGATTGTCGCCCCGGATTATATACCGAAATTCCCAAAAACGCTTTCCACGGGCGATTCCTGGCTGGCGGTTGGCGGTTTATTCCTGTTCACGGCAGTCTTTTCGGCCGCAGGCATCCGGCTCATAGGAGATCGGCTGCGTGGGTTTCTGCTGTCACTCGCGACGATATTCGCCCTCTCGGTGTTATGCCAGTATGTCTCAACGATTCCGGTCATAAAAACCGCCGGGCTCGAATCGGTATTCTTTTCGGTTATCGTCGGCCTCGTCATCCGCAATACGGTCGGATTGCCGAAGTGGCTCGCTCCGGCAGTACGCAGTGAGTATTACATCAAGATGGGGCTTATCCTACTGGGAACTTCGGTGCTTTTCGGCGAGATCATGAAAGCCGGAGCTCTCGGCATGCTTCAGGCGATAGTGGTCGTGATC
>ENA-OZGO01001073-OZGO01001073.1-human-gut-metagenome-genome-assembly--contig:-NODE-1073-length-11525-cov-5.395728_pt1 | contig 11525 bp, 12 predicted proteins | sample MGYA00244658_ERZ653662 | MGnify/ENA primary metagenome ERZ653662 (study PRJEB26926, sample SAMN06165217) | human gut metagenome | biome: ENVO:00009003; feature: ENVO:2100002; material: ENVO:00002003... | reverse complement strand
CACTCGACTAGTCGTCGGCAGCGTCAGATGTGTATAAGAGACAGCGGAAAAGCCGGGAGCATTTTCGTCTGCGTGAGTATCTGCATTTTTGCCTTTGCAACGCTCATCGGCTGGTCATATTACGGGCGGCGCGGGCTCGAATATCTGCTGGGCGCCAAGAGCGCGAAAATATACAACATAATTTACGCCGCGGCGGTATTCGTCGGATGCGTCGCCGACCTCGAGCTCGTATGGGAGCTCTCAGACCTCGCGAACGCGCTCATGGCGGTGCCGAATCTCATCTCGCTCTGCCTGCTCAGCGGCGAAGCGACAAAAGAGCTGAAAAAGACATATCATAATTGATATATAGGTGTTGATTTATTGATATAACCATGTATAATATAAGAAGTATAAATATGCTGTATTGTGAAGATTTGTGCGGAAGAGGCAAAAAATCAACAAATTTGTTGCTCGCGGTCTCGTAGGGTGCGGCGACTCGACGCACCGATGCCGCGCGAGCGGCACGGAATTCTCGAAATGTCTGTTGTTGACCGTAGTGGAGAACATCGCTCGCCTTTCAAAAATTCGCACAAATTTTAGACCGCGTACCTTGTAGGGACAGCCCTTGCGGCTGTCCGATATCGGCGTAGCCGATACAAAATTATAGTAAAGTTGAATTGTTGATAATTGGTTTCTACCTTCGCTACGCACTATAATCAAATGATATACGCTTCCCGCGTTTCGGCATTTTCTTTTTATTTGAAAAAGAAAACGCCTGCAAAAGAAAAGCAAACTCAGGGCTACGCCCCGAGACCCCGGCAACGCCGCGCCGCAGTACATAGCTTGTGGCTCTCAACAGGCGGCTCGGCACATTCGCACGCAAACGCGCTGGAGCTTGAACGGGTGCGTGCTCGTGCGTCTTGCTACGCAAGCCGTTCCCTCGCATTTCCCAGTCAGACTTCAAACACTGTGGCGCGGCTATTGGAAGCTTAATTAAAAAAATCGGCTTGGTCACTTGCTTTTACTTTGCAAAAGTTCGGGAGACAGGTTTGCTTTCATCCGTTTAAATCTATTGGAAACTATCGCCGATAACGGACAGCCGCAAGGGCTGTCCCTACAAAGTGCTATAATTCGGAGATAACAGCACAAAATCAGTCGGTTCTGTACCGCAATCCCTCAGTCTCGGCTTACGCCGAGCCACCTCCCCTTACACAGGGGAGCCAAAATAAAATTCCACAGTGTTATAAAATTTGTTTTCAAAAGTTGGCTATGATAAGCCTTTCCCACCGCTTGCGCGGCAACGGTGCATCTAATACGAACTGCGAGTCAATAAACTTGTGCTAAATCGCGGGCGACATCCGCCCATACCATATACATTTTACTTATTACTTCAAACGAAGCCAGCAAAAATATTCGGAGTCGAATTATGCCGGGATTTTTATGTGATCTGCATATCCACTCGTGTCTGTCGCCCTGCGGCGACGAGGAGATGACTCCCTATAACCTTGTCAACATGGCAAAGGTCATGGGGCTGGATATCCTTGCGCTGACCGACCACAACTCTTCGCTCAACTGCCCCGCCGCGGCGCGTGCGGCAGAAGAGGCGGGAATCGCTTTCGTGCCCGGCATGGAGCTGACAACTTCAGAGGAAGTCCACGTCGTGTGCCTGTTTCCCGATATTGATTCCGCGCTCGCGTTTTCGAGCTACGTTGCCGAGCGCCTGCCGAAGATTAAAAATCGGCTCGATATTTTCGGCGAACAGCTGATAATGGACGACAGGGACGGTATTCTCGGGCGCGAGGAGAATCTGCTGAGCACGGCGAGCTTTATTTCAATCGGCGAGGTTTCCCCTCTCGTCTCCGGCTTCGGCGGGGTCTGCTATCCCGCTCATGTTGACCGCCCGTCGTTCAGCGTGGTTGCAAACCTCGGCTCGTTCGACGAAAGCTGGGGATTCGCAAACGCCGAGATGTCCGCTTTCGCTCAGGCGGACAGGCTCATTGAAGAGCATCCGCTGCTCCAAAAAATGAGGCTTCTGCGCGCATCCGACGCGCACTGCCTCGAAAATGTCGGCTCGGCGAGCACCGAGCTCGAACTCCCCTGCGCATCGCCGCAGGCGGTCATTGATCTGTTGAAAGGTAATTACTACCTGCAGGGTATGTAATTGGTATATAGTTTATCGATATTTTTTTCCTTAAACTGTAGCAATTTTCAGACCCGCATGATATAATTACTCTCAATGTGAAAAGGAAACTCCTTTTTGCCTATCTGTTATTTTTCTCAAACCTAAGGAGGGAAAGGCTACAAATGCTCAAAAAAATCAGTAAGATACCTTTTTCCGGCACCCCGGAACAGGAAGAGAAGCTCAATGCCGTTATCGCAGAATGCAACGGCGACAAGAGCCTGCTGATGCACGTCATGCAGGAGGCTCAGCTCATCTACGGTTATCTTCCGTTCGAGGTACAGGCTATGATAGCCGAGGGAATGGACGTTCCGCTCGAGAAGGTATACGGCGTATCGACTTTCTACGCCCAGTTCGCTCTGAGCCCCAAGGGCAGATACAACATCTCCGTATGTCTTGGAACCGCCTGCTATGTCAAAGGCTCGCAGGCTATCCTCGACAAGATAAGCGAGAGACTCGGCATCGGCCCCGGCGAGTGCAGTGACGACGCGTGCTTCTCCATCGAAGCCTGCCGCTGCATCGGCGCGTGCGGACTTGCCCCCGTCATGACTATCAACGACGATGTCTACGGCAGACTCACCCCCGATCAGATAGACGGCATTCTCGACAAATACCTGGACGCTTAACGCCATGCGCGAGCTGTCACTCAACATTCTCGATATAGCCCAGAACTCCATATCAGCCGGGGCGTCGCTGATAACAATAGATGTCAGCGAAAGCAGAGAAGAGCATCTTCTCACCCTCACGGTTTCCGACAACGGCTGCGGCATGGACGAAGAACAGCTTCGGAATGTCTGCGATCCGTTTTTCACCACGCGCACGACGCGCAAGGTCGGCATGGGCATACCGCTGTTCCGCCTCGCGGCAGAGCAGACCGGCGGCAGTTTTGAGATAACCTCAAAAAAAGGCGTCGGCACCTCCACAAAAGCCGTATTTCATTCGGACAGCATAGACTTCACCCCCTTGGGGGACATGACCTCGACGGTAACGGTGCTCATATCAATGAACACCGACAGGGATTTTATCTACCGCCGCTCGGTCAACGAAAAAGAATTCGTGCTCGACACGCGGGAAATAAAAAATATCCTCGACGGCGTGCCGCTCGACAATCCGGATGTTGTGCAGTGGATGAAAGAATATATCGACGAGAACACAGCGCTACTTTAAAAAACCATATGACGGCGCCCGGCGCCGGGAAAGGAATAACCATGAAATCACTTGCTGAACTTAACGCAATAAGAGATAAGGCAAAGGCCAATATGAATATCCGCGAAGACAACGAATACACAACCCGCGTGCTCGTCGGCATGGCTACCTGCGGCATCGCGGCAGGCGCAAAGCCCGTGCTCACCGCACTCGTTGACGAGATTGCACGCCGCAATCTCAGCCATGTCACCGTCTCGCAGACCGGCTGCATCGGCATGTGCCAGTATGAGCCGATAGTCGAGGTTCTCGAACCCGGCAAAGAAAAGGTCACCTATGTCAAGGTAACGCCCGAAATGGTCGCGCGCATCGTCAGCGATCATCTCGTCAACGGCAACCCCGTCGGCGAATTCACGGTCGGCGCTATCGCCAAATAACAAGGAGGAAAATCAATGTATCGTTCACACGTTCTTGTCTGCGGCGGTACCGGCTGTACTTCTTCTCACAGTGCAGAAATAATTGCCGAGTTTGAAAAGGAGATCGCCGAAAAAGGTCTCGCAGACGAAATCAAGGTCATCAGGACAGGCTGCTTCGGTCTGTGCGCCCTGGGTCCGATAGTCGTTGTTTATCCCGAAGGCGCGTTCTACAGCCAGATAAAGGTCGAGGACGTTCCGGAGATAGTTGACGAGCACCTCATCAAGGGCAGAATAGTCAAGCATCTGCTCTACGATGATACCGTCGCCGGCGACACCGTCAAGAGCCTCAACGAGACTCAGTTCTATAAGAAGCAGAAGAGAGTCGCGCTGCGCAACTGCGGCGTCATCGACCCCGAAAATATCAACGAATACATAGCCATGGACGGCTACCAGGCTCTTGCGAAGTGTCTGACCGAATACACCCCGGACGAGGTCATCCAGATAGTCAAGGATTCCGGTCTGCGCGGCAGAGGCGGCGGCGGATTCCCGACAGGTCTGAAATGGAGCTTCACCCGCAAGAATCAGGCGGATCAGAAATATGTCGTCTGCAACGCCGACGAGGGCGACCCGGGCGCATTCATGGATCGCTCCGTGCTCGAGGGCGACCCGCACTGCATCGTTGAAGCTATGGCGATATGCGGCTACGCCACCGGCGCGACCGAGGGCTATATCTATGTCCGCGCGGAGTACCCGATAGCGGTCAAGAGACTTCAGATAGCAATAGACGAAGCGCGCGAGCTCGGACTGCTCGGCAAGAACATCTTCGACAGCGGCTTCGACTTCGACCTTCATATAAGACTCGGTGCAGGCGCATTCGTCTGCGGCGAGGAGACCGCGCTCATGACCTCCATCGAGGGCAACCGCGGCGAGCCCCGTCCGAGACCTCCGTTCCCGGCGGAAAAGGGTCTTTTCGGAAAGCCCACTACCGAGAACAACGTCGAAACATTTGCAAACATCCCGCAGATAATCCTGCACGGCGCGGAGAGCTTCGCCTCCATGGGCACCGAGCGCTCCAAGGGCACCAAGGTCTTTGCACTCGGCGGCAACATCAAGCACACCGGCCTCGTTGAGATCCCCATGGGCACGACCCTGCGTGAGATAGTCGAGGACATCGGCGGCGGTATACCCAACGGCAGAAAGTTCAAGGCTGCGCAGACCGGCGGCCCCTCCGGCGGCTGCATCCCCGCAAGCCTCATGGACACCGAGATAGACTACGACAACCTCACCGCCATAGGCTGCATGATGGGCTCGGGCGGACTTATAGTCATGGACGACAGTAACTGCATGGTCGATATAGCTAAATTCTTCCTCGACTTTACGGTTGACGAGTCCTGCGGAAAGTGCTCCCCCTGCCGTATCGGCACGAGAAGAATGCAGGAGATACTCGAGAAGATAATCGCCGGCAAGGCGACTCTCGACGACCTCGACAAGCTCGAAGAGCTCGCCCACTACATAAAAGAGAACTCCCTTTGCGGTCTGGGTCAGACGGCGCCCAACCCCGTTCTCGCAACCCTCAAGTTCTTCCGCGAGGAGTACATAGCGCATATAGTTGACAAGAAGTGTCCCGCAGGCGTCTGCAAGGCGCTGCTGAGCTTCAAGATAGACAAGGATCTGTGCATCGGCTGCGGCCTTTGCGCCAGAAACTGCCCCGTCTCGGCTATCGGCAAGACCGACTATATCGCAGAGGGTCACAAGCTGCCGTCGTACACTATCGACACGGCGAAGTGCATCAAGTGCGGCGTCTGCATGGAAAACTGCAAGCGCGCCAAGGCAATCAGCAAAGGTTAAGGAAGGAGGGTCAACACAGCATGGAAATGGTAAACATAAAGATAAACAACATGCCCCTGAGCGTACCCAAGGGCATATCCATACTTGAGGCGGCGCGTATGGCCGGCATTGAGATCCCGACCCTCTGCTACCTCAAGAAGATAAACGAAATCGGCGCATGCCGCATCTGCATGGTCGAGGTCAAGGGCGCGCGTTCGCTCGTGACCGCCTGCGTGTACCCCGTCAACGAGGGTATGGAGATATTCACAAACACCGAGCGCGTCCGCAAGAGCCGCAAGATGACCCTTGAGCTCATTCTTTCGACGCATGACAGAAAGTGTCTCTCGTGCGTCCGCAGCGGAACCTGTGAGCTCCAGCAGCTCTGCAAGGAGTTCGGCGTTGACGACGAGGGTCGCTTCGACGGCGCAAATCCCGTCCACGAATACGACGATTCCGCTATTCATATGATAAGAGACAACGGCAAGTGCATTCTCTGCCGTCGCTGCGTCGCAGCATGTCAGGCTCAGCACATCTCCGTTATCGGCGCAAATGCCCGCGGATTTGACACCCACATCGGCTCGGCGTTTGAGAGACCGCTCGATTCCGTGGCGTGCGTCTCCTGCGGACAGTGCATTGTCAACTGCCCGACCGGCGCTATATATGAGAAGGATGACACCGCAAAGGTTCTCGAGGCTATCAACGATCCCGAGAAGTTTGTCGTTGTTCACACCGCTCCTTCTATCCGCGTCACTCTCGGCGAGTGCTTCGGAATGCACATCGGCACCAATGTTCAGGGCAAGATGGTCGCGGCGCTCAGACGCCTCGGCTTCGACAAGGTCTTTGACACCGACTTCGGCGCAGACCTCACGATAGTCGAAGAGGCAAACGAGTTCCTCGGCAGAGTCCAGAACGGCGGCGTGCTCCCGATGATAACCTCCTGCTCGCCCGGATGGATAAAATACTGCGAGCATTACTATCCCGATATGCTCGATCACCTCTCCTCCTGCAAATCGCCCCAGCAGATGTCCGGCGCGATAATCAAGACCTGGTATGCCGAGAAGATGGGCATCGACCCGAAGGATATCGTCGTTGTCGGCATCATGCCCTGCACGGCGAAGAAGTTCGAGACAAAGCGCGACGATCAGGCGGCGTCCGGCTATCCGGATGTTGACTACTCGCTGACCACGAGAGAGCTCGGCAGAATGATCGAGAGCGCGGGAATATACTTCAAGCACCTGCCCGACGAGGAGTTCGACAATCCTCTGGGCGACTCCACCGGCGCGGCTGTTATCTTCGGCGCAACCGGCGGCGTTATGGAAGCGGCGCTGAGGACCGCCGTTGAGAAGCTCTCCGGCGAGGAGCTCAAGAGCCTCGACTTCACCGAGGTTCGCGGCGCCGAGGGCATAAAGGAAGCGTCCTACACCGTCAACGGCATGGAGATAAAGGTCTGCGTAGTCAGCGGACTCGCAAACGCCAACACGATTATGGAGAAGGTCAAGAACGGCACTGCCGACTATCACTTCATCGAGATCATGGGCTGCCCCGGCGGCTGCGTCAACGGCGGCGGTCAGCCGATCCAACACGCTGTCGTGCACAACTTCGTCGACCTCAGAGCGCGCAGAGCCGCCGCTCTCTACGAGGCGGACAAGGATATGCCCCTGCGCAAGTCGCATGAGAGCGAGGCTGTCAAGCGTCTCTACGCCGAGTTCCTCGGTGAGCCCGGCAGCCACAAGGCTCACGAAGTGCTCCACACCTCGTATGTCGCGAGACCGAAATATAAATAATATAGGCACAATAAGCAATCGGGAGAATCCAATGCGGATTCTCCCGATTTATTTTTTTGATTTTGCCATCTCTAAACCAAGTTCCAGCCCGACCGTGCTTCAAAGTACGGTTTATGAGGTTCAAAGAGGCTGCGTCCCTTTACCCTATTCATTTTTCTCGTTTTTATAAGAAATCGGATTGTCTGTCAACCCAATCAAATAGTCGGCAGATAAATCGTAAAATTTACACAGGCGAATCAAATCATCAATTTTTAATTCGGCTCGTCCCATTTCAATATGATTATATCCCTGCTGAGACTTATCCAATAACTTTCCGACTTGCGCCTGAGTTAAGTCATGATCCTCACGGACATTTTTGATTCGTTCACGATAGTTCATGCATTCTGCCCCTCATATATTGATGTATACATCATAAAACACTCAAAAATACGGTATTGACATTTACTCAATTTTTGAGTATTATGTTCTTGAAAGGAGGATAAAAATGCCGTCAATTGATTTTTCCAAAATTGCGGAAATGTTGGAATCTTCAACCGACTTTTCTCTGTCTGAAAGTCAATATAAGAAACTAACAGGTAGAACAATGCCAAAGGATATATCGTATTTGATTCACAAATCCGCTGTAGCAAAATTCGCCGAATCAAAAGGGTTAAAAATCCATGTACAGGAAAAAACAATTACTTTTGAAAAATCCAAGTAAAGAGAAGGAGAGATTGTTTTGAAAAGGTTCACTTCTTTATTATTAGTATTTGCTTGCTTATTAATTTGCGTCGGCTGTGTTGCCGGTTGCTCTAAGAGCAACTCCGGCGGCTCATCTTCCGATGCAAAGATGACAGAAAGCAGAGCCATAGAAATTGCCAAGCAAAATGCCGTAAACGCTTGCTGCGACTACAGTAATACAACATCTGTCAGAATTAACTATGGAACAGAACAGGCAAAGTATGATTACAAAGAAGACTTTTATGTCGTGACGCTGTCCGGGTATTACTTCCCCGTCAATCAATATGGTGAAATTGGGACTAAACGTCGCTTTGATATGAAGATACGGGTCATGAATTCCGGAGAAACCGTCTTCCTGCAAAAGCATATTGAATATAAGGGATAGTAATATTCCGACTGGTTTTTCAATATTTTGCCGATATACTTCAAAACCCTGCTTAAGCATTTGCAAAAGCAGGGTTTTCCGCAAAGAAAGAGCCCTCCCTTTTGGAAAGGCTCTTTTGCTATATCCTATCAATCCTTTATCTCGTCAAATATCTCCTTCGGGATTCGTCTGTCCTTGTAATAAAACTCGCGGTCGTGCTCGTTTATCTCCCTCGCGACGCGGCAGGGATTGCCGTAGGCGACGACATTCGCCGGAATATCTTTCGTAACGACGCTGCCCGCGCCGATAACGCTGTTGTCCCCTATCGTCACTCCGGGCATTATCACAGCTCCCGCGCCTATCCAGCAGTTTTCGCCGATACGCACAGACATGTTGAACTGATACGCCTTTTCGCGCAGCTCGGCCCGAATCGGATGCCCCGCGGTCGCGACGGTGACATTCGGGCCTATCATCGTGTGCGAGCCGATGTAGATATGCGAGTCGTCAACGGCGGTGAAGTTGAAGTTTGCGTATATAGAGTCGCCGAGATGGATGTGCGCCCCGCCCCAGTTCGCGTGGAACGGCGGTTCAAGATAGCAGTTCTCGCCAACTTCGGCGAACATCTCTTTCATCAGCGCCTGCCGTCTCTTCTGCTCAGCCGGGCGCGTGGAATTGAACTCGTAGAGCAGATCGAGCTTTTTGAGCTGCTCGTCGAATATCGACTCCTCGTTCGGATAATAGAGCTCGCCAGTGTGCATTCTTTCATTCCCATGGTCTTTCTCCTTTTCTGTTTTTCTCCGCTTTGATTATACTTTATGCGCCCGCTTTTTCAGCCTTTTTTGAGCAAATGCGTGCATGTTCTGCGACATTCGGGCTTTTTTGTTGACTTTGTGTGCTTCAAATATTATACTTTATAATAGACTTATATAGGAGATTTTTGTTTTAAGTCGGAAGGTGAAGAAAAAATGGATAAATTCATGCCAAAGACCATCGAACAGCTCAACGCCGAATTTGAGGCGCGCATGGAAAAGGCCAAGCAGGATGAGCTGAACGCGGCGGCGGAAAAGGCGGCGACAGAGATAAAAGCCGCCGAAGAAGCACGAAAAGCCGAGGAAGCCCGCGCAGTAGCCGAAGCAAAGGCAGCAGCTGAAGCAAGAGCAGCAGCCGAAGCAAAAGCGGCTGAGGAAGCGAGACGCGTTGAAGAGCGCAGCTATGACAGCGTGATAGACAACTCGGTTATCTCCGCAAACGAGCTCGAACCGGTAGAGGACGACTTTGAAGAGACTTATTCCGGCGAGGAAGAGGTTTCTGTCGAAGAGTCAGAGCCCGAAGTTAAAGAAGTGCCTGTTGAAAAGCAGAAGAATGAATACGGCGAACCCGATCCCCACGGATATTTCGGCGCGCCGATAGACAAGAGCAGACCGCGCAAGACCCTCTCCGAGGAGACAGCATCCAAGGTCGAGCCGAAGTTCGACTTCGAGCGCACCTCGGACTATTCGGGCGCAATGCTCCAGAACGGATTCAAGCCGCAGAAAGACAAATTCAAGGGCGCGAGGATATTCACGACTGTTCTCATCGTCATAATAGCCGTTGTGTCGCTCGTCACCGCGCTTCTCTGCGTTGCAGCGACGCACCCCGACAAATTCCTGCTCGACTGCGGACTCGCCGTGTGCAGCGAAAATGTCGCAGGCTCGAATATAAAGAGCGGCTCGCTGTGCCTCACACGCAGGGCATCCGCCGCATCCGCGGACGAAGTTGCGCTGTACAAGCTCGGCGGCAAATACGAATTTGCGTTCGGTTCGTCTTTGCCCGAGGGTGCTTCAATAGTCGCGCTCGCCACGCACTGCGTGCCGTTTATCGGCAAGTTCATCTCGAACGTCACGAACATGTGGATTGTCTACGCCTGCTCAGCTCTCGCGGCGATACTCATCATCCTGATAATCAGGCTCGCGGCGTTCAGCGCGCCGGAGGAGAGCGTCACCGACGGAGTTAAGAGCAAGAAGAGCCGCAAATAACAAAAAAAACAAGAGCCGCACGGTTGATCCTGCGGCTTTTGCATTTGGAGGAAACCCAATGTCAATAGAAAGAGTCAGAGAATATTTCAGAAAGCTCGGAATCGAGGACCGAGTGATGGAGATAGACGAGTCGAGCGCGACCGTCGCCCTCGCGGCAAAAGCTCTCGGCTGTGAAGAGGGAAGGATAGCAAAGATTATATCATTTTCGCTCGACGGCGAGCCGATACTCATCGTCGCGGCGGGCGACACAAAGATAGACAACGCAAAATACAAGTCCCGCTTCGGCAAAAAAGCAAAGATGCTCTCGCACGAAGAGGCGGCGCAGCTTATCGGCCACGCGGTCGGCGGAGTGTGCCCGTTTGCCGTGAACGACGGCGTGAAGATATATCTCGACGAGTCACTCAAGAGATTCAATACGGTATACCCCGCCTGCGGCAGCAGCAACAGTATGATAGAGCTGACTCCCGCCGAGCTCGAGGAATACTCCAAGCCCGAAAGCTGGGTCGATGTCTGCAAGCCGATGGCATAAAAACCGGGGCGGCGAAGAAAAATTTTTCCAAACCGCCTCCGAACACTTGACAAACCGCAAAAAAAATCTTATAATCACATAGCAAACCAATGGGGGCGTAGCTCAGCTGGGAGAGCGTACGGTTCGCATCCGTAAGGTCGAGAGTTCGATCCTCTTCGTCTCCACCAATCTTTGAAAAGTCGAACACCATCTTATTTTTTGTCGGTTCACTTTTCGGAATATCGTGTAAAATAGCGGATAGGCGTTGACCTGTCCGCTATTTTATCTTGCAATTATAAATAATTGTGCTATAATACAAACAAAGAGTCTAGGTCTTATTTTATAGGTCTCCGGCTCTATACCCTATTTCGGCAGCTCCGCGCGAGCTGCTATTTTTATACCATTTTGCCAGCGTCGGCAAAATGCCGTTTTACCGTCCGTTTTATTACCTTGACACGTTGGCGGCATCTGATAAAATCAAATTGTAGGTATTCTCTTCGGTTCGCAAAAGAATTTAAAAAAATTGAGCGACTTTTAAAAAAAGTGTTGACATAATGCTAGCATTATGGTATAATGCTGTCTCTTATACA
>ENA-OZGO01001067-OZGO01001067.1-human-gut-metagenome-genome-assembly--contig:-NODE-1067-length-11587-cov-4.115852_pt1 | contig 11587 bp, 9 predicted proteins | sample MGYA00244658_ERZ653662 | MGnify/ENA primary metagenome ERZ653662 (study PRJEB26926, sample SAMN06165217) | human gut metagenome | biome: ENVO:00009003; feature: ENVO:2100002; material: ENVO:00002003... | reverse complement strand
CTGCCGACGTTTGCTTCGATGCAGGAGCGGCTTTAGGCTCCTTGGGCAGCGGCTCCATACCGACCAGACGGATGGCACCGGTGGGGCATTCGTTCACGCACTTGCGGCAGAGCTTGCATTTCCAGGAGTCGATGAAAGCCAGGTTGTTCTGGATCGTAATGGCTCCGAACGGACACACTTTCTCACACTTTCCGCAGCCGATACAGCCGGCTTTGCAGGCTTTCATCACCACCGCCCCTTTGTCTTTCGACACGCACGCGACGTAAACCGCCCGCTGCTTGGGCCACTTCTTCCGCAACTCGATAATCGACTTGGGACAAGCCTTGACACACGCGCCGCAGGCCGTACATTTGTCGAAATCGACCTCTGGAAGCCTCGTTTCGGGATTTATCGCTATGGCATCGAAGTTACAAACCGTCACACAATCCCCGTATCCCAGGCAGCCGTACGTACACCCCGTTTCTCCGCCATAAAGCGAAGCAGCCACCGCGCAGGACGTAACACCGTCGTACGCATTGATCCGGGGACGTTTCTCGCAACTGCCGCCGCAGCGGACGGTAGCCACCTGGGGCTCCTTCTCCGGAGCAGCCTTGCCCAGGTAGGCAGCGACGGTCTTCATCACTTCGGCCCCGCCCACCGGGCAGAAGAGCGAAGAGATGTCGGTCCGCTTCACCAACGCATCGGACAAACCGCGACATCCGGCGAATCCGCAGCCGCCGCAGTTCGCACCGGGCAGCATCTTTTCGACCTCGTCGATCCGGGGATCTTCCTCGACCTTGAACTTTTGTGCCACGAAATAGAGGATCAGCGCGGCAAGGATTCCCAACACGCAAAGTGTAAGCACTGTGTAAAGTAATACCTCCATATTATTCGGATATTGTGAAATGAATCGCATTATCGATCTTCCGGCGCAGAAGCCAGAGAATCCCATAGTACAGGACGACAGATCCCAATCCTGCAAGTACCGCCGCCCCATCGCCCGCGCCGAGCAGATAGCATACTGCCACCACGCCGATCAGGACGACGAAAGGCACGACATAAGCCAACAAAACCGCGACCGCTCCCGTTCGTCGGGTTATAGCGACCGTCACCCTGTCGCCGGGACGATACGTCGCCGCAGCCGGAGTACGTATCTCCACGATTTTCTGCCCGGTCTCACCCAAACCGCAGGCTTCGCGGGCCTTGCAGCCCCCGCAGGCGCCATGAGCCGTAATTTCCACACAAACCCTCTCCGCATCGACGCGCTTCACCACCCCGCTATGTTCGATACGGTCCATCGGGTCACTTTACATATTTATGGGTCAATGGCATACGGTACTCATGCCCGAACGAGGAGGACGAGAGTCGAAGCACCGGCGGATACTGAAAACGCTTCTTTTCGTTACGCATGACCATCGCATAGATTTTCTGTACCTCGTCGCTGTCGAATCCGGCATTGATGATCTCTTCACGCGACTGTCCGTCTTCGATCAGACGGTACAGGATGGCATCCACCACCTCGTAAGAGGGCAGCATGTCGCTGTCCTTCTGGTTGGGCCGAAGCTCCGAAGAAGGCTCTTTGGTCAGGATGTTTTCAGGAATGGGTGCACCGAATTTCCGGTTGATATAGCGGGCCAAGTCGTACATCTCGGTCTTATACAGATCGCCCGTCACGCTGAAAGCGCCGCCGGTATCGCCGTAGAGCGTACAGATACCGAGCGCATTCTCGCTCTTGTTGGAACAGTTGAGCAGGACATAGCCGTTCTTGTTCTGCAGGGCCATAAGCATCAACGTGCGGATGCGGGACTGGATATTCTCCTCCGTCGCATCGAAATCCGTACCGCCGATCACCGGGATCAACGTATCGACGATACTGCGGTAAGCCTCCGTGATCGGCACGACATGGAACTCGATACCGAGGTTTTCGGCCAGTTGCTTGGCATCCTCGACCGATCCTTCCGACGAAAACTGTGAGGGCATCATCAATCCCCGCACGTTCTCCGCCCCCAGCGCTGCAACCGCCAGACAAGCGACCACGGCGGAGTCGATACCGCCCGAAACGCCGACACAGGCCTTTTTATACCCGTTTTTAACGAAGAAATCCCGCAGACCGCAACAAGCCGCCTCGTAAATGAAGCGGGTACGGTCGTTCACCGACACAGGGACGGACTCGACGCTGCAAGCGGGATTTTCGGTATCGAACACCTGAAAGTCCTCTTCGAAACTTTTCAGCAGCCGCACCAGCTTGCCCCAGTTGTCCATCACGCCCGACATCCCGTCGTAAACCAGCTCCGTAGCACCGCCGACCTGATTGACCATCACCACATTCTTTCCCTTGACGTAGGCGATATTCCGGATTACGTCGTACCGACGACTCAAGTCGCCCTTGCGGTAGCGGCGGGCATGGATATTGATGACGGTTTCGACCGACTTGTCGAAATCCGGGGTATGAAAAAGATCGTCGCCTACGACCAGCGCACAGCGGCAACCCCGTATCGTAACGTATTCGCAACCTTTCGAAGGGGTCAGAAATCCCAATTCGCGGCGCACGGTGATATTCTGTTTTCCCACATAGCGGACGACTCTTCCTTGTTGAATCAACGCTGCGGCACTGATCGTCCCCTCCTTGGTGAGAATCGGAAGCCCCACGATCGCATCCACCGTATCGCATTCGGCAGCAATCCGCATCAACGCATCTTCGCACTGTTCCAAAAAAGGATTTTTCCGCAGCAAATCGAACGAAGGAGCACCGCTGATCGCCTGCTCGGCAAAAACGACGAGGTCCGCGCCTTCGGCTTTCGCACGACGTACGGATTCGATGATCTTGTTTGTATTTCCTGCGACGTCGCCGACCGTATAATTCAATTGAGCCAGAGCTATCTTCATCTATCGGGTATTTCAAAAAGTTACATCATCGCAAAATTAATTATTATTTGGAAAAAACAACGATTTCGCGGCAAAAGTTTCATCCGAACGCAACGATCGTATCGAAAAAAAGCAATCGGGGTTTCGAAATCCTCATTCGGAAAAGAGGCCGTCCCCGTTTCGACTCAACGAATACAGCCCGACCTTCCGTGGGAAGGTCGGGCTACAAATCGTTCAACCCCAAACGCTTGCTATTGCTGCTCTTCGGGATCGGCCACCAGAATACGACCGCAGTATTCGCAAATGATGATCTTCTTGCCCTGACGGATCTCCATCTGGCGCTGCGGCGGGATCCGGTTGAAGCATCCGCCGCACGCATCGCGTCGTACCGTCACCACTGCGAGTCCGTTGCGTACGTTGCGACGGATTCGCTGATAGGCCTCCAGCAGCCGTTCGTCGATCTTGGCCTGCGCTTTGGCCGCCTGGTCCGTAAATTCCGCCACCTGCGAAGCCGTCTCGGCCTCGATACTTTGCAACTCGGCCTGTTTGGCTTCGAGATCCTTCCGGCGTTCCGCCATCAGGGCCTCGGTCTCTTCGACCTGCGCCTTTTTGACCTTGATTCCGGCAGCATACTCTTTCAGACGCTTTTCGGCCAGTTCGATTTCCAACTCCTGATACTCGATCTCCTTACTAATCGCATCGAACTCGCGGTTGTTCCGGACGTTGTTCTGCTGCTCCTTGTAATTGCCGATGAGTATCTTGGCCTGATCCACCTCGCGCTTACGCTGCTTGGAGAGAGCATTGAGCTCCTCGATTTCGGCATTGATATTCTCGACACGCGCCTTCAAACCGGCCAATTCGTCGTCGAGATCCTGCACCTCGAGCGGCAGCTCACCCTTCACCTTGTTGATCGAATCGATCTGGCTGTCGATCTTCTGGAGATCGTAGAGGGCCAGGATTTTCTCCTGCATCGAATAATCAACTTCAGCTGTCTTTTTCTGTGTTGCCATATCGTGTTTTTATTGTTTAGACGGAACTATGTAACCGATCGGATTACGTGAATTTACACTCTTGCGAACCGCAAAGTTAAATAAATTTTTCGATAAAATATCAAACAAAATGTCGATTGCGCAATATTCGCTCTCAAAATGGCCGATATCGGCCACCACGAACGCCCCGTCGGGAGTCATAAAATCGTTGTATTTGAGGTCCGAAGTGACATACACATCGGCCTGCGCACGACGCGCTTCACCGAGCAGCGAGGCTCCCGCTCCGGTACATACGGCCACCCGCCGTACCTGCTCCTTGACCAGCTCGGAATGACGGATTACCTGCACCGGCAGGCGCTCCTGAATACGCCGCATAAAATCCCGCACCGACATAGACTGCGGCAGTTCGCCCACCACCCCGAAGCCGACCCGCCCGTCCGCAGGATCGGTCGGTTGCAGCACCCGTAACTCTTCCACGCCGAGCATCTCCGCCAACCGCCAACTCATGCCGCCCGGCGCACTGTCCAGGTTGGTATGACAGGCGTAGAGCGCTATTCCCCGGCGGATCGCCCGCTCGACGCACCGCTCCACATAAGTAGCCGAATTGAACCGCTTGAGGGCATGGAAAACGATCGGATGGTGCGTGACTATCAGATCGCACCCCGTCTGCTCCGCCTCGTCCAACACCTCCTCGGTCACATCGACGGCCAGCAGCGCCTGATGCACTTCGTCCTCGGGCCGTCCCACGATAAGACCGGCATTGTCGTACGACTCCTGCAAACGGAGCGGAGCATATCGTTCGATCACTTCGGCAATATCTCTGATTTTCATAATCCTACTACATTATTTGAAAAGGCGATTATATTTTCAACGTACCATATCCGACGGTCGCTTGTTCGCGGCCTGTGCTCCCGTCCATAATGCTGCCCACCCCGAAATCCTCACCTCGAAGGGACTTGCGGCGCTACGCGCCCCAAAAGATATACCGAAGTATCGGGTTCGTTCGCATACCCGGTCGGGCCTATCGCCGTAGCGGTCCGCAACGTCACCGCCCCCTCCGAATCGGAGGCGAAGGCAAAATGTACCCGCCTGCCGTATTTCAAAACGTCCGTCTAAAACAACGACTGTTCATAGAAGGCGAACAACTCCTTGCTCTCCGCCTCCTCTTTCTCCTTCTTGCGCCGAGGCTGACGCGCCGCCGAACGTTTCGGCGCCGGCTTTTCGCTCCGGGGACCTGGTTCGATCACCTGCACGGGTCCTTTACTCTCCGCTCCATCCCCTCCGGCATCGTCCGCCAACTCCTGCGCGGCAGGCTTCTTCCGGGTACGAACCGGGAGCGCCGATACTTCGGCCGCCTCTCCAGCCCCATTTTCCGCGACAACCGCCCGGTCCTCCGCACTCTCCTTGAGTTCGGCCCGCACCTCTTCGAGCAGGGCCCGGACACGCTGAAGACGTTCGAGCAGCTCCGCATCGCGCGAAATGGTTCCTTTATTCTGTTTCAGACAACGGGCGGCTCCGTCGAGGGTCATGCCCCGCTCCTTGACCAGATGATAGATCAATTTCAGGTTTTCGACATCGGCCGGAGAAAAAAGACGGTTGCCCTTCTTGTTCTTCTGCGGGCGCAGGATATCGAATTTCGTCTCCCAAAAACGGATCAGCGAAGCATTGACGTCGAACATCTCCGCCACCTCGCCCATCGAATAGAATAGTTTCTTGGCCATAACATGTACAATTACAGGTTGAATATCCGCAACGAGTTGGGATACATATTGTTTACCCGGTTCTGAATCCGCTTGGCGAAACCCAGGGCCGCTCCCCCGTGCGTCACCAGATTCATCCCCTCGGCGAAAGCCGCAGCCGCAGCCTCCTGCTTGCGCAGAAACCGCAGCGCCTCCTCTTCGGACAACTCGGCAACAGGCACCGCTCCGCGATCCAATCCGCAAAACATCGCCAGCGCATGATCGGGCTTGAGCCGCTTCTTGAAGATCTGCCCCATCGCAACGCCCGAGGCGATCACGCGCAGCGATTCGGCCAGCATTTTCACCGCCTCGTACTGCGATTCGTAATACGCATAATAGACATCTGCCACCGCCGCAAAGCGCATCCGCTCGGGTTCGGCGACCCAACGGGCCAGTTCCGCACACTCCCTGCGTCCGGCGGGCGCGAAAATCGTTCGGCGGGACTTGGGCACACGAACACGGCTTCCGCCATCGGACACCTTACGGGCCACCGCCGCAAAAAATCCCTCGCCCCGGGTCCGGTGCGGATAAAAACGGAACGTCCGGAAAGGACCGACCCGACCGCAAACCACACCCCACGCCGGCGGGCAATCGAAAGCGGTCGATTCGACGATCTCTTCACCCGCTTCGGCCAGCAGTCCCTCCAGCGACCCTTCGTTTTCCAGTCGGTTGAACGTGCAGGTACTGTATATCAGCAATCCGCCGGGACGCAGCGTCTTCCACGCTTCGCGCAGAATCTCCGCCTGCCGGACGGCACATATTTTCACATTGTTCTCGCTCCACTCGTCCCGTGCCTCGGGTGTCTTGCGGAACATCCCCTCGCCGGAACAGGGGGCATCCACCGCCACAATGTCGAACCATCCTTCGAGCACCGCGATCTGTGCCGGCTCGTTCACCGTCACCGCCACGTTTCCCAGTCCCCACTTGCGGATGTTATCCGCCAGAACAGCCGCCCGCTGGCGATTGACTTCATTCGCCACTACCAACCCGTCGCTGCCTGCGAGCGACGCATAGAGCGTCGTCTTTCCCCCCGGCGCGGCGCAAAGGTCCAGAATCCGTTTTCCGGCGACCTCCTCTCCGGCCAGCACGTGAGCCAGGAACTGCGACGAAGCCTCCTGCACGTAATAAGCCCCGGCATGGAAAGCCGGATCGAGCGTAAACGAAGGCCGCTCCGTCAGGTAACGTCCTGCCGGCGACCAGGGAACCGCCTCGGCTCCGCTCCAGCGGCAGGGGCGCTGCGGATGCAGGCGGACGGACGTCGGCGCCGGGCCTTCGAGCGCCTCACACAGCGCACGCCCCTCCTCCGGTCCCAGTTCGGCCATAACCCGCCGCGTGAAAGATTCCGGCAACATAGGGACTATTTTTTAGCGGTTTCGAGCTCTTCCCGCTTTCGGTCGAGACGAGCGCAGATCTTCTCCATCACCGCAGCATCCGCGACGAAATCCTCACGATCCTTATCGATCACGAGCACTTCGCCCCGGTAGATATGTTCGATCCAGTCGTCGTAACGGTCGTTGAGCCGCCGCAGGTACTGTTCGTCGATGTTCATTTCGTAGGCGCGACCCCGGCGGCGGATCTGCGAAATGAGCGTCGGCACGCTGGCCTTGAGGTAAATCAACAGATCCGGCCGGGGCACCAGGTTGGTAATCAACCCGAAGATACTCATATAAGTATCGAAGTCCCGGCCCGACATCAGCCCCATGCGATGCAGATTATCGGCGAAAATATAGGCATCCTCGTACACCGTACGATCCTGAAAAATATCGACCGGACCGCTGCGCAGAATATCCATCGTCTGCTGAATACGGCTGCCCAGAAAATACATTTGCAGGTTGAACGACCAACGATTCATATCGTTGTAGAAATCCCCGATGTAGGGATTGTCGCTCTGCTCGTAATAGGCCTTGGCGCCGTAGCGCTCGGTCAGCATCTCGGTCAGCGTGGTTTTGCCGCTGCCGATATTTCCGGCTATCGCAATGTACATAAATCGGATGTTTTGGCTACGTCACGCACTTCACGCCGCACGGCGGGGCCCCTTCCCGGTCCCGTCGCCCGGCAAGTCCACCGTCTGCGGCGGCACGGCAGAAAACCGCCTCCCGCCGCAATCCCCGGCCCCCGGCAAAGCGACGCGTGTCGTCGCGTTATTTATTGTTCAATCTTCAGTAACTGTTCCACAACCGTACGGTCGTTGCGCATACGGGGCAGCTTGTTCTTGCCCGTTTTCTGCAACCAACGCAGCGTCGTTCCCGGCGGCACGGCATGGATGCGGGGCGGATCGAGCGCCGTCTGCCGCTTGGCGTCGTAATCCGAATTGACGCTGCGAAGCTCCCGGTCCAGCACTTCGGCAAAATGCTCCGGCGTATCGGGCCGCTCCGAAAACTCCAGCACCCATTCGTGCGCTCCCCGGGTATTCAGCCCCATGAAACAGGGCGCCACGGAGTACTCTTCGACCACCGCACCGGTTTGCTCGCAGGCCGCCGCGAGCGCCCGCTCGGCGTTATCCACGATCAGCTCCTCGCCGAAGGCGTTGATGAACTGACGCGTGCGACCCGCGAAACGGATGCGGTAGGGATTCGTCGAGGTGAATTCCACCGTATCGCCGATCTCATAACGCCACAACCCGTTGATCGAGGTCACGATCATTGCATAAACTTCCCCGACCCGAACGCCTTCGAGCGGCACGATCTGCTCGCCGCTGCGAAATTCGTAATAAGTCCCGTAATCGAGCATCAGCAGCATATCGTCCCGCGTCAGATCGTCAGCCAGCGCGAAAAACCCCTCCGAAGCGTTGTAAGTTTCCAGATAGGTCATCCCCTCCGACGGGATCAGCTTGGCGAACGACTTGCGGTAGGGCGTAAACGCCACGCCCCCGTGCGCAAAAAATTCCAGATCGGGCCACACTTCGAGCAGGTTGCTCTTGCCCGTATATTCCAACACCCGGCGCATCAGCACCAGGTTCCACGAAGGCACGCCGGCAAAGGCCGTGATCTTCTCTCGGGTACACTCCCGGCAGATCCCCTCTATCTTCCGGTCGAAATCCGGAATCAGAGCCGTCTCCATCTTCGGCGCCCGGAACCAACCGCTCCAGAACGGAGTCTGGCTGATCAGCACAGCCGACAGATCCCCGATGAGAGCTCCGTTCTCCCGGACATACGAACCGCCGAGCGTCAGCGTCTTGCCGTCGAAGATCTTCGTCTGCGGCTTGGCCGAAGCATACACCGCCGCCACGTCCCGCATACCGAGCGTATGGTTCCACCACACGGACTCCCGCGTGACGGGAATGAATTTGCTGCGGTCGGACGTAGTTCCCGACGAACGGGCGAAAAGCGTCACCCGCCCCGGGGCAGCGACATTCTTCTCTCCGGCCAGCATCCGCTCGATATAAGGCTTGAAACTCTCGTAGTCCTGCACTCCGACCCGTGCGGCGAACGCCTCGGGCGTAAGATGCTTGGCAACACCGTGCCGACGACCGAACTCCGTATCGGCCCCCCGCGCAATGAGCTGTCGGAACATCTCGGCCTGCACTTGGTCCGGATGTCGCCGAAAACGATCTATCGCCTTCATCCGGCGGGCGAAATAGGTACGTAACAAACTGTTCCGAATCGACATCCTGCGCTGCTCCTCCTTATCGTTAATTAAAGAAATATCCTATTTTGGAGATCGACGCCGGCATGGCGAAAACCACCACGCGGTCGTAGGCGCTCAACTCCATGTTTCCCACGGCGATGAAAACCTTGTCGCCGCGCACCACGCCGCCGATAATCGTATCCTGCGGCAGCTTCAACTCCTTGATCGGAGCCTTCGTCGCCGGGGCGTTGGGCTTGACGATGAACTCCAGCACCTCGGCCTCGCTGCCCGTCAGACACTTGATCGCCTGCACGTCGGTTGACATCGTGAAGCGGAAGATGTTCGACGCCGTAACCAGTTTCTTGTTGATGATCGTATCGATACCGATACTCTCGGCCAGATTGATATAATCGAGGTTCTCGATCTCGGCGATCACCTTCTTGACGCCCATGCGTTTGGCGAGCATCGCCGCCAGAATATTGGTTTCGCTGCGCCCCGTCACCGCGATAAAAGCGTCCATATTGGCCAGCCCCTCCTCGAGCATCGCTTCGATATGGCGGCCATCTTCATTGATAATCAACGTCTTGTCCAACAATTCGGCCAACCGATAGGCCTTCTCGGCATTGTAGTCGATCAACTTGATATTGACCTCGTCCTGCAATTCGGTCGCAATGCGTATGCCGATGCGCGAACCGCCGAGGATCATCATGTTGTTGATCTCCACGTTGGAATGCCCCGAGAACTCCATCACCTCCTTCACGGCATCCTGCCGGGCGATGACATACACCATGTCGCCCTCCATAAATATTTCATCCTGCCGGGCGATGATGGTCTGACCGCCGCGAGCGATCGCCACCGTCCGATAGCTGAGCTGCGCCGCATCGTCCTTGAAACCCGAAAGTTCGCGTCCGATGAGGGACGAGGTCGGATCAAGACGGAAAACCACGAGCGAAAGCCGTCCGCTCGAGAAATCGACGTACTCCGTCGTCGAAGTGTGCCCCAACAGATTGATCACCTCCTGAGCCGCCACCTTTTCCGGATAGAACAGGTAGTCGATACCCATGTTGATAAAAATCTCCTTGTTATTGGGCTCCAGGTATTCGTTGTTGTCGATCCGGGCGATGGATTTCTTGGCCCCGAGCTGCTTGGCCAGCACCGCTGCCACCACGTTGTCGTTCTCGACATGATTGACGGCGATGAACAGGTCGCACTTTCGCACCGAAGCCTTCCGCAACACGGCAAAGGTCGTGGAGTCGCCCTCGACCGTCAGCACGTCGGCCAGGCTGGCCACGTCGGCCAGCAGTTTCGGATCGCTGTCTATGACCGTGATGTCGTGCCCGTTGCCGCTGAGCATTTTCGCCAGATGGCTTCCCATTTCGCCCGCACCCGCAATAACGATTTTCATACCGGATTTACTCTGTCAGCATACGCCCGGATCATTCCGGGCAGCATTTTTGCAATTAATAACACAAATGTATAAATTTGCATCGGAACACCCAAATTTCCACTATTAAATTTCAGTTACCATGCCAACCTGGTTAATCATAATTCTTTTGGCGATTCTGGCCGTCGGACTTTTCGTCCTGGCCATGTCGCTCACCCTGATTTTCAAGGGACACCACATCGACTCCGAAATTTCCACCAACGAAAACATGCGCAAACTGGGTATCAAATGCGCCGTTCAGGAGACCCGCGAACAGATGACGGGACTCGAAGATTGCGCATCGGAGCCCGGATGCTCGGGCAACTGCGCCGCCTGCACCCCCGAAGCGGCAGCCGCAGTACACGGCTCCGCAAAAAAATAATCGGCGACAAATTCTCCGCAAACCGAAAACACGGGCAATCTGAATTCAGATTACCCGTGTTTCTATTTTCTCGGTTTCAACCCCACGATGCCGAGAGGCGGTCAGTCCGCCGCAGAACACTCCCCGACCATCATCTCCGCCTCCGACCTGCAACCCGGCATTTTACGGGCGCGACAGAAAAACCAAGAATTAACCAGATCCGTCTTGTTGTAACGCAACGGACGATAATCCGGCAGCGAAAGCGTTTCGCCCCCCGCTTCGGAGAGAATCACCTCCCCCGCCGCAGTATCCCATTCATACGTGGAAGTAGTCCGAAAATAGTAATCCACCGCGCCTTCCGCCAGCAAACAAAACTTATAGGAGCTGCCCTGCTCCACGACCTCCAGATCGGGATGGCTCTTTCGCAATTCCTCGATATACTCCGCGAGTTCGGGCGACTTGTGCGACCGGGACACGGCGACCCGGGGATGTTCATGCCGCGCCGACTCTACAGGCAGGCGCCGCATACTTTCGACGATCTGCCCGTACGAGTATTCCGCGTCGGAATCGGCCGCCACCCCCTCTTTCAGGAAAGCACCGCCCCCGCGCCACGCGAGATACATCCTGTCTCTTATACACATCTCCGAGCCCACGAGACTCCTGA
>ENA-OZGO01001065-OZGO01001065.1-human-gut-metagenome-genome-assembly--contig:-NODE-1065-length-11589-cov-4.888850_pt1 | contig 11589 bp, 9 predicted proteins | sample MGYA00244658_ERZ653662 | MGnify/ENA primary metagenome ERZ653662 (study PRJEB26926, sample SAMN06165217) | human gut metagenome | biome: ENVO:00009003; feature: ENVO:2100002; material: ENVO:00002003... | reverse complement strand
TATAAGAGACAGCTCTACCTGTATGCAAAGTACGATGTCGAACAGCAGCAGCACGTAGAAGCCCACGAAGTAGAGCATCGCCCCATAGAAATGTACCGTCAGATACCTCGTGAGCCACTTCGCCCACGCACCTTCCCATTTGGGCAGGAGCGAGAACGCCCACTGGATAGGTCCGAAAATGGTGAGCATTCCCAAAAGAATTTGCTGGCAGTAAATCGTGGCCCACCAACCTATTCTGAATACCACAAGGGCTATCAGCATGATGATTTTGTCTATTCCCACGATGACCCCCGAAGTCAGCGACGTGAACCACAGCTTCGCTGCATCCTTCTCCATGTTAGTAACCTCGTCCACGCCAGTTTGTTCCATCGTCGCCTCAATGAGGTTTGGGTCCGACGTACCCGTATGGGCGACATCGGCCTGCGCCTGAAGGGCGGTGTACATCGTGTCGCGCACGTAAATCAATTCCTGCACTTCCTCGAACTTATCCGAGATTTGCGAGGCTTCGGCCTCATAGAGGTCGTGTGTGTACGAACCGATACAGTTCGGAATATAGGAGAGGAAGTCCAGAAAGCACCAGTTGCTCCCGCTGCCAGCCATGCCCGTATCTGCCGGAGGATACCACCAGCAGAGAATGAGCGACACGGCCAACGGCTTGAAAAGTTTCATCACGTCCAGCGGCTCGTGCTTGACCATCATCTTGTACGCCATACCTGCCGCCATGATGATGGCGAAGAGTGCGGCCAGCGCCATGCACATCTGCAATATCCACCAGTAACCACCAATTACTCCAGACGGGTAAAACCATAGGAAAACATATCTAACATAATCAGCCAAATCTTACTGATTTATAGTTAGTTATGAATAAAGGCCGTTTTTTGATTGGATAGTTATATTTGCCTAATTTGGGATATAAAAGCACGCTTTTTGTCCCGTTTTTGTCCCGCCGTGAATTATCTTTGTAACGCTTGCAAGTGACTGATAAACAATATAGTAACAAATCCAAAAATCGGATAACACAGAAAAGAAAATGGGACGAAAGAAGAAAGAAATCAAAATCAAGGAGCCTGTCCGCATACGCGAAAAGAGGCTCAACGACGGCAATGTAAGCCTGTACCTCGACATGTACTATCGTGGCGCAAGGAAGAAAGAGGGTCTGAAACTCTACCTCGTGCCTGAAACGGATGCCGCCGCCAAGTTGCAGAACAGGAACACGCGCAAGCTGGCCGAACAAATCAAGGCGCAACGCATCCTCGACATTCAGGAAAAGGGTCTTGTGAACTGGGAGGACGTGAAAAAGGCACGGATGACGCTCAGCACATGGGTGGCGAAGTACACCGCCGAGGAAAACGGGTTAAGCCCGGCCAGCATGAGGTCGAAGCGGAACGCACAGGCAAGGGTGGAAGAATACCTATTATATATAGGCAAGCCGACCCTTGCCCTAAAAGAGGTTGACAAGGATTTCTGCAAGGGCTTCATCGCCTTTCTGAAAACCTGTACGTTCAACCAAGGCAAAAAGACGTTGAGCAGTACGACCTGCCGCATCTTTATGAACCGCCTTGCCGCCGCGTTGAACAAGGCCGTAAGCGAAGGACTAATAGACCGCAATCCATTCAAACTGTTGGAAACAAAGGAAAAGCCGCAGAAGTTGAACGCCATGCGTGAGTTCTTGACCATTGAGGAACTTCGCCAACTGATGGCCACGCCGTGCCGCTACGACATTGTGAAAAAGGCATTTCTGTTTTCCTGTTTCACTGGGTTACGGTACAGCGACATGATGACCTTGAAATGGAGCGAGATACACAAAGCGGCGGACGGAAAGACGCTCTACATCGAGCATCAGCAAGTGAAAACCAAGAACACGGTGACGATACCGCTCTCCAACGAAGCTTTAAAATGGATGCCCCGAAAGTCAAAGGACGAAGAAAGGGTATTTCACCAGTTACGCATCACTTCTACCACAGTGGAAGTGGTGTTGGGCGAATGGATGCAGAAGGCCGGAATACAGAAGCACATCACCTACCATTGCTCCAGGCATACGGCGGCGACCATGTTGCTGACCCTCGGCGCAGACCTTTACACGGTGAGCAAGATACTCGGACACCGTAGCATCCGCATGACCGAAGTCTATGCCAAGATAGTGGATAAGAAGAAAATCGAGACGATGAACCTCGTGAACAATATGTTTGTATAACCGATTAAAAGAAGAATTTTATGAAAGTAGAAATCAAAGTGAGAATGTTGACAGCCGGAAACCGCAGCCTGTATCTGGAATACTACGAAACGGGCTTCCGCAAAAGAGAGAACCTGCATCTGTACCTTGTACCCGATGACGCTCCGAACGCAAGGATGCTCAACGGGCAGACCTACCGAAAGGCGCAAGAGATACGGGCGCAGCGCATCCTCACCCCTCCGTCTTTCGAGAAGAAGAAAAAGAGGGAAGAAAACGAAGCGGCCAAGTCCATGACCTGGCTCCAGTGGTGCAGTGATTATGTGCAATGTGCCATGCTGAACGGTAACTGTAAAAAGATGATACAGCACAAGGATGTCGTGCGCAGACGGATTGAGACTTATTTGAAACGAGCCAATAAAACGGATATTCTGTTGAAAGATGTGGATAGGGATTTAATTTGTGGGCTGTTCGGATATATGCGCAATTACCGCAATCGTAAACAGATAAAGGCAAATGGTGGCAAGCTGGCGGCTTACACCCTCGTGCTGTTTGAAGAAACGGTAAAGGCTATTTTCAACAAAGCCGTGCGTGACGGACTGATGGCTTTCAATCCCGTTCAGGAACTTACGAGGGAGGAACGTTTCCATGCGCCGGACAAGCACCGTGAATACCTTACGGCGGACGAATTGAAACGCTTTCTTGCCGTAGAGCCGCAAACCTTTATGGAAGAAGTTGTGCAGAGGGCTTTTGGTTTTTCCTGCATGACGGGGCTTAGGCTCGGCGACATGCAACGGTTGCGGTGGAGCGACATTAAGGACGTAAACAGTGTACAAACGGTGTCGGTCATCCAACACAAGACCAAACGGCCAGTTGCCGTGCCGCTCAATGCGCTGGCTCTGTCCTTGCTTCTGCCACGACCCGAAAACGGGGAGGACGGTATCATCTTTCCGTTGGTGAAGAAGCCCGACAACGTGGCGAAGTACGTGCGCCGCATCAAAAATAAGGCAGGGATAGAAAAGGACTTTACCTATCACAGCAGCCGTCATTCGGCGGCAACGCTGGCGATAACGGCAGGTGCGGAACTATACTCGGTTAGCAAAATTTTGGGGCATGGCAGCATCGCGTCCACGCAGGTTTACGCAAAGGTGAATATGGAGAAAAAGGTTGAAGCGATGAACCTAACTAATGGCGTGTTCTAATTTGAATGAAAATGATAGTCCTAATAGGGGGTGTCCAAAATGGCCACCCCCTATGTTTGAAGTGGAAGTTGTTTAGGGGGGGGTGCTTAATCAACGCCCCCTATAATGTTTCAGATTTATGGAGAAGAAAAACATTTTTGCAAAAACACAACTCGTTGGTTGTGCTTTCTTGAATATTTGTATTACCTTTGCATTCAGACAAGATAAGGTAATCTTTCAATGAATACAACGACAGATAAAATGCCTTGTATGGCTTTGGAAGCTGTAAGGCAGGAAACTGATGTGAAACAGGATAAAAAGGATTGGGCGGAATATTCGCAGTTGATTGCCACCGCCATGTCAAAACGGATGACGGAACTCGGCTTGACGCAACAGATGCTTGCCGAAAAGATGAACTGCACCCAGCAATACATATCCAAAGTGCTGAAAGGCAAAAAGAATATGTCGTTGGAAACCATCTGCAAGATAGAAAACGCATTGGGCATTGAGATTATCAGAAGTCTGAACGATAATAAGTAACACAAAAAGGCAGAACAGGAATATGTCTATACAAAGTGAAGCGGCATTGGAAGCCGGACTTATCGCCACGCTCCAGCAAATGGACTATGAATATGTCCAGATTGCCGAGGAAGAGAATCTTCAAGCCAATTTCAAACGGCAGTTGGAGATACACAACCATAAGCGGTTGGCAGAGCATGGCCGTACCGAATTTACAGATGAGGAATTTGACAAGATACTCATCTACCTTGAGGGAGGCACACGCTTTGAAAAGGCGAAGAAACTCCGCGACCTCTATCCGCTTGACACGGCGGACGGCAAACGCATCTGGGTGGAGTTCCTTAACCGTCAGCAATGGTGTCAGAACGAGTTTCAGGTTTCCAACCAAATCACGGTGGAAGGGCGTAAAAAGTGCCGCTACGATGTGACCATTCTTATAAACGGTCTGCCTTTGGTACAGATAGAATTGAAACGCCGGGGCGTAGAGTTAAGGGTAGCATACGACCAAATTCAACGCTATCACAAAACTTCTTATCACGGTCTGTTTGATTACATCCAACTGTTTGTTATTTCTAACGGTGTCAACACACGCTATTTCGCCAACAATCCAAACGGTGGCTATAAGTTCACGTTCAACTGGACGGACGCAGCCAATGTGCCTTTCAATGAATTGGATAAGTTTGCAGCCGCATTCTTGGAGAAATGTACGCTCGGCAAAATCATCGGCAAATATATTGTGTTGCATGAGGGTGACAAGTGCCTGATGGTGCTTCGTCCGTACCAGTTCTATGCCGTGGAGAAGATATTGGATAAGGTGAAGAACTCTAACGACAACGGCTATATATGGCATACAACAGGAGCCGGAAAGACCTTGACTTCATTCAAGGCGGCACAGCTTGTTTCCGAACTGGACGATGTGGACAAGGTGATGTTCGTGGTTGACCGCCACGACCTCGATACGCAAACCCAATCGGAATATGACGCCTTTGAACCGGGGGCTGTGGATAGTACGGACAACACGGACGAACTTGTGAAACGGCTGCACAGCAATTCCAAAATAATTATCACCACCATTCAGAAACTCAATGCTGCCGTCAGCAGGACATGGTACAGCACCAAGATAGAAGCCATACGTCATTCCCGTATCGTGATGATTTTTGACGAGTGTCACAGAAGCCACTTCGGCGAAAGCCATAAGCGCATCATGAAGTTCTTTGACAACGCCCAAGTGTTCGGCTTCACAGGTACGCCAATCTTCACGGAGAATGCCATTAACGGGCATACCACCAAAGAGATATTCGGTAATTGCCTGCATCAATATCTTATCAAGGATGCCATAGCCGATGAAAACGTGCTTGGCTTTCTTGTGGAGTATTATCACGGAAGCGAAGAAGTGGAAAAGGGCAATGCCAACCGCATGGAGGAGATAGCCAAATTCATCCTTAATAATTTCAATAAGTCAACCTTTGACGGTGAATTTGATGCGTTGTTTGCTGTGCAGTCCGTACCGATACTTATCCGCTATTACAAGATATTCAAGTCGTTGAAGCCGAAAATTCGTATCGGTGCAGTGTTTACATATGCTGCCAACAGCAGCCAGGATGATGAACAGACGGGGATGAATACGGGGCAGTATGTCAGTGAAAGCACAGGCGAGGCGGACGAATTGCAAGCTATCATGGATGACTACAATGAAATGTTCGGCACAGCGTTCACGACCGAGAATTTCCGTGCTTACTACGATGACATCAACCTACGCATGAAAAAGAAACGGGCGGATATGAAACCGCTTGACCTCTGCCTTGTCGTGGGTATGTTCCTTACGGGTTTTGACAGCAAAAAGCTCAATACGCTCTATGTGGATAAGAACTTGGAATACCACGGATTGCTGCAAGCATTCAGCCGTACCAACCGTGTACTGAATGAGAAAAAGCGTTTCGGAAAGATTATATGCTTCCGTGATTTGAAAAGCAATGTTGATACGGCCATCAGGCTTTTCAGTAACTCAAATAATCCCGAAGAAATAGTACGTCCACCTTTTGAGGATGTGAAAAAGGAATACCAGCAGTTGGCAACGGACTTCTTGCAGAAATACCCGGAGCCAAGCAGCATAGACCTGTTGCAGAGCGAAAAGGACAAGAAAGACTTTGTGCTGGCTTTCCGCGACATCATCCGCAAACACGCGGAAATCCAAATATACGAGGATTACAGCGATGATGCGGACGACCTCGGCATGACCGAACAACAGTTTATGGACTTCCGAAGCAAGTACCTTGACATTCACGATACGTTTGTTCCGTCGGATATGCCTTCAGCCTCTCCAAGCGGCGGCGATGAAACGCCTAGCGATGAACGGTTGGAGGATGTGGATTTCTGCCTTGAACTCCTGCACAGCGACATTATTAATGTGGCTTATATCCTCGAATTGATTGCTAACCTTAATCCATACAGCACGGACTATGCAGAGCGGCGTAAGAACATCATTGACACGATGATAAAGGATGCCGAAATGCGTAACAAGGCGAAACTCATTGACGGCTTCATTCAAAAGAATGTGGACGAGGATAAGGAGAACTTCATGGCGCGACGGCAAAAGGCGGACGGTACAAGCGAACTGGAGGAACGCTTGAACCGCTATATCTCCACAGAACGTGAAAAAGCCGTGAACTCTTTGGCACAGGACGAGGGGCTTTCTTCGGATGTGCTCGACCATTACTTGAAAGAGTATGACTACCTGCAAAAAGAGCAGCCGGAAATCATACAAAAGGCGCTCAAAGAGAAGCACCTCGGACTGATTAAGACCCGAAAGGCTTTGACAAGGATAATGGATAGATTGCGTAGCATAATAAGAACTTTTAGTTGGGATTGAATATGATTAAATTATTAAACAGTCTGTACCTAACAGAAAAAGGATGTTGCATTAAAAATAGGAAATTCTATCCCGTCCATCTTCGTCAAGGAGAAATTGATGGTGCATGTTCCATATACACGCTTATGATGAATCTTCTTATTTTGCGGTGTGTGAGAAGAAATGAGTTGGAAGACTTATATGACAAAATTAAAAAGTCTCCCGAAGTAGTGAAACTTTTTCATGAGTTTTTTGATAAGCATGGACTGGTCAGGAATGGTCTCTATTTTGACAAACTCAAGAAAATGATAAATCGTTCTTTTGGTGATACGGTATGTGCTGAATATTATAACTGCGATAAGGAAGAAGCCAAAGATGGCTTTAAGAATCAGATAAAATCCGTCTTAGATAAAGATATGCCCATTATTTTAGGTATTGACTTTAAGAAAGGAGGAGGACATGCTGTTTTGGCTATTGGATATGAAAGCGACGATGAAGGTCTGTTTCATATATTCTGTCTTGACCCTGGGTATAATTGTTATCCAACGTCATATTGGAATATGGTAATTGCATTAGATATTTATAGAGGGAAATACCCTCATCAGTGTTTGACAGATAATCCCTATAATTGTCCAGCAATTCAAATCACAGAAACCATAGTTGTTGAACGTTTAAGGAAATAGTTTTTTATGGAAAAGGAACAGCATAAAGAACCGGGATATGTATATATTTTGACCAATCCAAGTTTTCGTGAGGATTGGGTAAAAATTGGCAAAAGTTCACGTCCTGTAGATGTTCGCTCAAAGGAACTTGATAATACAGCAGTACCTTTGCCTTTTGAAATATATGCAACATTTAGAACCGTAAAATATAATGAAGTAGAAAAACTTGTACATAAGTATATAGACAGATTTACACATCTTCGTATTCGACAAAATAGAGAGTTTTTCAACGTTTCTCCGAAAGTAGCATTAGATATTTTTAGAGATATAGCACAAGCAATAGATGACGCAGTTATAACAGAGTATAACGAAAACAAACCTGAAGAGTGCCACAACAAGCCTATTCAAGACATTGCTAAACGTAAGGGGAAACGGGAAAAATTTACGATAAACGGGAAAGGCGAATTTTATAAAAATGGTTGTATGGTTGAAGTTATAAGACAATACATCAAAGAAAGGAGTTTGACATATAAAGAAATTGAGACATTCTTTGATGAAAGAATACCTAATTTGATTATGTCTGTTGATAGAGTCAAGAAACAGCAACAAGATTCTTTCGATAAATCAAAAAATACAAGATGGCATTTTAAGTCTCCTTTAACAAGCTCCGATGGAGTGGATTTCTTGGTTAGTACACAAGTGGGAGAAGGATGTCGTATTGATTTTAACGACATTGTGTCTTTGTCTGCGGAATTGGGTTATAACATAGAAAAATTAGATTAGAATATGAGCGAAGAATTACAACAGAAACTCCGTGACCAACTTTGGGAAGTGGCCAATAAGTTGCGCGGAAATATGTCGGCCAGCGATTTCATGTATTTCACTTTGGGCTTCATCTTCTACAAATACCTTTCGGAGAAGATAGAAGCATACGCAAACAATGCCTTGGTGGATGATGAAGTGTCCTTCAAAGAATTGTGGACTATGGAGGACGAGGATGCCGCCGAACTGCAAGAGGAACTGAAAAAGCAATGCTTGGAGGGTGTCGGCTACTTCATCGAACCGACTTACCTTTTCTCATCGGTGATAGACCGGATAAAGAAGAAAGAGAACATATTGCCCATTCTTGAACGCTCGTTAAAGCGCATTGAGGATAGCACATTGGGGCATGACAGCGAGGAAGATTTTGGTGGTCTGTTCTCTGATATTGACCTTGCTTCGCCTAAACTGGGCAAGACGGCAGATGACAAGAATACGCTCGTCAGCAATGTACTGTTGGCATTGGACGATATAAAGTTTGGCGTGGAGGCATCGGAAGAAATAGACATCCTTGGCGATGCCTACGAGTATATGATTGGCCAGTTTGCCGCTGGAGCCGGAAAGAAAGCCGGAGAGTTCTATACACCGCAAGAGGTTAGTCAGATATTGGCTGAAATTGTGTCTATCGGTCATGCGCGGCTTCGCAATGTGTATGACCCGACTTGCGGTAGTGGCTCGTTGCTTCTTCGTGCGGCAAAGGTCGGCCATGCGGTAGATATTTACGGACAAGAGAAGAATCCGACCACTTACAACCTTGCCCGAATGAATATGTTGCTGCACGGCATCAAGTTCAGCAACTTCAAGATAGAGAACGGCGATACATTAGAATGGGATGCCTTTGGCGATACGCAGTTTGACGCAGTGGTGGCAAATCCTCCTTTCTCCGCAGAATGGAGTGCCGCCGATAAGTTCAACAACGATGACCGTTTCAGTAAGGCCGGACGGCTTGCGCCGAAGAAAACAGCCGACTACGCCTTTATCCTCCATATGATTTACCATTTGAATGAGGGTGGCACAATGGCTTGCGTAGCTCCGCATGGGGTGCTGTTCCGTGGAAATGCAGAGGGGGTAATCCGCCGTTTCCTCATTGAGAAGAAGAACTACATAGATGCTATCATTGGTTTGCCTGCCAATATCTTCTATGGTACGAGCATACCGACTTGCATCCTTGTGTTTAAGAAATGCCGCAAGGAAGATGACAACATCCTGTTCATTGATGCCAGCAAGGAGTTTGAGAAAGTCAAGACACAAAATAAACTCCGTCCGCAACACATACAGAAGATTGTGGAAACCTACCGTGACCGCAAGGAGATAGAAAAGTACAGCCATCTTGCCACGCTGCAAGAAGTGGCAGACAACGACTATAACCTGAACATTCCTCGTTACGTTGATACGTTTGAGGAAGAAGAACCGATTGACATCAAGGCAGTAATGGCGGAAATCAAAGAATTAGAGGCTAAACGTGCCGAGTTGGATAAGGAGATTGACGTATATCTGAAAGAGTTGGGAATTGTATAATACTGAATGTGTAATTTGAAGTCGCAAATTGCGACATCAAGGTTTATAAGCTATGGCGAAAGACAGGGAAAAGATAGAGGGTAAGGCAAGCGAACCGGTCGCAAATTGCGGTCAGTTACCAGAGGTTATTGACATAAAGCCGATGATTCGGGTAATCAGAGGCCAACAAGTCATAATTGACAGGGATTTGGCTCTGTTATACGGTGTGGAAACCAGAGTGTTGAACCAAGCTGTAAAACGAAACAGTGAGCGATTCCCAGATGACTTCATGTTTCAACTCAGCAAAGAGGACGTTGAAATCTTGAAATCACAAAATGTGACTTCAAGTTGGGGCGGCGACAGAAGATTGCCTTACGCATTTACAGAACAAGGTATCGCCATGCTTAGCTCTGTCTTGAAATCACAAACTGCCGTAGATGTGAATATCCGCATTATGCGAGCCTTTGTATCTATGCGCCGTTTCATTGCCACTAATGCCCAACTGTTCCAGCGGCTTGAAACGATAGAATATCATCAACTGGAAATGAAACAGCATCAAGAGGTAACGGACAAGCGCATTGACGAGGTTTTCAAGCGACTTGACGCAAACATTCCACCCATACAAGGCATATTCTATGATGGACAAGTGTTTGACGCTTACCGTTTCGTGTCTGATTTGATGCGAAAGGCCAAACGTTCAATCGTGCTTATTGATAACTATGTGGATGACACCGTGCTTACCTTGCTTGACAAGAGGGAGAACGGAGTGACGGCAACCATCTACACACAACGTATCAGTAGCCAGTTTCAGTTGGATGTTGACCGTCACAACGCCCAATATCCACTCATAGAGATAAAGCTATTTAATAAAGCGCATGACCGCTTCTTGCTTGTGGACGATGAGGTTTACCACATAGGAGCATCCATCAAAGATTTGGGTAAAAAGTGGTTTGGCTTTACCCTGATGCGTGACATCACGGCAACCGAACTTATCAACAAAATAAAAGAGTAATGACTATGGCAGACAATAAAGATAAGAAAGTCCTTAATGTTCCGGCTTTGCGATTCCCGGAGTTTACAGGAGAATGGGAAAGGCACAAGCTATCAGAAGTTTGTTCGTTCTATTCAGGTGGTACTCCGTCTTCTTCAAAGAAAGAATACTACAATGGGAATATTCCGTTTATACGTTCAGGAGAATTACATAAAGACTATACTGAATTATTCATAACCGAAGCAGGTCTTAGTAATTCTGCTGCAAAATTGGTGGAAACTGGCGACTTGCTATTAGCGTTATATGGAGCTACAAGTGGAGATATTGCCATAAGTAAAATCAAAGGAGCTATAAATCAAGCAATACTTTGTATTCGGACTAAACAAAACAAGAAATTTATAGAATCAGTTTGGAATAAGCATGTTGAAAGACTGCTCCAAACATATTTGCAAGGTGGTCAAGGTAACTTATCTGCTGACATCGTAAAGAATATCCCATTCTATTTTGCGAATAGTAACGAACAAGATAAACTGGCAAAGTTCATTTCTTTGTTGGATGAGCGCATTGCCACTCAAAACAAAATCATTGAGAAACTTGAAACCTTAATTAAGGGGATTATTGAAACTGTTATTTCTTCGCAAAAGCCTAATACACTTATTAAAAATTGCCTCGAATGCAATTCATCCACATTGCAGGAAAGCCAAGTTGCAGAAACTGGAACTTTCTCTGTTTATGGAGCAACGGGTATTAGTGGTTACACAGAAACAGCAGATATAAACGGAGAATCTATTTTGATAATCAAAGATGGTTCAAGTGTTGGTATAGTTAAGTTTGTGACCGGAGAATACAGTCTGTCTCTTATACACATCTGACGCTGCCGACGACTAGTCGAGTGTAGATCT
>ENA-OZGO01001059-OZGO01001059.1-human-gut-metagenome-genome-assembly--contig:-NODE-1059-length-11621-cov-6.663929_pt1 | contig 11621 bp, 13 predicted proteins | sample MGYA00244658_ERZ653662 | MGnify/ENA primary metagenome ERZ653662 (study PRJEB26926, sample SAMN06165217) | human gut metagenome | biome: ENVO:00009003; feature: ENVO:2100002; material: ENVO:00002003... | reverse complement strand
AATCTAAAACAAACGGGGTATGAGACATGAAGAAATTGTTAGCAACCATTCTGGCGCTGGTCATGGCGGTGGGCGTCACCACCATTTCGTGGGCTAGTGAAGTCGAAAATGTGGCGCAGACCACGAAGGGCAACACGACTACACAGTATTCATCTTTGGCGGAGGCACTGAACGCGGCCAAGGATGGCGGCACGGTGGAACTGCTGAAAAATGTTACACTTACCGGAAATTGGACGACGGTAGGTACTGAGTCCGAGCCGTTTAAGGGCACCTTTGACGGTAAGGGCTATACCATCACCGGACTGAACATCTCCACCAGCGACAATGAGTATATGGGCTTTATCGGTATGCTGGATGGCGGTACGGTCAAGAATGTGAAGTTCGCCAGTGTGTCCGTCAACGGCAAGGACGATGTGGGCACGGCAGTGGGCCGTATCATCAATGGCGGCATTGTGTCCGGTGTGCAGGTGCTGGGCGGCACAGTCAGCGGCGCTAAGCGCGTTGGCGGTGTGGTCGGCAGCATCAAGGCCAGCGGAACGGTGAGCGATTGCACCAACGCGGCGGGTGTGACCGCAAATGACCGCAATGCCGGTGGTATTGTGGGTTCTGCTTACTACACTGAGACTGGCAAGCAGATGTACATCACCAACTGTGTGAACAACGGTGCGGTGACGGCCTCCGGTGTATGCGGTGGTATCGTCAGCCTGTCCGCTGCAAATGTCTCCGGAAATACCAACACGGCTGCGGTACAAGGTACGGAGGTTGGCGGCATCGTGGGTGAGCAGAAGTCCTACGGCTCTGTGACCAATAACACCAACAGCGGCGCCGTTATGAATACCGGTGGGAATGCTGCCTACGGTGCCGGCGGTATCATTGGCTGGCTGCGGTATCATGGTAGAAGTGAAGCCAATGCGTATCCGGTGTCTGAGATTATCTCTGTGACCGGCAACAAGAACTCCGGCAGTGTGACCGGAGGCAACGATGCCGGTGGTATCGTGGGAACAGTGTACAATTCCGCGGTCATTATGAACAACCAGAATACGGCGGCCTCCTTCTCCGCTGCTACTTTTGCGGCGGGCATCGTGGGCAACTATCAGACCGTCGAGACTCCCGCGGCAGAGGCACCTGCACAGAACAAGCTGACCTTCGGCAGCAACACCTCCACGACGCCGCTGGAGCAGATCAACGCGAATTGTAAGGATCTGCTGATCTATACCAACGGTAATCCCATCATAGAAGAGGTGGTCCCCGACCCCACTCCCGAGCAGCCGCCCCACTACTACTACCACCCCACCACCGACACCAAGGCGGACGAGACCAAGGGCTCCCCTAAAACTTTTGACGCGGGCGTGGGCATCTACGCCCTGACCGCCGTTCTCTCCGTCACCGGCATGGCATGGACCGCTAAAAAGCGTCACTGAGAGCAAAAAAAGAAAGCCCGTAAGGGCTTTCTTTTTTGCCTCGGCCAGCGGGCAAAAAGAGAGCACCCTGCCGGGTGCTCCTTTTTTAATCAACGATATCCACAGACACCTTGGCGCCGGTGCGCTGGGCGTAGGAACGGATCACGGTGCGTATCTCCTTGGCGATACGGCCCTGACGTCCGATGACCTTGCCCATGTCCTCCGGCGCGACGCGAAGCTGAAGCGTCAGCTCGTCACCGTTTTCCACCTCGGTCACGCTGACCTGCTCCGGGTGCTCCACAAGGTTCTGCGCGATATACAGCAGCAGATCCTTCATGGCGCGCTCCCGACTTACAGTACGTCGACCTTCTTCAGCAGGGCGCGGACGGTATCGGTGGGCTGGGCACCGGTCTTGATCCACTCGCGGGCGCGGTCAGCGTCGATACTGATCTTGGCGGGGGAGACAGTGGGATCATAGGTGCCGATCTCCTCGATGAAGCGGCCGTCGCGGGGATAGCGGGAATCGGCGACGACGACGCGGTAATAGGGGGCCTTCTTAGCGCCCATTCTTCTCAGACGAATTTTAACCATTGTTGTGTTCCTCCATGTAAATTGATTGTTTTATATCTGTTAAATGCGACTGCACTTACACACTTTTTCTACTTTTTTTAACTTTATTTCAACCGTTTTTTTCGGCCAAAACCGTGCATGGCGCCTCTGGCCACCTTGCCGCCGAAGCCGCCCATCATGCCGCCCAGGCCGCGCATACCGCCGCCCTTGGTCATGGCTTTGGTCATCTGCTGCAGCATCTCAAAGGATTTCAGCAGGCGGTTGACATCCACCACCTCCAGGCCGCAGCCGGCGGCGATACGCTTTTTACGGCTGGCGTTGAGGATCTGCGGATTTTCGCGTTCCAGCGGGGTCATGGACTGGATGATGGCCTTGTTGTGGGCCATCTGCTTCTCGTCGATCTGGCTGGGGTCGAAGCCCTTAGCCATGCCGCCGGGGAGCATATCGGCGATCTGGCTCAGGTCACCCATGCTTTGCAGCTGCTCCATCTGATCCAGATAGTCAGAAAGGGTCAGCCGGTTCTTGCGGAGCTTTTCCTCCAGCTTTTTCGCCTGTTTTTCGTCGTACTGCTGCTCGGCCTTCTCAATGAAGGTGAGCATATCGCCCATGCCCAGTATCCGCCCGGCCATGCGGTCGGGGTGGAAGGGCTCGATCATGTCCAGCTTTTCGCCGGTACCCACGAACTTGATGGGCTTGCCGGTGACGGCCCGGATGGACAGGGCAGCACCGCCGCGGGCGTCGCCGTCCAGCTTGGTCAGCAGTACGCCGTCGATGCCCAGCGCGTCGTCAAAGGCCTTGGCGGCGTTGACCGCGTCCTGGCCGGTCATGGCGTCCACCACAAGGAGTATCTCGTTGGGATGGACGGCGGCCTTGACGGCCTTCAGCTCGCCCATCAGCGCCTCGTCGATATGCAGACGGCCGGCGGTGTCCAGAAAGACGATGTCGTGGCCGTGGTCAGCGGCGTACTTCACCGCCTCCTTGGCGATGGTCACCGGGTCGATCTGCCCCATCTCGAAGACGGGGATGTCCAGCTGCTTGCCCACCACCTGCAGCTGGTTGATGGCGGCGGGACGGTACACGTCGCAGGCCACCAGCAAGGGGCGCTTGCCGAAGCTGCGGCGCATGAGCCCCGCCAGCTTGGCGCCGTTTGTGGTCTTGCCGGCGCCCTGCAGACCTACCATCATCACAACGGTGGGGCCCTTGGAGGCGGTGGTCAGGCGGGCGTTGGTGCCGCCCATCAGCGCCGTCAGCTCCTGGTTTACGATCTTGATGATCTGCTGGGCGGGGGTCAGGCTGTCCAGCACATCGGTGCCGACGCACTTTTCGGTGACGTCCGCCACGAAGTCCTTGACGACCTTGTAGCTGACGTCGGCCTCCAACAGGGCCAGACGCACCTCGCGCATACCCTCGCGGACATCGGCTTCGGTAAGGCGGCCCTTACCGCGCAGGCGCTTGAATACGCCGTTCAGTTTTTCGCTAAGTCCCTCAAATGCCATGGGTCACTCCTTCAGGGCCGCGGCGGCGTCCAGAATGGTCTCCGCCAATTCCTCCAACCGGGGGTTTTCGTACTGCCGGTAGTTGATGGTTTTAATGTCTCCGGCAGCGGTGATGATACGGTCCACGTGCTGCTGCATCTGCAAAAAGCGGCGGACCAGGCCGGTCTTGTCCTCCAGCTCGGTCATAGCGTTCTCCGCGCGAACGATCACGTCCCGTACGCCCTGCCGGGAAATGCCGCAGTTCTCCGCGATCTCTGCCAGGGACAGGTCCTCATTATAATACAGGTCGAACAGCTCACGCTGCCGTGGGGTCAGGATATCGCCGTAAAAATCGAACAGCATGGTCATGCGGTATGTCTGGTTTTTCACGGTGTGGCCTCCTTCTGTAAAGTTATATGCCTTTACAACCTCGAATATCATACACGATTTCGGGAGAAATGTCAAGGTGAAAAATGGGGCGGCGGAAAAAATATTCCCTTCGGCGAAAGCCGAAGGGAACAGAAGACGGGATCAGTGCTTCAAACGCTTATCGCACCGCTTGCTGAGCCAGGTGCCCACGCTTTGAAACAGCTGCACCAACAGGATCAGAATGACCACCGCCACCAGCATTACCAGGTACTTATAGCGATAGTAGCCGTAGTCGATGGCGATCTTGCCCAGGCCGCCGCCGCCGATGATGCCGCTCATGGCGGAGTAGCCCAGAATGGTGGTCAGCGCGATGGTGACATTCTGGATCAGGGAGGGAACGCTCTCGGGGATCATTACCTTGCAGATGATCTGCATGGGGGTGGCGCCCATGCTCTGGGCAGCCTCAATGATATTACCATCCACCTCGCGGAGACTGCTCTCCACCAGACGTGCCACAAAGGGGAACGCCGCCGCCACCAGCGGAACGATGGTGGCCGTGGTGCCCACGGCGGTGCCGATGAGCAGACGGGAGAGGGGGAATACCATGATCATCAGGATCAGGAAGGGGATGGAGCGCAGCAGGTTGATGATGACGTTGATGACCTGCATGAGCCAGCGGGGCAGGGGCAGGACGCCGTTTTTCTCGCCGGCCACCAGCAGCACGCCCAGGGGAAGGCCAAGCACCAGCGACAGCGCCGTGCTGACCACGGTGACGTAGAACGTCTCCCAGATGGCAAAGGGCAGGGAGGGCAGCACGCTCATCAGATCCTGTACGGACTGGGCGGAGAACAGATTACTGTACATGGTGGTCCACCTCCTCGACCTGAACATTGGCCACATTGTGGATAAAGGCCACGGCCTTATCGTACTGTGCGCTGGGGATGCCCAGCATCATGCTGCCGTATACCGTTTCGGACAGCTTCTGCGTGCTGGCGGAGATCACGTTGCAGAAGACGCCCTCCTCTGCCGCCAGCCGGGCAATGAGGGGAATACTGGTGGTTTTGCTGTCCTTGAACACCAGGCGGACCAGCTTTTCGTCCTGGGGGTTGTATACCTGCGCGTCCGCGCCGCCGGGGAACACCAGCCGCCGTCCGGCCTCGGACTTTGGCGCGGCGAACACCGTGCCCACCATGCCGGACTCGGCCACGCAGCCGTCGTCCAGGATAGCCACATGGGAGCAGACCTCCTTCACCACACTCATCTGATGGGTGATGATGACCACGGTGATGTTCAGCTTTTGATTGATGTCCCGGATCAGCTCCAGGATCTGACGGGTGGTCTTGGGGTCAAGGGCGCTGGTGGCCTCGTCGCACAGGAGCACCTTGGGCTGGGTGGCCAGGGCGCGGGCGATGGCCACGCGCTGCTGCTGGCCGCCGGACAGCTGGGCCGGATAGGCGTCTGCCTTGTCAGGCAGGCCAACCAGCTCCAGCAGCTCGCGCCCGCGCTTTTCCGCGTCGGCCCGCTTTACACCGGAGATCTCCATGGGGAAGCAGACGTTACGCAGGCAGGTGCGCTGCATGAGCAGGTTGAAGTGCTGGAAGATCATAGTGATGTTCCGACGGGCGGCGCGCAGCTGGGCGGGGGTCATGGTGTCCAGCCGCTGGCCGTCCACGATGATCTCGCCTTTTGTGGGGCGCTCCAGCAGGTTGATGCAGCGCACCAGCGTGCTCTTGCCCGCGCCGGACATACCGATAATGCCGTAGATGTCTCCATCCTCAATGGTCAGGGACACATCCTTCAATGCGTCCACGCCTCCGTTGGCACCGGAGTCGTATGTCTTGCTTACGTGTTTCAGTTCTATCACGACGGCGTTCCTCGTTTCTGTTTAATTCGCGCTGTTTCCTTTCTGCATCCCCCGCGCCCTGGCGGGAGCTCCGGAAAAGAAACCGGGCGTTTCGCATTGTCCTGTTTCCGCGGTGTTCCCCGCCCTGTGCAGGGCGGGGAACACGCGAGGGGGAGAGGAGGGTAAAATCCTGTTGTTTTATGTTACTGGGCGGAGGTGCTCAGCGCGTCCAGCGTGGTCTGCTTGCCGCCGTACAGACCCATGGGCTCCACGTGGATGGCGGCGATGGAGGCGATGTGGGTGCCGTTCTGGGCGTTGAAGTCCTCCAGGTAGGGCAGGTGCTGGAAGTAGTTGGCGTCCACCGTGCCGTCATCGACGACGGTGTTGGGCACAACGTAGTCGTTGTAGACCTGAATGTCCAGGGTGATGTCCTTGGCGGCCAGGATCTCCTTGGCGACCTCCAGGATCTCGGCATGGGGCGTGGGAGAAGCGGCCACGGAGATGGTCTCGCCCTTCAGAGCGTCGTAGTCCACAGAGGCGTCATAGCCGTCGGTGGGGTTCTCCACCACGGAAACCACGGAGCCGGTGTACTTCTCAGCGATGAAGTCGGCCACCTGCTTGCTCTCCAGGGCGGCTTTCAGGGCCAGGATCTTGGGGGCGGTCTCGTTGCCCTCCTTGACGGCCAGAATGTTGGCGTAGGCGGAGGCGCTGCCCTCAATCAGCAGGGAGTCATTCACGGGGTTCAGGCCGGCGTTGATGGCGTAGTTGCTGTTGATCACGGCGTAGTCCACGTCGGGCAGCAGGTTGGGCAGCTGGGCGGCCTCAGCCTCCACGATCTCCACGTTGTGCGGATTCTCCACGATGTCGTTCTTGGTGGCGGTGATGCCCACGCCGTCCTTCAGCTTGATGATGCCGTTCTCCTGCAGCAGCAGCAGGGCGCGGGCTTCGTTGGTGGTGTCGTTGGGTACGCCGATCTTGATGGTGGTGGCAGTAGCGTCGCCGCTGTTGTCGTCGGTCTTGCTGCCGCAGGCAGCAAGGCTCAGGGCCAAGACAACGGCCAGGGCCAGGGTGATGATCTTAGTCAAAGTGTTGTGTTTCATGTTCGCAGTCTCCTTTGAAATGATTAAACTTAGTTGGTTACGATTTTATCTCAGCACCGCCGCCCGGCCGGAACGGCGGTACATAAACAAAACAAAAACAGCGGCTGGTCATCACTGACCCTCCGCTGTCTGCTTACACATCGGCTTTTTTCAAGCCGTCAAACAGTTTTCGGAAAGCTGATGACCTTTTCGGCGCGACGAAACATGCACATGGACATCATACCCATGCACATCTCGCACATCATCATGGTGACGTTACGCTTCATGTCGGCTTTCCTCCTCGCTGTGATTTTCCCTGTCGGAATGGTGGCATAATACGCCCTTAACGCGCCGTTGTCAACCCTTTTTTCACCTTTCTGCGTTTTTTACAAAAAACATACAGGGCTGGTATGTGATTTCGTGTATTTTGGTTATTTGACTATTGGGGCTTGCATGGGGCACAATATGTGGTATAATGGTTGACACAACAATACAATACGTGGGGAGAGATGGGTGTGACATCCAAGGTTTTCGACTATATTACCATGGAGCAGCGGCGGCAGGAAACAACGGTGGAACTGATCGCCAGCGAGAATTTCACCAGCGAGGCGGTATGCCGCGCCGTGGGCAGTTGCCTGACCAACAAGTATTCCGAGGGGTATCCCGCCCACCGGGAGATGGGAAATCAGGGGCGCTACTACGGCGGCTGCCTGGTGGTGGACGAGCTGGAGACGTACTGCATCGCCAAGTGGAGGGAGGTATTTCACACCGACTACCATGTGAACGTGCAGCCTCACAGCGGTACCTCCGCCAATCTGGCGGCGTATATGGCGCTGCTGCAGCCGGGAGACCGGATCCTGTCCATGAGTCTGGCCAACGGTGGGCACCTGTCCCACGGACTGCCGGTAAATGCCTCCGGCAGGCTGTATGACATAGCGGCCTACGATGTGGACGAAAACGGCCTGATCGACTATGACGGTATGGAGAGGCTTGCGCGGGAGTTGAAGCCGCGGCTGATCATCGCAGGAGCGTCGGCCTACAGCCGGACCATCGACTTTGCACGCTTTGCCCGGGCGGCGCAGGCGGCGGGGGCGTATTTCATGGCGGACATCGCTCACATTGCCGGGCTGGTGGCGGCGGGGGAGCACCCCAGCCCCTTTGGACTGGCAGATGTGGTCACGACCACGACGCACAAGACGCTGCGCGGCCCGCGAGGCGGACTGATCTTCTGCCGGCCGGAGCTGGCGAAAAAGGTGGACAGCGCCGTTTTTCCCGGTATGCAGGGCGGCCCTTTGCAGCACGTGATCGCCGGCAAGGCGGTGGCTGCGGAGGAGGCGCTGACCCCGGAATACCGGGCGTATATCCACCGTGTGGTGGTCAACTGCAGGGCGATGGCGGCGGAGTTCATGGCCATGGGCTACAAGGTCGTTACCGGCGGCACGGACAACCATCTGTTTTTGCTGGATCTGACGGATACCGGACTTACCGGACGTGAGGTACAGGAGGAATTGGACCGCTGCGGTATTACGCTGAATAAGAACTGCGTCCCCGGGGACAAACGCTCGCCGTTCCAGACCAGCGGCGTCCGCATCGGCACCGCCGCCATGACCACCAAGGGCTATACGGCGGAGGATTTCTGCCGCGTTGCCCACCGTATCGACGAGGTGGTGCGGCAGATGATGGCGGAAAAGGCCGCGCAGGCGTAAGGCGCCTTAAAGAGAGCAAAAAAGTATCCCGCGGCTGTGCCGCGGGATACTTTTTATGTTGGTTATGCTGCGGTTTTCCGCAGGAACCGCCGGAGGAACCACACGGCCATTACCGCGCACAGCGCCTCGGAGATCACCGGCGCAAACCAAATGCCCGTGCCGCCCACGGCTGCCGCCAACAGCAGCAGCGCACCGGCCTGAAACGCCAGACCCCGCCCCACGGAGATACTGATGGCCGCCTTGGGCTGCTCCACCGCCGTCAGGAAGCCGCCCATGAGGATGTTGCCGCCCAGCAGCAGATAGCACAGACCGTACCGCCGCAGCGCGCCGGCCGCGCTGCCCAGCAGCTCCGGCTTCTCCGCGCCGAGGAAGATTCCGGCGATCTGGGGGGCAAAGATCATCACACCGGCGAAGATCACCGCCGTCATGATGCCCACCGCTGTAAAGCCATACCGCAGCAGCTTCTTGTAGCCCGCCGCGTCCCCCTTGCCGTAGTGGTAGCTGACCAGCGGCTGGCTGCCCTGCGAGATGCCCAGCATGGTGTTGATGATGAGGGTGTTCACATAGGCGATGATGGTGTAGCACACCAGTCCGTCGTCGCCGAGGCACCGGAGGATGACCCGGTTGAACAGGAAGATCATCACGCCGTTGCACAGCTCCGTTACGCCGTCGGCAAAGCCCAGCGGGATCAGCCGCTTGTAGATGCCCCAGTCCATCCTGAACTTCACAAAGTGGAAGGTGTTGTGTCCGCCCAGGAAGTGGCGCAGATAGATGATGCACGTCAGAAGCTGGGAAAGACCTGTGGCGAAGGCCGCGCCCCATACGCCCAGATTCAGCACAAAGATGGCGATATAGTCCAGCACGCAGTTGGCCAGACAGCCGGTGATGACCGTCAGAATTGCCAGACGGGGATAGCCGTCGGTCTTGATCAGCACCTCCATGTTATAGGAGATGATGAAGCACAGCGCGAAAGGGGCCAGGCCCCGGAGATAATCGATGGTATATTGATACGTTACGCCCTTTGCGCCCAGCAGCACGGCGAACGGCTCCAGAAATACGAAAACGAGGACGGTGATGGTCAGGCCGACGCACGTCAGCAGCACGATGTTCTGAGAGAACAGGCTATTGGCCTTCTCGCCTTGGTTTTGTCCCAGATAGATGGCGATGATGGTGCTGGTACCGACGGCGAAGATGACGCCGATGGAGAACAGCACATTGGTGAACGGTACCGCCAGATTCACCGCTGCCATGGCGTATTCGCCTACGCCCTTGGCGACCATCAGCCCGTCCACGATGGAGTACAGGCTGAAAACCATGAGGGATGCCACCGTAGCGGCTACGAAATGCAGAAATTGTGATAACAGACTTCGCTCATTGAGCATTTTCGATGAAGTTCCTTTCTTCACTTTTAGCGGCGGGCGTTCACACAGACACCTGCTGCAATTCTATTTTAACGAAAAATACATCGGAAGTCAAATATACTTGCCGTTAAGAGCAAGAGAGTATATAATGAAAACCACAAGAAAAACTGGGAGGTATACCCTATGAAGCTCTATGTGATGGACGCCTTTGCCAATCGGATCTTCGGCGGCAACCAGGCGGGCGTGGCACTGCCGGACCGGGAGCTGTCTGATGAGACCATGCGGCAGATCGCTGCGGAGATGAAGCACTCGGAGACGGCCTTTATACATATGGAGCCGGACGGCTCCGTATCCCTGCGCTATTTCACCCCCGCCGGGGAGGTGGACCTGTGCGGCCACGCTACCGTGGCGTCCTTCGCCCTGCTGCGGCAGCTGGAGAAGATCGGCGACGGCGACCACACGGCCCATACGAAGGCCGGGGAACTGAACATCACCGTCAGGGGCGGTACTGTCTGGATGGATATGGCGCCGCCGCAGCTGATCGGCGACATCCCGGCAGCGGAGCGCACCGCGCTGTACGCCGCCTATGGCCTGACGGAGGCGGACTGCCCGGAGGGATATATCCCACGAATGGTGTCCACCGGTCTGGCGGATATTATGATGCCCGTCCGGGACCATGAGACGCTCATGCGGGCAGTGCAGAACGCACCGGTGGTCACGGAGCTGTCACGGAAGTACGATGTGACCGGCGTGCATATGTTCTGCCCGGGGCGGGACGGCGTGACGGCCTGGTGCAGCAACTACGCGCCCCTGTACGACATCCCGGAGGAGTGTGCCACCGGGACCAGCAACGGTGCACTGACGTATTATCTCTACCTGCGAGGCGATGTGAAGCCGGAGCAGGAGAATGTGTTTTTGCAGGGCGAGCACATGAGTCGGCCCAGCGAGATACGCAGTATGCTGTATGAAAAGGACGGTGCCGTGACCGTCCGTATCGGCGGCAGCGCGGTCATGAGCCTGGATTGTGAACTGAAGCTGTGAGCAAAAAAAGAAAGCCCGCGAGGGCTTTCTTTTTTTGCGGATATAGGTCCCGGCGAAGCGGGGAGCAGGTATCAGACGTAGCGCTGAGTGGTGACGTCGAACACGCCGCGGGTGGTGATACGCAGACTGGGGATCACCGGCAGGGCCATGAAGCTCAGGGTCATAAACGGGTCGATACCGGTGGATACGCCCAGGTCGTAGGCGGCCTTTTTTGCGTTCTCCAGGTCGCGGTTCACGTTCACCAGCGTGTCGTCAGACATGATGCCGGCGATGGCCAGCAGCAACTCACCCTTCACCTGACCGTTCTCCACTACGGTGATGCCGCCGTGCTGCTGTACGATGCGGTTGGCGGCGAAGGCCATATCCTCCTCGTTGGTGCCAACCACGATGATGTTGTGGCTGTCGTGGCTGATGCTGGTGGCCACAGCGCCCTTTTGCAGGCCGTAGCCCTTGATGTAGCCCAAGCCGATGTGGTGGGTGTTCTTATGACGCTCGATGACGGCGATCTTCAGAATGTCATAGTCCACGTCGATACGGTCGGTGTAGCCGCCGTCGGTGGTGGTGATCTCGCCGTTGACCATGCCAATGACCGCGTGGGGACGGCTGTCGGTGAAATCGGCGGCGGTCAGCGGGGCCACATGGAAGGTGTCGTGGGCGCGGTTGACCAGATAGGGGTCGATCTCCGGGACGGGGAAGTCCGCCACCACACCATGGTCTACCATCAGTACGCCTGTCTCTTATACACATCTCCGAGCCCACGAGACTCCTGAGCATCTC
>ENA-OZGO01001057-OZGO01001057.1-human-gut-metagenome-genome-assembly--contig:-NODE-1057-length-11629-cov-4.355970_pt1 | contig 11629 bp, 9 predicted proteins | sample MGYA00244658_ERZ653662 | MGnify/ENA primary metagenome ERZ653662 (study PRJEB26926, sample SAMN06165217) | human gut metagenome | biome: ENVO:00009003; feature: ENVO:2100002; material: ENVO:00002003... | reverse complement strand
GGGCATCCCCACGGTGGTGGATGCCGCCACGATTGTGGGAGATGCACTGGAGAAGCTGATGAGCGGGGAAAAGGAGTTCGATGCGGTCAAATATATGGGACAGCACCGCATGGCTTTTGCAGAACTGAACAATATGTATATGACCGGAAAGGATATCGATTCTGTGATCAAACGGGTCAGCTACACGGTCTCCGAGGGAATCAATATTGCCATGGAAAAAAACTGGGCGTAACTGCATATATATAGGGTAACAGTTCATGAGTTGAGCACCGGATTACGAGCAAAGGTAGTCACGAAGTGACGTAAGAGCAGGTCAAGGCGACTTTGTGACCGACGAGGGCTGAACTGTCGTAACAAAAAAAGTGCGGAAGGAGAGCGCGGACCGTGAAGAATCCGAAAAATACTGTCTGGCGGATCGCACTGTTTTTGCTGACAGTTATCTGTGGGCTTTTGATGGCGGATCGGGGAGAAAATGAGTTTCCGGTATTTGCCTGTTCCGAAGCTTTGTCAGGAGAAAGCGGCAGTACCGGATTACTGCTGCAGCAGAATATGTGGGAAGTAGTACCGCTGTTAGGCTATGGTATTGTGGAGCAGCAGGGGACACAGAATCCGGAGGAGGATGAGACTACCTGCCGGACCCTGACCACCGAAGATCTGATCAGCGAAGAACTTCTCCTTCCGCAATCGGAGGAAACGCAGCAGACGGCCCTTATCCCGGAGAGTGTGGAGGCAACAGCCGGGACAGCATTGAGCAATTTTCGTCCGGCGGTACAACAGGTGCAGATTGACCGCACACAGCTTGCGGATTATGAGACACTGGTACGGAATTTTTATGCCATAGATGCCAATACCATGGCAGGCAGCGATCAGTTATCCGTGGAAAAACTGCTGGGAATGGATATGACGTTGCCACAGGAAGGTGACGGACCACAGATCCTGATCTATCACACCCATTCCCAGGAGGCTTTTGCGGATTCAGTTCCGGGAGATGTGAACACCGGTATCGTGGGAGTGGGAGAGTGTCTGACCAAGATCCTGACAGAACAATATGGTTACCGGGTGCTGCACCATACCGGTCAATATGATGTGGAGACCAGAGACAATGCGTATTCCCGGGCACTTCCGGCAGTGGAACAGATCCTTGCGGAGAATCCCTCTATCCAGGTGATCATCGATCTGCACCGGGATGAGGTGGCGGAAGAGACAAAGCTGGTGACGGATATTCAAGGGAGACCCACGGCAAGATTTATGTTCTTTAACGGTCTGAGCAGGACCCGCAAGACGGGAGATATTGACTACCTGGCCAACGAGAACCAGGAGGCCAATCTGGCGTTCTCTTTTCAGATGCAGTTGAAGGCGGCGGAGTATTACCCGGGACTGACCCGCAGGATCTATCTGAAGGGCTACCGCTACAATATGCATCTGCGTCCCCGGACACTTCTGGTGGAACTGGGAGCCCAGAACAATACTGTGGAGGAGGCCATAAATGCCTGTGATCCTCTGGCACATATTCTGGATATGGTGCTTAAGGGAGAGTAGCGGTACATAAAAGCAGGATAAGACAACGAATCGAAGTAAAATCATAGACAAGAATGCGGAATTTATGCTACAATCGTTAGATGCAAGAATATGTCAGGAAAGGACAGTAGTATGGCAGCAATAGATCAGAGCAAAATCCGCAATTTTTGTATTGTGGCACACATAGATCACGGCAAATCCACCCTGGCGGACCGTATCATTGAGAAGACCGGTCTGCTCACCAGCAGAGAGATGCAGGCACAGGTCCTGGACAATATGGATCTGGAGAGAGAGCGTGGCATTACCATCAAGGCACAGGCCGTGCGTACCGTATATAAAGCACAGGACGGAGAGGAATACATTTTCAACCTCATCGATACTCCGGGCCATGTGGATTTCAATTATGAGGTCAGCCGTTCCCTGGCGGCCTGCGACGGCGCCATTCTGGTGGTGGATGCGGCACAGGGCATTGAGGCACAGACACTGGCCAATGTCTATCTGGCACTGGATCATGATCTGGATGTTTTCCCGGTCATCAACAAGATCGATCTGCCCAGCGCAGATCCCCAGAGAGTCATTGAAGAGATCGAGGACGTCATCGGTATCGAGGCACAGGATGCTCCGCTGATCTCTGCGAAAAACGGCATCGGTATTGAGGAAGTCTTAGAGCAGATCGTGAAAAAGATCCCATCCCCCAAGGGGAATCCGGACAACCCTTTACAGGCACTGATCTTTGACTCTGTATATGATTCCTATAAGGGTGTTATCATTTTCTGCCGTGTCATGGAAGGCACAGTGAAAAAGGGTACCATGATCCGCATGATGGCTACCGGAGCGAAGGAAGAGGTCGTGGAGGTCGGTTATTTCGGAGCGGGACAGTTTATCCCCTGTGACGAGCTTTCTGCCGGAATGGTAGGCTACATCACGGCTTCCATCAAGAATGTAAAAGATACAGCAGTGGGTGATACCGTAACGGACGACAACAATCCCTGCGCAGAACCTCTGCCCGGTTATAAAAAGGTACAGTCCATGGTATATTGTGGATTATATCCCGCAGACGGTTCCAAGTACCCGGATCTGAGAGATGCGCTGGAGAAGTTACAGTTGAACGATGCGTCCCTGTTCTATGAACCGGAGACTTCTGTGGCACTGGGATTTGGCTTCCGGTGCGGATTTCTGGGACTGCTGCATCTGGAGATCATTCAGGAACGACTGGAGAGAGAGTACAATCTGGATCTGGTGACTACCGCCCCCGGCGTTGTCTATAAGGTGCATAAGACCAATGGGGAAGTAATTGAGTTGACCAATCCTTCCAATCTGCCGGATCCCTCCGAGATCGAATATATGGAAGAACCGGTGGTAAATGCAGAGATCATGGTGACTTCCGAATTTATCGGTTCCATCATGGAACTGTGTCAGGAGCGCCGCGGCAAATACCTCGGCATGGAATACATCGAGGGCACCAGAGCGTTGTTGAAATACGAACTGCCCCTGAACGAGATCATTTATGATTTCTTTGATGCTTTAAAATCCCGTTCCCGTGGTTATGCATCTTTTGATTACGATCTGAAGGGTTACGAGAGATCGAATCTGGTGAAGCTGGACATTCTGATCAACCGCGAGGAAGTGGATGCCCTGTCCTTCATCGTCTGTGCAGATTCCGCTTACGAGAGAGGACGTAGGATGTGTGAAAAGCTGAAGGACGAGATTCCCAGACATCTCTTCGAGATTCCTATCCAGGCAGCCATCGGCGGCAAGGTCATTGCCAGAGAAACGGTAAAGGCCATGCGTAAGGATGTGCTGGCGAAATGTTACGGCGGTGATATTACCCGTAAGAAGAAGCTGTTGGAGAAGCAGAAAGAGGGTAAAAAGCGTATGCGTCAGTTCGGCAATGTAGAGATCCCGCAGAAGGCATTTATGAGTGTTCTGAAGCTGGATGATAAAAACTGATGAAGTAATTGAAGGAGCAATATGAATAAAAAGGAACTGGAATTATACATTCATATTCCCTTTTGCGTAAGAAAGTGCAGCTATTGTGATTTCCTGTCTGCCCCTGCCACGGAGCAGACAAGGGAAGCCTATATGGCTGCACTTTTTGCAGAGATCGGGGGAAGAGCAAAAGATTACAGTGACCGTACCGTGACCAGTATATTTATCGGAGGAGGTACGCCGTCGTTGTTGTCCGGGGAACAGATCGGGCAGTTGATGGACCGTATCAGAGAGCAGTTCGCAATGGCACAGGACGCGGAGATCACCATGGAGGTGAATCCGGGGACGGCCAGCGCAGAGAAACTTCGGAATTTTTACACGGCAGGAATCAACCGTCTCAGTATCGGTATGCAGTCTGCCCAGGCAGAAGAACTGAAAAATCTGGGCAGGATCCATGATTTTGAAGGTTTCTGCCAGGTGTACCGGGAGGCCGTGGAGGCAGGATTTACGAATATCAATGTGGATATCATGAGCGGACTGCCGGGACAGACGCTTGCAAGCTATCGGGACACGCTGGAAAAGGTGCTGCACTTAGAACCCATGCCGCAGCATATCTCTGCCTACAGCCTGATCGTGGAGGAGGAAACCCCTTTTGCGGCCATGGCAGAGAGGGGAGAATTGCCCTTGCCGGAGGAAGAGACGGAGCGTGCCATGTATGAGGAGACCATAGAGGTGCTGGCAAAGTACGGGTTCCATCGGTATGAGATTTCCAACTATGCCAGGGATGGTTATGAATGCAGACATAATGTGGGCTATTGGATCCGCAGGGATTACCTGGGATTCGGTATCGGTGCGGCATCCCTTATCGATAATGTGCGGTTTCAGAACGAAAAGAGTCTGGGAGCTTATCTGGCACATCCGCTGGAAAGCAGGGAAGAGGAGCAGACACTGACGGTACAGGACCGGATGGAGGAGACCATGTTTCTGGGACTGCGGCTGACAAGAGGAGTATCCTGTGTGGATTTTGCAGAACAATACGGCAGGACTGTGGAGGAAGTCTACGGAGAAGTGATCGCCCGGAATGTGGCGGATGGTCTTTTGACCGTTACGGAGAGGAAAGAGAATCAGAAAAAAGACCGGTTCCTTGCACTGACAAAGAGAGGGCTGGATCTGAGCAATTACGTGATGGCGCAGTTTTTATTCTGAGGAACGTGGGAGACTGACAGGCACTTGTGGACAGAAAATCACATAAACTATCATAAGCAACTGTCCACGGAGGGATTTTTTGAAGACCTTTCAGCAGCCATTAACCGCAGGAGAAGAAGCGTATTATATCCGCTTGCTCAGGGAAGGTACCGTGGAAGAATCCAGACAGGCCAGGGAGATCCTGGTGGAGAGGAATCTGCGCCTGGTGGCACACATTGCCAAAAAATACCAGAATGTTGAGGAGGACATGGAGGACCTGATCTCTATCGGATGTATCGGACTGATCAAAGCAGTGAATTCTTTTGACTCAGGAAAAGGAAGACTGGCTACCTATGCCTGCAGATGCATTGATAACGAACTTCTGATGATGCTGCGCAGCCGCAAAAAACTTTCCAGGGAAGTCTCCCTGTATGAACCTATCGGACAGGATAAGGAAGGAAATGCCATCCATCTGTTGGACGTGATCGAAGAGAAGCAGAAGGACGTGGTGGAGGATCTGGAGCTTGACAGAAATATCAGGCGCCTGTTCCTGGCTCTGGACCACTGTCTTACGGAGCGGGAGTATCGGATTCTGGTGATGCGCTATGGGATCCTAGGCTGTAAAGAACACACACAGCAGGAGGTGGGAGATGTTCTCGGAATTTCCAGAAGCTATGTCTCACGCATGGAAAAAAGAGCATTGCATAAGCTGGCGGAGGCTCTGCGTGAGGACTAAACATCACCTTGTCAATTAAGGAACACTGTGATATATTTATTTCTATAAGTGACTAAAGATAAGGGGGGACAGGGATGCATTTTGTAAGAACGGAAGATTTGAAGACGGGAATGCGTCTGGCAAGACCTGTTTATAATAAGAAGAGTATTCTTTTGTTTGACAGAAATTCCCTTTTGTCATTACAGGCAATAGAAAGTATTCGTAATTTCGGATTGATCGGTGTCTATGTACTGGAACCGGCAGAACCGCTTCCACCCCTGACTCAGGAGGACCTGGAGTTCGAACGGTTTCAGATTCAGGCGGTCAGTGCCATCGAAGAGGAACAGGATCGTATCCTGAAGACCAGAAAGCAGAACCGTACCCAGTCCATCGCAGATATGGTCATCCGCAATTACGGACACTTGGATGAGAAAATCAATTTCTACCAGAATCTGAGAAGCCGGGAGGATTATTTCTCCAGACATTCCCTGAACGTGGCAATACTCTGTGCCATGGTTACCCATGTGATGAATATCAGACGGGAAGAGCAGTATCATACCGTATGTGCTGCCATCCTTCACGATATGGGAAAAGTGAAAAAACATGATGCCGTGTATTACGGGGCACCTTATACCAGAGAGGATATGCTGCGGAACTGCGAGACGCAGGAAGAGGCCTACGGTATCATCGAGGAGGCTTTTGCCACCGACGGATCCGGCATCCGCAGGATCTGCCAACAGGCAGTCAGAAAACAGCTGGACCTGTTCCCGGAAGACGGAGAGAAGAGCAGGTATAAAATGCTGGCCGGAGCCAATGTATTGCTGGTGGCGAACCGTTATGATGAGATTACGGTCATGACATTACAGGGAACGGCACAGTCTGAGGTGAAGGCTCTTCAGGAACTTCTGGAGCACCCGGAGGTATATGATCCGGAGACGGTACGAGCATTGATCCGTTCCATCAATATCCTTCCGCCCGGTGCCAGCGTGGAACTCAGTACGGGAGAGAAAGCACTGGTATTGAATGAAAATGAAGAAAATGTACTGCGGCCGACAGTGGTAAGCTTCCGGGATAACAGTATCCTGGATCTGTCCCTTCCCGGGAATGAGGACATCCAGATCGTGGATGTCATGAAGACCATGGACAACCGGTACATATTCAATAAATAGTGAGGAGCAATTATGCCAACAATCGAAGAAATACTCAGAGCCGCCAAGGAAGCGGGAGCAAGTGATGTACATCTGACGGTAGGTATCCCACCCAAAATGCGTGTAAACGGCAATCTGATCACCATGGATTATCCCAGGATGCTTCCGGCAGACACGCTGGAAGTACTAGTCAATATCATGACGGAAGTGCAGAGAGAACGTTTTGAGGAACGGGGAGAATACGATATGTCTTTCTCTATTCCCAACTGCGGACGTTACCGTGTCAATGCCTACAAGCAGAGAGGTTCCGTGGCTCTGGCGTTCCGACTGGTAGGAACCGTGGTGCCTTCTCCGGAAGAGCTGGGTGTACCGGAATCCGTGGTGGAACTATATCAGCGCAAACGTGGTCTGGTACTGGTCACCGGACCTACCGGAAGCGGTAAATCCACGACGCTTGCCGCCATCATCGACAAGATCAACAACAACAGAGATGCCCATGTCATCACTCTGGAGGACCCTATCGAGTATCTGCATCAGCATAAGATGTCCATGGTCAACCAGCGTGAGATCGGCATAGATTCCAATAATTATGCCAATGCTTTAAGAGCGGCACTCCGTGAAGATCCCGATGTCATTCTGGTCGGAGAGATGCGTGACTTCGAGACCATCAGTGTAGCTATTACGGCAGCGGAGACCGGACATCTGGTATTGTCCACCCTGCATACGATCGGTGCAGCCAGCACCGTAGACCGTGTGATCGATGTCTTCCCACCACATCAGCAGCAACAGATCCGTGTCCAGCTGTCCAACACACTGGAAGCAGTCATATCCCAGCAGCTGATCCCGACAGCGGACGGCAAGCACCGTGTGGCAGCTTTTGAGGTCATGCATGCCAATCATGCGGTCCGCAACCTGATCCGTGAGGGCAAATCCCACCAGCTGGCCAGCGTCATGCAGACCAACCGGAAACTGGGTATGATCACCATGGATGAGGCTATTGTTCAGTTGTATTTTGAAGGCAAGATCGACAGGGAACATGCGATCCAGTTCGCTCAGGATCCCGACAGCATGGAAAATAAAATTTAAAGGAATGATCCGGAACCGGCTATATAGGAGCAGACCAGACGACGCAGCGGAAAGCGTACGGTTTTGTGAATCTGTAGTGAGGTTCCGGAGGATTTTTCACCAAAAGACGTTTTCATTTAAAATTTCTGATATTAATTCTAAGAAGATTTCGGTAGTTTCACTGCCCTTTTGTGGGCTCTTATGATTACCCATTGTATGAATTCTTTTGTTAAGTCTGATTATTTTTGTCAGATTCATTCGTTTTATCTGTTTCTGTTTTGTTTCACTGTTATTTCCATAATAAATAAAACATTTTAAAGGAGGTATTTTATGTTTACTACAGTTTGTTCGGCTGCAGTCTATGGTCTGCAGGCATATCTGGTCCGCGTGGAAGTGGATCTGGCAGGGGGACTACCATCGTTTCAGCTGGTGGGGTCGCTGGGGAGTGAGGTGAAGGAATCCCGGGAGAGGGTGAGTGTGGCCATGAAAAATTCCGGTTTCCAGATCCCACCGGCACATATCACAGTAAATCTGGCTCCGGCAGGTCGACGTAAAGATGGTACCGCCTTTGATCTGCCTATAGCTGTGGGACTTTTGCGGGATATGGAACTGGTACCGGAGGAAGCGCTGCAGGATACATTGTTTTTGGGAGAACTGGGCCTGAATGGGGAGATCAAGAAGGTGAAGGGTGTACTTCCCATTGTTCAGGAGGCGGCAAAAAGCGGTATCCGAAGGGTGGTGGTGCCCGGAGAAAATGCCATGGAGGCTGCGGTGATACCGGGGATCACGGTCTGGGGTGTGAACTGTCTGAACGATCTGCTGGCGGCACTGAACCATCCGGAGCTGGAAACTGAAAAAGTGTATCAGCCGAGGATCCGGGCGGAGGACTTACTAAGGGAAGGAACCGGACAGGATACGGGAGATTTCCGGGAAGTGGCGGGACAGGAGAATGCTAAACGGGGTGCCGAGATCGCTGCGGCGGGATTCCACAATCTGTTGATGATAGGGCCGCCCGGGGTGGGAAAATCCATGGTCGCCGGGCGAATCCCCGGAATCCTGCCGCCTCTGACACTGAAAGAAAGTCTGGAGGTGACAGGAATCTTCAGTGTGGCGGGACTTCTGCCGCCGGGACAGGCACTGATCACAAGGAGGCCTTTTTATGCACCACACCATACTGTGACACAGGCAGCACTGATTGGCGGGGGAAGCGGCATCCCAAGACCTGGTATGGTATCGCTGGCCCATCGGGGTGTACTGTTTCTGGACGAGCTTCCGGAATTCCGGAAAAACGTGCTGGATGGCATGCGACAGCCTATGGAGGAGCGTAAAGTGCAGATCGCCAGAAGTGCCGGGATGGTCACTTATCCGTCGGACTTTATTCTGGTGGCGGCTATGAATCCCTGTCCCTGCGGGTATTATCCGGACCGGAATAAATGCCGCTGTACCCAGCCCCAGATCGAGAAATATCTGGGAAAGATATCGGGACCGATTTTAGACCGGATTGATCTGTGTGTGGAACTGCATCCCGTGGATATTCTGCATCTGCAGAAAACGAAAACGGAAAAAAGCAGTGAAGATATGAAGCGGCAGATCCGGCATGCAAGAGAACGGCAGGCGGAGCGTTTTGCAGGAACGGATTGCCGTTTCAATGGGGACATCCGGTCTGCACAGGTGGAAGAATATTGCCCGTTGGGAGAGGAGGGTCAGAAAGTCATGGAACAGCTGTATCGTACGCTGCAGCTCAGTGCCAGAGTTTATCACCGGATTCTCAAAACTGCCCGAACCATAGCTGATCTGGAGGACCGGGAAGAGATCACGGGGGAACATTTGCTGGAGGCGGCGTGTTATCGACCTTCGGAGACGTATTGGAATTAATTGTGTGCCGGAACCGGGTACATTAAGTGTCCGGCAAGAAAAAGGGGCCGGTACGAAAATAACGGAAAACGTGCGGGCTGTGTGAAAACAGGGAAAGGGACAGGTATGTTTATGGCGGAGGAAGAGAGAAAATATGCATATTTTTTGTGCAGCACCTATACAATCGGGGGCGTGCGGGCAGAACGGCTGCTTGCACGCTTCGGGTCACCCCGGGCGGTATATGAGGCGGAGACAGAGGAATGGAGGGAGTGCGTGGGCAATTCTGCGGCGGAAGCCTTGGAACGGCAGAAGAAAAGCGGAGAGTGGGAACGGGAATATGGACAGCTTTCGGAACAACAGATCCACTTTCTTTTGCGGGAGGAGAAAGGATTTCCCGGGAAACTGGCAGAAATTCCGGATCCGCCTTACGGCATTTTTTACCGGGGAAAACTGCCGGATGAGAACGAACCGGCGGTGGCGGTCATCGGTGCCAGAGAGTGTTCGGAATACGGCAGATATGTGGCCGAGGAACTGGGACAGTATCTGGGAAGAGCGGGAATACAGGTCATCAGCGGAATGGCCCGGGGGATTGACGGGATCAGCCAGCAGGCAGCGTTATCTGCGGGAGGAACTTCCTATGGTGTGCTGGGATGCGGAGCGGATATCTGTTATCCCGCACAGAATCGAAGATTGTATGAAGAACTGTTGGAAAAAGGGGGATTGTTCTCCACCTATGCGCCGGGAACAAAGCCGCTGCCCCAGTATTTTCCACCAAGAAACCGTATTGTCAGCGGACTGTCGGATGCTCTGATCGTTATTGAGGCCAGACAGAAGAGCGGGACGTTGATCACGGTGGATATGGCACTGGAACAGGGCAGGGACGTCTATGTGGTGCCGGGCAGGCTTACGGACAGGCTCAGCGACGGCTGCAATCATCTGCTGACGCAGGGAGCGGGAGTGTTTTTATCTCCGGAGAGTTTTGCAGAGGATTTTTTGCGGAGCTGGGAGGAAAAACGGGGACTTTCCGCAGATGGATCCGGAGGAAAGAACAGGCGGAAAAATAATAGGGAAACCGGCAGAAATACGGCAAAAGTAAAATTGCCCAAAGAATCCCTGAAAAAGATCCTGGAATGTCTGGAACCTGTGCCAAAGACATCGGAGACGCTGTTGCAGGAACTTTGGGAGAAGGGAGAATATACGGACATTTCCGCACTGAACCGGGCGCTGATGGAACTGGAACTTTTGGGATATGCCAGACAGAACAGTCCGGGACATTTCAGCACTTCTGCGAATTGACAAGGCTTTCGGAAAAGGGGTATAGTAATAGACATATGAGAATGACGAGAAAGGTCAGGTGCCCTTATGAACGATAAAGATACTTACAGAATGCATACCAAAGTAATACAGATCGGAGACCGGAAGATCGGCGGCGGCAATCCTATCGCCATCCAGTCCATGACCAATACGAAGACCGAGGATGTGAAGGCAACCGTAGAGCAGATCCTGCGTCTGGAGAAGGCAGGCTGTGAGATCATCCGCTGCACAGTACCGACGCTGGAGGCGGCAGCAGCTATCCGGGAGATCAAGAAGCAGATCCACATTCCTTTAGTGGCGGATATCCATTTTGACTACCGTATGGCACTGGCAGCCATTGAGAACGGTGCCGACAAGATCCGCATCAATCCTGGGAATATCGGAAATCCGGAGAGGGTAAAGGCTGTGGTAGATGCAGCAAAAGAGAGGAATATCCCGATCCGTGTGGGAGTGAACAGCGGTTCCCTGGAGAAGCCGCTGGTGGAAAAATACGGTGGAGTGACTGCGGAAGGTATTGTGGAGAGCGCACTGGACAAGGTACACATGATCGAAGATCTGGGATATGACAATCTGGTCATCAGTATCAAATCTTCGGATGTGCTGATGTGCGTGAAAGCCCATGAACTGCTGGCAGGCCGTACGGTGTACCCTCTGCATGTGGGCATTACCGAATCCGGTACTGTGAACAGCGGTAATATCAAGTCAGCCATCGGTCTGTCCCTGATCTTAAGCCAGGGCATCGGTGACACCATCCGGGTATCCCTGACAGGAGATCCCGTAGAGGAGATCAAATCCGCAAAGCTGATCCTGCGTACATTAGGATTGCGCAAGGGCGGCATTGAGGTCGTATCCTGTCCCTGTCTCTTATACACATCTCCGAGCCCACGAGACTCCTGAGCAT
>ENA-OZGO01001046-OZGO01001046.1-human-gut-metagenome-genome-assembly--contig:-NODE-1046-length-11719-cov-4.509174_pt1 | contig 11719 bp, 10 predicted proteins | sample MGYA00244658_ERZ653662 | MGnify/ENA primary metagenome ERZ653662 (study PRJEB26926, sample SAMN06165217) | human gut metagenome | biome: ENVO:00009003; feature: ENVO:2100002; material: ENVO:00002003... | reverse complement strand
GGCAGCGTCAGATGTGTATAAGAGACAGGTATGGTACGACCACGAGACGCGCCCTGCCGAAGGGAAGTATTCGCTCGTGATCTCATGTGCCTGCAACGCTTACGGCGATTATTTCACCGGTTGCTCGAAAAACGTGATGTACGTCGACGATTTCGAATGGGTATATTAACGATTAAACGTAAACGCACAACAATGCGCAAGATAACCACCAGTACGCTCCTGGCACTCCTGCTCCTGGCAGGCACGGCGCCGGAGAGCCGTGCACAACAGACGAACGCCGCGGCGTCCCTCGCCCCGCAGGCCGACAGCACGAGCTGCATGCAGCACGAGGAACGTCCTCAGACCGTCAACGAAATGCGGCGCCAGCGCGGCCTTACCGAAAAACACAACCTCTTCGTCCCGCGCGGGCAATGGATCTTCGGAGGAACGGCCTCCTACTCGACCCACTCGAACGATACGTACAGGTTCCTGGTCATCGAGGGCATCGAATCGAAGGGCTACACGTTCAAGGTCAGCCCGATGATCGCCTATGCCTTCCGCGACAACATGGCACTCGGAGGCCGTTTCATCTATTCGCGCTCGCTGCTCAAGCTGGACAAGGCCGACCTCAACTTGGGCGGCGAGGACTCCGACCTGAATTTCGAACTGAACGACTGCTATTCGCTGCAACAGAGCTATTCGGTGGCCATGATCTGGCGCCAGTACATCCCGCTGGGCCGCAACAAGCGTTTCGCGCTCTTCAACGAGATGCAGCTCTCGGGCGGCGGTACGCAGGCACGCTTTGCCAAGGACTCCCCGGTGAAGGGCACCTACCAGACGGGCTATACCTTCTCGCTGGGCATCTCGCCGGGTATCATCGCCTTCGCCACGAACAACATGGCCGTCGAGGTCAACGTCGGCGTGATGGGCATCAGTTACAGCCACACCAAGCAGGTACACAACCAGGTGACGGTCGGCAAGCGCGACGCCAGCATGATGAACTTCAAAGTCAATATCTTCTCGATAGGGCTCGGCATGGCATTCTATCTCTAAACACGGCACGCACATGAAACGAATCATACTTTCCATTTTATCGGTATTCATCACGCTCGGCGCCGCAGCGGAGACGGAACAAGCCCTCCCCGCAGTGCAGCGGGCCGCTACGGCCGCAGTCGAAGAAACCCCCTCCGGCAACGAGGACACCGTGCCCCCGGAAACTTCGGACACCCCCGGAACGGGCACCGAAGCCACGGCGGAAACAGCTTCGGGACTCGCCGCAGAAACGGGCACCGCAGCCGCAGCGGGCACCCTCGGCGCCCCGGCGGCACCCTCGGCGCCGATGCCCGCAGCCATGCCGGCCGAAAAGCACAAGCGTCCCCAGGTGGAGCGTTTCCTGCCCACGCGCCGCCGCATCGACCGCGAGATCAACAAACTCAAATTCGCCTACAAGGGCGAAGTGATGATGGGTCTTACGGCCTCCTACGGTACGGTTTCGAGCGACGACACCGACCTCATGCTCATCTTCGACAACATCGATGCGGATGCCACGATCGCAACGGTAAAACCCTTCGTCGGTTATTTCTACCGCGATAACAACTGCATCGGCATCCGTTTCGGATACAGCCACATGGGCGGCACGCTCGACAACACCTATTTCGATGCGGGCGAGGGCAACGACCTCTCGGGGCAGCTCCCCTACGTCGATCTTTCGAGCGACGAATACTCATTCGGCATTTTCCACCGTTCTTATGCGGGGCTCGACCCCAAAGGACGCTTCGGACTCTTCGCCGAGTTCGAGCTGGCGCTCTCGACGGGACATTCGAGCTTCGCATACGACCCGGATCATAACGAAGGAGGCGCACCCAACCGCACCTACAACGACAAAACGCAGGTAAAGCTGGCGTTCAACCCGGGAGCTGCCGTATACATCTTCCCCAACGTCTGTGCGACGATTTCGTTCGGGCTGGGCGGCATACAGTATACGAGCATCACCCAGAAGGATGCCGACGGCAACAAGATCGGTTCACGCAAGGCTTCGAACATGCGTTTCCGGCTCAATATCGCGGCCATCAACTTCGGTATGACGATACATTTGTGGGACAAGAAAAAGCAGTAAACTATGAAATACCTACGCATACTCTTTTCGGCGGCGGCGCTCCTGCTGGCAGCGTCGTGCATCGAGAACGACCTACCGTATCCCACCATCGAACTCAGCATCCGCAGCATCGAAGGCGAGGGGTTCACGGTGACCGGCATCAGCCTCGTGAACCGTACCGTGACGCTCACGCTGGACGAGAAGACCGATATCCGCAAGGTCACCATCGACAAGGCGGAATTCGATGTCGCCACATCCAACCCGATGATGACCGACAAAGAGAAATTCATCAGCCAGATCAGGACTTCGCAGCCGCTGAGCGGGGAGTTCGACCTGCGGGCGCCGCTCTATGTCACGCTCTCGCTCTACCAGGACTACGAGTGGACGATCGTGGCCGAGCAGCCCATAGCCCGGTCGTTCACCGTCGCCGGGCAGATCGGATCGACACTGATCGACACGCAGGCGCGTACGGCCACGGCCTATGTCGCCGAAGGCACCGACCTGAAGGCCGTCACGGTCACCAGCCTCAAGCTGGGGCCTGCCGACATCACCGCCTACTCGCCCACGGCCGAGGAACTTTCCGCCACGGGCTTCGAAACGGTTCGTCTGGTCGACGTCACCTGCCACGGCCGCACGGAGCGGTGGATGCTCCATGTCCAGCCCACCAACGTGAAGATCGGTGTCCGCGAGATCGACCTCTGGAACAACACGGCCGTCGTAACCACGATGGTTACGCCCGAAGATTACGCCACCGCCGAAATCCAGTACCGTCTGAAGGGTACCGCCGACTGGCAGACGACGCAGAAGGGCGCACAGGACGAAAGCGGCATCTTTACGAGCTCGATCGCACCCGAATGGACAAGCCTCACCAACGATGCGGGCATCCCCGTAAAACGCCTCGTCACGACCAAGGGCGTCTACGCCGGGCAAACGTATGAATTCCGGCTTCTCGTCGGCGGGCAGCAGACCGAAACCGCCGAATACACGGCACCCGCGGGCGACACGATTCCCGACGGGAACATGGAAAACCCGGGCTTGTCGTGCTTCACGAGCGAAAATACGAATGCGGAGTTCTGGGCCAGCGGTAACAACACATTTGCGGATAAGCTCTGTAGGCAGGGGACTTTCAACGGAATGGGCGGCAGCTATTGCGCGAAACTGGCCGCGGCAGCCCCTCCCCTCGTCAACATCGCAGCCGGCAACCTGATGTCCGGCATCTTCTACAAAGACGGCCTGTGGACGGGCGTAGTAGAATTCGGACAGCCCTACAACTGGACGGCGCGCCCTTCGGGCATGAAGGTGAAATACCACGCGACACTGGGCACGATCGACGCAAGCAAACATTCCGGGGCCCCGGTCGGCATAGGCGACCCGGACAAAGCCCGCATTTTCGTCGCCATCATCGACTGGAACGCCCGGCACCGGGTCGCTTCGGGCACCAAAGACCCCACGGGCATTTGGGATCCGGCGGAAACCACCCAGACCGCAGAAGGGAAACTCATCGCCTACGGGTCGCTGTTCGTCGACAAGTCGACCGAAGGCGAGCAAATGGTAGAGGCCACCCTGCCGCTCAACTTCTACGACCCGGCTGCGGGACGCCCCACCGGCAAGTACAGCATCATCATCTCCTGCTCCACGAGTGCCTACGGCGATTACATGGTGGGCTGCACGACGAATGTAATGTACGTCGACGATTTCCAGTGGGTCTATTGACCCGGCGCCGGACAAGTCCGCCGGCAACTCAGAAGATATAAAGAGAAAAGGCTGAACCCCTGGGTTCAGCCTTTTTGCTGTAGATTCAGACTTTTCAATTCCTGCCGGAGTTATCTCCGAGCAATCCGGCAGTATTTGTCATAGCGTCCTATCACGTCGTTCACGTAGGCCAGCGTCTGCCGGCTGCCGGTGAAACGTCCGCACTTGACCGCCTCGCTCTCGTAATACTCGGGCTGCGCCTTGAGTTGCAGGTAGCGGGCCACGACCTCCCACGAATTGGGATCCTCGCCGTTGAGCCGTGCCAGGCGCCTCGCATCGTTCACATGGCCGATCCCGCTGTTGTACGAGGCCAGGATGATGCTCATCCGATCCTTCTCGGGAGTCCCCTCGGGGAAACGGAGCGTGTTCATAATCTTCGACATCAGCTTGTTGGCCAACCATATGTTGGTCTCGGGATTGGAGACCTGCTCGGTCGGGACGTCGAACTGGCGTGCCACCGAGGGCATGATCTGCATCAGCCCGCGGGCCCCGCTGCGCGAGGTGATGTCGGGCGTGAACCGCGATTCATGGTAGGCGATGGCGCTCATCAGGCGCCAGTCGTGGCCCTCTTTTTCGCTGATGTTGCGAATGACATTGTCATAAGCCGAGATCACATAGTCGCCCTCACCGAGCAGCGAATTGCCGAAATCGGCCGCATCGTCGTTCAGCAGCATGTCGTCCGTCACGGGTGTGCTGAACTGGGCGTTAAAGCCGTAAAAAGTCGTCAGGATTGTTAAGAACGCAAAAGTTAAAACTGTCTTTTTTAACATAAAATGTTGTTTTGCGGGCAGTTCATACCGCGCAGAACAATACGCTAATCATAGAAACCCCATGAGATACCGATTTTAAACATGCCCGGATTGAGCGGGTAACCCGCCGCGGAGAAATACTCCCCGTTTCCGAACAGTCCCTTGTTCACATGCTGATATTTGAGGAATATCCGCATTCTCTTCCACTTTCCCATGACGAAGGCGTCCATGTAGGGGTAATTGCCTACTTCGACGTCCCGTTGGTTGTAATAGGCCGACAGCGCAGGGTTGTAACTGGGCGCATAATAACGCGTGTTATAGCGTCCGTCCAAACCGATCTGAAGGCGTAATACGTTGCGCACGACCCAGAACTCGTAATAATACGAAAGGAACGCGCTCAAAAGCGGAACGGGTGCAACTTCTTGATTCGTACTCCACTGCAACAATACCCTGTTGTCCAAATGAAGTCCGCCTAAGCGGAAATCTTTGCGAGCGTACACACTCGTGAGGCTTACGTTGTCACTGCTTTGGGCGATCTGGCTCTCCTTGTCGTAAAAGATCTTGTTGCCGACCACACCTTGCCATGCCCCCGCTTCAAACGCATAATCGGGGACTGAAAACTTCACCTCGAACCGAGTTTCATTCTCCTTATTCAAAGGAGTGGACCACACGTAGTGGTTCGAGAACAGATTCTCCTGCCAGTAGTTGGGCGAACGCCGATCCATCGTGAACCGGCCTTCGAGAATCAGGGGGTGTCCGCGGAGATATCCCGTCAGCGCCAGGTGGGCGCCGATGGTGAGGTCTCCGCCTCTGTATCCCGACGGGTAGAACTTGAGGTTCGCGTCCCAGTCGACATATTTCTTTATCTTTCCTCCGACGGAACCGTATGCGAAATAGCTGGTCTTGTTGACCTTCGTATACTTTCCCGTCTGGTAATCCCTCATTTCGAATTGCGAGTAGGTATGCATGTCGATACCGATGCCTGCATCAATCGTGCCTACCACGCCGTTACGATCCCAAGGCTGTGCCTGCACGAAGAAGCGGTTCGAAATCACACGCTCGTAGATCGAGTCGCGCGTCTGGTCGGGGTTGATATACCAGTTCTGGTAGTAGTCCAGCGTATCGGGCACGAAATTGCCCTGTTCGTCCCGGTGCGCCCTTTCGTCGATATACCGCGCATATTTGTCCGAATAGACCTTGCTCCACGAACTGTACTGGAACGAATGGCCGATATAGACCGCCGACAGGTCGGCGAGCGAAAAGTCGTTCTCCGTCACGCGTTGCAACGGCAGGGCGTAGGACTGCGTGATGAAAAAGGCGTTGTTGCGGTAAGTGTTCTGCGCCTCGGCATCCGACAGCTTCATCGGCACGCCCGAAGGCATCTGGAACGTCGTATCTGCGATAGCCCATGTCCCGACCACGCCGCCGTTCTCCTGCTGTTCGATGTGGTTGTTGTAATAGGCCGCATGCACCGAATAGCGCTTGCCCGTATGGCTGAAGGCGACCGACAGGTTGTGGTTCTTCGTCCGTGACCAGACATATTGTCCGCGCGTTCCCCGTGCCTTGTAGTCGACGTTGAACCCGGTCGTGGGCGAAATATTCTGCGCGTGCATGATATTGAAGTTCTCCTCCCGGAAACGCTTCTGCCCCGACTCGAGGTACGTCATGCGGATGATGGGCTTCTTCGTATTGTAGAACGGAACGTTCTCCATGTCGTACGTATACGCATAGTAGGGGCTCGCAAAACTGAAATCAAAGAACTGCGGCCGCCGGAAATAGTTCATCGGCAGCGATGTCTGCCCGAGGGCGCCCTGCGCGATGTCGCCCACCTCCTCGCGGAAGAAGGGGTAGTCGATGCGCCAGTCGGTGAGCGTCGTGTCGAGCGGGCTTATCTCCACGCGGTTGTAGTCGCGCTTGACGCTCCAGCGAAAATTGTTCAGGGCGCGGATCGAATCGCTGAAAAAATACGATTCGAGCGGCTTGCGGATCCGGCGTTCCTTCTTGGTCGTATCCTGCGGCTGGCCGTCCTGGCCCTCCTCCCCCTCCTCGCCGGTCTGCTCGTAAGGGTTCGTACCGTAAAGGTTCCCCGTCTCCCCGCGCTGCTGGGCACGCTGCAGCGTCCTGGCGTTGAAACCCTGCGAACGGACGATGCCGGGCGCTGTAAGGAACAGACCGAGCAAAGCTGCCAGCAATATTCTATTCGTCAACCTCGACATGGAACGCTAATCCGGGGCAAAATTAATAAAAATTCTTAAAATACACAACTATCCGGCTTGTCCACAGCCTTTTGCCTTCATCGACAACCAGCGTACGACCGAGGTTGCGATGTAGAGGACGATCACGACCGGCACGGCACGGACACCCAGCACGGCCAGCAGGAGCGCCGCCGATACAATAAAAACATAACGCACCCCGTTGCCTTTCCAGGCGAAGTGCTGGAATTTGAAGGCGAACATCCGCACGGGCGAAACGAGCAGCCACGACATCACAGGGATGAGCAGCAGCAACCAGTAACCCAAGTCGAAACCCGTCTTCACCTTAATCCACCCCAAAGATATGAAAAACAGCGCATTGGCTGGAGTAGGAAGGCCGCAGAACTCGGTATGCTGCGTCTCGTCGATATTGAATTTCGCCAGCCGCAGCGCCGAGAAGGCCGCCACCGCGAAACAAAGTGCACTGCCGCCGTAGCGCAGCCATGCTTCGGCATCCGCAGGCAGGGAATTGTTCCACAAGACGAAAAGCACGGCCGACGGGGCGAAGCCGAACGAGACCATGTCGGACAACGAGTCCAGTTGTACGCCGATGGCGGAAGGGCATTTGAGCAGCCGGGCCACGAAACCGTCGGAATAGTCGAAAACACCGGCGGCGATCGTGAGCCAGAAAGCCAGCGCCAGATCGCCGTAAACCAGTGCCGAAACCACCGCGAACGAGCCGCAAAGCAGGCTCGCAAGGGTCAGCAGGTTGGGTATGGTGAACAGTCTTATCTTCATCGGGAGTACAAAAATATTATTCCTGCAATAGGCGGCAAAGTTACAAAATATTTTTATCTTTGTCTCACTTAATTCCATATTATAACTTATGGCAAGCAATAAATATTGTGTCATCATGGCCGGCGGCATCGGATCGCGTTTCTGGCCCAAGAGCCGGCAGTCGATGCCAAAACAGTTCCTCGACATCCTCGGAACCGGGAAATCGTTTATCCGCCACACCTACGAGCGCTTTGCAAAAATCGTCCCCGCCGGGAATTTCCTCGTCGTGACGAACCACAAATACAAGGATCTGGTATTGCAGCACATCCCCGAAATCGGGGAGAAACAGGTGCTCTGCGAGCCGATCGGCCGCAATACGGCCCCCTGCATCGCCTATGCGGCCTATACGCTGCTCAGGGAGAACCCCGACGCCGAAATGATCGTCACGCCGTCGGATCACCTGATCCTCAACGAGGACGATTTCCGCACGATCATCGGCGAGTGCCTCGAATTCGCCGACCGGCACGACGCACTGCTGACCGTGGGCATCAAACCCACACGCCCCGATACGGGTTACGGCTACATCCAGGTTTCGGACGACCACACCATCAGCAAAGTCAAGTGCTTCACCGAAAAGCCCGATCTCGAGCTGGCGCAGACCTTCCTCCAGACCGGCGAGTTCTACTGGAATTCGGGTATCTTCATCTGGAAGGTGCAGGCCATCGTCGAGGCCTTCCGCAAATACCTGCCCGAGCACCATGCCATGTTCAGCGGCGTGATGAAGGCGCTGGGCACCGATGCCGAGAAGACCACCGTGGAGATCGTCTTCTCGGAGTGCCGCGCCATCTCGATCGACTACGGCATCATGGAAAAGGCCGACAACGTCTATGTCCGCTGCGGCGACTTCGGGTGGAGCGACGTCGGCACATGGGGCTCGGTCTACCAGCACGCCCGCAAAGACCGCTACGCCAACGCCGTCCCCGAAGAGGGGTGCTATGTCTACGACACGCGCAGCAGCATCGTCTCGCTGCCCAAGGGCAAGGTAGCGGTCATCAGCGGCCTGAAGGAATACATCGTCGTGGACACCGACGACGTATTGATGATATGCCCCCGCGCCGAAGAACAGAACATCAAGAAATTCATCGACGAAGTAAAGTTCCATAACGGGGACAAACATATCTGACACCTATGAAACGCATGCCGTTCCATACCACAGCCTTGCTGCGACGATTCGCTGCGGGCTTTTTTTTAGTGGCGGGGATGCTCTCGTGCTCCGCGCCGCAGGCCACCTTCACCAACCCGCTGCGCGACGGCGCCGACCCGTGGATCACCAAATACGACGGGCGCTATTACACCTGCTTCAAATCAGGACGCGGCATCGCCGTGACCGAATCGGACGACATGACGCGTTTCGAACGCGAGCGTGTTGTCTGGCAGCCCGCCGACAGCGGGGCGTGGAACAGCTTCAACATCTGGGCACCCGAGCTGCACCGCCTCCGCGGCAAATGGTACATCTACTACGCCGCGGCACCCGTCCCCGGCAGCCCCTTCACGGGGCAGCGCACAGGCGTGCTGGAGTGCGACACGCCGCTGGGCGACTACCGCGACCGCGGCATGCTCTACACCGGCGACAACCCCGACGGCAAGACGGACAACATCTGGGCCATCGACATGACGATCTTCGAACACCGGGGAGAGCTCTATGCCGTATGGTCCGGCTGGGAGCGCCAGCGCGATACCGACGCCACCGACCAGCTGCTCTACATCGCCCGCATGGAATCGCCGACCCGGATCGGGCCGCGCATCCTGCTCTCACGACCCGACCAGCCGTGGGAACAGGGCGACCACATCGCCCTGCAGGAAGGCCCGTCAGCACTGCGGCACGGCGACGACCTCTTCATCGTCTACTCCACGCGCGGCTCGTGGTCGCGCCACTACAAGCTCGGGCAGCTGCGCCTGCGCACCCCCGACAGCGACCCGCTGAATCCCGCATCATGGATCAAGAGCGGCCCCATCTTCACCGGCAACGACCGCATACACGGCGTCGGCCACGCCAGTTTCACCACCTCGCCTGACGGGAACGAATACTGGATCTATTACCACTCGAAAAAAGATACGGTACACAACTGGGGGCGCGACGTACGCCTGCAACGCTTCGACTTCGACGCCACGGGCAACCCCCGCTTCGGAGAGCCCGCAGAGCCGGGGCCCTACCCCATGCCCTCGGGGACACCCAAACACGCGAACTGATATGTCCGAACTATACGATATTTTCCGGGAACACCCGCACATCTCCACAGACACGCGCAACATCGGGGCTGATTCCATCTTTTTCGCCCTGCGCGGCGCGACGTTCGACGGCAACCGCTTCGCGGCGGAGGCGCTGGACAAAGGCGCGGCCTATGCCGTCGTGGACGACCCGGCAGCCGTCACCGACGAGCGTATGGTGCTGGTCGGCGACACGCTCGGGGCGTTGCAGGAGCTGGCACGCGAACACCGCCGCCGGCTGGCGATCCCGATACTCGCCATATCGGGCAGCAACGGCAAGACCACGACCAAGGAACTGGTGAGCCGCGTGCTGGCCGAACGCTTCGAGGTCTACGCCACGCGCGGCAACCTCAACAACCACATCGGCGTGCCGCTCACGCTGCTCGCCATGACCCGCGACACGCAGTTCGGCGTGGTCGAAATGGGAGCCAGCGCCTGCGGCGAGATCGCCCTGCTGGCCTCGATCGCCGAGCCCAACTACGGCATCCTGACCAACATCGGCCGTGCGCACCTCGAAGGCTTCGGCGGCCCGGAGGGGGTGCGCCGCGGCAAGGGCGAGCTGTTCGACTACCTGGCCGCGAACGGCGGCCGCGCCTTCGTACCCCGCGAGGACGAGATGCTGACGAACATGGCCGCCGAACGCGACGGGCTGGCCGCGGAGTATTACAGCATCACGCTGGCCGAGGACCTCGAAAACCACCTCGAAGGGCATTACAACCGGTTCAACATCGCCGCAGCCGTGGCCGTCGGACGTTATTTCGACGTCGCCGACGAGCGTATCCGCCATGCTGTCGGCAGCTATGTCCCCGACAACAACCGCTCGCAGCGCACCGAGACGGGGCGCAACACGCTCATCGTGGACTGTTACAACGCCAACCCCTCGAGTATGCGGGCATCGGTCGCGAATTTCCTCGCCGAGCCGCCCGGCATGCGCACCCGCCGCCTGCTGATCCTGGGCGACATGCTCGAACTGGGCGCCTGGTCGGCGGAGGAACACGCCGCTGTCATCCGCCTCGCAGCACAGGCTCCGCAGACGGAGGTGATGCTCGTCGGACAGGAATTCGCCAAGGCCCGTGCCGACATGGAGCCGCAACCCGCCCGGATCACGCTCTTCGCCGATCGGGAACACCTCATCGCGGCGCTCCGCACACACCCCGTGGACAACGCGCTGGTGCTGATCAAGGGTTCGCGCGGCATCGGACTGGAAAAAGCGGTCGGGGAGCTGTAGCCCCGCCGCCACGACCCGCCGGGCACCAACCCGGTACAGGCACGATACGCAGGAACAAAACGCCGGTAAACGAACCGGAAGGGCACGCCGCACAGGCAAAAAAACACCGACTGAGAACAACCTGAAACCCATAAGCCATGAAACACCTGCTGACAGCCATCCTCCTGCTGGCCTTCGCGCATACCGCCGCCGGCGAAAGGAACGTCTCGCTCGAACGCGATTTCGGAACGCTTTACGGCACGCTGCTCACCCCCGATGCAGGTACGGAAACCGTGGCCGTCATCATCGCCGGTTCGGGGCCCACTCCGCGCAACGGCAATGTAAACAGCTATCTCTACCTGGCGCAGGCGCTCGAAAAGGCAGGCATCGCCTCGCTGCGCTACGACAAACGCGGCATCGGTGCGAGCCGGTTCACGGAGCCGGAAAAAATGGCCGAGTGGCTCACCGCCATGGCCCCTGCAGGCCGTCTGGACGCCGTGCCGGAGAGCCTGATCGACGCCGCAAGCGCGGTGTCCGGCTGCGGACCGGCCTGGGCGTACCAGTTCATCGAGGCACTGGCCGACGGCGGTGTCGCCGCAGGTCTGCCCCGCGCCAAGGCGCAGGAGTACGCCGCCCAGATGCTTTTGGGCAGCGCGCGGATGGTGCTGGAGCTGTCTCTTATACACATCTGACGCTGCCG
>ENA-OZGO01000998-OZGO01000998.1-human-gut-metagenome-genome-assembly--contig:-NODE-998-length-12027-cov-6.083111_pt1 | contig 12027 bp, 13 predicted proteins | sample MGYA00244658_ERZ653662 | MGnify/ENA primary metagenome ERZ653662 (study PRJEB26926, sample SAMN06165217) | human gut metagenome | biome: ENVO:00009003; feature: ENVO:2100002; material: ENVO:00002003... | reverse complement strand
TCTATGGACAGTCTGAGCAGGTTGCCGCTCTATCTGCAGGTCAAAAATTACATAACCTCTATGATAGATTCCGGCGACTATCCGGCTGATTCGAAACTGCCGACGGAAAAAGAACTGATGAAAACCCTCGGTGTGGGCAGGGCGACCGTTCGCTCCGCGCTCTCCGAGCTTGAGCATGACGGCAGGATATACAAGCGCCACGGAGTCGGCACTTTCGTCAGCTCCAACAAGTGGATGCCCGCGTTCGAGCCGATAATCTCGCTGACCTATTCGCTCGAAAGGCTCGGGATGGAGATAAGAAACGTAATCATTTCATCGGGGCTCGAATATCCGAAAGGCGAGCTTGCAAAGAACTTTCCGCAGGATAAAAAAATCGGCAGACTCAGCAGACTGCGCCTTGCCGGCGGCGAGACCGTTGCCGTTGAGGACAGTTACTTTACCGAGGAACTCTATAACACCGTGCGATCCCTCGACCCGGACAAGTCGGTGGCGCACGCGATACTTGACAGCGACGGCGTCGATGTTGACAGAATTGATATGAAAATCGTCCTTCGTATGCCGACCGCAAAAGAGCAAAAGCAGCTGAAGCTCGCACCCGGCGAGCGGGTGGCTCAGCTGACGCGCTGGACTTTCAGCGCAGACAAGGCGATAAACTATGTGCGCTTCGTTATGCGCGAACGCCTTGTTCAAACGCCGTTTGGCGGTTGATTTGTTTATATCGGGCACTTGGCCCGATGATATATAGGAGATCGGACGCATCGCGTCCAACGAGAGGAAAAAGAAAATGAAAGACAAACTCAAAGCGATCGCTTGCCTGGGGCTCGCGGTGTGCGTGGCTTCGGGTCTGTGGGCATGCTCAAAGGAAGATGTGCAGACCGAACCCGAGAGCAGCAACACCACTATCAACTATGTCTACAACGGCATCTATGACATCTCGAATATCCCCGAGGAGACTCTCAGCGGAGAGATACCGGTGACGGAAATCGAGACGGACACGAACGGAGAGACCTATATCGTCGTTGAACAGCCGGTGCAGACTGTTCAGGACGGCATTGAATCTCCGCGCACAACGCTCAAAAGCGGCGGCAGAATAAGCGAAACAGCGGAGCGCCGCAATGTCGAGTCGGTCAGCGTCACCCTTCCGGAGGGCGCAACGATGGCGGATATGTTCGCGATTCTCGAAGCAAAGGGAGTCGCTTCGTTCAGCGCGCTGATGAACACCGCGGTCAACACCGATTTCAGCTATTTTCCGCTCGTAGGCGCGCAGGGCAAGACCGGCAGAGCGTTTGCGCTCGAGGGATATATACGCGCGGGCACATATACATTTGTTAAAAATACCGCGCCCGCCGATGTCATAAGCAGACTGCTTCGCAGCATGGAGAGCTTCGTGAGCACTCCGATGCGCCGTCAGATAGCGGCGAGAAATATGAGTGTCGATGAAGCGATAACCATCGCTTCGATAGTTGAAATAGAGAGCGGCGGCGATGTTGCGCAGATGGCGAAGATATCGTCCGTCATTCAGAACAGACTCAAGGCGGGTATGCAGCTCGAGATGAACTCGACCGGCAGATATGTCGACTCGGTCATAAAGAACTACATAAAGAGCGACGACCCGGAAACATACAGCAAATATGAGGAGTATTACAACACCTTCAAGTGTGCGGGTCTGCCCGCAGGACCGATATGCAGCCCCGGCTCGGAGGCTGTGAAGTCCGCAATAAGCCCGCTGGACACAAATTATTTGTATTTCTGCGTCGGAGAGGACGGGATCTACCGCTATGCGGCAACAGCGGAAGAGCACCGAGCCAATCTGATTGCCGCAGGTCTTGCTCCGGCTGAACCGGATATACCGTCTCAGCCGTAACAGGAATCCTATTATATATAAGGAATAAGGGCGCCCGAGAGGGCGGAAGAGGGAGATATCAATATGGACAATGACACAATTCTTACAAACATTTCGAAGCTCGGATCCATGAGCACTGCGATAGGCTGCGAAGCCATGCGCCAGCTGGAAACAGAGTCGGGCAAAAGCAAGGAGGTCTACGCTCATCTCGACAAGCTCTTCATGCTTCTCGACGACCACAACCCCTATGCGCGCACCCGCGCCTTCGTGCTCATAGCCAAGAATGTTTCGTGGGATTCGAGAAAGAAGATCGACAGAAATATCGACCGACTTCTCAAAACCATTGACGCGGAGCAGGCGACAACAGTCCGCCAGTGCATCCAGTCTCTGCCGCTCATAGCGGCTGCAAAGCCCGGACTCAGACAGAGGATAGCCGAGGCTCTGCGCGCGATAAACCCCGAAAAATACCCCGTGCGTATGCGCAGCATACTCACTGAGGATATCAAAATCGCCCTCGCAGCGTCCGAAAAATAAATTTTTTCAAGATTTGAGCGAAAAAACTTGACGAACGGGTATGTCTGTGATAAACTGATTATACCTCTGTGAGAGGGCTATTTTTTTCTGCCCTCATTTTTTGGCCGGTTCAGAGGGAGGCTAATCAAATCCTAAGATATTGGAGGTGCCGTCATGAGAGTAAAGATTACTCTTGCTTGCACGGAATGCAAGCAGCGCAACTACAACACTGTTAAAAACAAGAAGAACACACCGGACAGGCTGGAGATGAACAAGTACTGCCGTTTCTGCAGGAAGCATACTCTCCACAAAGAAACAAAGTAAGTCGGGAGGTATAAGAATGGCGAAAAAAGAGAACACCTCTGCCGCCGCAAAGGTCGCCAAGGCTGAAAAGCAGGCCGCAAAAGGCGCCGAAGACTCCAAGCTTACTTCTGCCCAGAAGGTCGCTAAGGCTGAAAAGTCCAAAGCGAAAGCCGCAAAACCGAAGAATCCCAACGGAAATATCTTCCAGCGTTTTGCCAAGGGCTTCAAGAAGTTCTGGAAGGACTTCAGAGGCGAGATCAAAAAGATCACATGGCCCGGCGCGAAAACCGTTCTCAAGAACACCGGCGTCGTGCTCGTTTCGGTCGCTGTTGTCGGCGTAGTTATCTATGCCATCGACCAGGGTCTGTCTTTCCTCGTATCCAAGCTTATTGAGCTTGCCCAGAAGACCGGCGAGAACAAGGAAACTGCCGCCGCGATCCTGAGCATGATCAATCTCGGCTTATAACGGAGGAAAACGCGATGTCTGCTGATGCCAAATGGTATGTGGTGCACACCTATTCCGGCTACGAGAATAAGGTCGCCACGAATATCGAAAAAATGGTCGAGAACCGTAAAATGCAGGATCAGATCCTTGAGGTTCAGATCCCCACCGAGATCGTCACCGAGATAAAGGACGACAAAAAGCGCGAAGTTGAGCGCAAGCTCTTTCCCGGCTATGTGCTTGTCAAGGCAGCTGTTACCTATGACGAGAACAACGTCCCCTCTATGAGCGACGACGCATGGTTCGTGATCAGAAATACCAGAGGCGTGACCGGATTCGTCGGCCCCGAGAGCAAGGCTACTCCGCTCTCCGATGATGAGGTTCTCAAGCTCGGCGTTGAAAAGAAGAGCATTGAGGTCGAATATAAGGTGGGCGATACCGTGAGGATCACGGATGAACGCCTTGAGGGCTTCTCCGGCACGGTCACGAAGATCGATATGGATAACGAGACTGTTACCGTCTCCGTTTCCGCGTTCTTCGGAAAAGAGACGTCTGTCGAGCTTGAGCTCGATCAGGTCGAACTCGAAAAGTAATTTTTTATCCCGGTAATACGGACTCTATGTCCTTATTATAGCGCTTTATGCGCGCGGAGCTTTGGCTCCCGTGGGAGGGGATGTTTCCCCGACATTTACCACATTCTTATGGAGGTGCAAGTCATGGCACAGAAAGTTGTTGGCTTAATCAAATTGCAGATTCCCGCCGGTAAGGCAACTCCGGCTCCGCCCGTCGGCCCCGCGCTCGGTCAGCACGGCGTCAACATCATGGCGTTTACAAAGGAATTCAACGAGAGAACGAAGAATGACATGGGTCTTATAATCCCCGTCGTCATCACCGTCTATGCGGATCGTTCCTTCACATTCGTAACAAAAACTCCGCCCGCCGCGGTCCTCATCAAGAAGGCTTGCGGAATCGAGAGCGGTTCAGGCGTTCCCAACAAGACAAAGGTCGCAACGATCACTACCGAGCAGATCAGAAAGATCGCCGAGCAGAAGATGCCCGACCTCACCGCTGCAAGCATCGAGACCGCTATGAGCATGATAGCAGGTACCGCACGCAGCATGGGCGTCACAGTTGCTGATTGATGCTTCCTGTGGGAGGAAGAATCCGATTTAACCACACGATTGGGAGGAAACTATAATGAAACACGGTAAGAAATACAACCAGGGCGCTCAGCTTGTTGACAGAGCTGCCCTTTATGAGCCCAGCGAGGCTCTTGACATAGCCGTTAAGACTGCAACGGCAAAGTTCGATGAGACTGTCGAAGTCCACATCCGCCTGGGTGTTGACTCCCGCCACGCTGACCAGCAGGTCAGAGGCGCTGTCGTTCTTCCGAACGGCACCGGCAAGAAGGTTCGCGTAGCCGTCTTCGCTAAGGGCGCAGACGCTGAGGCTGCAACCGCCGCAGGCGCTGAGATCGTCGGCGCTGAGGATCTTGTTGCTAAGATCCAGGGCGAGGGCTTCATGGATTTCGATGTCGCTATCGCTGCTCCGAATATGATGGGTCTCGTCGGCCGTCTCGGTAAGGTTCTCGGCCCCAGAGGTCTTATGCCCAGCCCCAAGGCAGGCACGGTTACCCCCGATGTCGCCAAGGCTGTCAACGAGGCTAAGGCCGGTAAGATCGAGTACCGTCTCGACAAGACCAACATCATCCACTGCCCCATCGGCAAGGCTTCCTTCGGCGCTGAGAAGCTCGGTGAGAACTTCAACACCCTGCTCGACGCTATAGTCAAGGCTAAGCCCGCTTCGTCCAAGGGTCAGTATATCAAGTCCTGCGTCGTTGCTTCGACCATGGGCCCCGGCATCCGCATCAACCCCTCTAAGGTTCTCAACGCGGGCTCTGCCGAATAAAAAAGTTATTGACACGCGCCAGTTCGTGTGTTAATATAATAAAGCTGTTCTAACCAAAGACAGCAGGTGCAACGGGCTTTAGGCCCGGCATAAGGTGAAAACCGCCTGCCGAGGAAAGGAAGCTGCGCGCAGTAAAGCTGCGTATTATGCAGATATTCAACCCTTTTCCCAGCTTGCGGAAGAGGGTTTTTCCTTTTGCCTTTGCAACCACCATTTCCGGAGGTGAAACTATGCCAAGCGAAAAAATTCTTGAACAGAAGAAGCAGATCGTGAGCGATCTTGCAGACACACTCAGCTCTTCCGTCGCAGGTGTTATCGTTGACTACAAGGGTATCACTGTTGAGGACGACACAAAGCTGCGTAAGGATCTTCGTGAGGCGGGCGTCAAGTACGCAGTCGTCAAGAACACTATCCTCAAGCTTGCAGCCGAGAAGGCCGAGCTTTCCGATATCGATGATGTTCTTGAGGGCACAACCGCTATCGCAACCAGCGCGGAGGACTACACCGCCGCTGCCCGCATCCTTTGCAAATTTGCAAGCACCAGCAAGACCTTCACTGTTAAGAAGGGCTTCCTGGACGGTAAGGTCATAGGCGTCGACACTGTCGAAAGCCTTGCAAAGCTGCCTTCAAAGGACGTGCTTCTTGCTACCGTCTGCAACGCGTTCAACGCACCCATCGCCGCTTTCGCCAGAGCTATGCAGGCTCTTGTTGAAAAGGGCGGCGCAACCCCGGTTCCCGCCGAAGAGGCGGCAGCCGAAGCTTAAAGAAAAAGCTAACTTACTAATTGGAGGTAATTCAAAATGGCAAACGAGAAAATTACAAGCATTTTAGAGACTCTTGACACCCTTACCGTTATCGAGCTTTCCGAGCTCGTCTCCGCTGTTGAGGAGAGATACGGTGTTTCCGCTGCTGCTGTTGCTGTTGCTGCTCCCGCTGAGGGCGGTGCTGCTGCTGCTGAGGAGCAGACCGAGTTCGATGTTATCCTTGCTTCTGTTGGCACTGCTTCTAAGGTCAATGTCATAAAGGTTGTTAAGGAGATCACCGGTCTTGGTCTTAAGGAAGCTAAGGAGCTTGTTGACGGCGCTCCCAAGGCTGTTAAGGAGAAGGTTTCTGCTGACGAAGCTGCTGCTATTAAGGCTAAGCTCGAGGAGACCGGCGTAACTGTCGAGGTTAAGTAATTTAACTTTGAATAACAAAAACTGCTGTGGGTATCCCATGGCAGTTTTTTATTTTAATCGGACTGCGGGACACTTTGCCGAAAAGTGTTGCCCGCAGTTTTATTTTTCGGATAATTTGTATTAAATGAGCGCAGTTCTTTGCCGTTTTATATTTACTTTTTATTCGGATGTATGATATAATCACTTTATATGGCGTGCGTTCGACACGCGTTGACTCATTTGAAACTAACTCATTTTTATAAATATCAAGTGAAAATTGGAGGTTTTTTAATGAAACACGCAGATCTCATCTCGCAGATGACGCTGGAAGAAAAAGTCGCGTTCTGCTCCGGCAGCGACTATTGGCACACCGCGTCCATCGAGCGTCTGGGCATACCGTCCATACTCTGGAGCGACGGCCCTCACGGTATACGCAACAGCGTAGGCACCCATGATAAGGACGAGCCCAAGAAGAAGGATAAGAAGGGCGAAGGCATGGATGCGCTGCTCGGCGGCATTCCTGCTGTCTGCTATCCCACCGCGGCGACTACCGCCTGCTCATGGGATCCCGAGCTCATCTACGGCATGGGCGAGCTCCTCGGCGAAGAGTGCATAGCCGAGAAGGTGTCTGTCCTGCTCGGACCCGGAACCAACATGAAGCGTTCGCCCCTCTGCGGCAGAAACTTCGAGTATTTCTCGGAGGACCCGTATCTTGCCGGCAAGATGTCCGCCGCTTTTATAAACGGCGTTCAGTCCAAGGGTATCGGCACTTCGCTCAAGCATTATGCGGTCAACAGCCAGGAGACCCGCAGAATGACCGTCAGCGCGGTTGTTGACGAGAGAACTCTGCGCGAGATATATCTCACCGCTTATGAGATAGCCGTCAAGGAGTCTCAGCCCTGGACCATCATGTGCATGTATAACCGCCTCAACGGCGTCTACGGCGCAGAAAACAAGTGGCTCCTTACCGATGTCCTCCGCCATGATTTCGGCTTTGAGGGCATGATAGTCACCGACTGGGGCGCTGAGAACGACCGTGTTCTCGGTCTGCTCGCAGGTCAGAACCTCGAGATGCCCACCTCGAACGGCGACGGCAACAGAAAGATATATGACGCAGTCAAGCGCGGCGAGATCAGCGAGGACTTCCTCGATGAGATGGTCGACGGCGTTGTTGATGTTATCATGCGCGCAAAGGAAGTTCTTGCAGACGGCAAGGGCTACAATGCGGGCGAGCATCACGCGGCGGCACGCAAGATTGCGCGCGAGAGCATGGTGCTTCTCAAGAACGACGACAATATCCTGCCCCTGAGCAAGAAGGCAAAGGTCGCAGTTATTGGTCAGATGGCAAAGAAGCCGCGTCATCAGGGCGCCGGCAGCTCTCTTGTCAACTCTATAAAAATCGACAGCGCATATAACACCATGTTCGAAGAGGGCATCGATGTTATCTATGCCGACGGCTACGCAATGACGAAGAAGGAGAAGAAAAATTCTCCCGAGACTTACATAGCCGATGCAGTCGAAGCGGCAAAGAAAGCGGATGTCGCAGTTCTGTTCATCGGTCTTACCGACGAGTTCGAGTCTGAGGGCTTCGACAGAACCCATCTTCGCATCCCGCCCGAGCATGTCGCCCTGCTCAGCGCTATACGCGGAGTCACCGAGAACATCGTTGTTGTCCTTGCGGGCGGCGCGGTTGTCGAGATGCCGTGGATAGGCGAGGCAAAGGCTCTGCTCAACAGCTACCTTGGCGGCGAGGCGAGCGGCAGCGCAGTCACCGATATCCTTTTCGGCGATGTCAACCCCTCCGGCAAGCTTGCCGAGACTTATCCGTTCTCACTCGAGGACACTCCCTGCTACAACAACTTCCCCGGACATACCGCTACTGTTGAGTATCGCGAGGGTCTGTATATCGGCTACCGCTACTATGACACCGCGAAGAAGAACGTCCTGTTCCCGTTCGGCTTCGGTCTGTCTTACACTACTTTCGAGTACAGCGACCTCAAGGTCTCTGCGGACAGCATCAAGGATACCGACACTCTCAAGGTCTCCTTCAAGATAAAGAACACCGGCGACAGAGACGGCGCAGAGGTTGCCGAGCTCTATGTTGCCCAGGAAAACAGCACCATCTTCCGCCCCGAGAAGGAACTCAAGGGCTTCAAGAAAGTCTTCCTCAAGGCCGGAGAAGAGAAAGAAGTCGAAATCGAGCTCAGCAAGCGCGCGTTCGCGTTCTACGATGTCGATCTCGGCGACTGGCATGTTGAGACGGATAATTATAAGATTCTCGTCGGCGCATCGAGCCGCGATATCCGCCTCGAGGGCAGTGTAAAGGTCGAGAGCACTGTTGACGCCCCCGTCAAGGATCTCAGAGAGACCATGCCCGCTTATTATTCGGCGGATGTTATGAATGTCCCGGACGATCAGTTCAAAGCTCTTCTCGGCCATGAGATTCCCGAAAGTGAGATTCACGACTATCCGAATCTGACATTCGCCAACACTCTTGAGGACTCCGCCTGCGGAAAGAACGGCGCGAAACTCTGCAAGATGCTGCGCAAGTTCGTCGGCAGCGAGGGCATGGCGTGCTCGATAGCGCTCCAGACTCCCGTCAAGAACTTCGTCTCCATGAGCATGGGTGTGTTCAGCGAGGAACTCGGACGTCAGCTTCTGGATATTCTCAACGACAAGAAGCCTATGGGACGCGGCATACTCGTCCTTATAGGCAAGGCGATTCCCGCCGTTGTCAAGGGACTCCCGAACCTGCTCAAGAACATCTGATAGACTCAAATTCAATTATCCGCTGCAATTTGTGCGGCGGATAATTTTTTTGCGCTAAAAACCCTGTTGACTTTATCATGCTATAGAGAGTAAACTTTATCTATCAGTGCTTCGGAGGTCTGAACATGAAAAACAAAGACAGCGTGGAGCTTATAGAATACACAAAGACGCAGGATGCGCTCAACTGCGTCACCCACGCGCTCGGCGCAGTGCTCGGCGCGGCGGTGCTCATTCTGCTGATCAAAAAGGCAGCGCCGTTTAGCAGCGCGAGATATATGGCTTCGGCGATAGTCTACGGACTTTCGCTTATCCTGCTCTACAGCTCGTCGGCAGTCTATCACGGCTTTCCGCAGGGCGAAGCGAAGCGGACAGCCCGTCTTGTCGATCACTCCGTTATACCGATTTTGCTCGCCGGCACGGCGACCCCGTGCGCGCTTATCACGCTCTATAATCACAACAAAATCTGCTGTGCCGCCGTGCTCCTGCTCGGCTGGGGAAGCGTGATATTCGGGCTTGTCGCGAAGCTTTTCTTTTTCCAAAAGACGAAAGCCGCGTGCGTCGCGGTGTATATAATCGCCGGCGCGGTGATGCTCTCATGTTCGCTCGCGGTTATAGACGAGATAAATACCCGCGCGCTGCTGCTTCTCGTGCTTGGATGCGCGGTTTATCTCTTCGGCTCGATATTCTGCGCCGTCGGTAGAAAGCACCCGTGGTGCCATGTGCCGTTCCATATATTCATGGTCGCGGGCAGCATGATACACACCTATGTGATATACGACTATGTTTTCATGGCCGCGTGATTATTTAAATTTAAAATAAAAGCAAAAGCGGCGGTTAAAAAATTAATTGCCGCTTTAAAAATTTTGTAAGATTTTGAGCTTAGCGCAGTCTTATATATGAAAGGAGGCGGCAGAGTGACGGAGTTTGAAAAAATATATCGCGATTATTTCGACGATGTGTTTCTTTATATCAAACGACTTTCGGGCAGCGAGGATATAGCCGAGGATATCACGAGCGAAGCTTTCTATAAGGCCATGCGTTCGATAAAAGGCTTTCGCGGCGAGTGCGACATCCGCGTTTGGCTGTGTCAGATAGCAAAAAACTGCTATTATACTTATCTCAAAAAAGCCGCTCGGACGGATAGCGTCGATGATTCCGTTCTCTTCAATCTGCCCGCCTTTGAAGGAAACGCCGAAGAGCAGATATTGAAGCGCGATGAGGCAATGAGGGCGCGGAAAATCCTGCGCTCTATTCCCGACCCGTACAGAGAGGTGTTTATGTGGCGCGTATTTGCGCAGCTCAGCTATAAGCAGATAGGCGAGCTGTTCGGCAAAACCGAAAACTGGGCGTGTGTCACTTATTATCGGGCGCGCGGCATGATAAGAACAGGATTGGAGGAGAACGAAAATGAGAAATGAGTGCAATATCATTCGCGATATTCTGCCGCTGTATGCTGATAAAATGGTGAGCGCGGACACGGAATCTTTCGTTGAAGAGCATCTTATCGGGTGCGCCGAGTGCCGCGCGGAGCTCGAAAAGCTGAAAGTCGCCGATGCTATTGAGACTGCCGTTTCGGATACGGAAAATGATGACGAAAAGCGGCTCAAAGCTTTTGCAGGGAAGATTAACAGGAAAAGACATATTGTGATATCCGCATTTGCGGCAGTTCTGTTGACCGTCTTTTTGCTCGGCGGCAGTCTGATATCATCCGCAAAATTCGGTACGGCGAATTTTTTTGCTGCCGCCAACGGATTTGTGCAGGTGACGGCTGCCGACAGGGAATATGTTGAAATACAACGCTCTCCGAGAGTAGTTGTCGCCCGACCGGACTACGAGCTGTTCGCGGAATATATGAAAAATCGCGGCTTCAGCGAAGTCGAGCAGTTCGGCTCGCAGCATATTTTTTCTGACGGGGAGAGGACAGAGAGAGTCATTTATTATCAAAACTCGTATTTTTCCAAATGGATTTGGGATTGATACTTTTGCGGAGAATCGGAAAAAAGCTTTACTCATGGGGCTTAACTCTGATATAATATACAATGTGTAAATTTATCTCAGGAGGGACGCCGATGAAACACGATTACCACGGAAAACCGGCTTCGCTTTCGGCGCGCCTGATGCGCGTTGCGATGCGGTACAAAAAAGAAGACAGACCCGAAAAGGCGGCGGAGCTTGCGGCTCTGCCTAAGAGAGAGCTCGGCGAAAATGAAAAGAAACGCCTGCCGGAGTTTATAGCTCCCGGCGATGTCACCTGCTTTTGCGTTGACGATAAAAATGTGCTGTGGATAGGCACAAACGAGGGACTTTGGCGCGTGGACGAGAGCGAAAAAGATGAACTCGACCGCGTGCAGTGCTTCAGAGCCGACGCCTGCATGTTTGATAATAATGTCAAAGCTGTTGAACCGGACGGCAAAAACGGCGTGTGGGTGCTGACCGAAAGCGGAGTGTCGCACATTGAGATGCGTCTGCTCTCGGTCGAGCACAAGGCGAATCTTCATTCCGCCATGGACGAGAGAATAGTTCAGCGCCGCGGAATGCTCAGCGGCACTGATTGGAGCGCCGAGAGAAACCGCTGGGTACCCCATGAGTCCGACAACGACGGGCTCTGGACTGCGCTTGTCGCTATGGGAGACATCTGCCGCTACGGCGTGATGAAGAACGACCCGAAGTATACCTCCGAGCAGATAGAGCACGCGCGCAAAGTTGCGACCCGCTGGACGGAGGCCGTGCTCCTGCTCGAATACATTCCCGCATGGAAGGGCAAAGTCGCGGCGTTCGTCCGCTACAACGAGCCCGGCACAAACCGCGCCTCAAAAGGCTATCTCAAGCGCGGCAGAGAGGGAAAATTGAACATCCCCGATTTCGGCCCCGCAGGCTTTGTTCACGCCGAGCTCGGTCCCGTCGATGAGGACGACTGGGCGGAGCGCGACGCGGTGCCTGAGATAGTATTCCGCAATGTCGAGGGCTATATAGCGCGCTCCTATCATGTCACCGATCCCGTCAACGACCCGATACCGTTCCATGACGGCGTTTTCTTCAAAAAAGTCTATGACCCCTGTCTCTTATACACATCTGACGCTGCCGACGACTAG
>ENA-OZGO01000969-OZGO01000969.1-human-gut-metagenome-genome-assembly--contig:-NODE-969-length-12330-cov-11.666477_pt1 | contig 12330 bp, 10 predicted proteins | sample MGYA00244658_ERZ653662 | MGnify/ENA primary metagenome ERZ653662 (study PRJEB26926, sample SAMN06165217) | human gut metagenome | biome: ENVO:00009003; feature: ENVO:2100002; material: ENVO:00002003... | reverse complement strand
TGATTGAGATTTGTAATTTCCTGCTGTATCTCCTGACGTTTCTTCATCTTATCCTCTAATGACAGTTCTTCATTTGATGATAAATCCTGCAATTTCTGCTGTGCATTTGCAATCTGATTCTGAATATTTTTACTCACAGAATCATTTGCCTGTGCCATTCCCATTGCTCCTGTCTGCGTATTCGTTCCGTTAAATCCATTAATTTTCATCATTTCGTTGTCCTCCTTGAGCTAATACTCTGAAATCCGTTTCCTGAAAATCTGTATAACATGATTTCTCTTTATTTTTTCTTTCGGCATATCTTTCTTCACAATAAACTGCGATGTTGTGAACCGCCCTTTTTTCGTTGTGAAGCAGTCTGAAAATGCTTTTCAGACTGTCGCAGTGCTCCTCAAATATTGTTGCAAGCAACATATTTTCATCGCTACCTGCGCAAAAAAAGCACTACATATTTCTGTAATTTCTGTAATTTACAAAATACATAGTGCCAATTTATTTCTTTATTCTACCTGCATCATAATGCTAAGGATTACTTCCTCATTTCCCTGCTCCAAAGATATATCTCCCATATACATTCTGGCAACCCGGCGAATGTTATTCAAACCCATTCCATGTTCCCTCCCGGATTTGGTTGTTTCTGGCAAATCGCTATCACCAAAATTAAGCTGACCCCCAAAACTGTTTTTTATGGTTATCATAAAGATACTGTTTTTCCGAAAAGAAGAAATGCTGATATACGGATCATCTCCACTTACATTTTCCATGCAGTTATTCAAGGCATTATTCATGATCACACTCAAATCAAATGCATTTAACTTCGTATTCTGCGGATAATGAAAATCCGACAGAAACCGAATCTGCCTTTCTTTTGCTTCTCTCAGCTTTTCTATCAAAATAACATCAATTACCGGACTTCCTGTCTTTATTTCCGGAGATACCTCGTCCCATTCATTTTTCAGATGTTCCAAGTATTCTGTTGCATCATCCATATTATTATGTGCCACCAGATGTTCCAGTGTCTGTATATGATTTCCCATATCATGGCGCATGGAGCGGATATCCCGATACAACTTTTCGACTTCCTCGATATGCTTTTTCATGTCACTAATCTGATTTAATACCAGCTCTTGTCCCCGCTGTTCTTCCTGCATCTCTTTCCAGTTTTGAAACATTACAATCACAACAAGAATAGCAACTATGGAAATCAGATAGTGTAAAAAGCTTAAAGCTCCATAAAATCCATATGTATCAATCAAGTTCTTTCCAGTATCTCTTTCGTATATCATGAGATAATATTGTAAAATGCCATACCCAGTGACGCCTACAAGCGAAGGTATAATAAGCATTACCATCTCTTTGACGCTCATTTCATCTTTTTTGTATATATACGCTTTATTGATCAGTCCTATTGCAACCGCAATAAAAGCAATACAAAGTACAATATCCAAAACTCTGGTTCCAACATATAGTCCGTATTGCAACCACACTTTTTCTGCACTCATATTCCGAAATACAAGTGCTTTTGTAACAAGATCATCAAGTCTGCCTGCCATTGCAACCGTTAACCATCGGATAGAAAAGAACGTAATTGCAAGAAATATTTTCTGATATATATTTCTTCTGTCCTCTACATACATTGCAAGAAACGCTGCTATAACTCCAATCAGATATGCGGAAAAATTATCAATCTGTGGCGGAATCATATATAAAACAAGCATAATCGTAATATAAACAATACTGACTGCCACAGCCCCTTTTTTCTTTTTTATATAGGGACAAACAAATTTTCCAAAATAGATTCCTGTAATCATAAGGAGTGCAATAACAGAAATTTTCGATGTAAGCATCCAGCATTTTTCTACCAAACTCATCCGATTTCTTTTCCTTTCCTCTGATTATATTTCAAATATTGTTTTACAAACTCAGAATAATTCTGTTTTGCAATCAATGCAGTTCCATTTTCCATCGTCACACAATTTGCATCATATTTCTGAACATATTTGAAATGTACGAGGTAGGCTCTGTGTGTACGAAAAAAATCTGCTCCCGCAATTTCACTCAGTTCCTGCAATTTTCCATAATATTCAATATTAGTATCCCGTGTATGGATAATGACTTTTCGATTATATACCTCGGCATACACAATATCCTTCAAAAACACTTTCATATGGCTTCCTCCGGACTGCACCATCATGTATTTTTCATCCGATTGATTTTCAGAATATTTTTCAATGCTTCTGACTGCACATTTCACAACTTTCTCAAATTTTTCATCTGAAAATGGTTTCACCAGATAATGAAATGCTGCAACATCAAATGCCTGAAAAACATACTCCTCCACAGCAGTTACAAATATCAATACCATTCTTTCATTTTTCTGACGCAGAATCCTTGCCGTTTCCATTCCATCCATTCCTGGCATCTGAATATCTAAAAATAGAATATCCGGCTCACAACCACTTGCAATCAATTCATCACCAGATAAATATTTATCTATTACTGCATCCGGTAATAATTTCTTTATTTTTTCTTCTAATATCAATCCTATAGATTTTTCATCATCACAGATTGCTATTTGCATCTTGTCACTTCCTTACTTACATACAATTATATTTTTTATATCGGAAAAATTCTTTAAATAGCTAGCCGCCATGTTGTGAACAGACCTTTTTTTGTTGTGAAATAACATATCACATATATCGCTTTATCTGCTTCCTGTTAATTTGTTTTATCCGACACACTCTCCTGGGAGTGACTGTATCTATCAAAAAAGAAGTCAGCAGTTTATTCACGCACTACTGACTTCCTATACTACTTATTTTAATTGCCTCCCACATCCATCTGAATCTGATATCTTGGAATTGTCCCATTTCCCTTTTTATAAGCCAGAACATCATAAATCATCTACTGTTACGTTCCCATTTGATACCTTATTCAAAAAACGATCTAATTCCTCTACATAGCCAGCCAGACGATATTCCTCATACAGAGCCTGTTTCGTTGCCTGAATTGCAGATTCTGTTGTATTGCCCAAAATGTCGATATTATCCACATCGCCCTCACCCTTCATCTGCTTATTCAGTCTTTGTACCATCATCTGCGATATATGGCTCAGCATTCCATTTTTCTTTATTCCCATACCATTCGCATTTACTTCCTTCGCTGCTTCAATCCATGCGTCTTTTACCTCCTGCGGAGCATTCGGACCAATCATATCAAATGTTTCTTCGTTAAAATCCATATCTTCCATATATGGATTTATGCTCTTATTTTCCTGTTTAGCACGTTCTGTACTAAATTGAGGAATATCTTTCTGTCTGCGCCTGTTTTCGTATGGCACACCATTCATAGAATAGTTGGAACTAATCTGCATATATCAATTCCCCCTTTTTTATTTGAATTGCATTATTATCATCAGGCTTTCGCTTCAAAAACCGGTCTTTTCTCCAGATAATCCGGTAATTCTCTTAATTCAGAGTTCATATCATTCTTTGTTGCATTATATTCCTTCCAATAAATAGAATAAAATTCATCTTTTCTTGTAAGTTCTGCCGGAGTCATCTCATACCCCCAGCCGGCACCGGTATTTAACAATACATTCACACCCTGACTCTGAATTTGAACTCCATAACCACCTGATGTTAAAATAGTGAAATTTAATGTTCCGCCTCCTGCCAGTGCAATCTGCTTATCTGCAAGATTCTGATTTTTTCCCTCTGCCTGTTCCAAAAAATCCAGTAAGGTTAATTCTCCAATCCCTTTACATTTTGGATCGGTATTTTGATTTTTCATTGCACTTTTTGCCTGTTGGTATAACTGTTTTCTATCCGGTGCAACCTCTGACAAATATTCTGCCCTTAACCGCAATACCTGCCTTGAAATAGAGTCTTGTTCTGTTTTATCAGTAGCATTGGCAGCCTTTTGTGCCAGTTTCTTAATCTCACTTACAAATTCAGTCTGCGTTTTTGTACTTTTTCCTTTCGATGGAATATAAGACCAGTTTGGTTCTCCATTACTACCAGAAGTAATTAACTGTTCCCTTCCAACTGTTCCTATATTTGAAAAAGAGATTCCCATAAATCCACCTCCAACAACTTAAAGCTTTAATAAAAAATTTTGTTCAACCACTTCTTAAAGCGGTTCATACTTTCTGTCATCCACATATTATGTGCTGCTCCATATCATTTTTCCTGCCCTATATCATACAATCCACTGCTGTCAAAGCCTATTTTCAATACCAAATCATTTATTCCTATTTTAATCGCACGCTCTTTACGCTTTCATATCAAAATTGCCTTGTGACATTATATTTTCATTCATACCACCAGTTCTTTGTTCACTGTTTAATGCTTTCCTTGCATCACAAAAAGCCTCATAATATGTCGATTTTAACGCCGAATGTACCTGTGACTCTGCTTTTGTTTCCTTTTCTTGCCAGCCTACTCCCTCTGTATATGTCAGAACTTCTTCACCACATTCGTTATATACATGAGCTGCTGATCCTGTTCCCTCTCCCTGAAACTCTGCCTCATATGGTATCCCGAACAAAATACAGATCCATTTTTTATCAGCTTTTTCAACTTCTTTCATTGCGGACATATTGCCTAGATTCATTGATTGATTAAATTTTCCAATTAAGGCTGCCCTGTTCGGTGCCACTTTGCTTACTTCCATCTTACGCAAATTCATAAACGCATTTCCCATATATACGTTGTCCTGTGCATCTTTTTTTGCCAGTTCAACAATTTTCTCTTTTAAGGAATCCGTTAATTTCCATTTGTTTTTTTCAGAAGATTTAGAAACTTTTTTATCCGAAGTGCCCCATAATTTTGCTGTGCTATAATAATTTGATACCTCCATTTTATAGTAGCTCCTTTCTTCATTATTCGGAATTCTTCCAACTATGCTACCTGTTGGATTTCTCTCAGCATCAATATGATATATAACTTTATTTGCAAACCACCATACTGATATCATCTTTTGAATTTTGACACTCAGCAATAACCATTGCATCTACCCATTTATCACATTCATTCCTTTTGAAATGCTTTCAACTTTCACCGAATCCTCAAATGTAACTGTCATCTGTGTATCGTAAGTTTTCCATTCAAACTGCGACCAGCTTACACCGTTACCGGTATGATCATAAGCCTTGATTGCATCGTTATATTGCTTTTTTTGTTTTTCTGAATATTCCGGCACATTTTCAGTATTATTTATTTCCAACAACATTATTAAACTATCCGGCACTCCATCTAACGCTTTCCTCCATGCTTCACTCTGTTGCTTTGCAACCGCCATCTCATGCTGCATAACATAATCCTGATATGCCTTTTCTCTCGCAGCACTTGCTTCTTTATCTACCTTTAACAACTGCCGTTTGGTATCTTCCGTCAATTCTACATCTACACCATTGACCGTAACATATCCTCTTGCAACTGCCCTGCTAACCATTGCAGAATCAGAGAAATGCACAATATAAGAATTTTCTTTATCTCCTTTTGTGATACCCAATACATCCTTTCCAGATGTTGCTGTAATTTTTTCTTGTCCGCATACCTTTTTGCTTTCTGCATTCTGTTGGCTATGATGCGGATATTTACTATATAAATTTTTCTGTCGATCATAGATGGAACCAATCTGATTATTTAAAATGTTCATAGCCCACTGCCCTCCCTTGCTTTTTTTATCGGATAAAATAACTTGTTCCCCCAGCCTCATATCATCAAACGACCATATTACGCACGCAAAGACCATATTTTTACAAGATGACCACTGCCTTAGTAGAAACTCTGTATCTCAAACTCTTTGAAATACAATGCTTCCCTTCATTTTCTATATCGTCATGTTGATATTATTACTTTACTATTTACCACGTCGAATACTCCCTTTTTATCTTTATCTGCTTCTCATTAATATCTGTGGTACTATCAAAACAGGTATCATATAGGTATCATGGCAAAAGAAAAAGCCCCATAAATGGCTTGTTTACGCCATTTATGGGGCTCTGTTTATTATTCAAACTCGCCAAGTTTGGTTTGATTCTGGTTGTTCCAATTCTGTTATCTATACTATCTTGCATTGATAACATACATCTTTTCCACTCATTATTTTTCATTGCACACATCTTTAGTACCAATCCAGTACCATTACTATATTGTAATTATTGTGTGTAGTTCCGGTGGCTTGCAGGTTTGTTGACTATTCAGAAGATAATAATCTGATGGTATGCAAGTTCTCCTATGAGAATTATAATCTCCGTATAATGTTTCTGCAATAAAAAATTTTGTGGTACTAATGAGTAGCACCATCCTTCTCCATATCATTCATCAATTTATCAAAGTCACTTTCATACAGCGAATCCTGTATAACCCTGTATTTTTCAAATTCTCTTTCTGCAAATTCTTTTGCAATAGCTGCTGTTACTTTCCCTTTATCCTGAAGTACATCCGCATCATTAAATCTAAGAAATGCATCAAGCTTTGTTTTCCAATCTTCCATAGTCATAGGAATATGTCTTCGCGCCTGTCTTGTTGCATAATCAAGATACATTGTCACAATCTCATTTAATTCTGCAAGTTCTTCTTTTTCTAAGTAGTTTTTTGCAATTGACACATCTGTTTTTACTATTTTACCATCAGGCGCATTTTTCCATGATTTAAGTCCCATATGTTCCTTATTATGATCAGCTCTTGCAACAATCACTTCTGCCGCAGTATTACCATGAACTGCATAATGCATCTTATTCTGTACTGTTGCATAAAACTCTCTTGTCACCTGTGAATTCTTATCATAATCAACTGCTGTTGCATATATATCTGTGATTTTCTGGTAAAATCTTCTCTCACTTGCTCTGATTTCCTGAATCTCAGCAATAAGATGCTCAAAATAATCTTCGTCGAAAATCTGTCCATTAATCAATCTGCTTTTATCAAGAACATAACCCTGCTTTGTAAATGTATCCAACACTTTGGTTGCCCATGTCCTGAACTGTGTTGACCGTTCTGAATTAATTCGATACCCCACAGCAATAATAACCGCTAATGAATAAAACTTATAATTGTATGTTTTTCCATCATCCGCAGTTTGTGCAAATTTTGCACAAACTGAATTTTCATCTAATTCGCCCTCTTTAAAAATGTTACTCAGATGTTTTGTAACCACACTTCTATCTACAGCAAAAAGCTGCGAAATTGCTTTCTGCGTAAGCCATACATCGCCATTCTGAACCCTGACTTCTATTCCGTCTTCTCCTGCATCTCGTGTGAAAACCAAGAAATCAACAGTGCTATTTCTTATCTGTAATTCTTTGCTCATAAAAGTGTTCCTTTCTCTATTCTCATGAACGTTTTCTTTACATCTTATCGACTCCACATCTTTTAGTCCTATTCAAGACTTGCCGCCTCTATCAGGTGGCGATACTTTTTGGGGTAGGCGAGTTATTTGTTTTCTAATAGGTTGTAATTGTATACTAGGATAAAATAATTATCACTTTCTATTTCTTTTATTGGTTCTACATAGTTTTCACTATATTTATAGGTGACATATTCATCAGCCTTCAATAATAAGAAATATTCCTTATAGGAATTGTCCTTATACCAGTTTATGTTGGTCTGGTATGCTCTAGGTGATACACCTGACTCGTTTACATTGATACATCTGACCTTTACATCATTGTCGGATAATAATGTGATACTATTTGCATTCCAGAAGGTTCCATAGCCATATTGAAGATTATTTTTTTCTAATGTATCTATAACATTTTCTAATGCCTGATTGCTTTCTGACCGGGTATTATTAATTTTTAATATACCAATTGCGGAAATAATCATTAATATTTCTATCGGAATTACTATAATTGCAAACATTCTATGATTCTGCTTTTTATCATATATCCATTTTGCAAACATAATACATAAAATAACAGATGTCCCTACAATCGGAGATAATCGCCAACAGGCTGTATTTAAACTTCCAAATACCCAGCCTAATAAAATCAGTGCCGTCATAAATGAATGTGTTAATATCATAAGCTTATAGGCTATAGTTTCAAATTTGTTATACATTATTGTCATTATAATAGGAACAATCAAAACTACTAAGGAGCATATTATTTTTAACAGCTCTATAATACCCTCGCTAGAATATATTAACATTCTGTTTCCAACCTCTACGCCGAATAATTTAAACCATTGCGGAACAAAGCTTAGAAAATTATCCAGCCACTTACTTTGCTTAGAAAATTCCGAATATCCTTCCTGATAGCCTGCTACTATGTTTCCATTTGCTATTTTCCCTAACAGCATACCTACAATAATAGCTAATATTAAAGCTAAAATTATTTTATATTTCTTTTCATTTTTTTTGCCGGAAAAAGGTGTTTTTACATCAAAAAATATATTTGCCATAAATGCTGCCAATACCGGTAAGCCATATATAGTAAGGGCTTGTATACCGTTCATTGAGCATAGTACTGTCCAGATTAAAAGTAATATCATATATTTCTTTTTTGATTTTTCACAATTAAGCACTCTTAGTAAAAGACCTAATCCTACCATAACAAAAAGCAGTCCCAGACTATAATATATTATGTGGCACCAGAATATTTCTCTTAGCTTTTCGCTTATGGAAACTATTAAAAACAGTGCTGAAACTCCAAAAACACTCCATTTATAGCTAAAGTTCATAGACCTTAGCAAAAAGGCAAGTGCCAGGCCAAAGCATATTGCAAATAACACCATACCACATAGCTGTGCTGTCATACTGACACCAAATATTGCTACAAACGGAACCATTAAAAGCTGTCCACCAAAAGGCAGCAGGCAGGCGTAATAAAAGTCGCTGTTCATAAGAGCCTTTCCATCTAAAACAGCCTCTGCCCAGGTAATAGTATCTGTACAGTCGGCATGATAATAGCCCTTTGAAATAAAAATAATATAAAAAAATACAATTCCAATAGATACTGCTCCCATCAGGGATACTGCTACTTTTACTGCCATGTTATTTTTGCTCATGATATTCCTCCTCTGTATTTACATTCCATATGTTAGACTTGTCCTTTCTGTCCTTTATGATGTTGTCTACAGCCTCAAAAGAAGTAACCATTGAATGGTCCATATTGTTATATCTATGCTGACCGTTTCTGCCTACACAATACAAATTGTCATAGGTATTTAAATAATCTACTAATTCATCTATCTGGTCATAGGTATCAAAATATGCCGGATATGCTTTTTTAACCTTTTCCCTGTGAGCATCAAGGACAGCCTTTTCATCTGAAATAATACCCATTTTAACAAGCTCCTGACTTGCAAACCTTATACATTCTTCATCTGACATATTGTAAAAATCGTCACCCTCATTGCAGAAATACTCTAAGCCTATCCATACCTTATGGTCTATGTCCTTTACAAGATATGGCGACCAGTTATTAAATATCTGGATTCTTCCAAGCTTTACATCAACGTCCTGTACATAAATCCAGCAATCTGGAACAATGTTGTTAATAGTTTTTATATTTGTCTGATTCTTAAGATTAAGCTTATCCACCAATAAGCCTACTGTAACAAAATCTCTGTATGGAAGTCCCTTTGCAATAGCAGCAATATTTTCCGGAACGCTATTCATCCCTGCTGTTAAATCCTTAAGTGGCATTGAGGAAATGAAAATATCACCCTCAAGCTCTACCTGCTCTCCGGCCTTCTCATAAACCACACTCCGGATTTTTCCGTCTGAATTGTTTATTTTTACAACCTTTGCATTTTTAATAATGCTTCCACCCATATTTTCCACTTTGCCTGCTGCTACCTCCCAAAGCTGTCCCGGACCATACTTTGGATAATAAAATTCCTCAATAAGAGAGGTTTCCACCTTTTTATTTTGGGAATTTTTCTTAAATATTTTTGAAAATACATCCTTTATAATTGCGACTATTGAAAGTCCCTTAACTCTTTGAGCCCCCCAGTCTGCTGATATTTCTCTAGGGTGGCGTCCCCACAGCTTTTCTGTGTAGCCCTCAAAAAACATAGAGTACAATTTTCTTCCAAATCTATTTATGTAGAAATTTTCTAAGGAGGTTTCTTTTTTCTTAAACACACACGCCTTTAGATAGCTAAAGCCTGCACATATAGTTGTAAAGAAGCCCATATTTTTTATAGTCTCCCACTTTAAGCTAATAGGATAATCAAAGAATTTTTTCTTATAGTATATTCTGGACACCCTATTTCTAATAAGCATTACCTCATCGTCCTTTTCCGGGTCCGGTCCGTTTTCAGCTAATGCTTTTTTTCTTCCTAATATTTTGTCATCATATGCATCGGCACCCTGAGTAGGCATAATTCCAGCCCACCACTTCGTAACATTATCATCCTTGGAGAAAAATCTGTGTCCTCCTATATCCATACGATTTCCATTGTGCCTTACAGTTCTTGAAATGCCTCCTATCTCATTACTTTCCTCTAATATAATAATTTCATATTCATCCTTAGTATTTTTCAAAAGCTGAAATGCCGCAGTAATACCTGCCGGGCCAGCTCCAATAATAACTACTTTTTTCATAATAATCTCCAATCTATTTTTTTCTATACAAAGTAATTTTTCTAGCTACAAAATTCCAAACTAAAACTATAATAGTCGCTATAACTTTTGAAACCATAAAATACAAGCCTGCAATCTCTGTAAGCACATACATTATTATTTCAGTAAATCCTAAGCCTATTACGCCTATAATTCCATAGACCAGAAATTCTATCTTTCCGTTTACACTGCTGTTCTCAAAAACCAGCAGTTTGGATAGTCCATAATTAACGGCAAGACCTATAACAAAAGCAAATATTACGGATATTAAATAGTTTACACCAATAGTTGTAATTAAGAAAAGACTCCCTCCGTCTGCCAAAAATGAAACTCCCCCAACAAATATGTATCTAAAAAATTGTATAAAGGTATTGTTGCTTTTTGTTATAAACAGACTTTTGAAGTCTAACTTAAATATATAATCAAATAGTTCTTTCATATAGTTCTCCTCATAGCCTCATAATTAAAATTATATATAATTATTCATACTCTTTCAAGCCAATTTTCACGATATTAAACTGTTGTTTACACCTGATACAGTCTATACATATGCACTAATTAATTTCGTCACTTAAAATTCTAACTGCCACTAAAAACTGCAAGCATTTTGCAAGCGCAGAAAACGGGAAGCCTCAAATGCTGGCTTCCCGCTGTTTTAACATTATTCAAACTCGCCAAGTTCTGTCGAATTAAACTCTATTTACCCACTTCTCTGGATCTTTATAAAATACTGCTTTATCTTTAAATAACTGTATTGCATCCTGCTTTAAATGTTTCTTATTGACATTATGAATTTATCGTACTAACCTAAACTCGTAGAATATATTTCAATAAATGTAATGTTTCGAAAACTTTTGGTTCCGATTATAATAGAGCAGCTTTTAGCATCTCTCATTGGAACCTGCCAGTGCAAATCTCTGCTTTGAGACGGTTCCCTTTATCACAATTCCTAAGCCAATCTGCCGGGTAACCATTCTTCATTATTCACAATTCTGTATAAATAAAAAACAACTCATGTGGGATTGGGGATATGCCTCACTCATTATTGGAATAAGAAAATAACTGCAAAGGAGATTTTTACTATGAAAGAAATAATTTTAGGAAATCACATACGAAAGGTTCCTTCAGTTGCAGTTGGATGCATGCGCCTTTCTGAAAAATCGAAGGATGAGATGAATCGTTTTATTCATGCAGCTCTGGAACAAGGTGCATATCTCTTTGATCACGCGGATATCTACGGTAATGGTATGAGCGAGAGCATATTCGGCGAAGCGTTCGCAGATGATTCATCCATAAAGCGTGAAGATATTTATCTTCAGTCAAAATGTGGCATCCGCCAAGGCTTCTATGATCTCTCAAAGGAGCACATTCTGAAATCTGTCGATGGCATTTTACAAAGGCTCCATACAGATTATCTTGATCTTTTGCTTCTTCACCGTCCGGATGCACTCGTAGAACCGGAAGATGTTGCTGCTGCATTTGATGTTCTTTATGAAAGCGGAAAGGTTCGCCATTTTGGAGTTTCAAACCATAAGCCGATGCAGATTGAACTGCTGCAGAAATATGTCCGCCAACCACTCGTTGTCAATCAGGTTCAGTTCAGCATCCCTGTTTCCAATCTTGTTGCAAATGGCATGGAAGTCAATATGGAAACCCCAGGTTCAATCGATCACGATGGAAGTCTGCTCGACTACTGCCGCCTCCACAATATCACTCTCCAGGCATGGTCTCCGTTTCAGATGCCGGCATGGAAAG